>Ga0247727_10006209_pt1 | contig 23642 bp, 16 predicted proteins | sample WisWelCaveWW1625_FD_202498 | JGI IMG/M metagenome (GOLD analysis project Ga0247727, IMG submission 202498) | Biofilm microbial communities from Wishing Well Cave, Virginia, United States - WW16-25 | ecosystem: Environmental > Aquatic > Deep subsurface > Groundwater > Cave microbial mat | place...
GAAAACATAAAGTCTTGTCCGATTGGAACTATACGATTTATCCAACAGGCTGTGTGTGGAATTCAAAATCCACTTCTAAAAAATAGTTGCACAGAATTCCAAGTTGTTTTTGCGCAGCTCCTTAGGTCCAGTCGCGATGACCCCCAACTGCGGATTTGCCGAACGTTGAGCCAGCGTCGCCCCCGGAACTTCAATAAGGAAAAACGGCGCCACCTCTTCCGGCGCGCGCAGGCCGATCAAATAATGATCCATGTGGCTGTAGTTGTCAAAAGAGCGCACGGAGGTGAAGGTGCCATTGCCGTTGTCGCGCCAGCCATTGCCCTCCATAACCGAACCATCCGTATCCAGAAAGAAATTCCAATGCCCCAGTTCCCGGCCGAGAAGCAAATCGCTCGGCTGGCCATCGCGATTGAAATCGACAAACGCGCCCCATTCATGCTCCGCCTCCTGGCCCAGCACATCGAGATAAATATCATTGGCCGCGAGAGCCGGCCAGAAATTAACGTGATTCATGTGGAGAAAACCCTGCAGCCGGCCGGCGCTGCCCAATTGGCCGGAAAGATCAAACAGATTGAGGCCAATCCCACTGACATCATTGCGAACAAAGTAATAAAAAGCGGCAAACGGCGCCCCGAGCAGATTGAAATTGGTGATCAGCACGACCTGGTCAAAACTATCCGGCTGCGTCGCATAAAATCGTCTGACCAGCGGCACAATATTGACCTGGCGATACAGCACCTCCTGAAAAGCTTCGAACAGCGCGCCGGCATTGGAGCCGGTGATCGGCAGATTGCTCAAATCAACCTCAACGAAATCCGTATTCGGCTTGCCGCTGTTGAAGCCGACCGCCATCGGCAAGTCGTTGATCGGCCGGCGAATGGCAACGCCGTTGTAGGCCATGTCGAAAGAGCCATCGGGAAAGAGGGTCAATTGGACGGTATTGGAGTTATTGGTGCCAAATTCCGGAATGCGATCCCAGGTGATAATGAACCGGTCCGCGGCCTGGCGATAAAGCACGCGACCGCTCGCCGCCGGATTCAGGTCCGCAAACAGCGCCGCGATGATGGGCAGTTCCAGAAAGAAATCTCCCGGATCAAAAAAATCCGGGTTGCCGATGCCGCCGAAGGTGACGTTGGCGTTGGAGCGAATCCACACGTGATCCCAGGTCGTGCCGAAAAACGGAAACGAGAAACCCGCGGCGAAGGTGATTCGATGGTTGGTATCATCGCCGGCATTGAGATTGGTTCCGAAGTTGGTATCGAAGGCAAAAGGCAGAGAGGTGATGTCATAGCTGCCGCTGCCGTTCGGCGCAAAGTGCAGGCGCCGGGTGTCGAGATCAAAAACATTGATGAACGGCTCGATGATCATGGTGCCGTTGTCTTCAATGACGGCGAAGTTGCCGGCGGCGTAGGTCCGCGCCGGCGCGGCAATAAAATTTTTCCCGGCCAGCCGGGCCTGATGGATTTTCGAGGCGAGCATCTCATCCTGCATCCGCTCCTGATACGTGCCGCAAACAAAACCGCCATTTCCTGCCGGCGGCACAGCGGGCCGTTTTCGCGCCTCCGTGGCAGCCTGGCTGGCGCCTGGCCACAGCCAAAATCCAAAGACGCTCAACATGCCTGCGAGCAGCGACAATCGCAACGCCCTCTTAAACCTGTTCATCGGTTCCTCCACGACTTTTAAGGAAATTCAAAACTGTGGCCGGTCGCTTCCCTGGCGGCCATAAAGTGACCGGCCGGTTATTTAAACGTCTTTTAACTTGACCATGTTAAGTCAAAGATTCTATTTCTCTGTCTTTGCTTCTGTCCCGCAAGGCGGGATTTCGATTGGCATGGCATCCCGCCTCGGCGGGACCGCAAAAACATTCAGAAGACAGAAAGATGGACTGCGTCCGTAGGAGGGCAGAAAAATGTTTGCCCCGCTTTGTCGCAGACGCCGCGCCATGCGGTGCGGGGCTCGCTCCATCCCCTCATCGTTAACTTCACTGGCACAATGCCAGGCTCTATTTTTCTGTCTTTCATTTTTCTGTCCTGGCTTTTGTTCAAGCCAACTTCACATTGTCAGGTTAATTGCCCACGCCAAATTTTCAGATTTTTTTCTGAGTTTGAGTGCGTTAACGCCTACGCCGATTTTCGGACAGCCGAAAACCGCAGCTCCGCACTGCGGAGCTGCATTGTTAGCTCACGGAATGTCCCGCCGCGGCGGGATCACGGAAAATTTTCTGAAGTTTTATTCCGTGAGCTGTTCCAATTCCGTGAGCCAAAATTTTCAGATTTTTTTTCTAACTTTTGCTGCGCAATGGCCTATTGCACCACCATCTTTCGCACCGACTGGAACGCGCGGCGGCCATCCGCGAGTGTGGCCTGCAGGCGATAAAAATAAATGCCGGCGGCGACCTGCTGCCCGGCTTCATCCTGAGCCTCCCATCTCACGAGGTGGACGCCGGCGGGCCGCTTTTCATTGAGCAGCGTCGCAACGCGGCGGCCCAATAGATCATAAATCGCGATGTCGATTTGAGCGATCGCCGGCAACGCAAAACGAATGGTGGTATGCCTTCCGCCAGGACCCAAACTGCCGCGGGGTGAAAACGGATTCGGGTAATTGGGCGCGAGAGCAAACGCCGCCGGAATCGTTATTTGATCGGCGCGCGCCGCCACGCTGACCGCGAGATTGGCGACGATCCGAATGTCATCCACAAACCAGCCGTGCGCGCATGGATGAAATACTCGACCGTTTTGCCGGGTTGCGCCGGAATCGCGGCGCTGTAAACCTCGCCGCTTTCTTTCGTCGTGGATCATTCGGCGTGGCGTTGAAAGCCTGCGCTCCTGAGCGGCCGTTTTGCAAAGCTGTCGTCGGCAAACTGGGTTTAACCTGCGGAGGCGGCACGACGTCGGCCGGAATGAGATAATCCGGCTCGGCATATTCCACGGCCGGATGGCGATTCAATTCCCTGACCATCAGGCCGATGTCGGCGCCTGCCGGAACTTCGAGCACGAAAATGCGCGACAGTCCGACGCCGGCTTTTTCCGCGAGGAATTTATTTTTGGCATTGGGGAAAAGAGGTTTGATGGCAGCAACCTGGTAGGCGCTGCGAATGGCGTTCACTTGCGGGCTTGCCTGCAGACTTTTGATTTCCGGCCTGAATTTAACAATGACGCGCCCGGGAACATAATTCCATTGCGGGTGGAGGTCGTGCCGATACCGGGTTTGTTGAGCCCCGGCAGCACGGGAATGGCCCGCAAAGGCAAAGCCGGCCACAACGGCGCTGATGGCCAGAAAAAAAACGCTTCGTTGAAAATAGAATTTCATGGTTCCTTCGTGGGTTTTTATTTGGGTCTTAACCCCGCCTGGTCGGGGGTTCCGATTTGTTCGCGCTCGGTTAAAGGCGTTTGAGTTTTACAAAGTACGCGAATCCCGGCGAAAAGTCAAGGTGAAAATGAATGGGTTGACAACGTTGTCAAGCATGCTTTTGGGGAGGGCGAGTCGTATATTATGTCATCGCGCGGGTCTGGAGAGCATGGACCAGGCAGGGCGACGCCGCGATGGACGAATGAAGATTGAGACGAATTCCGGAGTGAAAAATGATTCTTTTGAATTTCTCCCATCCGCTCACGTCCGAGCAGCTCGCCCAGCTTGGAAAGCTGGGCCGCCCAGGGCCGGCGCAGGTGCTTGACGTTAAAGTCCAGTTTGACGCGGCCACCCCATACGCCGAACAAATCGCCAGCCTCGTGAGCGGCATCGCGCTTTCCGCGCTGGAGTGGCAACGCGCGCCGATCTTGATCAACCCGCCGGCGCTCAGTTTCGTGGCCGTCGCGCTACTGGCGGAATTGCACGGACGCATGGGTTATTTTCCGCCGTGTTTGCGTTTGCGGCCGCTTGCGGGAAGCCTGCCGCCGCAGTTTGAAGTGGCGGAGCTTCTCGATCTCAACGCGATCCGCGAACAGGCGCGGCAGCGGAGATAAGACGTAAAACGTAAAGCGTAAGACGTAAGGCCCTGATTTTTGTACGGAAAATTTGATTAAGACAAAACCAATTAATGACAAAATGATTTATCGCCAGAATAATTAGTTTAAAAATATTGAATCATCCTGGCGTTAAATTATTTTGTCTATTGCTTTTCAGCCGTTGGGTTTTTCTATCCGTTGGAAAATTGTTTTTTTTGTCATAAACCTGTTTGATTCCGGCTCGTCCGGGTTGGTTTTACGCTTTACGTTTTACGCTTTACGTTTTATTCAAAGGAGTTTCCATGGACTTCACGCATCTCATTCTTCTGATCGGCACCAATCCGCTGCCGAATTATGTGGCGGCGGCTTATTTTCTGGCGCAGAACAAAAAACTCAAAACGGTGTCGCTCGTGCACACCAAAGAAACGTTTGCGATTGCGCAACGCCTGCAGAAAATTTTCAAGCGTGAGCACGCCGCGCTGGCGTTCAATTACTGGGGGCTCAGCGATCCCGGCAATCCCGCCGTGGTGCGCCGGCAAATCACCGCGGCGTTGAAACCGTTTGCCAGAGACAAACTGCATTTGCTTTACACCGGCGGCACCAAAAATATGGCGGTGCAATCGTATCGCACCGTTTTCGTCGAGGCCACCCCGGGGCACGCTTCTTTTTCCAACCTCGATGCGCATGATTTCAGGCTGAAATTCGATGATGGCCTGACGATGACCGGCGATCTGCGCCAGGAAGTCGCCCTGCGGATCGAAACGCTTTTAGAACTGCACGATTGCCGGAAAATCAAGCCGAGTCACGAGCTGGACTGGCGTGAGGCCAATCGCGTCGTGCGGCAATTTATCGGGCAGAATCTGGTGCGCGATTTTGTGGCGTGGAAAAATGAGAAGATTCGCCGGATTTTTTATGAAAGCGACCATCTGCGCCGGCCGCACCGCGTGCATCTGGAAGAGCTGCAATCCACCCGCGCGAAGGGCGCGGACGAGCCTGCCGCGAGCAGCGCCGTGCACCCTTTTCACGAACAGGCCATGCGGCTCATCAACGCTTTTCCGCCGCGCCAGGCATGGAAGTTTGACGCGCAAAACGAGCTGGTGATTCCCGACTCCAAACGCGATTACAGTGAAAAACGCGGCGATTTCGTGCAGGGCATTTTGTATCTCGACGGCGCCTGGCTGGAGTTTTATGTGAAAGATCTGCTGCAGCGCCGGATCAAAGCGGAGCAGCTCGGCTTCGAGCTGATGTGCAACTGGCGCCTTGTCCGAGGCGAGGCCCAAAAGGACTTTGAGATTGACGTGATGCTGCTCAACGGTTATCAGCTTTGCGGCATTTCGATCACCACGGCGATGCAGGAAAGTTTGTGCAAGAGCAAGGCGTTCGAGATTCTGCACCGCAGCCAGCAAATGGGCGGCGAGGAGGCGCGCGCCGTTCTGATGACCACGCTGCCGGCGGAGAAAGCGCAAAAAATTTCGGAAGATTTGCAGGTTGATACCGGCGGCGACGAGCAGCTTAAAATTCTCGGCCTGGATGATTTGCCGCCGGACAGGCTTTGGCCAAAAATCAAAGAACATCTTCCCGGCAAATAGGCAAAACTATTGCGCTCACAGAAACAGGACGCGCACGGAAAAATTGAAAAGCAAAACGATTTAGTCTATTACAAGTTGAATGTTTGTCGCAGACAACGCGCCACGCGGTGCAAAAATAACAAAAATTTCCAACACAGCGAAAACAGAGCAAACAGAGATTACAAAGCTAAAGAGAGTTTTCCAGGCATTCCCCTCTCTGTTTGCTCTGTTTTCTCCGTGTTAATCTTTTTTGGTTGTCCCGCTCACGGGATCCGCGTTGTGCCATTGCGGAGCAAAACTTAGAAATTAATTCTGACTTTATTTACCACCAACAGATAGAAACCCTGGCCTGCGGCAGGGCAGGGTTTCTATCCGTGAGCCATTCATCCTTTACGGAGAAAACTTTATGGTTCCCGTTTATTTATGTTTGTTGGATTGCTCATCCATTCAACGCTACGTTTTTGGCAGCAACAAGCTGAAGGCCAATCTCGGCGCCTCCGGCCTGGTTGAAGAAATTTATCGCGCCTGGATTCCGGAAACGCTGGCGGAAATGTTCGAACCGCGCGGCGCCTCGTTCGCATTTGAGCTTTGGAAGAAACAGCCGGAAATCCTGGCGCTCGCGCAAAATGAAGCTTTGCTGATGGAAACCGGCTACCTCGGCGGCGGCAATGCCCTGCTGCTGTTTCGCGCCGGGGCGCGCGAAAACCCTGCCGAGACCTTTATAAAAAACTGGTCTGGAAAACTGTTGCAGCACGCGCCGGGCCTGCGGCCGAGCGCCGCCTGGGTGCGGACCGATCTCGACAATCTGGCGGCAGGGATTGACGCGGTTTTCGCGGCGCTCCAGAAAAATAAAAATGCGCTGGTTCCGAACACCACCATCTGCCGCCACGGTCTCACGGCGAATTGCCGCCTCACCGGTTTGTCCGCGGAAGTGCAGCACCCGTTTGAAGCGGGGCAATGGATTTCCGCCGAGGCGAGCGCCAAACTGCAGCAGGCGAAAGCGGCGAGCGCGGCGCTCGCGGCGAAATATCAACCGGTGCTGCAGGGCCAATACCAGTTTGGTGAAGAGATTGAAAATCTGGGGCAGGCCCCCACGGCCGAAAATCACGTGGCGATCGTGCATATCGATGGCAACGGTTTGGGCGCGCAATTCATGAATTGCGCGAGCCTCGCGGAAATGCGCCAGCTCTCGCTGGGCGTGGAGAGCGCCACCGAATATGCGATGCGCGTGACGCTGCAGCGTTTGATCGATAAGATGGGCGAACTGAATGAGGGCGTCCTGCAATGGCCGGTTCAGGAAAAAGCCGGACCCGCTCCACTGCCGTTGCGGCCGATTATTTTGAATGGCGATGATGTGACGTTTGTCTGTGATGCCCGGCTCGGCTTGTTTTTGGCCGAAACCTTCATGCAAGCCTTTGCGGAAAAACCTGTCATCATAAAAAAATCGACGGCAGCGCCAACGGCTGCTGCCACTGCCACTGAAAAAGTGATCAAACTTTCTTCCTGCGCCGGCGTCGCCGTGATCAAAACGAAGTATCCATTTTATCGCGGTTATACGCTGGCCGCGGAACTTTGCCGCCGCGCCAAGCAAAATGCGCGGCGCGACCCGGATTCATCCTGGCTGGATTTTCATATCGCCTACCGCGGCCTTTCCGGGCCGCTCGCCGACCTCCGCAAACAACTGTACCGAATTGGCAACGATTCACTTTTGTGGCGGCCATGGAAAATTTCCGCGGAAGCCGGCATGGAGTCCTTCCACGAGCTGAAAAAAGCCGTCAAAGCCCTGACGGATCCGGCCAACCCGCAGCAGGCATGGCCGCGCTCGAAACGCAAACAGCTCGCGCAGGCTCTGACCGCGGGCGAAACGAGGACCAAAGAGTTCCTCGACTGGATGAAAGCGCGCGGGCTGACGTTACCGCGAATGGCGCAGACCGCGGCGCACGGATCCGGCTGGCAAATGCGCGAGCTCAAGTGTACGCCGTATTTTGATATTTTGGAAGCCGCGGAGTTTTATCCGAAGTGTCTGTTGGAATAGTTGGCTGGTTTGCTGGTTTGCTGGTTTGCCGGTTTGCCGGTTTGCTGGTTTGCTGGTTTGCTGGTTTGCCAGTTAAATATAACCGAAAACAGGCTAACGGGTAAACCGGCAAACCGACTAACATATCATATCAATTGGAGAAACCATGCATTATAAATTAGAAATCGAGCTGCTTTCCGCCGTCAACCCAGGTTCCGGCGCCGGTTGGGCGGGGGTGATTGATAGCGATGTCGTTTTTGATGCCGCGGGCCTGCCTTACATTCCCGGCCGGCGCCTGCGCGGCATCGCGCGAGAAATGGCCGTCGAGGTGGTGACGGCGTTGCGGGCAGCAGATGCAGTAGCAGTTGCAGTTGGCAATGGCAGTAATAATGCTTTTACTCTTACTCTTACTCTTACTCCTACTACTCCTGCTCCTGCTGCTACTGCTATCGAGCATTTATTCGGCAAAGCCGGGCAGGATCATTCGGCGCCGTTGGCGATTGCCAATGCCGAGCTTGAAAATGCCGGCGCCGTTCGGGCATGGCTGCAATGGGCGCAACAAACGACGCCGCATCTGGCCGCGCCCGATCGCATTATCTCGACGTTGACGCACGTGCGGCAGCAGACGGCCATCGCCGGCAACGGCGTGGCGCAGGAACATTCACTGCGCACGACGCGCGTCTTGAATGCGGGATTGAAGTTCGTCAGCGCGCTCGAGCTGGCGGACGAAAAATATTTGCCGCTTTTAGCGCTGGCGCTGCAGGTGACTCGCAGCCTGGGCGGCAAACGCAATCGCGGCCTCGGCAAAATCCGCTGCCGGCTGCTCGATGCGCAAACGGGCGAAGATGTGACTCAGCAGACGCTCGATGAATTTGCAAAAGAAAAGTAGCAGCACAGTTGCAGTTGCAATACAGTAGCAGTAGCAGTTGCACAAGCAGTTGCTATACAGTTGCAGAAACAGGAGAATATTCATCTCGACTGCCACTGCTCCTGCAACTGTTTACACAAAGCGGACAAGCCGCAACCCAAAAGATTATTGCTCACGGAAATGAAATCATAAAATGCTTTACTTCCGTGAGAGTTCTATTCCGTGAGCCAAAATTTTTTTGCTTTTTTTGCACAGATTTAACTTGTTAGTTTCGTAACGCGGCTTTGGCCGCAACCAAAACTGCACCACAAAGGGCACAAAGAACACAAAGACTTTTCTTTGTGCGCTTTGTGACCTTTGTGGTGAAAAAAATCTTCGCGGTTGTGATAGTTTTTCGGGAGTAATACTATAAGGAGTCCCCATGCCGATCAAACAACTCGACTACACCATTCACCTGTGCGCGCCGGTGCTGATCTCGAGCGCGGCGGGTGATGAAAACATCATCATGAGCGAAGGCTATTTGCCCGGCAGCGTCCTGCTGGGCATGTTCGCCAATCATTACCTCCAAAGGCAAAAACCGGCGACGCCGGCGCACCAAGACCCGCGCTTCAAATCCTGGTTTCTTTCCACGGATTTGCAGTTTTTAGCCGGATATAAAATCAATGGCAGCGGACAGCGTTCCCTGCCGATTCCATTGTCGCTGCATTTTTTGAAATCCGATGACGTGACGCTGCGCGACCTGCTCTTTGAAGAAGAGGAAACGCCGGCCGCGACGGCCATGCCGCGGCGCCGGAAAGAGGACGCCAAACACCAGGACGGCTTTGGCCTGCTCCAAAACGGGCAGTTTGAAAAAGTCGCCGTCGCCACCGGCCTCACTTTGCATCATCAACGCACCAACCCGCTGCGCGGCAGAAGCGCGGAGAGTGAGATTTTCAACTATGAAGCGCTGCAACCGCAGCAGACTTTTGCCGCCGCGATCATTGGCGAAGAAAAAATCCTGCAGGCTTTTTCCGCCTGGATCGGCGCGAAAAAATTTGCCGGGCGCCTGGGGCGCTCAAAAAACACCGAGTACGGCGCCGTTGCCATCGACTTCGGCGCTGGCGTCCTGCGCCCCGTCAATGAAACCCTGGAGCCGGAGGGAATCCAGTTGGATGCCGAGGAACCGGGATTTACCCTGACGTTTCTCTCGCACGTTTTGCTCTGCAATCAGCACGGGCAATTTGCCGTTGACGCGGCGCTGCTGCAAAACTATCTCCTCACCGAGCTGCGCCGTGCCGGCCTGACCGTTTTGCCGGAGCAGCTTTACGTCGAGAAAAGCCATGTGCGTGCGGTGACGATTGAAAATTACGTCTCGGTCTGGCGGGCGCGGCGGCCGGCGGCCCTGGCTTTTCAAATGGGAAGCTGTTTCGCGTGCCGTTATGATCCGGCGCTCGGGGCGGCCGGCCTGCAAAAGCTGGCGGCATTACTGGAACGATTGCAACAGCAGGGACTGGGGAACCGGCGCCAGGAAGGGTTCGGCCGAGTGGCGGTTGCCTGGCAAAAACCGGGAGAGCTCAGGAATGTGACCAGGCAACGCGAGCGGGAGCAGCGCGAGCGCTGGCGTTTGAAACCGGCAACAGAGTTGCCGGCGCTCGGGAAACAAATTTTTCACGCCACGTTGCGAGCGCATTTTGAAGAACGAACGCGCGCCCTGGCGTCGCGCAGGGTCGAAGCGTTCACGGCGCTGCCCTCCGGCGCCCTGATCAGCCGTCTGCAAAGATTCATCGAAAATGCCGGAGAGCCGGCGGCGTTTCGCCGCATGCTGGCCGTGCTGCGCGAAACCGCGCGATCGCAGCTCGAGCGCTGCCACGCCAGAGATCGCTCGATGACTTTGCTGGAATTTCTTGAATCCTTTGGAGCGGCCGGCCAACCGAGTGAGCTTGATAAATTGCTCGCGAGCCTGTCGCCGGAAGAAACCACGTTGTGTGAAAGCATTGCCGTTCAGCCCGCTGCCGATGCGGAGTTGAAACGTCAGCTTTTCAAAATTTATTTCACGACATTTTTTGCGCTCATGCGCAAAGGGCAGAGGGCGTAGGGCGGAGAGCATAGGGCGTAGAGCAGAGGGCATGCTTTGCCCTCCGCGCTATGCCCTCAGCCCTCTGCATTTACAAGGAGTCACTTTATGAACCCCCAACACCGCGCGATAGGCAAGCTGCTCATCAGGATTCCCCTGTCGCTGGAAAGCCCGCTGATCATTGGCAGCGGCGAATCGGAGCACAGTGACGTCGACGTGCTGCGCGATCCGGTCAGCGGTTCGCCGCTGATTCCCGCCACTTCGATGATCGGCGTCTTTCGCGCTTATCTGGAGAACGGCCTGCGGGAAGAACTCGCGGCCGGCGGAAGCCGGCGCGACAATTTTATTTTCCTGTTTGGCGATCGCCGGGCCGAGATCGCGCAAAGCGCCTTGCAATGCGACGATATTTTGCTCGCCGGCGCGCGCGTCGTCATCCGCGACGGCGTCGCCATCGATGCGCAAACCAACACCGCGGCCGATCAGATGAAGTTTAACTACCAGATCGTCGAGCCCCCCGGAATTTTTATGCTGCTCCTGGAGATGACGCTTCGCCCTTGTTTTGAGGTCAGTATCCTGCGGCGTTTGCTCTGGACGATTTTCACCGCCATCGCGCGCGGGGAGATTCGTCTGGGCGCCAAAACCAACAAGGGTTTTGGCAGGTTAGCCGTCGATCTGAACGCCATCCAGGTTGCCGAACTGGATTTTACCAGGCGCCACCACGTTTGGCAATGGCTCTCCGGCGAATACGAATTTGCTCCCGCCGCGCCCGCTGATCGGCAGGTGTATGAAATCAGTCACCGCGAATTTGTCATTGACGCGCTCTTCCAGATCAAAAACTCGCTGCTGATCAAATCTTATTCGCCTGATCCGGCCGCGCCCGATGCAGTGGCATTGGGCAGGAGCAGTAGTAACAGTGGCAGTAGCAGTGGCACTAACACTGAAACACAAGTGCCACTGCCAACTGCTTCTGCCACTGCCCCTGTCCTGCCGGGGACTTCGGTCATGGGCGCGGTCAGGCACCGGGCAGGAAAAATTCTCAAGACCCTTGGCCTGCCGGAACCGGTTTTGGAAGCAGCGCTGGCCGGCCTTTTCGGTTTCGTGAGCGAGCGGCCCGCCACACCATCCGCCCGGAAGGGCCGCGTGCGTGCGGAAGAAACGTGGCTGCGCAATGTCCGGGCGGAGATGCAAACGCGAATTCGCCTCGACCGGTTTACCGGCGGCACGTGGCCGGGCGCGCTCTTCGAGACGATGCCGCTGTGGCCGGATGGCGATGGTGGCGCAGTGCGAATCGTTTTGTCCATCCGGGATTGCCATGCGTGGGAGGCCGGTCTCTTCCTTTATATTCTCAAAGATCTGTGGACCGGCGATTTGCCGCTTGGGGGCGAGAAGAGCATCGGCCGGGGCGTGCTGGCCGGCGTTTCGGCAAAGATCGTCTGGGACCAGCACAAGGTCAATTTACGCGCCGATCCCGCCGGCGGCCTGGTTGATGACCCGGCGGCGTGGACATTGCTGGAGGCAGTTGCAGAAGCCGTGGCAGTAAAGGCCGCGCTGCCGTTTTAATCCGTTAATAGTCTAACCTGTGCAAAAAAGCAAAGATTTTTTTAATGGATCGAATTGCAGCCAGCATTCATACGGTTATTATGCAATTTTCAAAAGCCTCCAGCTTTTTTTCCCCAACGGATAGATGAACCCAACTGATAAAACTAAATCCGTTGGGTTCATCTATCCGTTGGGGAAAATGGTTTTTTAATCCGTGTGAAATTTCTTTGCTTTTTTGCAACGATTGAACTTGTAATAGAATTAACGAGGAAACCTTATCATGAAAGTCATTCAACCCCATCTGAACGGCCTGACGCTGATCGCCTTAAATTCACAGGTGCACGCGCAAGGCGAGTTGGACGCCGAACAAACCGCGAATCCCGCGGCTTTGATCAAAACCTGCTTCGACTCGGCGCCGGCGCTGGCCGTGTGTTATTTCGATTACGGCATCCGTTTCGCGAAATGGGAAAACGGCGCGCTGCATTTTGCCAATGAGGAATTTCCCGGCGCGCCCTATCTGCAGGAAGCGCGCATTTTTGATCGCGACCGCGAGCTGCGCATCTGGCGCGAGGAGCGCGCGCTGCTTTATCGCTTCCGCGTCGACGCCGCGGGCGAAAGCCATTTGGCGATGGAGGCCGAACAAAATTTATGGGGAACCCATGCTGAACCTCTGCCCCGGGGCTGGACAAGGTTGTGGGAAGATCGCGGCACGGAGCTGACGGCGCCGCTGGTTATCGCCGAAAAGAAAAATTACGCCGGCCCCCTCGCTTATTTGAAGACCAGAAATTATATCGATTATCTGAAAAACGGCCAGGCGACATACGTGGACTGCCGCTTTGTCGGGATCGCAGAGGGCAGAGCGCATGGCGCATAGCGGAGGGCAGTGGCAATTGCATCAAGCGCAGCGGCACTTCAACAGGCTTCGTTTCAGGAATGTTGGATTAAATTGGAAACGGCAAAATCAAAAAAGAAAAGCGCACGCAAAGACACCGATGTGCAAAGGTTCGAAAAACATTTTTGCAGGATGATTACAGCTTGACAATGTTAAGTTAGTCTGTTGAGGCACACGAACTCACCCCCCGTCCCCCTCTCTTAAAAAGAGAGGGGAGTTTCTCGGGTGAAAACAGAGAAATTTTAATTCAAAACAACCCATGAACTCCCTTCTCTTTTTAAGAGAAGGGGGCAGGGGGATGAGTTCGAAGGCCGCCAGCTACAAAAAACTACATCTTTTTTAACTTAACATTGTCAAGATAGTATTACCCTGAAAAAACTATCCCTGGCCTGCGGCACCGCGTGGCGCGGCGGGCGCCAGGGCAGGCATCTTGCCACAATTATCCTGTGAGGCATTGCACCTCGATTTATCTGTACGGAATTTTTAAAGGGAGTTGCACATGAGCGACTGGAAAGAAAAACTGAAAACTGTTGCCGCGCAGCAAGGTATCCCGATTAATGCGAATCCGCCGCCACCGCAGCCGGCGCGGCGGGCGCTGCAACAACAAACGCGCAAAATAAAGGTTGACCGGAATCCCGGATATAATCGCCGGGCCGGCGCGCCGTATAATTTTGTGCCGTTGAACCGGCAGGTGATTGCGGTGGCGCCGTTTCGCGGATTTGACGCGTACGATACGCCGAACCGCAAAACCGGTTTTATCGAATGCGAGCTCGAAGCCCTCACGCCGCTTTATATTCGCGGCGCCGGCCGGGCTTTCTTCTCGCCGGCGGGCAAAACAAAAATCCCGGCGAGCAGTTGGCGCGGCATGATCCGGAATCTCGTGGAGATTCTGGCCTGGAGCCAATTGGCCACGGATGAGAAGCGCCTGTTCTATTATCGCGGCCTGGCGGACCAAAGCAATTTGCGCCGGGAGTACCAGGCCCATATGTCGTCGTTCAACGCCAAAGCCAGATCGACGACCTATAAAATGAGCGCCGGGTATCTGGAGAAATTCGGCGTGAGCTATCGCATTGTTCCGGCCCGCAAAAGCAACGGCAGGCAGTTTGAGCAGATGCTCAAAACCGAGACCGCCAAAGTAATGGCCAGAACCGCGGCAAAAGATATTTTCATTTATCAGGGTGGCGACAAAACCGCGCAATGCTTTTTCCGCCGCGGCCAGAATTGCATCGTGGTCTCGGGCAGAATGCCGAACAAAAAGCGCGATTGGATGATTAACCCGCCGGACGAGCAGGCGCCGCCGATCACGATTCCGGACGACGACGCGCGAAATTACCAGCTCGATGAAAATCGCACCGGGCCGAATCTGATCGCCGAGCTGGAGCGCCTGACCGACGGCGACAACGAGCCGCTGCGCCTGCCCTGTTTTTATGTCGAATGGGTCGATAACGATAAGCACCCGCGCGTTGCATTTGGGCACACGGCGATGTTTCGACTGGCTTACGAGCAAAGCCTCGGCGACTTGCTGCCCGAAGGCTATCGCTGGAATTTCAGCGACGACCGGCCGCTCGATATGGCGGAAGCCATCTTTGGAACGGTTTTCGGCAACGAACTTTTTGCCAGCCGCGTCTATTTCGAGGACGCCGCTCTGCTTGAAACCTCCTCGCCGGCGGCCGCGCCCGGCATTCCGCACATTCTCTCGACGCCAAAGCCGACCACGTTTCAGCATTATCTCGTCCAAACCAGTGATTTGATTCGCGAGCTGAGCCATTGTAATTCCGACACGGCGCTGCGCGGCCACAAATTGTACTGGCATCGCCAAAGCAACTGGCAGGCGCCGGATTTGACGTTTGACAAAGCCGGCCTCGAAACTTTTTTGCAGAAACAGGGCCTGCAGATTCCTCCCGAACACCGCACCGAAAAAAACGGCAAGCTCCTCCTGCGGAATTTTCCGGCGCTGCAGAACGAAAAGCTGAAAACGGCAATCTTTGAATTTGTGCGGACCGACGGAAAATCGCAATACACGGTCATCCAGCCCCTGGCGCCCGGCGCGAAGTTCAAAGGAAAAATCCGGTTTGAGAATTTGACGGAGGTGGAATTGGGCGCTTTGTGGTCGGCGCTGCAACTGCCCGAAAACTGCTGCCACAAGCTCGGCATGGGCAAGCCGCTCGGCCTCGGCAGCGTCAGGATCACGCCGAAATTATTTTTGAGCGACCGGCAAAAACGTTACTCCTCCCTGCGGCACGAATGGACAACGCTGCCGCAGCCTGAAAGCGCAGAAACCGTGCAGGCTTTGCAAACAGAGTTTGAGCGCTTTATTCTTCAACACCTGGACGGTTCCGAGAAGCCGGCCTCCAGCCAGCTCTGGGAGACGTATCGATTGCGGCAATTAAAGACGATGCTGGACTGGAGAAATACGGCAAAAGAAAACTGGCCGGAGCGCACGCGCTATCTGGAAATCGAGCACGCGCGCAACGGCAACGAGTACAAAACGCGGCCGGTGCTGCCGATTCCGGAGGAGGTGGCGCGATAGAGTGAGAGGGAGAAGCGTAATGCCTCACTTATGGGTGGAAAACGTAGCGCAGACATCTTGTCTGCGGCAGGCAGGATGCCCAATGTCACTAACTTTTTAAGAAACCAATGACAAAAAAATGTATGGCAGAAAAATTTTTAATCGCCAGGCAAATTGCCAGTTCAATTGCAAATTTGCAAATGGCGCCATTCAATTGCAATCAGCGTTTTGACATTTAGCCGTTTCACGTTTCACGATCATCACCATGTCCCAACTTCTCTTCCCACAAATCACCACCGACGCCAACTTCCTCGCCGCCTGGCAGCGCGTGCGCGCGAATCTCGGCGCGCCGGGGCTCGACCGCGTCTCCATCGAGGATTTTGAAAAAAATCTGCACGAAAATCTCGCGCTGTTGCGCACCATCGTGGCCGAAGGCAATTATCAGCCGCTGCCGTATCTCACTTTCACCCACAAAAAAGCCAGTCCCGCAGGGAACTCCGGCAAAGACCGCACGCTGCGCATTCCGACGGTGCGCGACCGCGTCGTGCAGCAGGCGATTCTGCTCGTCATCCAGCCGCTCTTCGAGAAAATGTTTTTGAATTGCAGCTATGCCTATCGCCCCGGCAAATCCTCGCACCAGGCCATCGCCCGCGTCGAGCGCAACCTCCAGCGCGGCCGCGTCTGGATCGTCGACGCCGACATCGAAAACTTCTTCGACGAAATCGACCGCCCGCTGCTGATGAAATTTGTTTCCGAAACGATCACCGAAGCGCCGCTGCTAAAGCTCATCGAGCAGTGCGTCAACTTCGAGGCCGCCGGTATTCAGTCATCAGTGATCAGTAAACAGTTATCAGTAAACAGTGATCAGTTGTCAGTGGCCAGTAATCAGTTATCAGTAACCGGTACTCAGTTGCAAGCAACGAGCAACCAGCCACCAGCAACCAGCAACGAGCAACCAGCATCCAGAAAAGGCATCGCCCAGGGCATGGGCCTGGCCCCGCTGCTGTCCAATATTTATTTGCACAAAATGGACGACCGCATGTTCCGCGCGACCTGGAACTACATGCGTTATTCCGACAACGTGCTCGTGCTCTGCCAATCCGAAGAGGAAGCGAAGGCGGCGATGGCGCGCGCCGAAGAATGCACGCGGATGCTGCTGTTGAAATTCAACGCCGAAAAAACTTCGCTCCGGCAACTACGCGAGGGCTTTTCTTTTCTCGGCTATTATTTTGACGAGCGCGGCAAGCGGCCGGACGATCCCGCGGTCAAACGCCTCGGCGACCGCGTCGGCGGCGTCCTGCAAAAGGCGGCGGAGTTTACCGACGCCCAATTGCGCGAAAAGATCGACAGCATCGTGCGCGGCTGGCTGAATTATTTTAAAATGGCCGAAACCGACCGCGCGAAAATTTTAACCGAACTCGAGCAAAAATTTTCCGCCTCTTCCGATTCCGTGCCGCAGCGCATTTTGCAGGCGGCCATCGCGTATCAGCTCGGCGACCGCGATCGCGCCCGCCAAACGTTGCGGGCCGCGCCAACCGCCGAGGTGCAGGACGCCCAACTCAATTATCAGTGGGGCCTGCTCTGCGAAGCGCTCGAGCTCAACAACGAAGCGCTGGACAGTTACCTCGCGGCCTATCGCCAAAATTCCGAGCATCCCGAGGCCGCTTATCAACTTGGGCTTTATTATCTGCACAATCGCCAGGCGGAAACCGCGCTGCGGTATTTGCAAAAAGCCGTGCAGCTCAACCCCAACAGCGCCGCGGTGCATCTTGCGCTCGGCACCGCCTTGCAAAACACCGGCCTGCACGGCCCCGCGCGCAAATCTTTGCAACGCGCCACCGAGCTCGATCCCAAACTCAACAAACTCTTCCCCGCCGCCGAGCCTGTCGAGGCACGCTCTTCCCCCTCCGCCCTCGGCCCTCTGCCCTCCGCTCTGAGCCCTCAGCCCTCCGCCACCGACAGCGACCTCGAAGCCTTCCTCCGCCTCTTCTCCGGTCGCGAAGGCGTGTTCTCCCGTCAATGGACCACCGCTGAAGGCCGCATGGGCTACAACACGATTTACAAGCCGCTCTCCGCCGAGGAGCTGCGCCACCATCTTTCCGGCCAGCAGACCCTCGGCTTTTATCTCGTGCGCTCCGACAACACCGTCAGCCAGATGGTGATCGACATCGACCTCACCCGCGAAGTCCGTGTCGAGATTGCCCAAACCAGCGGCGATCTGGCCGAATGGAAAAAACTGCTGTGGGCCGACGCGCTGCGTCTCCTGCAGGCGCTGCAGGACTCAGGGCTGAAAGCCTACCCTGAAGACTCCGGCTACAAAGGCATTCACCTCTGGCTCTTTTTCGGCGCGCCGATTCCCGGCCGGGACGTGCTGCTCTTCGCCAAAAAAATTCTGGCGCTCACCGGCCCGGCCGCGCCGGGCCTGCATCGCGAAATTTTTCCCAAAGAAGAACGCGTCGCCCCGCAGGCGCTCGGCTCCATGGTGAAATTGCCGCTGGGCCTGCACCGCCTCACCAATCGCCGCTGCTGGTTTTTGGACAGCGCCGGCCAGCCCATCGCCGATTCCCTGACGTGGCTGCGCCAGATCCAAACGATTTCGTCCAACCAGTTTTTTGCCGCGCTGGAAAAAGCCAAAATTTCTGTCGCGGGCCCCGGCAGCGGGGAACCGGCCGCGGACCGAACCGAGATCGACAAAATTTTCGCCGGCTGCAACGTGCTGCGCCATTTCAAGGAAAAGTCCGAAAAAACCAAATGGCTCAATCACGTCGAGCGCCTCACCCTCGCCAGCGTGCTCGGCCACATGGGCGTCGCCGGCCATCAGGCCGTGCATGAGATCATTCGCTTCACCACCAACTACGACCATCGCGTCACGCAAAAATGGCTGGACCGCGTCAAAGGCTATCCCATCAGTTGCCCGCGCATCCGCGAGCGCCACAGCGACATCACCCCGGTGGTCGGCTGCTGTTGCCAGTTTCCCAATCGCAATAACAGTTATCCTTCGCCGGTGCTGCACGCGGACCTCGAGCTGGTGGTGAAGATCAAAGCGCGGGTGGCGCAGAGCGCCGAGGGCGGAGAGCCGAGGGCGAAAAGCGAAAGCCCAAACCCTCCGTCCGTCGCGCCAGGCCCTCGGCCCTCGGCTCCAGGTGCTCCGCCCGTCGCGCCAAGCCCTCAGCCCTCGGCCCTCAGCGCTCCACCCGCCGAGCTTTTTCAAACTTATCTGAAATTCAAAAAAGAGCAGCGTGAGGCCCTGCAAAAAGTTAACGCCATCGAGCAGCAACTGCAAGCGCTCTGCGATCAGCAAAAAACCGAGCAGTTTGTGACCGAGATGGGAACGTTCAAGCGCATCAAAGCGGGAAGCGAGTGGCGGTGGGTGATGGAAATTTAAAAAAAGATAAAAAGAAAAAATGATAAAAAGAATTTTAGCCGTACAAGCCGGCATCCAACAATCGCCGGCGTTCGGTGATATGGTCTTCGTCGTTTAGGCATAATGGTTTTATCGTCGCTCGCGCTTCGGCGGTGTGTGCGCGAATCGTCGCTCCCTCGAGCACAAAATGATCCGGCCAGATGTGAAGGCGGGGATGGAATAATGGAACAAGCTGGCCGGTCAGCGGATCAAATGATCCAACATTCGGGCCTTTGTAACGGTTACAGCGCAGGCAAGCTAATGCCAAATTACTTTCCTCGGTTTTGCCGCCATGTTGAGTGGAAATGATATGATCAGGTTCGTGTTTGTGCAAGGCCGCCCACTGAGGCAGTAAACAATATTCACAACAGTTGCCGGCGCGTTCGATAACTAACCGGCGGAGATAATCCGGAATCTCTTCCCGCATTATGAGGCCCCCTGTTGCACTTGTGTTGCGAGTTGTGCTTTCAGCTTGATGATCGTATGCTCGATTTTCTCCAATTCATCAAGCTCGCGTTGCTCATCTTCTCCTAGGAGCCCGGCTGCATTCAAGGCCAACAGGCGCTGCAACTTGCTCTGCGCTCGCTCGGAAGCGTGATAATCGAGCACTTCCTGTGGAGAGGGGTTGGTGGCGAAAAGCTGGATAATTTCCGTTGCCGTTTCCGTCGCCAACGTTTTGCAGCCGACCAGGCTGATCTCGAGTATCGCCGGCACCCAAACCTGAATGGGCTGAATTCGTTTCGCCAATTCCTCCGGCACTTGCATTGTCATCTGAACCATATTCGCCTCAAAATTGTTTTGATTTAAATATAATGCGAAGATCGCCAAAAATCAACAGGAAATTTTAGCAAAAACCGCGTTACACGTTTCACGTTACACGATCATCATCGCCATGTCCCAACTTCTCTTTCCACAAATCATCACCGAGGCCAGCTTCCACGCCGCCTGGCAACGCGTGCGCAGCAATCTCGGCGCGCCCGGGCTGGATCACGTCTCCGTCGAAGATTTCGAAAAAAATCTGCACGAGAACCTGGCGCTCCTGCGCACCATGGTCGCCGAAGGCGCGTATCAACCGTTGCCCTATTTGACGTTCACGCATAAAAAAGCCGGTCCCGCAGGGAACTCCGGCAAAGACCGCACGCTGCGCATCCCCACCGTGCGCGATCGCATCGTGCAGCAGGCCATCCTGCTCGTCATTCAGCCGCGGTTTGAAAAAATTTTTCTCAACTGCAGCTACGCCTATCGCCCCGGCAAATCCGCCTGGCAGGCGCTGGAGCGCGTCGACCGCAACCTCAAACGCGGCCGCGTCTGGATCGTCGACGCCGACATCGAAAATTTTTTTGACGAGATCGACCGCCCCCTTTTGCTCCAGCGCGTCGCCGAAGTCATTTCCGAAGCGCCCATTCTTAAGCTGATTGAATTGTGCGTCAATGGCGCCAGTAGCCAGTTGCCAGTAATCAGTGGCCAGTTGTCAATGGTCAGTGGGCAGTTGCCAGTTATCAGTAATCAGTTGCCAGTAGCCAGCAATCAGCCACCAGTATCCAGCATCCAGGATCAAGCATCCAGCAAGGGCCTCGCCCAGGGCATGGTGCTCGCTCCCCTGCTCTCCAATATTTATCTGCACAAGATAGACGACCAGATGTTCCGGGCGTCGTGGAATTACCTGCGCTATTCCGACAACATTCTGGTTTTGTGCCATTCCGAAGAAGAAGCCAAAGCCGCCTTCAGCCGCGCCGAATCGTGCGCGCGCGAGGCGCTCTTGAAATTCAATCAGGAAAAAACCTCGCTCCGGCATCTGCGCGACGGCTTCACGTTTCTCGGTTATCGTTTTGACGAGCGCGGCAAACGCCCGGACGATGCCGCGGTGCAGCGCCTCAACCAGCGCGTCGGCAGCGTTCTGCAAAAAGCCGCGGAGTTCACCGACGCGCAATTGCGCGAAAAAATCGAAAGCATCGTGCGCGGCTGGCTGAATTATTTTAAACTGGACGAAACCGACCGCGCCAGACTTTTGCAGCAGCTCGAGCAAAAATTTCTCCCGCAGAGCGGGACGGACTCCATGCCGCAGCGCATCCTGCAGGCCGGCCTCGCTTATCAGCTTGGCGACCGCAGCCGCGCCAGCCAAATGCTGCGCGCGCAGCCGGTGCTCTCCTCCGAAGATGCCGAGGTCAATTGCCAATGGGGCCTGCTCTGCGAGCTGTTCGGCATGAACAGCGAAGCGCTCGACAGCTACCTCGCGGCGTATCGCCTCAACCCCGAGCATCCGGAAGTCGCGTATCGTTTGGGTTTGCACTATTTGCAAAACCGCCAAAACGACAACGCCATTCGTTATTTGCAAAAGGCCGTGCAGCTCAATCCGCAAAGCGCGCCGGCGCATTTTGCCCTCGGCACCGCCCTGCAAAATTCCGGCTTGCACGGCGCCGCCCGCAAATCCTTTCAACACGCCACCCAGCTCGACCCGCGCCTCCACAAATTCGTCGTCACCCCGGCTAATCCCAACAGCGTCGAGCTCGCCTCCGGCCAGGATGATCGATTCGGCGGTGCAAACCAATCATCGGTGTCCCCAGTTGCCAGCCTCCAACTCCCCGCAACGAGCCAGCAACAACGGACAACTGACCTCGGGTCGCCGCGCCGCGAAGCTCCCGCCTTCGCGGCACCACGGGCGGAAGCGGAGCTGCCCTCGCGTTTGGGCGGGGCCGCGAGCCAGGAGGACCTCGCGGTTTTTCTCCAACTTTTCTCCGGACGTGAAGGCGTGTTCTCAAAGCAATGGGTCAACGGCGAAGGCCGTTTGGGTTACAACACCGTTTATCAACCGCTCGCGCCGGACGACGTCAAAGCCCATCTAAACGGCCAGCAAACCCTCGGCTATTATCTCATGCGCTCCGACAACACGGTGGCGCAGATGGTGATCGATATCGACGTCACTCGCCAGGCGCGCACCGAAATTCCCAACAGCGCCGAATGGAAAAATCTCATCTGGGCCGAGGCCACGCGGCTCGGCCAGCTTTTGCAAGACTTGCAGCTCAAAGTTTGTCTTGAAGACTCCGGCTACAAAGGCATTCATCTGTGGCTCTTCTTTGCCGCGCCCATTCCGGCGCGCGACATGATTTTATTCGCCAAGCGTTTTCTCGCCCTCGCCGGAGCGCCGCCGCCCGGCTTGCACCGCGAAATTTTTCCCAAAGAAGAACGCGTCGCCCCGCAAGCGCTCGGCTCCATGATGAAACTGCCGCTCGGCATTCACAAGCTCACCAACCGCCGCTGCTGGTTTTTGGATCACACCGGCCAGCCCGTTCCCGACCAGCTCGCGGTGCTGCGCAACATTGAAATCATTTCCAGCAATCAATTTTTCGCGGCGCTCGACAAAATCAAAATTTCCCCAAACGCCGCGCCCGCCGGCGAGCCGCCCGCGGACCGCACTGAAGTCGACAAAATCTTCCAGGGCTGCAATGTCCTGCGCCATTTTCGCGACAAGGCCGAGAAAACCAAATGGCTCAACCACGTCGAGCGCCTGACGCTGGCCGGCGTCCTCGGCCATCTCGGCCCGGCCGGCCACCAGACCATTCACGAAATCATTCGCCACACCACCAACTATAATTTCCGCATCACCCAGCGCTGGCTCGACCGCGGTAAAGGCTATCCACTCAGTTGCCCGCGCATCCGCGAGCGCCACAGCGACATCACCCCCGTCGTCGGCTGCTGCTGTCAATTCGCCCTGCGCCCCAACACCTATCCTTCGCCGGTGCTCCATGCCGATCCGGAACTCGTTGTCAAAATCAAAGCGCGGGTGGCGGAAAGCGAAGGGCGAGGAGCGAAGGGCGAAGAGCGAGAAGTGGCCAGTCATCAGTCTTCAGTGACCAGCGGCCAGTATTCTGCAGCCGGCAACAGACCGCAGCGCAACGAAGAGCCCGCTCCAGCCGGACAACCAGTCGAAGCGGAGCGGAGATCCCGGCTCAGCGGGACATCCAGCATCCAGATGAACGAACTTTTTCAAACTTATCTGCAATTAAAAAAAGATCATCGCGAGACTCTGCAAAAAGTCAGCGCCATCGAGCAGCAACTGCAAACGCTGTGCGACCAGCAAAAAACCGAGCAGTTCGTCACCGCGATGGGAACGTTCAAAAGGATCAAAGCGGGAGGCGAATGGCGGTGGGTAATGGAATTATAAAAAAAAGATAAAAACCGGAGTATCTATTCAGCTACTGTCGAAAGTCAAAAAATTAAGGCAAAACCATTAAGGGCAAAACCATTAAAGTTTTTGCTTTTTTTTGCAACGCTTGCACTTTTAATGGACTAAAAGCTTTAATAGTTTTGCCCAAAATTGTTTTGCCTTCTAAACAGACCTGAATAGTCACCATTTTTCTGTCTGTAGAATGTTTTTGTGGAATGATCATGCAATACCGATCGCAACAAGCAACGGCAGTACAGACAGAAAAATATAAAATTTATTTTTAACAGGGCCTAAGCCCTCGGTTGCAACTGTTGGGCAAGTTCCGCCTTCAGCATAATTATGGTGTGCTCCAGTTGCTGGAGTTCGTCGATCTCAAGCTGTCCGGTTTTTCCCAACACGCTTGAACCATATTCGCCTCGAAGTTTTTCTTTTAAAGTTAACGCAAAGATCGCCCAAAATCAACAAAAAATTTCTTGTTGCTCGTTGCTTGTTGCTTGTTGCTCGTTGCTCGACAGAATAAATCAAATCCATCTATCAGCATCCAGCAACCAGCATCCAGCAACCGGTGACATAATGCATCATCTCCTGACTGGTTTGATTTTTAAAAGTTTAATTGGTGCTGGTTTTCGTGAAACGGAATTTTCTTTCCGGCTTTCAGAGCCGTCGCGGCTTGACGAACCGCCGGTT
>Ga0247727_10006210_pt1 | contig 23640 bp, 20 predicted proteins | sample WisWelCaveWW1625_FD_202498 | JGI IMG/M metagenome (GOLD analysis project Ga0247727, IMG submission 202498) | Biofilm microbial communities from Wishing Well Cave, Virginia, United States - WW16-25 | ecosystem: Environmental > Aquatic > Deep subsurface > Groundwater > Cave microbial mat | place...
CCTATGGCACATAAGCCAGCCAAGGCTGGTAGCATGGCTCCTCTGAGCTTGGGCTGTCGGTGCCTGCTGGAACCGTCCATCCCTGACTTGATGCCAATCCCTGAACGTGCCGTATAGCATTGTTAAGAACCAACTGACCGGCGGCATATGGGCGACTGCTCGCGCTGTCGGACAGTGTGAACCAGTAATCGTGAGCCTTGTTTTTGAACGCTGTTACTTTGGCATCCGCGCCCCCCGCGCCAGCCCGCATCGCTGTCACTGCCGCGCCTTCATTGGCGTGCGCGGCCAAGGGAGCCGTCAGCGTTTCAAGAGCCGACTTAGTCGCCGGCCAGTAATTTTCACTGGAGCATTTCCACTCGCTGTAATGATGCTCCTCGTGAGCACGCGATGCGGCTTCGGTATGCCACGCGCCGCGCGACCCCCGTGTGTAATAGCCCTTCATTACAGCCACCGCGTCCTGCGCTTCTGCTTCCGTTGTCGGTGGGCTGGCGAATGGATCGCGCGATCCGCCCTGATGCACGTTGATGTCAGCGCCTCCCTCAATAGAAGTGACTTGGAGACGCCATACATTACTTGCCTGATCCGCATTCGCTTTGTACGCCACATTAAATGGGCGCTCGACAGTCGTCGAGGGACCATTCGCGGCGTCAGAGGCATAGCCAGCGGTAGCCCACTTGATTCCCCCTCCCGACAATGCGCCAATCAGCGCGCCGATGCCAGCACCCACGAGTGCGCCGATGCCAGCACCAAGCAAGGCGCCCAGCGGCCCTCCAACCAAGCCGCCGATGATCGCCCCCGCACCTGCACCGATCCCAAGACCAATCAGCGCACCTGTGCCTGCCTCCACTTTCTTGTCTTTGTCTTTAGGTGTCGGCGCATTGTAAGCCGCCTCAGTCTTGCTGTGCGCCGGCACGCGGCTAAAATCACGCGCGAAGCCCGATCCGGCGAATACTGGCGTCCCGTTGGTAGGTGGTGAAACCAACGCGCGTGCGTGTGCGTACTCGCCCTCGTTCGTTTGGTTGCCACAGGCGCACGCTCGCTGCAGTACACCGCCCTTGACCGACGCACTGGCGGAAGTTTTGGAGACTGCAGGTTGTACTGCCATTCGTTTGCTCATAACAGAATTCGACTCCGGCCTTATGGAATCGTCACATTCGTCAATCCTGCACGCACGTTCGTCTCCCAGGTTGCTTGTTGCGCGGCGATGCATCCCCGGTTTGTCTGCGTGTCATACTGACTTGTCAGTTGAGCGTCCTTTGTATTCAAGGCGCTTTGCACTGTCGTCAGCGCGGCGCTCGCGGCAAGGGCGGCGTTGGCTTTGCCAGCCAGTACACACGCAAGATCGAAATGGAGTTGTTCATGTCGCAACAGGCGATCAGACTCAGCCTGGGCCACCCGTTGACATTCGGCGGCGATGATGCCGGAACAATCGCCCAAGGAAGCCGCTACCACGGACGGATCCGCTCGGACCGCGGCAGGGCATGTTGCACTCGGCGTTGAATCGAGCGCGAAGCTGCCTCCGGTGGTTCCTGGCGGGAAAAAACTTTCGCATTGGGTGATGTTGGCCGCGCAGCCGTTCAAAGCTGGATCTGTGGGATTGCCAAACCGAGGTCGAACAAACGATCTCCCCGAATTAAACACCGCCTGGATGCGAGTTCCATTCGGAGTTGTCGCGGTTGGATAGTCGTAAGCAGTGAATGCACTGGTACTCCCTGATGGCGCTCCCGTAAAGTCTGCCCACGTCAACGCCCGATTGGGTACACATTGGGCAAATGCCGGCTGTGCAGGCGCGGCTGCCGATGAAGAGAGGCCAAGGAGGCTAGGTTCTTCGCCCAGCACCTGTTGCCGGCAATAGGCGGCGTTGCTTTCACCCATAATGCGGATGCAGGCCAACAACTCAGTTGCTTCCCGATAGGGCAATGTGCCTTCCCTGTGCAAAGGCGAATCCGCACTTCTTCGACGCGATGAGAACGAATCATCCATCGTTTCTCGCTGCAATCGCTGCACAGGTAAATTGGTATGTTGGAAGAGCGTCGGCCCGCCGAGGTTCAGTGACATCTGTTCCGCCTCAAGCTCATAGGCATCATCGTTCGGGCCAATGATCACGTTAGCAAAATTCGAACGCGACTCGCTAGCGCCGGAACCGTGCCCTGAACCGTTCTGCTGTGCCACATGCGTCAACTCATGCGTGATCAACCGCTGCCCCTCGACACTTGAGGGCGCATATTGCCCCGCGCCAAACACCACATCACGCCCAACGGTGTAAGCCAGCGCATTCACGGCCCGCGCACTCTCCGCGGCTCTCGCATCCGTATGCACCCACACACCGCTAAAGTCACGCCCAAACCGCGGCTCCAGAAATGCCCGCGCCGCCGCATCCAGGGGCCGCCCCGGTGAATTCAGCACGTCGAGCACAATCGGCGGCGCGCCATTCACCTCGGCTAAACCGACATCCTTGCGCTGCAACATTCCTGTCTGATCCTCGCCCTTCCTTCCACACGCTTCGCACTCACCGCCCATCGCGTGGTTGCCGCAATCGCATTTGCGCTGCAACACGCCACTTGGCACAGCCGTAAATGGCGTGGGCGTCGCTGCGGTTATTCGGTTTTGCATTCTCCCGCTCATGAACTCCTCAAGAAGTTTCGCGCCGCGGTTGGTTGAAATCCCGCAACCCGGTTTGAATTGCGCCAGCGATTTGATGCCCTAATTCCGTTGGGCTGCTTTCAATATCCAGTTGAATCTCGCCTCCGCGCAGCGAATGCAGCGCGCCCCCAGCCAACAAACCATCATTCACATCGCCGGCGGCAAGCAGGCGGGCCAACTCGGCTTCGATGGCTTCCCGCAGGTGCGATGCCGGGGACGCGCCGGCCGGCAGCCCGTCGAGGATCAGCCGTTCGATGTGCAGATGGATGTTCATTACCGGTTCAATTCAACGTAAAGGCGCTCACGAGAATTCGTTGCGAGCGCGAATGATCAGGTCAACCATATGACTGCCGCCGCTGGCGCCATTCGTGTTCGAATTCTGCCAGCTTTGAACGGAGACCGTGCGCGGCCAGGGTTCGCCATCCCACCAACCGAACAAAGGCCCGCCGGATTGGCCCGGCCAAACATCGCCGAGATGGTAGATGTTTTGATGTTCTTGTGGATCGCCGTCATCTCCGTCGAGTGAAATGGCGGACTGATAGGACGGTCGCTCCGCCGAGGCCAGATCTCCCGGATAACCGATGTGACTCCAGTACGTTCCCCCGTCCCAACTGTCGGAATATGTGCGCGATCCCATCCAGCCTGTCGAATCCCCCATTCGCGTATTGAGCACGACCACCACGTAATCGTGTTGCCCTTCGCCGCGATCGATTCCGGGGCCAACCACTTTACTTCGAAGTAAACCCATTCACCCCAGGCGACGCCGAAGGGCTCGCTGCCGTCGAAATATGAAGGCGTGAATTTCACCCAACCCGCGGTGTTGTCACTGTTCCATTGGATCGTGTGGCTGACGGTCAACAGATGTCGCGGACCGACCATCACGCCACTGGCGATGCCGCCTGGCGTTTCCACGCGCCCCGTGGTGCACCAGGGGAACGAGGTATCGTTGAACGTGTAACGGTCTTCCGGCGGGAAGAGCGTCGTTGCCTCGTAAATCCGCTTATCGGATTTGCCCTTGCGAATCGCCTGAATGCGCGGCGGGACTTTCAGGAAGCGATCCAATTGCTTCGGGAATGGGCGCGACGGGAGGTGATCCGGCAGCTTGCCGTCGAGGATGTTTGAACCAGACTCAGGTATGAGCAGGCGGCGATTCGCGTTGAATCTTTTCAACCGCACCGTGGGAGGGAATGCATGCACGCCCAACGTAGCCCCGTGAACCGAAATGTTGAGTTGATGAGCCTTCGCTTTCGGTTCCGACAATCGTGCATGCTCGACTTCCGAGGATGTGACTTTGACAGTCACACGGTCGCCGCCGGCCAGAAGCTGTGTGATTACCAGCGGTTTGGCCGGGGGCGCGGCGAGGGCTTCACGGGGTTTGAGCCGTTTTTTGACCTGTTCGATGGTCAGCGGCTTGGGCAGGTCGGCGGCGGAACTGCTGCCCGCCTTCTTCCTGCTCGCGGCTTTCTTCTTGCTCTTGCTCTTTGCTGTAGGCATTTGATTGTTGCTCCTATCTATCGAAATTCCGCTTCGTTGATCGCTTTCTCCAGTTTCCGAAATTCCGCGCGCGCGGCATCGAAAATCAAGGCCATGGTCACCGGCTGGCCGGCCTGGGCCGCCAGGAAAGCCGCGTTGAGCGCGACGTTGTGGATGCTGCCGCCGGTCAGGTTCAAGCGCGACAGCCGGTCGTGATCCAGCCCGTCAACCGGCGTTTCCGGGGGAAAGACCTTCCGCCAGATCTGTTTGCGCTCGGCCGGCCCAGGGAACGGGAAGCTGACGATGAAGCGGAGCCGCCGCATGAACGCCGTATCGAGCGCGTTCTTCATATTGGTCGTCAGGATCGCCAGACCGCCGTAAGCCTCCATCCGCTGCAAGAGGTAGTTGATCTCGATGTTGGCGTAGCGGTCATGGCTGTCTTTGACTTCGCTGCGTTTGCCGAAGAGCGCGTCGGCTTCGTCGAAGCAGAGGATGGCGCCGCCGTCTTCCGCCGCGTCGAAGACGCGCCGCAGGTTCTTCTCGGTCTCGCCGATGTATTTGCTGACGACGGCCGAGAGGTCAATCCGATAGAGATCGAGCTGCAGATGGGCGGCGACGACTTCGGCGGCCATGGTCTTGCCGGTCCCGCTCTCGCCGGTGAAGAGCGCGCTGATGCCGAGGCCGCGGTTCATTTTTCGTGCGAATCCCCAGTCTTCGTAGACCGTGGCGCGCTCGGCGACCTGCGCGGCGATCTGGCGCAGCAGGCTCTTTTCGGCGTCGGGCAGAACCAGCTGATCCCAATCGGCCTTCAACTCCACGCGTCGCGCGAGCGCATCCAGCCGCGGTCGCGCGGCCATCAGGCAGGATTTCCAGACGTGGTCGCGGGCCGTCTGGCCGTTGTTCGCCGCCAGCGCCGTGCGCGCGATGCGTTCGATCTCCGGCAGGCTCAGGTTGAATTGCGCCGAGAGCGCGCCGGCTGCGTCTCCGGCTTTCTCGCCGAGCGCCGCGGCCCACGCGGCGCGCTGTTCCGGCTTTGCGGGCTTGCTCACTTCGAGCGTGATGGCTTCGGCGCTCAATCCCGCGCGGGCTTCGCGCGTGTCGAGGAAGAGCACGCCGCTCGTGCGCGCGAGGAAGCGGTTGAGCGAGGCCGGCTCGCGGTCGGCGTCGTGCGCGTCCAGGTAGAGCGCGACGGGCAGCAGCAGGCTCTCGCGCTGCCACAACCGGACCAGCGTCTCCATTTCGCCGGGTTGCGCCGGGATCATGTCGGCGGGCAGGCGATAAAGGCTCAGGCCCAGCGCCGCCGACGCGTACGCCGCCGCCAGTTGCTTGGACGATGAATCGGCGCCCAGCAGATGGACGACCGGCAGCTGCGGCGAAGCCGCGCGCAGGCTGCGCGTGATCGTCTCGACTACCGTCTGCTGCGAGGGCGGCAACGCCGCTTCGCCGCCGTGAACCGGCGTGAGCAAGGGCAGCAACCGGTCATCGAGATAGTTCAAGCCCTTCAGGTAATTGACCACGCGCTCATCGGCGCGCAGCGCGCCGGCCGTGAGCGGCTGCGCGCCGGGTTGGTTGATCTCGATCAATCGCCAGTAACGCAGCGGGCGTTCGGGCGAGAGCGCATCCCAGGCCGGATTGTCAAAGAGCGCGAAGGCCAGCGCGAAGGTCGGCGAGCGGCGCGACGCATCGTCCTGCGCCCGCGCGCACATCGCGGCAATACGCGTGTCCAGTTCCAACGCCGTGCAAAGCAGCAGCAGTTCCTGCTCGAATGGCGAAAGGCCGAACCTGCGACCGAGGATCACCATCGCCGGCGGCGGATCGAACGCGGCGGCGGCTTTCATGGCGGCTTCGGCTTCGGCGATCTGCGCCTCGGCCACGGCATCGGAAGCCGGCGGCAGGAGTTTTTGATCGGCCTCGCCCGAAAACCAACTGAAGAAGCTCTTCTTCGATTCTCCCTTTTCCGGCACGGGCAGCGGCGGCGACGCGATCCGCCCTTGCTCCGCCAGGCGATCGAGTCGCAGGCGCAGCCAACCGAGCGCCGCGGCGAGATACTCGTCATTATTTCGTTGCCAGCGTTCCGGATCGTTCATGTGATCGTCACCTTCTGCTGATCGTCGAAGACCAATCGTGCCGGTTGGGGTGGAACGCCTTCGCGTTTGAAGGGCAGACTGTCCACGCCGTCCACGCGCAGCCGCACCATCTCACCGCTCACAACCGGCGCTTTCTTGATCTCGAAGTCGAGTGTGCCGGTCGCCGTCAGCGGCGGGATGGCTGGCGCCGGCGGCGTCGCCGGATATTCGCCCCCCGCCAGAAATAACGCCACGCGTTGATCGAGCCGCACCTTCCCGGCTCCATCCTGTTCCACCAGCGCCTGTGGCGCGAAAGTCACGGTCAACGTCACGTTGCCGTCCGCGTCGCGCGCCGCCGGATTCGGTGTAATGCTGCTGATCCGCGGCGCGAACGAAAGCGGGAAGGCGTTCGTGCTCCGCTCGGTCTCGCTGTTTCTGGTGACAAGCGAAACGCCGAACAGCCCGGCGGCCCATTCGGTCTCGGCCGCGGCGTCGTTCGGGATCCTGACTTTGATCTCGGTCGCGCTTCGATCCGCCGGCGGGACCGTGATCTCCGCCGGCGCCGGCAGTCGCGGATGTGCGAAGCGCGCAGTCACCGCCTCGCCGCCGAGGTTGCGACCGCCGATGATCAGCAGGTCGCCCAGCCGCGCGCTCGGATACGAAGGCGGGCGCGGGATTCGATCGGCATCTTCCGGCGCGCCGATGTGGATGCTCTCGATCGAGGGGAACGGGCCGAGCAGCGTCTCGACGCCCCGATCCTCTTCGCCGCGCCGCAGCACGGGCAATGGAGGCTGCGCCGCGTCTTCGCTCTCGATCAGCACGACGGTCGCCTCGTAGGCCACCGAGAGCGCATATGGAATTTGAAAAAAGACCGACCAGAGCTTGGAAAGCTCTTCGACCGACATCGAGGCCGGCGTGATTTTGACCTGCTCGACCGAGTCGGCCAGATTCGATCCGTTCAGAAACGCCTGGCTCGCGACGGCGTCCGTGATCATCTGCCGCCGCAGCACCGGCCTCGCGTGCAGATCGCGCATCACCGCGCCGAGCATCCGCTGCGTCTCGAGCGCGTTCTCGTCGCCATAAAACGAGAGCAGGTAATGCAGGTCGAGCGCGACGAAAGGACGCTGCAGGAGCTTGCCGTCGGGGGCGCGCGCGGGCAGATCGGAATTGCGCAAGGCCGCGCATTCCGACACCTGATACAAAAACAGGTGGACCCGGTGCGCGGGCGCGCCCTGCTGATCGGGCCGTCCCGTCACCACGTCCGCGCCGTTGACCTCCGAGCGCGCCGCGTCGCGAACGATTTGCGCCAGCGCCGTCGTGATTGTCGCAATGGCCTTGGCGTTGCTCATCGTCCTCCTCGTTTCAGGTATTCCTCCAAACTCATCGGCGGATTCTTCGCCGGCGCTTTCGGCACAGCTCGTTTCGGCTGCGGCAGGGCGGCGCGCACTTCGACGCGGCCGATGCTCACGTGAATCACGGGCGCCGGCGGCTCTTTCTCCTCCGCCAGATCGGCGGCGGGCGCGGGCGGCAATCGCGGCGCAATGGGCCGCTCTGGCGCGGGCGCTGTCATCAGCGGCTCTTTCGTAACCGGTGACTTCAATTCCGGCGGGATCGCGGAATCGACCTTGGATCGAACCTGCCGCGGCGCCCGGATCGGTTCGTTCGCGCGTCCGGCGGCCTCGCCCCGTCTCGCGTCGCGTTCGATTCGCGCCACCCGCGCAGCCAAGGACTCCAGTTCGTCCTCCGCAATACCGCGCCCGGTCGTAATCGTCGTGGGAGCGGCTGTGGACGTAATGATTGGCGGCAACAGCCGTGCAACGCTTTCGCGGGCCGGATTGAGCAGGCTCTCTTCGCGCGCTTCGCCGACGGCGTCGAAGGGCCGGCGCCCTTCGCTCTTCGATTCGATCATCGCTGGCATCACACGCGACGGGGCCGCGGGCGTCTGATCCGCTGTTTCTTCAAACTCCGATTGTCGGGTGGCAGGCTCGCCATTCTTAGGAGCCTTCAGTTCGCCGGTCGCCGCCGGAGCAATCGCTGGCGACGGAGAGGCCATTGCGGAAACGCGGCCCGCGACCTCTTCAATCCTCGATTCCCGGAACTGATCTGGCGTGTCCATTTCACCTGGCTCGCCCAGCCCGAACGACGCCGGTTGCGCCGTTTCGAAGCGCGAGAGCAGGCGCGGCTGCAGCGTCTGGTCCGGGTGCAGGTTTCGGTACGCCAGGTTGGCGAGAAAATCGTTCATCATTTAGGCCTGTCCGAGCATCTCCAGATAGGCGCGTCGTCGCGCGGTGCTCATCGCCAGGATGTCGGCTTCGCGCCAGCCATAGGCTCTGGCGAGCAGGTGCACTTCCCGCAGGAGGCGGCGCGCCCAATCGTCCAGTTCCGCCCACAGAAACATGGCAATATCGAACGCCGCCAGCCACCGGTGGTGGCAAGCGAAGCAGATCAGGTCCAATTGCGTATTCGCCTGCGGATCGGCCTCTTCCATCTTGTTCAAAATTGCGGCCACGACCGGCTCCGGCAGCGATTCGACCGGGCGCTCCCGGCCTTCCAGGCGAAGGTCGAGCAAACAGCACCGCAGCAACAGTTCGCGACCAGAGGCCACATCGCTCTGCGCTTCGACTGCCATCAGGTCTTCGCTGTTCGGCAGGCGGAAACGGACCTCGCAACCGTCTGCTTCGACGACGAAGGTCTCCGGCGACGACGCTGCGGTCTCCGCCCGAATCGCCGCGACCTCGAAGTTCAATTCGAGCCGCTCGCCGCATTGCGGGCAGCGCGCCAGGCTCGCGAGCCGCGAACCGAACAGCGATTCGCGCAGCGCAAGCAATCGCGCATCCCGCCGACCGATGCTCCATCGCGCCAACTCTTCCAGCGCCGCCTCCCGGCAAACCAGCGCCAGCAGGATCAAGGCCCGGCGCGCGGCGGATTGATCTCTTCCTGCTTCCCACACAGTCAGCAACTCAGCAGCTTTCATAATTCCCGATGTGGGACAAGATGGCGTCTTGTCCCACGGATCGTGTCAGTAGCCCGACCGTAAGGGAGGGCCTGGATTTGGCGCCGACCTAAGGGATGAACAACCCATCCACGCTGACGGTTCGGAAGCTGCCGCGGTCGCCCGCCTGCCCTTCCACATCGCCGAAGGGAGTCCAGCTTCCATTGGCGCGGCGGATGGCGTGCCAGAGGCGGCCATTGCTGGTGACGCCCGAAACGTGCAGTTCGCCGCCCGCTTCGCCGACCGAGACGCGGACGAAGCTGCCGCGGTCGCCCGCCTGCGCTTCGACATCGCCGAAGGGCGTCCAGGCGCCATTGGGGCGGCGGATGGCGTGCCAGAGGCGGCCATTGCTGGAAACGGCGCAGACGTGCAGTTCGCCGGCAACGCCCGCACTGGCGACTTCGCGGATCGTTCCACGGTCGCCCGCCACGGCTTCGATATCGCCGAAGGGCGTCCAGCTCCCGTTGGCGTGGCGGATGGCGTGCCAGAGGCGACCGTTGCTGGTGACGCCCGTGACGTGCAGTTCGCCATTGACGCCCGCGCAATCCACATCGGTGAAAGAGCCGCGGTCGCCGGTCTGCGACTCGATGTCGCCGAAGGGGAACCACGTGCCGTTCGCGCGGCGGATGGTGTGCCAGAGCCGGCCGTTGCTGGTGACGCCCGTGACGTGCAATTCGCCAGCGACTTCGGCTATGCCCACTCTCGTGAACGAGCCGCGGTCGCCCGCCTGAGCCTCCACATCGCCCAGAGGAAACCACGTGCCGTTCGCACGGCGGATGGTGTGGAAAATGCCGCCGGAGTTGTTGATGGCGCAGAGGTGGACTCCGGCACCGATGTTCTGTAGGTCCACATCCACGATGAAGCCGCGATCGCCGGTCTGCGCTTCGACATCGCCGAACTGCGACCAGGCGCCTGATGGAAAGCGGATCGAGTGCCAGAGCCGCCCGTTCGTGGTCACGCCTGACAGGTGCAGCAGGTTGCCCCGCTCGACCTGGTTCGAACCGTAGATGGATTGAATACCGGCGGTGTCGTCCGGCGCGAGGAAACGATGCGGCCCGCTGTAGCTCGGAAACATCAGCGCTCCCGCCACATTCGTATGGTCCAGGCCGAGTGAATGGCCGAACTCATGCGCCGCCACCGTCACGAGATCGAAGCGGCCGCCCGGCGGCGGAATCGCGACCGTCCAGGTCTCGGCCTCATCGAAGTGCGCGTCGCCGGCGATGGCGCCGCCATTGGGCGGCGGGAAGAAGGCATGCGCGAGCACGCCGCCGCCGCCGTCGAAGGGGCTGCCGTCGCCGTGGTTGCCGGAGGCGAATTGAATCTCGATGTCGGCCGTCGTGGTCACTTCGGTGAAGGTCAACGGCGTGACGGCGCTCCACAACGCGAGGGCCTGTACCACCGCATCCCGCACCTCCTGCTGCGTCAGGTCGGGCGTGAAGTTCTGCAAGCGATAGGTCAGATTATTGTTCGGCCAGCGATTGCCCTGCGCGACGAAGGCCGCGTGAGCGCCGCGAGCGGGCAGGTCGGGAACGCCGCAGCGCGGCCCGCTCATCTGCGCCACCGTGGCGTCGTCGAGTTTGCCGGTGATCGGCAGCCCCTGGAAACGCTGGTAATCGCAAAGCGATTCAGTCGTCGCATCGTCGAAAGTTCCGGGCGTCGAGACGGGCGCCGGCGAGACCGCGCGAGCCACGGCAAACGGATCGTCCGCCGCCGGCGCGTCGAGATAGCCGAATCGGCGCAGGAAATCCTGCAGTTGCTCTACATCCGCGCCGGTCGCCCCTCTGGAAAGCCCTCTGGCTGATGGAAATTGCGGTGTTTGATCGGTTGGCATGATTCTGACTCATTATAATTATACTGATGGTTCGGTGAGACTCTCTTCGGCCGGCTCGGTCACTTCGTAATCGCGCTCCCAGCCCTCGTTTTCGAGCTTGATGGTTTGGATGGCGACGGCGTTGGCGTTGGCGTCGAGATCGGGCAGCGACTGGAACTCCGAAACCCAGCAGCGATAGACCTTGTAGGCGATCGCCAGTTGCCCGGCCTCGTTGTAGAGCTCGATGATGATGTCCTTGCGGAAATCCTTGAGCGAGACTTCAGCGCCGAGGCCGGAGCCGAAGTTCCACACTTTGTTAGCCCACTGCTCGAAGTCCTTGTCGTGCGTGACGCCGCGTTCGAGCGTGATGGCTTCGTACTTGGTGCGGCCGGGCGATTTGCGGCCCGTGGACGGATCGCCGCCCTCGCGATGCTCGACGATCTCGGTCGAGCGTTTGAGCGCGCCGACCTTGCTCACGCCCGCGACGTAGCGGCCGTCCCATTTGACGCGGAATTTGAAATTCTTGTACGGATCGAAACGTTGTGCATTGACGGTGAATTGAGCCATTGCTCCTCCTCAGAAAATCGGTAGGACAGGTTCCCAACCTGTCCGGTACGTACGATGTCAGTAGGTAGGACAGGTTGGGAACCTGTCCTACCGATTTTCATTGTTTCAGGGCGTCGCGAAGCGACATGAAGGACTCCTCGGTAAATCGATTTTCATTGTTCCAGGGCGTCGCTGGCGAGCTCACGTCGCAATCTGGCCGGCCAACTGCTGCAGTTTGATGATCACGAATTCGGCGGGTTTGAGCGGCGCGAATCCGACGACGATGTTGACGACGCCGCGGTTGATGTCGTCCTGGGTGGTGGTCTCCTTGTCGCATTTGACCAGGTAGGCCTCCTGCGGCGTGCGCCCCTGAAACGCGCCCTGGCGGAAGAGGCTCTGCATGAACGCGCCGATGTTCAGCCGGATCTGCGCCCAGAGCGGTTCGTCGTTCGGCTCGAAGACCACCCACTGCGTGCCGCGATAGAGGCTCTCTTCGATGAAGAGCGCCGTGCGGCGGACGGGCACGTATTTCCATTCCGAAGCCAGCCGGTCGTCGCCGACCCGCGTGCGCGATCCCCACACCACGCGGCCCGCCGCCGGCATCGTGCGCAGACAGTTGATGCCTTTCGGATTGAGCTCGCCGTTTTCGGGATCGGTGAGCGGCACGCTCAGTTGCGGCACGCCGACCAGCGTCGCCTCCAACCCGGCGGGCGCTTTCCACACCCCGCGCTGCGTATCGGTGCGGGCGAAGACGCCCGCCACCGCCCCGCAGGGCACGAAATTTTCGATCTGATTGTCACGAAGTGGATTGGGCTGCCGTAAGCGCGGGAAGAAGACGGCCGCGTTCTTGCTGGGATCGCCGACTTCCGATTCGACGCCTGTTCTGGCCCTGTCTTTGTCAACCCATTCGATGGGTGGGTCAATCAGCAGCATTGCGCGGCGCTTCTCGCAATAGGCCGCCGCGGGAGCGATCAGAGTTGTGTCAATGTCGCCGCTTGCCAGATAGGGTGGGATACAGAGGAGATTGAAGAGATCGGCGTGTTCGAGCGCGTACAGCCCCTCTTTCTTATCCGCCTTTCCCTCACCAACAAAGTCGGCTTCCGTCAGCGGATTGCCGTCGCTCGCCGTCACCGAGACCTTCGACGATGCATTATCGTCATCGAAGACGTCTTTGCCGGCGGCCGGATTGCCGTGTGCCGTGGGTCTGGAGGTCGGCAGCGAACCCTGTACACGGACCAGCTTCGATTCGTTCTTCAACACTTCATCCGCGCGCCGGAAACTGGCCGGTTCGACAGTCAGGTTGCGGAACTGTTCGGTGGCGCCAGTCTTGGTGTCGCGCACCGTCAGGTTGAAGAGTTGGGTTACGTCCAAACCCAGCCCCTGCGCCACGGAAACGGCGACGTCGTGATCAATCCGCGCGCGCAGGTAATTGCCCCAGCTACCTTCGTAAGCCGCTTCGAGATTCAGGCCGCCCGCTGAGAGTCGCGCTTTGGTCATGGGTGCAGCCTCGTTGGCGGCGGTGGTGACGGCGGCGGCTTTCGCGTTTGTCGCCGCGGTGGCGACGCTCGGTGGCGTTGCGCCGGTGGCGGCAGCCGCGTCTTTGGCGGCCTTGGCGACGGCCTTGGCTGCCGACATTGCGGGCTTTCCGGCCGCACCGGCTGTGGCGACCGCAGCCTCCGCCGCGGCGGATACGGATTGAGCCGTCGGCGCGGGGGTGGCGACGGCGGCCGCATCACTGGCCGCCTTGGCGACGGCGTCGGCGGCGGTTTGGGCTTGTGTTTGCGCCGCGGTGGACGCGGCCTGCCGCGCGGTCTCGTCCGCGAACTGCGGTGTAAAGAGGCGCACGATGATCGCCTGGCTGCCGCCGTTCAGATAAAAGTCGCGCACCGCAAACCCCAGTGAACTCTCCGCCCACAGCCCGCCGAAAATGCGCTCGAAGTCGGCATAACTGTTGATCGTCACGGCCTTTTTGGTTGGGTCTTTGTCGGTCGGCCCGCGCCGGGCGCGCCCGATGAAGGCGGTGATCGAAGTCGCGACGCCCGTGATGGTGCGCACCCCGCTGGGAATCTCTTCAATGTAAACTCCCGGATAAGTTGGTGTAACTGGCATGATTCGTCTCCCTGAAAAGATGTGCGCGAGCTGGCCTGTCGCGCGGATTGCGATCCTGGAATGATCGAACACATTTCGCAGACCCGATCGGCCGCAGATGCGCGCGGCCGCCCCTACACTCTGAGTGAAGCGATGATCTCTTCGGATTTCGCCGGATTGACCCGGTAATGAACGCTCCCGTCTTTCCCCCGGCGTTCCACAATCAACCCTTCGGCAACCAGGTCCGTCAACGCCGCCTGAACTTCCGCCATCCGCCGTATGACTTCCTGCTCCAGCAACCACCAGTACGTAATGCCTTCCAGCGTGTCTTGCGCATGCGGATGTTTGGCCAGGTAGGCCAAAACATCGTGGGCAATTGGCGATCGGTCGGCTTTACGCACACCTCGTTTCACGCGGCGTCCCTCCCTACCCCGCCGGACACAGCAAATCCCGTGCTGCGGCCTAATCGCTGATTTTTCAACGGAGCGATCGAGCGACAAACCGGGTCTGTGCGCCCACCTTTGGAAGCGGCCGATGGCTAAGGCTTGTGGAATGAACCGGTTGGCGCCAGGGCAAATTTGTCCTGGCAGACGCGATCAAAAAGTCCTATTTGTGGGGCCTTTCCTACTGGCCTGCCTGCCTGCCGGGTTTAAAACTGCGCGCGTCAATCCCGTGTTTGCGGATCAATTGCCAGAACGCGCGACGATCCTTCCGTGCGGCCTGGGCGGCACGGGTGATGTTGCCCTGGTACAGGCGAAGCAACTCACGCACATAATCCTGCTCGAATTGCGCAACGCAGAGCGCCTTCGCTTCCTGGAATGACTGCGGCAACGGGATGACGGCCGTCGCCTCGCTCGCATCCAGATCGAGGTCGCCACCGTGAAGGATGGCGTTCTCCGAGAACGCGACGGCGCGCTCGACGGCGTTCTCCAGTTCGCGCACGTTGCCCGGCCAATCGTACCCGGCGAGCTTGGCGAGCGCGCCGGACGAAAGCTGCTTCGCCGGGCTGTCGAACTTACCGGCATATTTGACCAGGAAGTGGCGGGCCAGCAGCGGTATATCCTCCCGTCGCGCACGCAATGGCGGAAGAGATAACGACAGGACATTCAGCCGATAATAGAGATCCTGGCGCAATCGGCCAGATTTGACGGCCTCGCGGAAATCCGTGTTAGACGCGGCAATGATGCGCACATCGGCATGATTCGTCCGGGTTGATCCGAGCGTCCGAAACTCCTTCTCCTGTAAAAAACGCAGCAGCTTGACCTGCGCCATCGGTGGCAGGCAATCCACCTCGTCGAGAAAAAGCGTGCCGCCATCGGCCTCGGCGATCAGACCGGACTGCGCGGCGACGGCGCCGGTGTACGCGCCGCGCTCGTGGCCGAACAATTCGTTCTCCACCAACTCCAATGGAATTGCGCCGCAATTGACGGGGATGAATGGGCCGCCGGCCCGCCGGCTGAGATAATGGATTGCACAAGCGCATAATTCCTTCCCCGTGCCGGTCTCGCCCGCGATCAACACGTTCGCGTCGCATCGGGCCAGCCGCGGGATCTTTTCGACCCCTTTGCGGAAGACCGGACTTTCCCCGATCAATTGCTCCAGGCCAAGTCTCTCTTTCAGCGCATGGACCAGCGACGGGCGGCTGAGGCTCTGCTCCAGACAGCGCCGGACGCGCGGAATGACGTCAATCGGTTTGAACGGCGCGGCGATGAAATCGGAAACGCCGAGTTCCAACAGCCGTTGAATCTCCTCTGCTTCGATCGCCTCGGTCAAGGCCACCACGGGAAGCGCCGGCAGACATTTCCACAATTCCGATAGCCAGCGGCAAGCGGTTTCCAATGAATCGGCGTTGAGGACGACAAGGAGCAGGCTCTGCCTGCATCGTGAAATGTCATCACACAACTTTTGAAGATTGAACGCATCCTCTTCAGCCTCGACATTCCACGTCCGGAGGTCGGCGTTCAAGCCCGGCGCGGAATCAAGCATCTCCCGCAAGAGACACTCCAATCCACTTGACCACTCATTTGATGATGAAATGAAGTTGAACGCCAAGAGATGTGCACACTCGGCATGTTCCCTGACCTGTTGCATGGCTGTTCTTTAGAAACGCGAAGAACGGTTTGTAGAGTTCCACCCACGTATTCGATTGAAGGCACTTGTCTTCCTTTTTGACCGAGTACAACGGAGCAACGCTGAGACGCGTAGAGAATAGAGCAAGCCGGTAAATTGCTCAAGCGTTTGCGCGTTTGGCGTGGGCAAAATACGAAAATACGAGAGCCCGGAGATCGTAAACGACCTCCGGGCTCTCGTATGATGATCCTTTCGGGGCATCGCTCAGCAGCGTCCTCAGCCATTAGGGTATTTACCGCTGCTAGTTGATCCAAATTATATCATCACTTCCCTGCCCTTTTCACCACTCCTTGCCCACATTATGGGCAGAGATCGTTTCGCCCGACCTTCTGCCGGCTGCCGGCATAGCGGGCGAAAGAGATCACCCCAATCTTTCCCTGCGGCGATTTGAACCAAGCGGCTTGCTGTCGACTGCCCCTTCGTTTGCCTCTTCGTCGGCGCCATCCTTCAAAGGGTCCCATGAGAGATCGATTTCAAAATCCGGCAACTCCAGGGCTTCAAGTATATGTTGGCTGTACTTATCCGCTTTGACCGCAATGCTCTCGACATAGATCCGGGTCGTGGCGGCGTGACGATGCCCGAGCGCGTCCTGCGTCTCACTGAGGGAACCCGATCGCCTGGCCACCAGGCGCGCGAAGGTGTGGCGCATCTGGTGCAGATGAATCTTGCCGATCCCCGCCTCCCTGGCATAGCGATTTAAATTCTCGACGAACGACCAGGAGGAAAGTTGCGGGCCAGGCTCCCCGGCGCCATCGTGTCGGGTCCACAGCGGCACATCTTCTCTCAGAACGTGCAACCGCCGGCTGCTGCGCAGATAGTCGAGCAGCGCCGCGCGGACTCGCCTGTCAGTCACCTCTCGTCCCTGGTAATCGCCGCCCTTGACCCGGCCGCGAATGATGATTCTTTTCTCCTCCACGATCACCTCTTTGCCCTGTAAGCTCATCACCTCGCTGCGCCGCATCCCCGTCGTGATGTAGAGCAATAGCAGCGCATAATCCCGCTTGCCCACGAGATCGCCCGTCCTGGCCTTGGCGCCGACGACCTTCAGCAGAGCGAAGGCCTGCTCCTCGGTCAAAGCCTTGGCGCTGCGGGTCTGATAGGGCTTCGGGGCTTTCGGATGCGCATAGCTGACCGGGTTGGACTCGAGGTATTGGCCGAGCAGCGGATCCTTCATTGCCCACCGGAAGAACGACGAGAGATGGCAGATCCGCGCATAGACCGTCGTCTGCGCCAGCCCCTTCTCTTCCATCTCGACCTGCCACTGCTTGACATCGGCCGGCGTGACCGCGGCCGGGTGCTTGTCCGTGAAGCTGAAGAAGGAGAGCACGGCATTGGTCTTGTCGCGCTTGATATCCTGACGGCGCAGGCTCGAGCCGCTCGTGGTCGCATCGGTCCAGAAGGCAACGGCATTCGCGAGCGCGGGATCGCTCGTCTGGCGCGGAACCAGGGCCGTCCGCTCCTTCCCGATCTTCTTTTCTCTCTTCTTGCCGCTTTGCCTGGGCTCCATGGGGATGGATTCTACCCCTTTCGGTCAACCTCCACAAATGTTATATTTGTGTGGGCTATCTCTTTTCCTTGACTGGATTTTGCCCTTCAGAAGGATATAATCTCCCGCCTCGATCGCGTTCCACGGCCGTTTTGAAATTCGCCACTGGCTCAATCGCTTAGCCTGTGGAAATCCGTGAAACAGACAGATGGAGGCGGATGGACGAAGCGAGTTTCGAGGCCGATTGTCGGCCTGGGAAAAAACAGAACCTGCACGAATGAGGGCCGAAAAAAATGCGCAGACGAATGAGACAGCCTGATCCGCTGGCCTCGGTTTCGGCGGTTTGCAATGTGATTGACGAACTCCGGGAGCGATATCCCGACCTGATCCCGGCTTCCGAGCGAGGTCTCTTCCGGATGATGAACGCCGTCCGGCATATTGAGCGGCATCCGACGGGCCTGGCGAAGAGCGGGCGTCCCGGCCACTTCCCTCGCGAGAAGCTGCTGGAGGTCGCCCGTCATCTCAAGGCCGTGCTTGCCAGACATTACCGGGACCGAATCTCGCTCAGCACGTTCATTGGCTTCTGTCTGCCAATCCTCACCTACCCGCCCGATGTCATCACGGCGCTGGAAAAGGGCGAGATCACGCGGCTGGAGGCATCGCAGCTCGCGCGGCTGACGCCCGAGCGGCTCGACGTCAAACCGAAGAAGGCCCTCGCCATCCGGCAGGAGATGCTGTCCAATCATCTCAAAATGCAGGGATCGCAGACGCAGTTGCGCCAGCACGTGGCCGAGTTGCTGGGCGCCGAAACGCTCGTGACAAGCGAGAACATGACGGCCGCCGTCCACCAGGTAGACGACCTGCTGACGGTGGAAGAGGACGATCGGCGCCACCTCTTCTATGAACAGATGAAGGAGTTCTTCTTCGCCATGCGGGACATCAGGCCGGAGGAGATCGACGATCAGACACTGGAGGAGATTCTGGAAGGGTCCGACCAGCTGATGGGTGTGATCTATAAAATCCGGCTCAAACGGAAACAACAGGCCGAACGGGAGAAGGCCAACAAACGAATCGTTGTCTGATGTGTAGCTGATCTACCGCGAGACCATTTTATGCTCGAATTCGGACTATTTTATGCCCGAAAAAGATCACTTTATGCTCGAACTGACAATCTGGAAACCTATTCGGCCACCGACACGAAACGCGGCAGACCGACAAAGTTCGAGCGCGAGCTGCTTGATGACGTCAGGCTTCATCTGAAGGCCATTCTCTCGCGCGAGACCGGAGATCGAATATCGATTCAGACTTTCGTCGGGCATTACCTGCCGATTCTCGACTGGCCGGAGAACGTCGTGACGGCGCTCGCGCGCGGAGACCCGAGCCGGCTGGAAGCGGCGCAGGTGGCGCGGCTGACTGCCGACAGATTGGGTGTGAAGCAGCGTGAGGCGGTAAAAATCAGAGACGAGATCATCAGCAATCATGTCCGCTCCGAAGGGTCTCAGACCGCGCTGCGCGAGAAAGTGCGCGAGGCCCTGGGTGAACTGACGATTGTATCGAGCGAGAAAATGACCGAGGCGGTCGAGAGAGTGGACGACCTGCTCAGGGTGGATCCGGAAGACCGCCGGCATCTTTTCTATGAACAGATGAAGGACTTCTTCTTTGCGCTGCGTGATATTCGCCCCGAAGAGATTGACGATGCAATGCTCGATCTGATGACGCGCAGGGCCGACGAATTAATGGAAGTTGTCCACTCAATTCAGTTGAAGCGTAAACAGAAGGAAAAACCGCCTCCGAAATTTACTATCTGATTCCCTACCCTGCCTGGCACTCATCGAATCAAATCCGATAGCTAAGCCGCCGGTAAAAGGCGAAGAATCACCCTTTCTAGAGCAATCATTTCTCCTGCCAGATGAGATAGCGATGTATGAAGTGAAAAACAATATATTGTTTCACACGCCAGCAGTGGACATTTGCTCAAGCAAGAGAAACAGCGATTTCTGTTGTTCTTCACTAATCCACTTGATCACTATCTGTCCGGACTTAATCGTGCCGGTCACATTGATTTTGTAACCACTCTTGATGCTCAGGTTTTTGCTGGCTCTTCGCAGCTCCTCGTCAGTTTTCGGCTTGGCCTTTACCGTGCTACGCCCTGCAAGATGCTCTTTGAGAGCGGCAATGAGCGCACGCGTATCTTTCCATTTATGGGCAACAAATTTATTGAGCAGGTCATAAGAAGTGAATTCGTCCATGTCCTCCCGAATGATTTTCTTCGCTTCTTCAGGATAACGAGCAAGTCTCAGGTGCTGCATCACTGTCTGGCGTTTACGGTCAAAGGTCTCCGCGATCTGCTCCTCTGTCCAGCCTTCTTTGAGTAGTTCGGCGTAACCTTCCGCCAAATCTAGACAGTGCAAATTGTCACGCAAAACATTCTCAGCAATTCCATGAGCGACTCTGGAGGCACGGTCGGTGTACTGCATGATCCGCACCGGGCAAGACTGAGTTTTAGCGATTTCGCCAGCCAGGAAGCGGCGCTGTCCGGAGACGACATCCAGCTTATATTTGCCATTTTTTTCAATTTTGAGGTCTGCTATAAGATTCTGAAGTATCCCATCCTTTTTTATGGAGTCTACTAATTGCTGGAACTCCGGCGTGTCGGTCGGCAGGTATTTCCGAACGTTCTCGCTGAGCGACAGATCACTCAAAGGGATCATCACTATTCTGCCGACATTTCTAAAGAGCGCCTCCAGTTTTTCGCTGGCGTTGGACGGTAATTCAGGAGGCAAAACACGGCTTTGAATTTTCGATTCCGCTGATTCCTTGGCTAGCCGTGTGAGCTGGGCGGCGGCGGATCGCTTTTGAGTTTTCATAATTTCATCTTGTGATTGAGGCCTTCAGCAGACCGCCTCTCGATTTCGCAGCCAGGCGAAACCCAGCCGAGAACAATATATTGTTCTCAATCAGACAAAAATATCTTCAATCGACTGAATTCCGCTCTCAAGCTTTTCGATATTTGGGACGGGCACACGCCCTACGCGCCGGCCTTTCAGTAGTGGAAGGAGTTCACCGGCCAGAGTTTGATAGGCGAGTGTGATGGGGGCTTCCTTCCGATAGGCGACCAGCGTCATCTGATTCTTTGAAGCCGCGGCGACGGATTTCGAAGAGGGAATCACCGTCTCAAAGACGCGGAAGTTCGAGCTTGCGCCGTGTTCACGAATGGCCTGCTCGTACTCTCGGTGAGTTGCGTTCGTACGGTCATAGCGGTTGATCACCACTCCCAACAGCGTTAATGTCGGATTGGAGTGCTTCCGAATAAAATCGCTGGTTTGGAGAAAGTCATGGAGCCCCCGGGCTGAATCTTGTTCGGCGAAAACCGGGGCGAGATAGTAATGGGAGGCCGCCAGAGCAGAGGTCAATAAGCAATCCTCGACGCCGTGAGTATCTATCAGAATGATATCGTACTCATCGGTAGCCTTGGTCGCGAGCACCGGTTTGAGAAGTTTGTCCTGCCTGAGCCCATTGCCGAGTTGTTTGATCACATCTTTCAAACCAACCGTCGCCGGCAGCAGATCGACATCTTCAGTATTCGAGCTGAGACGGCAACTCTCCAAGGTCTTGTTCTTCAAAATGGCTTCAGACAATGAATTGTTTTGCGCTTGCTCACGATCGATTCCCAGCAATTCGGTCGCGTTTGCCTGTGGGTCAATATCAATGACCAGCACTTTCTTTCCGAGTGAGGCGAAGGAAGCGGCCAAATTCACGACAGTCGTAGTTTTTCCAACACCACCTTTTTCACTTCCAACGGTAACAATGCTCGGCATGTTATTGAGTTCCCCCTTAAACATGGGTTAACATCTGATCCCGAATTAAGCTCAATTCGTAAAAGAGTCTGAAGTGGAGAATAGCATTCTTTCAAACTCAGTCAAGTTAGGAACCCAAAGTGCAAGGTTTGAGGAGACGAAGTGCAAGGCTTGGGGAGACGAAGTGCGAGGTTTGAGGAGACGAAGTGCAAGGTTTGGGGAGACGAAGTATTGAGCGAATGTCGGCAAGACCAGGTCTTGTGCCGCCGGCGGAAAAGAGGGAAGAGAACGACCCTCTGGTTGAAAGACTCACCCTTGAAGGCGTGACTGAATCAATCGCCCGAGAGCTTGTAAAGGCTTCCTCAGACGAAGTAGAACGCCAACGTCACGTACCCGCCACTAAGCCGCCAAAGCGCGGCTATAGTGGAGGCTTGTTCCTCGGATTACGTCGCTGCCGACAACGGGAACTTCTCGCTGCATGACGGCAGCGACTGATGCAATGTTTTTCGCGCCGACCAAATCGGCATGATCGAAATGACCACACTCACGGCACAAAAAGGTTCCACGAGTAGCGCGATTACTTTTCGCGACATGCTTGCATTCCGGACATGTCCGACTCGTGTTTCGAGGATCAACCGCAACCACTTCGACGCCATGAAGTCGCGCCTTGTATTCGATATATCCTCGCAGTTCGCCGAACGACCATTTCGACATCTTGTCTCGTTGTTCATGCCTAAACCGAATCCGGCCTCGAATGCCCGTCAATTCCTCGACGGCGATTCCTCGACCAGTGCCTTTTGCTTTTTCAACGACACGTTTTGCGATGACGTGATTGGTATTCGACTTAAATCTACGCTCTCGACCAGAGAGCGATTTCAGTTTTCGTCTGATATTTTTTGGGCGCTTGCCCTGTTGTTTGCGTTGCGCGGCCCTGCGCTGAAGGGAGCGACGCACTTTGTTGTTTCGCCGTCTGACTTCTTCGGTCTTTGCATTTGTATGCGTCTCGCCGTCGCTGTCAACGGCGATGTTCACGACGCCGAGGTCAACACCAAGAAAATTGGTCGAAGGGATTGGACTTCCTTCCGGTACGTCGGCGGTAACGAGAAGAAACCATTTGCCGTCTTTTCGTCTGACAAGATCGCATTGCCCTTTAGCCAGAGCGAACCGTTCTTTCTGGTACTTTCCCATGATGAAGGGAACGATGATCCGGCCTTGCAAAGTCAGGATCGAAACGCGATCAATGCCCTTAAAACTCAAGATGCGGTTGTCATAGGGCATCGCGGCGTATTTTCGGAAGACCGGCTTAACAGACTTGTCGCGGCTATACGTTCCTCCGACGTGTCGAATGGCGATAGCGGCCATCTGAGCCGACAGGTCAAACTTCTCGCGAAGCTGATAGTAATACTTTTGTTGCAATGTGATCTTGTTGGCTGTTTGGTCTTCAAACGCCTTTTCGGCGAGCCATGTACACGCCTCGTTAAAGCGCGCCATCGTCTCGCTCAGCTTTTCGGCCTGTTCTTTCTCAGGCAACAATTGCATTTGCAGCGTCAATTTCACGAGATAGATTCTATAGAAGAATTTGCCCTATATCAAGAGTTTATTTCGGCGAAGCGCCGAAATGCGCGCATTCCTCTCCAACCAAGTCACCCAAGACGGTGACTATGGATTGGAGAATCCTTTCGCGAAAGAGTTGAAGCGATTCCATATCGAGACCGCGTGAAAGACCGAGCCGCCTACCTGGTAAAAGCCATTCGTGACGGGTATGCGCCGCCGGCCGGCCTTGAAGAGAAGAAGGCAAGGGAAGGGAAGCGGCGACAATCCGAGCAAACAAAAGCCGAGAAAAGAGCGCGTGAAGAGCACAGAGAGAAACATGTCGCACTGTCCACGCGACGCCAACTCGCGCGGATCCCTGCGGGGATACGAGGTCGAAACCGCTGAATGTCTTCCCGCCGGCGGTAACGGTCTGAGTGAAGTGATCGAGGGCGTACTGCACGGGGAGCTTCCAGTCGAGCGCGGATGAGCGTGCCATTGCCAAGGTGGCGATTGTAATCGAATCGAGAGAATCGCAAGCATTCACGACATCATCGCCATTCTTCATCGATATGTCCGGGCAAAGTCCGGACCGTTGGAACACGACCGTCCACTCTTACTGCTCAACCTGCTCTGCGAGCGATTGCAAGCCACAAAATTCATCCGGCCGGGAGTGACGGTGCTGGAGCGAGTTGTCTCGACCGCACGTGGGCGCGCGGAGGAAGAGACCTGGCGATTAGTTTTGCCGCTATTGACAGCGGAGCGGAAAGCCGCGCTGGATCGCCTGTTGGAAGTGGACGAGAAAAAGCAGCGCACACTCCTCGCCTGGCTCCGCACGAGCGCGACTTCGTTCGCCCCAGCCTCGATTCTCCATGTCCTGGAGAAGATCGCGGAGCTATGTGCGCTGGGAGTTGAGAGTTGGGATCTGCCCGCACTCGACCCAAATCGCTTGAAGTTGCTGGCGCGGATTGGGCGCAAGTCAACCAATCAGGCTTTGGCGCGACTGGCCCCGGAACGCCGCTACTCGATTCTCATCGCCTTCCTCTATCAATCACTGGAAGAGACCATTGACGAGGCAG
>Ga0247727_10006211_pt1 | contig 23636 bp, 27 predicted proteins | sample WisWelCaveWW1625_FD_202498 | JGI IMG/M metagenome (GOLD analysis project Ga0247727, IMG submission 202498) | Biofilm microbial communities from Wishing Well Cave, Virginia, United States - WW16-25 | ecosystem: Environmental > Aquatic > Deep subsurface > Groundwater > Cave microbial mat | place...
TTCGCCCGTGCCGGCAGCAACGCCGAATCCTTCCGGCGGGCCTCGTGCACGTAGTACGTCGACGGGGCGATCGGCAGCACGCTGCAGATCGACTCGCCCCCGTAGGCGTCCCGGCCCGTATCGATGAAGTCGACCATCACTTCGGTCGGCGGTCGAGCTCCGCCTGTGCGGAAAACGCCGAGGCCTTCCGCAGGATCTCGTTCGCCCGCTTCAGCTCACGATTCTCCCGCTCGAGATCCTTCAGACGCTGCCGCGGCCTCGGTCGTCAAACCCGGCCGACGCCCCGTGTCCCGCTCGGCCTACCGGACCCACCCCCGAAGGGTCTCTCCCGTACAGCCGATCTTCGCCGCGATGGAACCGATCGCTGCCCACTGGGCGTGCTCCCCTTGGTGCTCCAGGACCATCTGGACCGCCCGCTCCTGAACCTCAGGTGAGTATCTGCTCCGTCTTCCCATGACCCCATCCTCTCAAGAAATAGGGCCTCCGGGAAAGGCGGGGCGGTTCAAGGGTGCTCGGGATCCGAGAGCTGAGCCTTGACCAGATCGTTCCCCGCGGCATCGGTCACCAGGAGCCGGACCGTCCTCCGGGGTAGCACCTGCAGGGTGGTTCTCCACGCCGCCATCGCCAGTCTCCTGTCCGGAAAGAGCGGGCGTACCCGTTTCGCCCGCGGAGTCGACCATCGCAGGCCGCGGTCTCGATGGAAATCCCTGATGCGTCACTTTCTCTCGGCGCCGCTGTCGCCAAGCCCGCTGCCGGGCGGCGTGCTTGCGCGCACCGCGCAGGGTCCGCTGGTAGCGGACAGCGGCCCGGCGAAGGCTCTCCTGGCGCCGCATCCCACTACACGGACCTGCGCAGTAGATATTCCCGCGATCGCACCGGCGGCAGATCCGGATCTGCACCCGGCAGCGCGCGCAGCTGTAGAGCCGGTAGCCATCCCCGATCCCCACCGCGACCCCGGCCGCCGAGGGACTGGACAGCGGTCGCGAGTCGCGGCATGAAAGGGTCGGGGCTGACGCCGACGCTCGTGCTGCGGCGACCCAGAGGGCCCGGGGTGGTAAGACCCCGGGCCTTCACCTTCTCGGCGGTCCGACAGACTACCGGAGCGGGAATCGGTTGTGTCCGCAAAATCGCGCGCGCCGGACCGTGTGGAAAGTGTGGAAATCGCAGACGATTCCCACAACCTCCCACACGTACTACTGCTACTGGATCCTCTCGAAAACCGGTGAACGATTCCGGGGGCGATCGGCGCTATTCAACAGATTTGCGCGGCTTTCGGTCACTGCCAACATCTCGCTCACGCGCGGACACGGACACCGCAGGCAGCGCCACTGCGGTGAGCACGAGACCGTACAGAAGGTCGCGCGAACGACAGGAGTGTGCGGAGCTATTCGTCACCGTTCCGCCGCACCAGGCCACGGTCCGTGGCCGCTCGCGAGCAGTCTAGGGCAGGTGGCTCGGGTCAGGTAGCCGGTTCCGACTCGCGCGCTGCGGGAAGCCCGCGAGTGACCGGGATGTCGTCGTCAACCCACGAGGCGAACTTCATCGACCCCGTTGATGATCCCCGATCGCCATGCCGAGGTCGGCCACTGCGTGCACCGCATAGCGATGCATCGGTCGGGTCTGAACGTGCTGTTCATGGTGTGGGAAATTGCCGACCGACTTCGGATTCCCGATCGAGGTTCACGCGCACGAGCCGGACACGATCTGCGTCGTCCCGATCAAGAGCGACTCCGAGTACTGTCCGTCCGAGGGCGAGCTGCGGGTGTACCGCAGTCGCACGGGCGGCCACGAGCGGGAGGCGCTCACGAAGGGCCTCCCGCAACGCGACTGCTACGTCAACGTGCCTCGCGACGCGATGGCCGCCGACCCACCCGACCACGGCGAGGCGCGGCGCGACGTCGAGGGTCGGGTCACGCAGCGGTGCGGTCCTTTTCGATGTCCCCGACTCGATGGCGACTGAGGCCGAGCCGCTGCTGGTTGGCGAGACCATCGCCGGCGGCTAGCGTCTTGTACCCGGAAGCCCTGTACGTGGTTCGTGCTCGCTATTTCACGAGGAGGTGGGGCAAAGCCGGCGCACCTTCACTCGGCGCCCTTGCAGCGGGCGGCATCGGTCCCGGCACGGCCGACGATTTGGGATGGGCCGCGTTCGGAGACCTCGAAGCGTATAAGATGGAGCCTCTCGTCGCTCGTTACAGGAGAGGAGGCGGATGACCAACCCGATTTGCATTGGCAGCTCGATGCGCATCGAAGGCGAGCTCACCGGGCACGAGGATCTCGTGATCGACGGGACGGTGGAAGGCCGGATCGTCGTCAAGGGCCATCAGTTGACGATCGGCGAGAACGGCCGCGTGACGGCGGAGATCCACGATGCGGGCACCGTGATCGTCCAGGGGAAGCTCGTGGGCAACATCTCGGCCGAGCACAAGATCGAGATCGGAAGCACGGGGTCGATCCTCGGCAACCTCCGGGCTCCGCGGATCGTCCTCGCCGAGGGCGCTCGATTCAAGGGGAGCATCGACATGGAGCCGCGGTCCACAGCCCCCCGGCGGGCACCCGCCGAACGCTCGTGACGGTCCAAGGCCGGAGCGCCTCGGCGGGCCACTTCGCGGCCGCGCGGGCCGCCGCGAGGAGGAGGTCGGTGTCGATCCTCGCCTTGTAGTCGGGGTTGGCGTAGACGAACCCGATCTTCCCGTCCTTTCCGATGACGAAAACCGAGGGTACGGGAAGCCAGTGATGCTTCTCTCCGGAGGCCTCTTCGATGTCGAGGTTGTACCCCAGCAACTGCTTGACCATCTCGTCGCTGGCCTTGAAGGCCACGCCGAACGCCCGGGCGGCGGCGAGCTTGGTGTCGGAGAGCAGCGTGTACGGGATCTCCTGCGATTTCTGGGTCGAGGCGACCCGTTCCGGCCGATCGGCACCGACGGCGATCAGCTGTAACCCGAGTTCCTCGAACTCCTTGCTGACGGTGCGCAGCTGACCCAGCTGCCGCGTGCAGAAGGGTCACCAACCTCCCCGGTAGAGCACGAGGACCGTGGGTTTCTTTACGAAGGCCGCGCTGCATCGAACGACGCTCCGTCACCGGTGCGAACCTCGATTCCGGAAGGCGCGGCCGTGCCGACGAGTGGGGGGCGGACGCTCGCGGGAGATTCGGCCACGCCGCTGGCGAATGCCGGCGCGCCAAGCGCCAGTGCTGCGGCGAGCGCCACGGTAGTGCGGACGGTTTTCATCTCGATTCCCTCCTTCGAGCTCGTGGGATGGTCGGGCCCCGAGTATAGACGCCTGGCTCACGGCTTTCGCAGGGTCGGACGCACGATCAGCTCCTCGCCGTCGCGCACGACGACCACCTCGATCGTGTCCCCGGGACCGAGGTCGGCCATGATCTCGCGCAGGTCGCGCCGCTGCTCGAGCTGGCGACCACCGAGGCTGCGCACCACGTCCCCGACGCGCAAACCGGCCTCCGCGGCGGGCGATCCGTCCGCGACGCTGCTGATCACGACGCCATCGTCACCGTCCCGCAACCGTATGCCGAGGTAGGGACGGTTCAGCGTGCGGATATCGCTCTCGCTGGGGAGCAAGACCTGGACCCGGGGTGCTCGGCCAGCCAGTCGCCCAGTGCCACCGGGGCCGGCTCGTCGAGGAACGGGATCGCGCTGCCCTTGCGCGCGCCACCCACTGCCTCGAGCGCCTTTTCGCCGGGATACCAGACCGAGTTCGAAGCCCGATCGTCCAGCACGAACACGTGATCCATCGTGTAGCCCGCGGTTCCGAACTCCACGGGCCGTCCGTCGATCTCACGGGTGCCAACTGCACCCAGTTGAGCGAGCGGTCACCACAGGACGGCGTAGGACTTGTCGCCGAATCTGTCGTTGACCACCTCGTGCAGGTCCATGACGTTGACCGGGTAGGCCCGCGCGATGCCGTCGATGGCGACGCCCAGCACCCAGTCTCTCGGGTGACGCCGCGTGCCGCCAGGCGTGGATCGTCGGGGGCGACGAACTCGGGAGCGTCGATCGAAGGGATGGTGTCCTTGTCGATACCGAACTGGAAGCGTCGCGGGTCGATCGTCGAGTGAGTCATGTCGAACCACTCCGCCTTGCCTTCCGCGTCCTCGCCGGCCCACAGCAGGCGGCGCCCGTCCTTTTCGACGATCGGACGGTCGTGCCGGTCCGGGATTTGCTCGGTGACCCCGGCGTTGTCCTGCCCGGCGGCTGCCGGAACGATCGCGAGCGCTAGCAGCAGCGCCCCCGCGCGCGATCCCGCTCTGGGGTTCATACCCTCTCCAAGTCGACCGAGGTCCGGGAGGATAACCCAGGAGCCCCCTCGCGACGACGAGTGCGTCTCGCGGCGAGCCGTGACGCTCTCGGCCAAGGGGGGGCGAGCCCTCTCTGCCAGGCGTGGAGGAGCCGGGATCGTCAAGGGTCCCCGGGCCTGGAGCCGGAGCCGTGTGAGCCCCGGAGGCGTGATTTCGATGAGCCTCGATCGGTAGCGCTCGGGAACCTCGGCGATCGTGACGCGGTGGAAGCTCAGCCTAGTCCGGGAGCGAGCGCAGGTAGGCCAGGAGGTGCGCCGCCTCGGCGTCGGTCGTCTCGAAGCCCGGCATGCGTCCGGCCCCGCCACGCACGAGTGCCGCGAACTCGCCGGCACGTTCGAGCATGCGGCGGCCGACGAGATTCAACCCGTGCGGCCCACCGCGCCCGTCCTCGGCGTGGCAGGGCGCGCAGCGCTCGGCGTACAGTTCGCGGCCGCGCGCTCTGTCCCCGCCCGCGATCGCGCCATCGGGGCGGGAGGCGAAGAGGTCGGCAGCCGCCTCGGCCGACAGTCTCTCGGGCACGAACGGGCCGGTGTCCAGGCGGTAGGTCGAGGCCAGGTGGGTCGCGAGAACCTGAAGATCCTCGCCCTCCGTCGGTGCGCCCCACCGATGCATCTTGTCGAGCACCTTGGCCCACTGGGCGTCGGTCAGCCGCTGCTGGCGCCACAGCTCACCATCGTGGCACCCGAGACAGTCGTTGCGCAGGATCGCGAGCGCAGGCGCGTCGGCCGCAGCCTCGCCTGCGGATGGGGCTCTAACCGGGGGCTCGACGGCGCACGCCGAGGCGACGAGCGCGAGGACGGCAACGCTCGCCGAGCGAGCCCGCCTCACACGACCTCCCATGTGACCGTGTGCCATCCATTCCAGAAGTAGCCACTCGGGTTCCACGTCGCCCGCTCGGGCTGCACCACGCCGCGCGCGTCGATGGCCCGGGCCACCGCGCGGACCTGCCCCGATCGAGCCTCGAAGCGCAGCCGGAACACCTGCCAGCGACCGAGGCCCGGCTCGCCCTCGAGGGTGGCCTCGCTCCAGGACCGGCCGGCGTTGGTGCTTACCTCGACGCGAGCGATGGCTGCCTCGCCCGAGAAGGCGACGCCGACGACCTCCTGGGAGCCGCGCGGCTCGCGGCTCCCCTCGACCGGCCGGGCGATGAGCGACTTCAGCGGGAACGTCGTGACCGAGACGGTGCTCTCCGGCGGTACCGCGGCGCCCGGCTGCACGGGATCGCGCGGGAGACGGTACGCGGTGTGCATGAAGAAGCCCGGCGTCTCTTCGCGCTGGACGCGGATCCTCGCCAGCCATTTGACCCAGTGATTGCCGGCCCACCCCGGCACCACGAGACGCAGCGGCGCTCCGTGCGCGAGCGTGAGCGGCTCGCCGTTCATTCGCGAGGCGACGAGGGTCGTGGGATCGAGGGCGCGTTCGAGCGGGATCGATCGATGGAACGCCGGCGTTTCCGGTGTGGGTGCGAGGTCGCGGCCCTCGAAGCCGATGTGGGCCGCGCCGGGAGCGATTCCGGCGCGCTCGAGCAGGTCGCGCAGGCGCACGCCGGTCCAGGTGGCCTGGCCCATCGCCCCGTGGACCCACTGCACCCCGGGGACGCGCGGCTCATGGAGCGTGCGGCCGTTCCCCGCGCACTGGAGCACGGCGGTCAAGGTGATCTGAGGCAGGGCGGCCATCTCGGCCGGGCCGAGATCGAGAGCGCGCCCGACGAGCCCGCCCAAGCCGAGCCGCGGCGCGGCCGCCGGGGCCGGAGCCCCGAAATGGCTGCGCACGAAGAAGACGTCGGTTGGCGTGAGCAGGCGATCGAACCACTCGATCGGCGTCGCCAGGTTCTCCGGGCGCAGGCTGTGGACCAAGAGTTCGCGGGCGGGCGTTCTCGAGGCCTGACCGGCCGCGGGGCCCACGAGGCCGCCCAGCAGGGCCAAGCCTCCTGTTTCGAGGAACCGCCGTCGCGCGATCATCGCCGACCGCGAGTCTACACGGAGGCGCGTTCCGCCGGGTACGGACCTGCCATCAATCCATACCTTCGCCGCGAATCACCACGTTGATTGGCTGAGCTTCCGTTCGCCCGCCCAGGCGCGGGCGAGGAGAATCGTCAGGACGGCGTGCACGCCGACTGCGGGCCACAACAGGGGACCAGCCCCTTCACCGCGGATGCCGAGACCAGCGAGGTACAGCCCGGCGAGCGCGTTGTAGGCCAACAGGGAGCGAAGCGCCGGAGCCTTGTCTCCACCTGGCCAGCAAGCCAATCCCAGCGACAGCAAGGCGAGACCGGCGACCCGGCCGATCGCTGTCCCCGCGCCGGACACGTCGCCGCCCAAGAGCATCCGGACGACGAGGGGCGGATGCGCCATCAGGGCGAGCCCGATCGCCGCTTCGAGGGCTGACGCCAGCGCGAGCAGCGTCTTGGTCGTCATGGCGCTGCGGAGCCGTCCGGGCGCCGCCGGCCGGCCAACGAGGTGTCCCCGCCGACGCGCTCCTACTGCCAGAACGCGTCCCCGCCCAGAGCGGGGGCCTGCGCGGCGAGCCAGGCGTCGTACTCCTCGGCGGTGTGGACGGTGAGAAAGCCACGCATGGTCGAATGGCCGAGGCCGCACAACTGCGCGCAGGCGATCTCGAACATGAACTCGGGGTTCCCGGAAGTAGCCCGCATCTCGGCGGTCGTCCGTACGGGTGTGAACCACACCGGGATCGACAGGCCCGGGATCGCGTCCTGCTTGACCCGCATGTGCGCGATGCCGAAGCTGTGGATCACGTCCTTGCTCGACAGGTGGATCACGACCGGCTTGTCCACCGGCACGTGGAGCTGGTTGAGCGTCGTGATGTCGTCCTGTGCGGCCACGTCGTCGCGGTCGAGGCCGAGCGGGTTCGATTGCGGATCGATCTTCTTCGGGTCGGTTCGGCCGAACACGCCGTCCGGTCCCGGGTAATGCACGTTCCACGCGAACTGCTCGCCGACGACGCGCGCGACGGTCGACGACGCGAGCGGCGGCACCTGGTCGACGCGCTGGGCCCACAGCGGGATCGAGAACCCGAAGAGCAGCACGACCTCGACCACGAACACGCCGACCTCGAGCCAGGTCGACGAGTGGCTGCGCACGCCGACCGGATCGGCTTTCGGGTGCCGGCCCGCGCGGAAGCGCAGCAGCACGTAAGCGAAGAACCCGCTCCAGCCGACGAATAGCACGGCCATCAGCCAGTGCACCAAGTTCAGCGTGTGGTCGATCGCCGCGCCCTCGGCCGACGCCAGCTCGGGCAGGTAGAAGTTGATGTCCGGCAGCATCCCGCTCCCCCTCAGTCGGCCCACCGCACCTCGGGGTGCTTCGCGCGATAGCGCTTGGCTCGCCGGTGCAGCTGGACGAAGAACGCCACGAAGCCGATCTGGATCGCGAGCACGAGACCGAAGAGCAGCCACACGCCGAGGCGCGCCGCGTCGATCATCGGCCCGTCGGCCTCGCCGAAGCACACCGAGCAAGCCTCGGCGGCTCGCGAGCCGAGCACCCACGCCGCAAGGAGCACGGGCACGCGGTGCATACTGCGTCGGCGCCGCTCGCGCTCCTCTTCGGCGCTCCGAATCTTGCGCTGGAACCACGCGCCGTAGACGATCAGGCCGATGCCGCAGACGAAGCTCGCGATTCCGAGCGCGAGGTAGTTCCCCGCCCCGGCACTGCGCGAGGCGTGGACGCACCACCCGCCGAGGCCGAACGCGAGCAGCGTCGACGCGGCGATGAACAGGAGGTGGAACGCCCGCAGGGACACGGCTAGACCCGCGCCTGGTCGAGGAGCGACGTGAGCATCGGCACGAAGAGCAGGACGAAGAAGAACGCCACGGTCAGCAGCAGGACCCAGTAGACCAGGCGCCGCTCGGAGATCAGGTGCATGAAAAAGCAAGCGACGAGCGCGCCCTTGACCGTGGCGACGACGAGCGCCAGCGCGATCGCCGCCGGGCGGGACAGGTGCAGGTAGTAGATGCCCACGGTGACCACGGTCAAGACCATCAACGACACGAACACCATCACGTAGGTCCGAACGTGGCGGTCGATGTCCGCGGCGTGTCCGTGCTCCATGACGCCTCCTACAGCAGATACAGGACCGGGAACAGGAAGATCCAGACCAGGTCGACGAAGTGCCAGAACAGCCCCGCGTGCTCGACCCGGTTCGTCAGCCACTGCGGGTTGGTGTGCCACTGCCGCGAGCCCGGCCCGGCGAAGTACGCGTTGACCACCATCCCGGCCAGCACGTGGAACGCGTGCAGACCCGTCAGCGTGAAGTAGATCGCCAGGAACGTGCTCTCGCTCGGATACAGGTGATGCTCGAACTTGGCGTTGTACTCGATGGCCTTGATGACCATGAACGCGCCACCCAGGGCGACGGTGGCCCAGAGAAACATGCGGGCCTTCGACAGATCGCGACGCATCAAGGAGGCCCAGGCCATCACCATCGTGACCGACGACGTGATCAGCACGATCGTGTTCAAGGTCGCCAGCGGGACGTTGAGGATCGAGGCCCCCACCGGCCACTCCGGCGCCCCGACGCGCAGCATGATGTAGGTCGCGAACAGCGCGCCGAACAGCATCACCTCTGAGGCGAGGAACAGCCAGATGCCGATCTTGCCGCTCGTGAGGCCGGTGTCGGGACGCGCTTCGACGGTGTAGGGGATCTCCATGGCCGCCTCACGCTCCCACGGGCTGGTTCTGCGGGCAGAAGTCGCGCTGGGCGCCCGGAACGCTGTATTCGTAGGGTCCACGGTGGACGACGAGCGGCTCGGAGAAGTTCCCGTGCGGCGGCGGCGACGGCGCCTGCCACTCGAGCGTCGTCGCGTCCCATGGGTTCGCTCCCACGCGCTCGCCGCTCTTGATGCTACGGAAGAAGTTGATGATGAACGGGATCTGCGCCAGCGCCAGGCCGTACGCCGCGTGCGACATGACCTTGTTCAGCCCGAGCACCGGCTCGGTGAAGTCGTAGGTTTGCCCGCCATCGGCCAGCCGTCGCGATACGCCGGCCATGCCCTGGATCATCATCGGCATGAAGATCAGGTTCATGAACACGAGCGACGGCCAGAAGTGCAGCTTGCCCAAGGTCTCGTTCATCCGGCGCCCCGTGACCTTGGGGAACCAGTAGTACACGCCGGCGAACAGCGCGAAGATCGTCCCCGGCGCCACGACGTAGTGGAAATGCCCGATCACGTACAGCGTGTCGTGCAGGTACACGTCGGGAGTGCTGAGGCCGAGTGGCAGCCCGGTCAGCCCGCCGATGCCGAACATCGGCAGGAACGCGAGCGCGAACAGCATCGGCGTGTTGAACCGGATCGACCCGCCCCACAGCGACAGGATCAGCGCGGTCAGGATCACGATGGACGGGATCGAGATGATCATCGTCGTCGTCTGGAAGAACGACGCCATCGTCGTCCCCATGCCGGTCAGGAACATGTGGTGCGCCCAGACGACGAACGACATGAATCCGAGGAAGATCAGCGAGTACACCAGCGAGCGGTAGCCCCACAGCGGCTTGCGCGTGTTGTTGGCCACGACCTCGGCGACGATCCCCATCGCCGGGAGGATCAGCACGTACACCTCGGGGTGTGCCAGGAACCAGAACAAGTGCTGCCACAGGAGCGGGCTCCCGCCGCCCGAGACCTCGAGGACCTGCCCGCTGACCACGAGACCGGTCGGCAGGAAGAAGCTCGTCCCGGCCAGGCGATCCATCAGCTGCAGCACGGCCGCGGCCTCGAGCGGCGGGAACGCCAGGAGGAGCAGGAACGCCGTGACGAACTGGGCCCAGCAGAAGAAGGGCAGTCGCATGAACGTCAGGCCCTTGGCCCGGAGCTGGATCGTCGTGACGATGAAGTTGATCGAGCCGAGGAGCGACGACGTGATCAGGAACACCATGCCGACGAGCCACGCGGTCTGGCCCATCGGGGCGATGTCCGACAGCGGGGCGTAGGAGGTCCATCCGGACTGCGCCGCTCCGCCCGGCAGGAAGAAGCTCACGAGCATCACGGTGCCGCCGACGACCAAGCTCCAGTAGCTCAGCATGTTGAGCCGCGGGAACGCCATGTCCGGGGCGCCGATCTGGAGCGGCAGGACGAAGTTGCCGAAGCCGCCGACGGCCAGTGGCACGACGCCCATGAACACCATGATCGTCCCGTGCATCGCGCCGAGCTGGTTGTAGAAGTCGGGGGCGATCGCCCCGCCCGGCGCGCGGATCTCGCCGAGCAGCCCACCGATGAGCGGCAACGCCTGGCCCGGATAGGCCAGCTGCCAGCGCATCATCATCATCAGGCAGAAGCCGAAGAACAGGAACACGAGGCCGGTGACCGTGTACTGGACGCCGATGACCTTGTGGTCCGTGGAAAAGACGTACTTCCACCAGAACGACAACTCTTCGTGGTGCGCGTCGGCGTGCGGCCGCGCGTGCAGCGTCTCGGCCATGGCCCCCCTCCCCGTTCCCGGCCTAGCGGGCGGGCGCGGTCAGCATGAAATCGACCGTCTTCTTCTCGTCCGCGCCGACGGTCACGGACACCGTCTTTGCCGGGAGCCGCTCGTGCCAAGCCTCGAGCTCGTAGGTTCCGGCCGGGAGGCCGTCGATCTTGAACGCGCCGTCCGGGCTCGTCACGAAGAAGAATGGGTGGGCCAGGACGGCCACGAAGCTGCCCATCCACGGATGGACGTCACACTTGACCCGGAACACGTCCTCGGCCTTGTCGAACACGTGCTCGAACTCGGCCATCGTCGCCGGCATGGCGCGATTGAACTCGGTGTTCGTCTTGGGGAGCGCGTGGACGTTGTGCAAGAGACCGTCCGAGTTCTTGATCTTGAGCTTCTGGCCGACCTGTAGCCCGAGCACATGCGGCTTGTACTGGCACCCGTTCTGGTCGATGACCGCCGGTTGCGCCGGGGTCGGGTATTTCCTGTCCGCTGGCAGGCCGCTCTTCACGCGGACCAGGATGTTGCCCACGGTGTTCCCGGTTCCGAGGACCAGCATCTCGTTGGCCACGGCGCTCGAGTGCTTGCGGGCGCAGCCGGGGTCCGCATCCATCGTGACCGGCTTCAAGGCCGGGGCGGTCCCTTCGAACTTGATCGTGCCGCTGATCGTGGCCGCGCTCGCCGCCCCGGCGAGCAGCGCCGCCACGACGGGGGTCAACCAGTTGCGCATACCAAAGCCTCCTGTCGGGTCGCGTGATTCCCAAGCGGGCGAGCCTAGCAGCCGCCGTAGCCCGACACAAGACCCGCTCCCACAGAGTACCCGCGATCCCGTCTCGTGGAAACCGGGGGACAGCTACTCGTTGTTCGCAGAGTTTCGGTCAGAAGTTCTCGAAGGACAGGGATTCTGGGAGACGCGGATCCCGCAGCGGGACGAGCGGCTGGCGTGTGACGAGCCAGCCGACCGTGGCGAAGAACAGGCCAAGGACCCCGAGCAGCGTCGTGAGGTCGAGCAGGCCGACGTGCGGGCCGTCCTCGTGAAGCGTCGGCATGACGAGCCAGTACAGGTCGATCAGATGGATCGCGAGCATCCACACCGCGCCGCCCACGAGCAGCGGGGTCCGACGCTTGATCGTCCGCGGCATCAAGAAGAAGAAGGGCACTACGAAGTGGCCGACCGCGAGCAGGATCGAGACCGGGAGCCAGCCCGAATCGAGCCGGCGCAGGTACCAGACGGTTTCCTCGGGGATGTTGGCGTACCAGATAAGGAAGAACTGTGCGAACGCGATGTACGCCCAGAACACCGTGAACGCGAACATCAGCTTGCCCAGATCGTGGAAGTGCTCCACCGTGACGACCCCGCGCATCCCGCCGGCGCGGGCGATCGCCGCCGAAAGGACGACGAGCAAGGAGATGAACGAGACCACGCAGCCGGAGAACACGTACACGCCGAACACCGTCGAGTACCAGTGCGGGTCGAGCGACATGATCCAGTCGATCGCCGCGAGGCTCACCGACAGCGCGAACGCGATCAGCGCGGGTCCCGCGATCGCGGTCAGGCCCCGGGTGATCCGCTCGTCCCCCGAGTCGTCCTGGCGCCGGGAGGCGCGCAGGTACAGCGTGCCGAGACCACCCCACAGCACGAAGTACAGAACGGCGCGGATCCCGAAGAACCCCGTGTTGAGAAACGGCGCTTTCGCCTGCAGCAGCGGATCGGCGGCCACCGCCTCCGGGTGGCTCCAGTGGTACAGCTCGTGAAGCCCGAGCAGCACCGGCACGAACAGCAGCGCCAGCACTGGGATCGCCCCCGCGACGTTCTCGGCGAGTCGCCGGACGGCGACCCCCCAGCCGGCCTTGGTCGCGAAATGCACGAGCACGAAGAACAGCGCGCCGAGAGCCAGCGTCAGGCAGAACAGGAACGCGACGAGCCAGGAGAAGTAGAGCTGCCGCGTGCCGTGTCCGAGAGCGACCGAGGCCGCGGTACCGAGCAGGCCGACGACGCAAGCGACGAGCGGCAGGCGCGCCAAGCCGCTGCCGGCGGGGACGTGGAGCCGAGCGGTCTCGATCACGCGCGGGGCGGTCATACGCGCCTCACGACGAAGCCAAGAGCTCGACGTCGACAGCGCCGAGGTCGCGCAGCATCCGGGTCGTCGTCTGGGCGTCGAACTTCGGGTCCCACGACTCGATGGACACGAAGAAGCCGTCGTCCGACACACGCTCGAACGTCGCCGACTGGAACAACGGGTGGTGGTGCATCGGCAGCCGGTTCAACCCGAACATTCCGAACACCGCGCCGAGCGCGCCGAACAGCACGCCGACCTCGAACGTCACCGGCACGAACGCCGGCCACGAGAACAACGGCTTCCCACTGATCACGAGCGGATACGCCCGTACGTGCACCCACCACTGGAGCAGCATCGCTCCGGCGGCCCCGGCCAGGCCGAGCGCGAGCACGATCCACGGCAGGGGCGATGTCCCGAGGCCCATCGCCCGGTCGAGGCCGTGCACGGGGAACGGGCTGTGCGCGTCCCACCGTGTGAACCCGGCGTCGCGAACGCGCTCGCACGCGTGCAACAGCTCGCGCGGTCCGGCGAAGCGCGCCAGGACGCCGTAGGTCGGGCCGTCGGGCAGGCTGGGGGGTAGGAGCGGCGGCATCAGGTCGTCGCCTCCCGCGCCGGCGCCTTCGACACGTCGAGCACCACGCGCTCCTCCCCGTGGTGCGGGTCGGCCTGGGGCAGCACGCCTTTGACCTCGGCCGTGGCGACGATGGGCAAGAACCGAACGAACAGGCAGAACATCGTGAAGAACAGGCCGAAGCTGCCCAGCAACGCCAGGAACTCCCAGATCGTCGGCACGTAGTAGTCCCAGCTCGACGGCAGGTAGTCCCGGTGCAGCGACGTCACGATGATCACGAAGCGCTCGAACCACATACCAACGTTGACCACGAGCGACATCACGAACAGGATCGCCAGGTTCGTCCGCGCCTTCCGCCACCACAGGATCTGCGGCAGGAGGACGTTGCACGACACCATGATCCAGTACGCCCACGAGTACGGTCCGAACGCCCGGTTGAGGAGCGCGAACCCTTCGTAGGGGTTGCCGCTGTACCAGGCGATGAAGAACTCCATCGCGTACGCGTAGCCGACCATCAGGCCGGTCACGATCATGATCTTGGCCATGTTCTCGAAGTGCCGGATCGTGATCAGGTTCTGCATGCCGAACGCCTGGCGCGTGATCACCATCAGGGTGACCACCATGGCGAACCCGGAAAAGATCGCGCCGGCGACGAAGTACGGTGGGAAGATCGTGGTGTGCCAGCCCGGGAGCTGCGACACCGCGAAGTCCATCGACACGATCGAGTGCACGGACAGCACGAGCGGGGTCGCGAGGCCGGCCAGGATCAGATACGCGCGCTCGTAGTGCTGCCAGTGCCGGTTCGACCCGCGCCACCCCAGGGCCAGTGCTCCGAAGATCCGCCGGCGCAGGAGCGAGCGGGCGCGGTCGCGCACGGTCGCCAGATCGGGCACGAGCCCGACGTACCAGAACATCACCGAGACCGTGCCGTAGATGCTGACCGCGAACACGTCCCACAGCAGCGGGCTGCGGAAGTTCGGCCACATGCTCATCTGGTTCGGCAGCGGGAGCATCCAGTACGCGACCCAGATCCGTCCGACGTGGATCCCCGGGAAGATCAGCGCGCACATGACCGCGAAGATCGTCATCGCCTCGGCCGAGCGGTTGATCGACGTGCGCCAGCGCTGGCGGAGCAGGAACAGGATCGCCGAGATCAGTGTCCCGGCGTGGCCGATGCCGACCCAGAACACGAAGTTCGTGATGTCGAACGCCCATCCGACCGGGTTGTTCAGGCCCCAGATGCCGATCCCCTCCCAGAACAGCCAGCCGGTGGCCAGGCCGAGCAGGCCCAAGAGGCCGAGGGACGGGAGGAAGAATGCCCACCACCCGAGGGGCGTGGGGCGCTCGAGGGGGTCGCAGACCGCGCGCGTGATCGACGGGAAGTCGTGACCGCCGAGGATCAGCGGGGCCCGGCCGCGAACCGGGTCGCAGTCGGCATTCTCCTCGGTAGGCGCCATCGGGGCGCCAAGCCTACCAGCGCGCCTCGTCACGGGTCAAGGCGACGGAACCACCGGACCGAGCACGTGTGCCATCATCCTGGGCGAGGCTGAACGACATGAGAGGTTTCCTCTATGTTCCCGTCGCCACCGTCACGGCGATCCTCGTCGCGCCTGCCGTGGAGGCGCGCATCGTCCGCGGGCCCGTGCTCGGGCCGTCGCTCGTCGAGAACCGGCTTCGCGAGAGCCCGTCCCGCACCGTCGTCGTGATCCTTCCGCCGAGGTACGACGAGCGACCCACCGAGCGCTACCCAGTGGTCTTCCTGCTGCACGCCTGGGGCGCGGGCCCCGACAGCTGGCTCGGGCGCGACGGCTACGAGGGCCTCCGCGTTCCCGATGTGATCCGCGCCGGGGTCGAGGAGAAGCGGATCGGTCCGATGATCCTGGTCCTGCCCGACGCCCGGACCGCGCTCGGCGGGAGCTGGTACGCGAACTCGCCCACGAGCGGGGCCTGGGAGGACTTCGTTGCCACAGACCTCGTCGTGCACGTCGACCGAACGTACCGAACGATCCCGGACCGCGCGGCGCGCGGGATCGCCGGCCAGTCGATGGGCGGCTACGGCGCGCTGCGCATCGCGATGAACCGTCCGGACGTGTTCGGCGCCGTGCTCGCGATGAGCGCGCCGCACCTCGTGGAGCCGAACCCGTTCGGCGCGGATGCCGCCCGGGCTGCGGTGGAACTCGAGCGGGGTACGAACGCGAACGCGTCGCCGCTCGCCCGGGTCCTATGGTCCAAGGCCGTGGCGTTCAGCCCCATGCCGGGGCGGGCCCCGTACCACGCGGAGCTTCCGTGGTCGGTCGTCGACGGGCGGCTCGTCGAGAACGACGCGGTCTGGGCACGCTGGCTCGATTCGGCGCTCGTCCGATGGGTCCCGGGTCGGGCCGCCGACCTGCGCCGCCTGCGGATCCGCCTCGAGGTCGGGGAGCGCGACCCGTTCCTCGGCGAGACCCGGGCCCTGGCCACGGCGCTCGCCGCAGCGGACGTCGCGCACGAATTCGTCGTGTTCGACGGCGACCACGTGAAGGGTGTGCGTGCCAGATTCGAGACGGGCGTGTTCGAGTTCTTCAGCCAGGGGTTCTCCGCCCGGAGCGTGGATCCCCCGACGCCCTCGGAGCCGGCCCGTTAGCCAGTCCGGGCTTGCCGGGGGCTAGCCGCGCTCGCCGGGTTTGGGCCCCGACCGGAACGCCGGGGCGATCGCCAGCACGCCGAGGCACCACACGAAGAGCACGAGGCCGAGGAGCGCGCCGTTGAGCAGGTACATCGCGTGGGCGGAGAAGCGGCTGAAGTCGGTGATCACCGCCGCCGGAACCGTGATCCGGAACACGCGGAAGAACCACTGCGCGGCACCGAGCCCGAACAACTCGCACGCCACGAGCAGGACCACGAGCCCGATCCTGGATCGCGTCATCGCCACCATTGCGGTCGCGAGTGTCCCATAGAAGCCAGGGCGCTACAACCGACGTCATCCATCCTCGTCGCCCGGGGCGGAGCGCCGGCGCTTGGCTCGCCCGCGCCGCCGCTTGGCCTCGAGGCGCCGCCCGCGCTCGCTCGCGGGGACCACGGTCTCGACGCGCTTCGGCCTCGGGCGGAGCGCCGCAGTCAAGAGCGTGGTGAGCCGCGTGAGCGCCTCGCGCCGGTTCGCGGCCTGGCTTCGGTGCACGCCGCAGGTGATCCGCAAGCGACCGTCGCGAGTCAGGCGGCTCGCGAGGCGCTCCTCGATCCGGCGCTTCGCATGGCCGGGGAGTGACGGGGATCCCGCGACGTCGAGCACGAGCGTCACGCGCGTGCTCACCTTGTTCACGTGCTGCCCGCCCGGACCCCCGCCGCGTGAAACGGTCCACGCGATCTCATCCAGCGGGATCGCGACGCGAGGTGCGACTTCAATCGATCTGCCAGCCGACTGGATCATGGACGTCCGGGCAGTTGGATCAGAGCGCGATCAGCCCGTCGATGTGTCGAGCGGAGCGGTAGAGCGCGATGACCTCCGCGCTCGACAGCATCCAGATCCGAGCTGTGAAGCACAGGTACCGGCCGCGGCTCGAGTCGCGGATGCTGTACTCGTGGCCGGCCAGCAGGCGGAACATGGCGCAGATCTGGGCCCGCGGGATGATGAACTTGAACACGTACGGGCACGGCCAGTTGTGGAAATCGTCGAGCCGCCTCTGGAACCGGTCCCAGCCCGCTGCGTCCACGCGAGACTCCCAGGGTCCGGAAACACTGCCGGGGTCAAAGATACGCTCCATCCGCCCCGCCCGCCCTGCGCGCGGCTGGCCGAGGGCGAAGGGTCTTCGCCGGCGCTAGAATCCGCACTTTCCAGGGACGATCAGGCGAAACCCGGCGTGTCTCGCGAGACCCTTTCGACTCGAGCGCCCGGTCCGGCGCTCCTGACCACCGCGTTCGGCTCGACGGTCGCGATGTGGGCCGTCGGCTACTTCGGCCGCCTTCCCGGGCTCGAGATTCCGAGCCCGATCCTGCTCGGGCTCATCCTCGCGTGCCTACCCGCGGGCGGCATCGTGCTGGCCCGCTCGGCCGCCGGTACCGTCCGCGATGGCGCGGTGTCGGGCGCGGTGACCGGACTCTTGAACCTTCTCGTGCTCGGGAGCTTCATCGGGGGGCCCTCACCCGGGCGAGTCGTGCCGTCCGTGCTGCTCTGGATCCCCGGATCGATCCTCTTGTCCTCGCTGCTCGTGGCCACAGGCGCGAAGCTCGCCGGGCCACGTCCAGCGGCGTCCGAGCGGGATGGCGCGTGGTCGGCCCGTTTCGCGTGGGTCAGCGTGGCAGCAACGATCTTGCTCCTCGGTGCCGGAGGGCTCGTCACGAGCGCCGAGGCCGGCCTCGCCGTCGTGGATTGGCCGACGTCGTTCGGCTACAGCATGTTCCTGTATCCATTCTCTCGGATGACGGGCGGGATCTACTACGAGCATGCGCACCGCCTGATCGGCGCTCTCGTCGGCTTGACCACGCTCACTCTCGCGGTTGCGGTCCAGCGCGCGGAGACTCGCCGGTCCGTGCGATGGCTCGCCTGGGCGCTCGTCGCGGCGGTGGTCGTTCAGGGGACGCTCGGAGGTCTGAGGGTCACCGGCGAGAGCCTGGCCCTCGCCTTCGTCCACGGCGTCCTGGCACAGGCGTTTTTCGCCGCGCTCATCATCCTGGCGACGCTCCTGTCACCGAGGTGGATCGAGTCCGGCGGGCCGGCGAGGGTCCCATCGGCGCTCGCCGACCGGGGCCTCAGCACGCTCCTGCTCGGGCTGCTCGCGATCCAACTCCTCCTCGGCGCGGCGCAGCGCCACTTCCAGGAGCTGCTCCTCGTTCACGTCGTGTTCGGCCTCGGGGTCGTCGCCCCGTTCGGCCTCAAGGTGGCGTTTCGGGCGATCGCGCTGCACCGCCCGATCCCGCTGTTGCAGCGCCTTGGCGTCGGGCTCGGTGCGACCCTCGCGCTGCAGGTCGTGCTCGGGTTCGGGGCCTGGATCGCGACGTCCGCGGTCGAGGCCGGGACGCTCCCGCGGGAGTTCGACCTCGTGCTCGCGACCGCCCACCAGTGGTTCGGCGCGATCCTGCTCGGCACGGCGGTGCTGCTCCAGATCTGGACCTTCCGACTCCTCGCGCCGCCCCCGCCCGAAGGCCGGTTGTGACCTACGATCTTTGGGCGTATATCCAGCCCGTTGCCGGTCCTGCGGCCGCCAGGGCCCCGGTGTCCGCGCCTGGCGACGCGCACGACGGGACGAGCACGGTCCGATGAAGCACAGGTATTGCAGGTATATCGCCCTGGCGATGATCGTCTGGGCAGCGTGCGCCTCCGCCCAGGCGGCGGTCGTTCTCAACGAGATCATGTATCACCCGGAGTCGGATGACGACGGGGACGAGTTCGTCGAGCTGCACAACAACGGAGGCGCGGCGGTCGACCTCTCGAGCTGGTGCTTCGACGGCTTGACGTTCTGCTTCGCGCCCGGCACGACGATTCCCGCAGGCGGGTTCCTCGTCGTCGCCCACACCGCGAGCGAGTTCCTGGCGACGTACGGCTGCGTGACGCCGCACGAGTACGGGCCGAGCCTGACCGTTCTCGCCGACGGTGGCGAGCGCCTCGCGCTGCTCAATGCGTCGTTCGTCGTCGTCGACGAGGTCGTGTTCGACGATGCACCGCCTTGGCCCGCGAAGGCGGACGGCCTGGGGCCCTCGCTCGAGCTGATCGACCCGGCGCTCGACAATTCGACAGCGCGCAACTGGCACGCCTCGAACGCCGACGGCGGAACGCCCTGCGCGGTGAACAGCCGCCGTGCGACCGGCCTCCCACCGTGGATCCAGAACGTGCTGCACACGACGAGCCCGCCGGCGTCGACGCCGATCCCGGTGTCCGCGATGGTTCTCGACGGGACCACGGTGCAGCTGACGTACCGTATCGGCTTCGGCGGTGAGGTCACCGTGCCGATGCTCGACAACGGGACGAGCGGGGACGGCGCGCCAGGAGACGGAACCTACGGCGCGACGATCCCGGGCCAGGCGATCGACGCATTAATCCGTTACCGCATCTCGGTCAGCGGCCCCAACGGAACGATGACCCATCCGCGCGACGACGACACCGTGATCTACGACGGCACGGCCGTGCCGGACCCGGCGGTGACGACGAGCCTGCCGAACTTCCGCTGGTACATCGACGCGCCGGACTACGCCGACGCGCTCGCGCACAAGCTGACCGACGAGACCGAGCCGTGCGTGATCGTGTACAACGGCCGGCTGTGGGACGCCGTGCAGGTCCGCGCGCGCGGCCAGTCGGCGCGGTTCTGGGACAAGCTCAACTGGAAGTTCTACATGCCGCAGGGGCACGATTTCGAGGCCCCCGACCTGCTCGAGCACGCGGTCGACACGTTCAACCTGCAGGCCAGCTACGCCGACAAGAGCTACACGCGCGAGTACCTCGGCTGGACGACATGGGGCGAGATCGGTGGCCTGACCGAGCGCATCTTCCCGATCCGCCTCGAGCAGAATGGCCAGTTCTTCGGCCTGTACATGTTCCTCGAGGCTCCGGACTCGGACTGGGTCGTGCGCAGCCGCCTCGATCCGAACGGCGCGCGGTACAAGGCGAAAGACTCGCTGCGCTTCTGGCCGACGATGGCCGAGATCGTGCCGCTGTACGACAAGAAATCGCGACTCGACGAGGACCACTCGGATCTCTTCTCGCTCATCACCAACCTCGAGGTGCTCGGCGGGACCTCGCTGCGCAACTACGTGCTCGACAACGTCGACGTCCCGGCGGCGCTGAACTACCTCGCGCTCCAGGTGATCCTGCACGGCAACGACTTCATCGAAAAGAACTACTTCCTGTACCGCGACAGTGAGGGCACGCGACGCTGGGCGCCCTACCCGTGGGACCTCGACCTGACGTTCGGTCGCAACTGGATCGGCACGTCGCTCAACGACACGATCTGGGCCGATGTCGACTTCGTCGCTGGCAAGCCGGTCACGACGACGCCGAGCTTCCCGATCATCGGGACGCGCGACCACCGTCCGTACCAGGAGACCTACAATCAGCTGGCGGAGCGGCTCTTGACCCAGCCCGACATCCTGGAGATGTTCCAGCGTCGCCTGCGGACGGTGATGGACCAGGTCCTTCCCGACGGGCTGTACGAGGCCAAGATCGATGCCCACGTGACGCAGATCGCGCCCGAAGCCGCGGCGGATGCGGCCCTGTGGCCCGTGTGGGGCACGGCGCAGAGCTTGACGACGGCGGTCGACCAACTGAAGCAGGACTACCTGGAGAAGCGCCGTCAGCACCTGTTCGTGACCCACGCGCTGTGCCACATCCCGCCGCCGCAATCGACGGCGCCGCGCGTCGTGATCAGCGAGATCATGTACAAGCCGGTCGGCGGAGAGATCGACGAGTTCGTCGAGCTGCACAACCCGTCGACGACGGAGGCCGTGGACATCTCCGGCTGGCGTCTCGAGGGCGTGTCGCTGAACATCCCGCATGGCACGGTGATCCCGAAGAACGGCTATGCCGTGTTCGCCAAGGACGACACGCGCTTCCGCACCACCTACGGCAGCGGGAAGTTCGTCGCCGCCCAGTACAACGGCTCGCTGAACGACCTCGGCGAGTCGCTCGTCCTCAAGAACCCGTTCGGCGCGGTCGTGTCGTCCGTCGCGTTCGACGAGGTCGCGCCATGGCCCACATCGGCGAACGGGGGCGGCAAGTCGCTCGAGCTGATCGATGCTTCGCGGGACAACGGCAAGGTCGCGAACTGGGCTGCGAGCGTTCCGACCGGTGGGACACCCGGTGCGGCGAGCAGCGTACGGGGCAGTCTGCCCACGCTCCCGGCACTGTTCATCAACGAGGTCCTGCCGGACAACGCCACGATCAACATGGACGAGCTGGGCGAGACCGATCCCTGGATCGAAGTGTTCAACGCCTCGGCGCAGACGATCCAGCTCGGTGGCATGTATTTGGCGAACAGCCTGGCGACGCCCACGCAATGGCAGATTCCGGGCGGGACGAGCCTGTGCGGCGGCTGCTACCTGCTGTTCTGGGCCGACGGCGAGACCGGAGAAGGGCCCCGGCACACGAACTTCACCCTGAGTGCGCTCGGCGGGACGGTCGCGCTGTTCTCGTCGACCGGAACGATCATCGACTATCTGCCGTACGGCGCGCTGCCGGCCGATACGTCGACCGGCCGGTTCCCCGACGGCAGATCCGACCTGCGCGTCCTCTCGATTGTGACGCCGCAGGAGGCGAACAACGTGCCGGCGACGCCGATGATCCTGAACGAGTACAACGCGGTCGATCCGACGAAGTTTCTCGCGTCGAGCAATTCGGACTCGCAGTTCGGCCGGATCCTCGGCAACGGCGGGGACTGGTTCGAGCTGGTCGTGACCGGAGACCATGTCGATGCACGCGGGTTTCGCCTGCGGGTGTCGAACGACACGGGCGGGGCGGGGGAAAGCGTGACGACGCTCGTCCTGACGAACCACTCGATCTGGTCGGACCTGCGGGCCGGCACGATCCTGACCATCGGCGAGGACCAGCTGGACAACGTGAGCTACGACCCCGGCAACGGGGACTGGTGGATCCACGTTCAGGCCGGAACGGCAGGGACGGCGCAAACCATCAGTTCGCTCGACTTCACGGTCTCGAACAACAACTGGCAGCTCACGATCCAGGATGCCTTGGGAATGCCGCTGTTCGGGCCGGCTGGCGAGGGGGTGTTCCCGGTGACCGGAGTCGGCGGCGAGGAGGTCCTGAAGCTCGAGGAGGACCCGACGCCGTTCCTGACCCCGCTCGACAGCTACAACGACGGCACGTCGAGCACGTTCGGCGCACCCAACGTGTGGGCCGCGGGCACCCTGGTCCAGGATTTCTCCAGCCTGCGCGACATCGGTCTGATCGGCGCATGTACGAACCCGGACGCCGATGGCGACGCCGTGTGCGACGGGTCGGACAATTGCCCCGCGGTGTCGAACCCGACCCAGGCCAACGCCGACGGGGACACGCTGGGCGACGCGTGCGATCCGTGCCCGTTGGACGCGGCGAACGACGCCGACGGTGACGGGGCGTGCGCGAACCTCGACAACTGTCCGTTCGTCTCGAATGCCGGTCAGGCCGACGCGGACTCGGACGGTGTCGGTGACATCTGCGACAACTGCCCTGCGATGTCGAACGGCACGCAGGCCGACGGCGACGGGGACGGGCTGGGCGACGCGTGTGATCCGTGCCTGTCCGACCCGGCCAACGATACCGACGGCGACGGCGTATGCAGCGGAGTCGACAACTGCCCCTTGACGTCGAACGCGGGCCAGGCCGACTCGGACTCGGACGGTTCCGGCGACGTGTGCGATCCATGCCCGGTCGACCCGAACGACGACGTGGACCTCGACTCGTACTGCGCGAACGTCGACAACTGCCCCCTGGTGACGAACCCGAGCCAGACCGACGGAGACGCCGACACACGCGGCGACCTGTGCGACAACTGTCCGTCGGTCGCCAACCCGACCCAGGCGAACGCCGACGGCGACGAGTTCGGCGACGCGTGCGAGACGGACGACGACGACGACGGCGTGCCGGATGGCTCGGACAACTGCCCGCTCGTGGCGAATCTGAGCCAGACCGACACCGACGGCGACACGCAGGGCGACGCATGCGACGGCGACGATGACGCGGACACTGTCGCTGACGGCTCGGACAACTGTCCGCTCGTGGCGAATCTGAGCCAGACCGACAGCGACGGCGACCAGGTGGGCGACGCGTGCGACTGCCAGGTGGCGAACCCGTCTCTGGCCAGTATTCCAGGGCAGGTGGGGACGCTGCGCCTCGACAAGACCGGAGGCACCCGCCTGCGCTGGCTCAGGGCGCCCGCGGGGTACCTGTCGAACGTGTACCGCGGCACGCTGGCCGCGGCGGGGACGTTTGCCTACAACGAAGCGTGCCTCGATCCTGGGAACACCGACCTCGAGGCGAACGACGCGGCGGTGCCGGTCGCGGGTGCTCTCTACTGGTACATCGTTGCCGGTGCGAACCTGTGCGGCCAGGGCCCGGCGACGGTCGATTCGGCGGGAGCTTCGCACTTCGTCGTCACGAGTTGCACGACGGGTCCGGGCGACGCGGATGGGGACGGCGTGGACAACCGCCAGGACAACTGTCCCTTGATCGCCAACGTGAGCCAGACCGACACCGACGACGACTTCACGGGCGACGCGTGCGATAACTGTCCGACGGCGACGAACGCGGATCAGGCGAACCTCGACGGCGACGCGGCGGGCGACGTCTGCGACACGGACGACGACGG
>Ga0247727_10006212_pt1 | contig 23635 bp, 17 predicted proteins | sample WisWelCaveWW1625_FD_202498 | JGI IMG/M metagenome (GOLD analysis project Ga0247727, IMG submission 202498) | Biofilm microbial communities from Wishing Well Cave, Virginia, United States - WW16-25 | ecosystem: Environmental > Aquatic > Deep subsurface > Groundwater > Cave microbial mat | place...
CACGACCCGACGTCTTGTACAGTTCTTTGCGCGAGTGGCGGAGGCTCGTCGGAAAATGACAGGCTGACATGCAACGGCCGGAACAGTTGGGGGGTCTAGTAGGCTGGCTAACGAGGCGTTGCAGCGGACGGCGCAAAAGCGGCGCCGCCGCTGAACGCCGAAGTCGTTAGGTCGGCCCCGTGGATGACGGTTCTGGTAGACCGAGACAGTGGGTGAGCGTTGCGCTACAATTTCGAGTGGGACCCCCTCAAGGCGAAGGAGAATCTGCGAAAGCACGGAATCGGCTTCGAGCGTGCCACCGAGCTCTTTCTGGATCCTTTGGCCCTGTCCGCCTTTGACCAAGAGCACAGCGAGGCGGAAGAAAGGTGGGTGACCATTGGGCGGGACAGCACGGAAGGGTCTTGGTTATTGTCCATACGTTTTCAGAGGCCTCGGCTGAAGAATCGAAAATACGAATGATTTCGTCACGGAAGGCCACTAAGCGAGAAGCCAAGCAGTACGAGGAAACGGGGCGATGAAGAAGGAATATGATTTCTCGAAGGGCGAACGCGGCAAGTTCTACCGACCGGGTGTCGAATTGAACATCCCTGTTTACTTGGAGCCCGACGTTGCCAAGGTGGTCCAACAGCGCGCCAGGAGAACGGACGCCAGCATTGGAGCAGTCGTCAATGAGTGGCTGCGCAAGGACATTCGGTCGGGGACTCAAGCGCGCAAGCTCAAGGCTCGGTAGCGCGAGCCTAACTCGGCGCTGCAGGCGACGGCCAGGAACGGGCCGCGCCCGACCCGACACCCGACTCGTTAGACCGTCGTGGATAACGAGCTTGAAAGGTGGACGACAAAATACCGCACTCGCCGGCGGCACCAACGACGTAGCCCACCCGGTACGCACGATCCGCATTCGACCTTGCCAATGAGTTGCAAGATTTGTTGTTAGACACTGAGCCAGGCATGTTGTGGACAGAGCTTGCGGGAACGAGGAAGTTTTTCGACCTCGGTCTGAAGGCCGCCACACGACTGTGCCGCTGACTCCACAAACCTCCGCAACCGCTCGAAGTCCTCGGGCTGTTGGCCGGTCAGGGTGGCCCGCACCGCCAGCCTGGCCGCCCCCGCCCCATCGCCGGCCGCCTCGCGGTAATATGCCGACTTCCAATATCCATCCGCCAGATACCGTCCGGTGGCGCCGTGGGAGTCATACAGTTCCTGGTGCCGGCGGTAGATGAACTCCCGCGCCCGATAGTAATCGGGGTGGCCGCGCGCCGTCACCGACTGCGGATGCTTCCGATACCGATACAACGGCCGGGCGACATGATGCGCCTTCAGACCGCCCTCCAGAGCCGACACCCAGAATTCATGGTCTTCACAACTGATCCGCAGGACTTCCTCTTCGCAGTACCCCCCCACCCGCTCCCACACCCGCCGCCGCGTCAACACCCCCGGACCGGGCATCTTCCGGCGCGCCAGCAGCTCCCCCAGCTGCTGCACCCGGTATTTCATCACCCCCCGGAAGGCCCCGAACCAGAGAAAGTCGGTGAACACCGCTTCGCAGTCCGGATGGGCCTCCGCCTCCCGAAGCAGCGTTTCCAGGTAGTCCGGCTCCAGCTCGTCGTCGGCGTCCAGCGGCACGAACCACTCCGCCCGGCTGCTTCGGATGCCGCTATTGCGCGCCGCCGCCAACCCCCGGTTGCGCTCGTGGACCAGCAGACGAATCCGTGGATCCTGAAACCCCGCTACGATGCCGGCCAGATCCGGCTCCGTCGATTTGTCATCCACCACGATGGCCTCCCACTCCGCCACCGTCTGCCGGACGACGCTGGCCAGGCAGCCGCCCAGGTACCCGGCCTGGTTGTAGCACGGGATGACTACCGAAACCTTGGGAATCAACCGGCGGCGGCCTCCGCCGCCTTCCCGACGGGCGCCAACGCCCCGAACTTCTCGAAATACCACGCGTCGTCGTGGACCCGGCGCGCGAGCATCTCCCCGCGCCGCGCCTGCACGTCGCTGCCGGCCATCATGGCCACCGCCGCAGGGAAATCCGGGTAGGACCGCAGAGCCTCCACTACCGCTGCGATTCGGGCGGCGTCGAAGTGCACAAAAGCCAGCCGCAGCTTGTTGTGCACCACCGAAGCCCAATCCATCGGATAGGGCCGCTGGCGCCGGAACAGGTGGGCCACCTCCACCTGCGGCGCGACCCAGAGCTCGTATCCCAGCAGCCAAAGACGCAAGCTCAGCTCGTTGTCGCTCTCGCCCCAACGCCGCAACCCAGCGTCGAAACCGCCGGTGGCTTCAAACACCTGGCGTGGCATGGCCAGGCAGCACCCCGGCAGAATCGGCGCCCGGAAAGGCGAGCCACCCTGGGGCCCCAGCCACTCCACCGCCAGGTCGGTGCGCGCCAGCCGAAGACCAAAACCCTTGTTGTTCGGTTGTCCCATTACCGAAACCGCCGTGGCTGCAGCTCCAGCCCCCGGCCGCCCCACCGCCTCCAGCAGCGGCTCCCACCATCGGGGCCCCAGCTCCAGGTGGGCATCCAGGAAGATCAAGACCTCGCCGGCGCTCTCGGCGGCGCCATGATTCCGGGCACGGGCAACCCCCAGGTTCTCGGTCCGCAGCAGCCGGACCTCACCGTTGCTCCCGCCCAGAGCATCGGCGCTCCCATCGGTCGAGCCGTCGTCCACCACCACGATCTCGCTGCCCGCCGGCAGGGTGTCGAGCAGTTGGTCGATGGTGCTCCGCAGCTGCGGTCCCTCGTTGCGCGAGGTAACCACGGCGCTGATCTTCATCTCGCTACTGCGGCTTCCATTCCGCCATCCAGATGTTGCCGGTTCGCTCCCCCATATTGAAAACCAGCTTGTCGCGGGCCACTGAGATCTCCAGAGGCCCCAACCCCAGGTTCATCAGCGACCGCCGCACGCCGTGGGAATGATGGATCGCAACCGGCTCCCCAACAGGCTGCTTGCTGCCGGCATGCAGCCGCTGCGCCCAGATGCATCGCAGGCCGTCCTGGTCCGAGACGTAGTAGATCAGGTTTCCGTCCGGCGACCAATAGGGCTTGTCGCTCCAGGATTTGGCGTCGGTCACAGCGATCCACTCTTTCTCTGTCACCGCCGGCGGCGTCGGACGGAAAGGCGCTACCTGCACCCGCGAGCGAGCCGTGGTGGTGGCCGTGAAGCTCATCCAGCGATTGTCGGGGGACAATCGAGACTCCCACAACCGCACCGGCTCATACTGGAGGATGCCGGTCTTGCTGCCCGAGCCGAGATCCAAAAGAGACACCCGGGCCGGTGAGCGCCCCAGGTACAGCAAACCCGCTCGGTCCGACGTCCAGCTCATCGGATACCCGCAATCCTCGCAGACCCTCCGGGCCAAGCCGCCGCCGGAAGCTACCACCCACAGCTCCTGCCGGACATCCTCGATCAGCACGCGGTAAGCCACTTGGGCGTCATCCGGCGAGAGGATCGCCAGGCTCTCGTTGGCCGGCGACTCGGTGAGGGCTGTCTCCCGGCCGCTCGCCAGATCCTTCAGCCAGATGTCGGGGTTGCCCGAGCGGTTGGAGGTGAATACCACTTTTTTCCCACTGGACGAAACAATGGGGTAGATATCGGCCGCGGCGTCCTCGGTCACTCGTTGTAGGGAGCCGGCAACCTTGGCCTGATTGGCATCGACGGGCAGGCTCCAGATGTCGATGTTCTCCGCCAGACTGGCAAAAGCCACCCGCAGGGCTCCGCCAGGATCGACTGCCATGGAAGGCTGTCTCTCCAGCGTCGTGCCCGTGGTGAGCCGCTCGGGAGCTCCGGCGATTTTCCTGTTCCGTGACGACACCGGGATCCCCCACAGGTTGGTGCTGTCGCCCGATCGCCCCGAGAAAACCACCCAGTCTGCTCGCGCCAACCACTGGCGAGGAATTACCGGCCCGCCGATCTTGCTGTCCCGGAAGACCTGGCGCGATCCGGTATCTGTCGGCGCTGATCCCCCCTCAGTGGCCGTCACCCACCAGTCCAGCCCGTCGGAAGCGGAAAGATTCCGGTCCCGACTCCCCAAAAACAGCAGGTGCTTTCCGTCGGACGACCAGATGGGATAACTGGCGGAGGCGAATTCCGGCCGGATCTGCCGCGTCACCCCGCCGGTACCCGGAACCACGTAGATCCTGCTGTTGCCGGTGAACAAAAAGCTGCCTCCGGGATTGCCCGTCCAGTAGGCGATCCGGCTCCCGTCGGGCGAGAACTGGGGCTGCCGGCCCTCGGCTGCGATTCTCCGCGAGGCGCCTCCCAGCGGCGAAACCACCTCGATGCCGCCCCCTTCCCGATCCGACCGGAAAACGATCCGGCTCCCGTCCGGCGAAAAGGCCGGCTCGTACTCGTCGGCCGCATCGCGGGTCAGTCGTGTGGGTCCGCCGGTGGCCACGTGCTGCACCCAGATGTCCAGGTTCCCCTCCCCGCCACGGTCGGAGGCGTATGCCAGCAGCCTGCCGTCTGGCGACAGCGCCGGATCCGTCGAGAGGCCCGAATCGGAGGTCAACCGCGTCAGTGACGGCGACCCGGCGGGCATGACCCCGCGCCTTGACCACCACCACCCCAGGCCTCCACCGGCTGCCAGAAGCAGCATGGCGGCCACCGCCAGGCCGGCCCAAAACCGCCGGCGCACTGGTTTCTCGGTGGGCTGCGGCGGCGGCGCCACCGTCACGGCGCTCAGCCGCCCCGAAAAAGAATCGTCGCGCAACTCCTCCAGCGCCAGCTTCAGGTCATCCATGTGTTGCAAGCGCCGGTCCGGCTCCTTGTGCAGGCAACGCCAAACGATCCTTTCCACTTCCGCCGGAATGCCCTCCGCCACCTGGCTCAGCGGCGTCGGCTCTTTGAGGATAATCGCCGACAGAATCGCCATCCTGGTGTCGCCCTGGAAGGCCCGTTGCCCGGAGAGCATCTCGTAAAGCACCGAGCCGAATGCAAAAATGTCGGACCGGGCGTCCACCTTCCTGCCCTCGGCCTGCTCCGGCGACATGTAGGCGGCGGTCCCCACAATCACCCCTACCTCGGTCCGCAGCGCCTCGTCCATGCGAAGGCTGCGGGTCGCCGCCGTCTCATCCCCCAGCGTGGCGTCTTCCACCTCTACCGGGTCGATCAGCTTTGCCAAGCCAAAGTCCAGCACCTTGACCAGCTTCTTTTCCGTGACCATGATGTTGGCGGGCTTCAGATCCCGGTGCACGATGCCGGCGGCGTGGGCGGTGGCCAGCGCGTCGGCCACCTGGATGGCGCAACGCAGCGCCTCCGCCAACGGCAGCCCCCGACGGCCGATCAGGCGTTCTACCGTCTTGCCCGCCACGAACTCCATGGCGATGAAATCCAGCTCGTTGGCGGTTCCGATTTCGTAGATCGTAATGATGTTGGGATGGTTGAGAGCGGAGGCCGCCTTGGCTTCGCGAATGAACCGCTCCTTGCGCAGCGGGTGCGCCATCGCTTCCGGCCGGATTACCTTGATCGCCACGGGGCGGTCCAGAACGGTGTCCTTCGCACGGTACACCACCCCCATACCGCCCTCGCCCAGCTTATCCAGGATCTTGAATTGTGCCAGGGTCTGTCCGATCATCTCGCCGCCAACGGCATCATAGCACTAACGGTGGCGGCTACGAGCCTACCAGCGTCCCGGCGGATTCGTCCCCAGCGGCATGTCCTCCGGCGCATTCGTCCCTGGCGGCATAGCCTCCGGCGCATTCGTCCCCGGCGGCATGGCCCCCGGCGGCATTGTGCCTGGCGGAACAGTGGGAGATGGATCGGTCGGCATGGCAGGGCTCCTTTTTGATCAGGCCACCCGAGTGTAAAGCCGATGATTCCCGGTGTCAAGCCGGGTGCGCGACATGAAAGTGGCGGCAACCGCCGGCCCCGCCATTGTCATCCCGAGCGCAGCCATTGTCATCCCGAGCGCAGCCATTGTCATCCCGAGCGCAGCGAGGGATCTGCTGTTAGGGCGGGGCGAGAAGCAGATCCCTCGCTACGCTCGGGATGACACAGGCACCGGCGCCGATCTGCCCCCGAACTTTTCCCTCAACCCTCCCGCGCCGCCTCCGATAAGAAAAGTGGGAGGGTGTATGCGACGGCAAAGCGGTTATGTTCTGTTGACGGCGGCCGCCGGCGTGGTCGTGATCCTGGGGGTGCTGGGACTGTGCCTGGACCTGGGGCGCATGTACGTGGCCGCCAACGAGTTGCAAACCTATTCCGATGCCGCTTCCATTGCGGCCTGCCACCGGCTGGACGGCACCAGCGAAGGTATCGCAGCCGCGACCCTGGCTGGAACTCAGAACGTCAACAAGTGGTCCTTCGGCTCCAGCAAGGTGGCCAATGCGGCGGTGGATTTCGCGCTCAACTCGGCCGGCCCCTGGGTGACCAGTCCCGTCCCCGCCAGCGGCTACCGTTTTGCGCGGGTGCGGGCTCAGAGTAACGTCCGTCTCTATTTCGTGCCCATCTTCGCGGGCGTCGGAACCGGCCGCGCCGTGGGCGCCAGCGCCGTGGCCGGCCAGGGCGTAGTTAACTCCATCGGCGACGGGGCGTTTCCTTTCTCCCCGGACGCTCACGTCCCCAACCCCATCCCGGTTGACCCCACCGGCAACTTCGGCTTCATCAAAGGCGGCATCTACACCCTGCGCTGGGACGCCGTGGGCAAGGGAAGACCGGACGCCCTGACCACCAGCAGCGGCCACAAGGTAGTGGGCTGCCAAGACGACATGACCACCCCCGGTTTCATCCCAGGGGCTCTCAACAACGGCCAGCGGGGCTACCTCGACCTGGAGGTGGGGGGCGGAGGCGGCGGGGCGGCTTTCATCCGCGATGCCATTCTGGGCAGCGTCGACGTGGACCCGATCAATGTCGGCGACTTGATCGACAACGCTACCGGCAACAAGCAGACCGAGGTCGACGCCTTGCTGGAGCGGGTGGCCCAGGACACCAACCAGACGACCGCTACTTACTACACCGCCAAGGCCGCCGGGGTCGGGCTGGAGCCCCCCGGCCGCACCTACTACGCCGCCGATCCGCCGGGAGCGCCGGCGTCACCTCCTCGCGGAAACGGCCGCCGCCTCGTGGTCGTGCCGGTCAACAATCCGACCACCGATACCGTGCTGGGCTTTGCCTACTTCTTTCTGCCCCCCATCCCGTGCCCGGAGGGCAATCCCCAGCCCTGCTGCGCCGAATACGTTGGGCCGTCCACCCACCTGCCAGGCCAAGGCGGGCCTGTGGTCGGTGGCGGCAGTTTGGGCGGTTACCGCATCCGCCTGTTCCAGTAGAGTAGACAGTAGTGCCACCGGTGAGACCTCCAGAAACACGCTTTGGCAACCGCAGCCGCCGAGGGGGAGATTGCCATCGGCCGCCTGCTGACGGTAACGCAGACCTGCCGGATGCGACGGCAGGACCTGTCTTACCTCACCTGCTCCTCTTCTCCTGTGGCCGACACCATAGCCCCCTGAACTGTTTACCCAGTCCGGACACGTGACGCCGGGGATTTGGCGGCCCAGGTGACGGAGACTCTCCGTCCGACGGAGACTCTCCGTTCCACAGGAGCATGTAGGTCTACCGCCTACCGTCTACTGAGCTCTCTCACCCCACCGCCCCCTGGCTCTCCGCAGTCAGGGATACTTCGATGGCCGGCAGCAGCTTCGAGCCGGCGATGAAGGGAGTGAAGAACCAGACCCTGTAATTGCTGATCACAACCTGGATCTTGGTGATGCTGTCTCCCAGGTCGACGCTGGTCACGCTGACCATGTCCGGCGCCAGGCCCATCAGCGGATTCCCGGTGCCGGCCGAATTGCCGTAAACCACCACGTTGCGGATGGCCGTCGAATCATAGACGTTCACCACCGCGTAGCGGGCCCCGGCCCGGGCGCGTTCCGACAGACCCTGTAGTCGAAACAGGGCCGAGCCCAGGTCCAGAATCCCGATCAGCACCATCAGGGAAACCACCAGGATCAGCGCTCCTTCTACGACGGCGCTGCCTCCGGCCCGGCCACGGTTGGTCTTCATGGGAAACCTCAAGAGGTGTATTGCCCCAGGTAAAGGAACGTCGCCCGGGGCTTGTTGGGGATCTGAAAAGTCCGAAAGACGGCGTAAAAGTTGAAGGTGGTGATGTTTACCGTGACAATCTGCGGGATGCCGGCGGCGTCGGCCTGCCAGGTCACGTTGACGTTCGCGGTTGCCAGGCCTTTCACCACCGGGACGCCGGAGCCGGCGGTGGGCGTTCCGTAGACCACCACGTTCTTGACCCTGGTTTGGAAATTGGTCCCGGCGGCGCCGTCGAAGTCGGTCGTGGAAGCGTACCGTACCCCGGTCCGCACCGCCGCCGCCAGCTCGTTATAGACGAAGAAGGCGTAGCCGAACTGGAACATGCCCGCCAGAAAAGTCAACAGCAGCGGCACCGCGATGGCGAACTCCATGATACAGTTGCCGCTCAGGCGTTGTCGCTGGCCGGACATCAAGGCTCTTATCGGACGCTCCTGGAAAAACTTGAACCGCTATAATCCTGGTATGCGCCGCAGGGACTTTCTCGCTTGCCTGGGTACGCCGCTGGCTGCCGCCGTCGAGGCGCCGCCGGCGGTTTCGATGATCGCCGCCGAGGGTCAGGCCCGCAAGTACTGGCCGCGCTGGCGGGGCCCCTCCGGCCAGGGGTTGGTGGAGGGCTCCGGCTACGTCGACTCCTGGTCCAACACCGACAACGTCATCTGGAAGGTCGAAGTGCCGGGGCGCGGCAACTCCTCCCCGGTGCTGTGGGAAGACCGCATCTTCCTGACCACCGCCTACGAGTCGGGGGTGTGGCCCCTGAACCAACAGCGCCGCTCCGTAATCTGCCTCCGACGCGCCGACGGGAAGGTGCTCTGGGAGAGCTCGGCCTTGGAGGCGCCCCCCGAGAGGAGCAATCGCAAGAACGGCTTGGCCTCCGGCACCCCAGCCACCGATGGCGAGCGCGTCTACGCCTTTCTGGGCAACCATGGGCTGCTGGCCGTTGATTTCAGCGGCCGACAGGCCTGGCACCGCAGCTTCGGCGAGCTGAGCGCCTATCACGGCTCCTCGTGCTCCCCGCTGCTTTATCGAGACCGGGTCATCGTCTACCAGGACCAGCGGCAGCCGGCCTCTTCCTTTGTAGCTGCCTTCGAGGCGCGTACCGGCAAGACCGTGTGGTGGACCGGTCGCCAGGAGCAGGTCGGCTGGGGGTCCCCGGTGGCGATCCGCGCCGGGAATCGCGAAGAGATCATCGTCAGCAGCCACCGCCGCATCTATGCCTATCACCCCGACACTGGGAAGGAGCTGTGGCGGTGCGAGGGCAACCTGGTCGAGGTCACCCCAACCCCGGTGGCCGGCCACGGGCTTCTCTACTGCTGCTCCGGCCGGGCCGGACCCACTCTGGCCATACGACCGGGCGGTGAAGGAGATGTCACCTCCAGCCGCATCGCCTGGCAGTGCCCCAAGGGTTCACCTTTTATTCCCTCTCCGCTCCTCTATGGCGACTACCTCTACATGGTCAACGACATGGCCAGCATCGCCACCTGCCTGGAGGCTCGAACCGGCCGCGTGGCGTGGCAGGGGCGGCTCGGCGAGGCCCACCGCGAGTCTTTTTCCTCCTCTCCCGTCGCGGTCGACGGCAAGGTCTTCCTCACCAACGACCAGGGGGAAACTTTCGTCTTGAAGGCCGGCCCCGAATTCCACTTGCTCCACGTCAACCGGCTCAACAGCCGAACCCTGGCCTCCCCGGCCCTGGTCGACGGCCGATGGTACGTCCGCACTGAGAACCACCTGCTGTCGATCGGGTAACACCCGGTAACCCAGGCATTCCTGCCTGTCCCGGTCCGGGCTCCAACGTCCCACAACCGGACACCTGGAACGTTTTCTCCCCTATCTCGTCCAACATCTACGAGATAATAGAGATGGCACCCGGCTTGCCTTAGCCAGGAGGCTTAAGTTATGGACGTCCCCCGCAAAGGAGTTGCCCGGCAAAAGATGATCCGGCGGATCATCTATGGCGTGATCGCAGCGGCCGCCATCCCGGCCATTACGGTCGCCCTGAGCCGCCTCAAGCCCGCCGCACCCACTGTCGAGCGGTCCACCGTCTGGATCGACACCGTCAAGCGCGGGCCCATGCTCCGCGAAGTGCGGGGCCTCGGCACCCTGGTACCGGAGGAGATCCTCTGGATTCCGGCCCAGACTCAGGGTCGCGTCGAGAGAATCGTCGTCCGCCCTGGCGCCGCCGTCAAGCCCGAGTCCATTCTGCTGGAGATGAGCAATCCCGAACTCGACCAACAAACCCTCGACGCCGAGTACCAGATGAAAAGCGCCCAGGCCGGTTTCATCGACCTGAAGGTCAAGCTCGAGAGCCAGCGGCTCACTCAAATGGCCGAAGTCGCCAAGGTCGGATCCGACCACCTTCAAGCCAAGCTCCGGGCCGACCGCGACGAAGAGCTCGGCAAGCTCGGTCTGAAACCAGACCTGGACGTCAAACTCTCCAGGGTGGCCGCCGAAGAGCTTGCCAATCGCCAGAAGATGGAACAGAAACGTCTCGATATCTCGGCGGAGTCCATCGAAGCCCAACTGGCGGCCCAAGGCGTTCAAGTGGAGCAGCGCAAGGCCCTCTACGAGCTGAAAAAGAGCCAGCGGCAGGCCCTCAAGGTCCGCGCTGGCACCGAGGGGGTCCTCCAGGAGCTGCCCGTTCAGGTTGGCCAGCAGTTCGCCCCGGGGGCCATCCTGGCCAAGGTGGCCCAGCCCTGGAAGCTGAAGGCCGAGCTGAAGATCGCCGAAACCCAGGCCAAGGATATCCTGCTGGGGCAGGTGTCCGCCATCGATACCCGCAACGGCGTAATCCCCGGACGGGTCACGCGCATCGATCCGGCAGTGCTCAACGGCACCGTCACGGTCGACGTCAAGCTGGAGGGCGCCCTGCCCCAAGGGGCCCGGCCCGACCTCAGCGTGGACGGGACCATCCAGCTCGAAAAACTCGATGACGTCATCTACGTCGGCCGCCCCGTCTTCGGCCAGGCCAACAGCCTGGTGGGCCTGTTCAAGCTGGAGGCCGACGGCAAGCACGCCAGCCGCATGCAGGTGAAGCTCGGCCGCACCTCCGTCAACACCATCGAGATCCTGGAGGGCCTCCGGCCCACCGACCAGGTGGTCCTGTCGGATATGTCGGCCTGGGACGCTCACGACCGCGTCCGGCTGAACTAATCGAGGAGCCTACGTGAACGAATCCAACGAAGAGTTGATCAAGCTGGAGGGGGTAACCAAGGTCTTCGTCACCGACGAGGTCGAAACCCACGCCCTGGCGGGGGTCCACATGGAGATCCGCAAAGGGGAGTACATCTCGATCGACGGGCCTTCCGGCTGCGGCAAGTCGACGCTGCTGTCGCTGCTGGGATTGCTGGATACCCCGACCGAGGGCAGCTACTGGCTGAAGGGCAAGGCGGTGGCCAACCTCAAGATGGGCGAGCGCGCCCGCATCCGCAACCGCGAGATCGGGTTCATCTTCCAGGCGTTCAACCTCATCGGCGACCTCACGGTCTATGAGAATGTCGAGCTCCCCCTGACCTACCGGGGCATGCCGGGTGCGGAGCGCAAGAAGCGGGTGCAGGAGGCGCTCGAGAGGGTGGGCATGTCGCACCGCATCAAACACTACCCCTCGCAGCTCTCCGGCGGCCAGCAGCAGCGCGTCGCCGTGGCCCGGGCCCTGGGCGGCGACCCCGCCATCCTGCTTGCCGACGAGCCCACCGGCAACCTGGATTCGGCCAACGGCGAGGCGGTCATGACCCTGCTCAAGGACCTGCACCGCTCCGGGGCCACTATATGTATTGTTACCCACGACCCGCGCTATGCCCGCTACGCGGAGCGAAGCATTCACCTGTACGACGGGCGCATCGTCGAAGAGACCGCCGTAGCGTAAGGGCAAGGCCCACAACCCACAACCCACCACCCCGGTTGAGAGGTGACCCATGTGGCAGGATTTCCGATACGGATTCCGGGTGCTGGCGAATAGCCCCGGCTACACCGCCGTGGCCGTCCTGGCGCTGGGTTTGGGCATCGGCGCCAACACCTCCAACTTCAGCGTCGCCGACGCCCTGCTGTTCCGGCCGTTGCTGCTGCCGGACCTGGACCGCGTGGTGGCGGTGTTCGGCACCGTCCGGGGAACCTCCGACCAGGCCGGCGAGGTCTCGCCCGCTGACTTTCTGGACCTCCGGCAGCAAGCCGGAACGGTCGAGCACCTCTCCGCCTACGACTCGTGGGGTGTCAACTTGACCGGCGGCGGCGAGGCCGAGCAGGTGCGGGGCTTCCGCGTCTCGGCGGGCTTCTTCGAGGCCCTGGCTTCCCAGGCACACTTGGGCCGAACCCTGCTGGCCGAAGAGGACCAGCCCGGACGCGACCGCGTCGTAGTGCTCAGCCACGGGTTATGGCTGCGGCGGTTCGGCGCAGACCCCAAGGCCCTGGGGTCTCTCATTCAGCTTGACCAACAAGCCCATACCGTCGCCGGCATTATGCCTGAGCAGTTCCGGTTCCCGCCGGACGCGGAGTTGTGGGCGCCGCTGGCCCTGACGCCCCAACAGATGCCGCAGCGGGGCTCCTTCTTCCTCAGGCTGCTGGCCCGGCTGAAGCCCGGTGCGACGCTGGCACAGGCCAACGCAGAGATCGAAGGCATCGGGAAGCGCATCGCCGAGCGGCATCCCGGCCATGCCCGGCGGGGCGCCCGTGCTGCTCTGCTGCGCGAGCACGTTTCCGGCGACCTGACGGCCCAGTACACCAGGATGTTGCTGGCCTCCGTGGCCTTTGTCCTGCTGATCGCCTGTGCCAATGTGGCCAATCTCCAGTTCGCCCGGGCGTCAGCCCGCGGGCGGGAGATCGCGGTCCGTGCCGCCCTGGGGGCTGGGCGATGGCGCATTGTCCGGCAGTTGTTGGCTGAGAGCGTTCTGCTCGCCCTGGCGGGATCGGCCCTGGGCCTGGTGCTGGCCATGTGGGGCAATGACCTGATTCGCAGCAGCATGCCGGCAGAGGTCGAGATCTATCTGCCAGGCTGGCGGCGGATCGGCATCAATCCGGTGGTGCTGGCCTGCACGCTGGGGTTGGCGGTGCTGGCCGGCATCGTAGCCGGGGTGGCTCCGGCCCTGGTGGCGTCACGCTCCGGCTGGGGCCAGGCCCTGAAAGAGGGCGGCCGCTCCGGACCGGCGGCTCGCCAGCACCGCCTGCGCGGCCTGCTGGTGGTCGCCCAGATCGCCCTCGCGATGGTACTGCTGGTCGGTGCGGGCCTCCTGGTCCGCGGCTTCCGCGGCCTGCTGGAGCCGGCCCCCAACCTCGACCCCGCCAGGCTCCTCACCTTCCGGCTGGCGCTGCCGGAAGCGCGCTATCCGGAGCCCCGCCAGCTCCGGCATTTCCAGCAGCAGGCCCTCCGCCGCGTCGAGGGCCTGCCCCAGGTCGAGTCCGCCGCCCTCATCCGCTATGTTCCCTACGGGACTTCCAGCAGCAGTTACTATGTCTCGATGGAGGGCAAACCGGCCCCCAGCCTGGCCGAGAATCCGGTCGCTTTGGTGCAGGCGGCCAGCGCGGACTATTTCCGGGCCCTGCGCATTCCCCTGCGAGAGGGCAGACTGCTCGCCGAAAGCGACGGCCAGGAGTCGCCCCTGGTAGCGGTCGCAAGCGAGAGCTTTGCGAAGCGGTACTTCCCCGGCGAGAGCCCCGTCGGCAAGCGGGTCAAGCAGGGGACCGCGGACTCCCAACGGCCCTGGATGACCATTGTCGGCGTGGTGGCGGACGTGCGCCAGAACGAGGTCGAGCGCGTGCCCGCCCGGACCCTCTATCGGCCCTATCTCCAGGCGCCGCCGTCCTCCTTCGCAATGGTGCTCCGAACGTCTCAGGATCCGGCGCGGCTGGCGGCCCCCGCCCGGGCCCACATCGCCGCCATCGACCGCCACATACCGGTCTTCGAGATGAAGTCCCTGGACAAGGTGATCCACGACAGGATGACCGGCTTCCGGTACGTGGCGGTGCTGATGGGCATCTTCGGCGTGCTGGCCCTGGCTCTGGCGACCATCGGAATCTACAGCCTCATGGCCTACTCGGTCACCGAGCGCCGGCACGAGATCGGAGTCCGCATGGCCCTGGGCGCCGCCCCAAGCGAGGTGGTCTGGATGACGGTGAAGCGCGGCCTGCGGCTGGTGGCGGCCGGTTCGGCGGCCGGTCTGGCCTCTGCCGCCGCCATGGCGCGAACTCTCGAAACCCTGATTTTCGGCGTGACCGCGACCGACGTTTTGAGCTACGCGAGCGTGCTGCTGCTGCTCCTCGCCGCCGTCCTGGCGGCCTGCTACCTCCCGGCCCGCCGCGCCGCCCGAACGGATCCGATAGTAGCGTTGAGATATGAGTGACGGCTCCCGGTCATGCCCGACCTGATCCGCGATCTCCGCTACGGCCTGCGCCTGGTGCGCCGAAGCCCGGGCTTCGCCGCCGCGGCCGCCTCCTGCCTGGCTCTCGGCATCGGGGCCAACACCGCCATCTTCAGCGTCGTGGACGCCGTGCTCTGGAAACCCCTTCCTTACCAGGACCCCGAGCGCCTGGTGCTGGTGTGGGAAAAGCCTCCCCAGTTCGAGCGCAACACCGTCTCGGCCCCCAACTTCGTGGACTGGCGCGAGCAGAACCAGGTCTTCGAGGGCATGGCGGCGGCTTCGGCCGGCAGCGCCGTCCTCTCCGGGGTGGATCCGCCGGAAGAGCTCGCCGGCGCCCGCGTCACCCACAACTACTTCCAGTTGTTGGGCGCCGCGCCTTTCGCTGGCCGGCTCTTCCTGCCGGAGGAGGAGCGAGCCGTCCTTCTCAGCCACCGCTTCTGGCGCCGGCGCTTCGGCGCCGACCGCGGTCTGCTGGGACGGACCCTGGCCCTCAACGGGGAGTCCTACACGGTGGTGGGCGTCCTGAAGCCCAACAGCAAGTTCGATCGGGGCCGCACCGAGGTGTGGATGCCCCTGGTGTTCGACCGGCGCGTCTGGCGTAGAGATTATCACTACCTTACTGTTCTCGCCCGCCTCCCGAGAGGCGTCACGCTCCAGCAGGCCCGCGCCGGCATGGATACCATCGCGCGCCGCCTGGAACAGGAATACCCCAACAGCAACCGTGGCTGGGGCGCCCGCGTCGAGCCGCTACAGGAGCAGGTGGCCGGCCGGCAGCTGCGGCAAACGCTGCTGCTGCTGTTCGCCACCGTCACCCTGGTGCTCCTGATCGGCTGCGCCAATGTCGCCAACCTCATGCTGGCGCGCGGCGCCGCCCGCCAGCGCGAGGTGGCCGTCCGAGCCGCCCTGGGGGCCGGGCGCGCCCGGCTGGTCCGGCAGTTCCTCGCCGAGAGCACCGTGGTGGCGGCTCTGGGCGGCGCTCTAGGTCTTGGCCTGGCCTACGGTCTGACCAAGGTTGTGGCCGCACTGCTCCCGCCCTTTAGCCTCCCTTCCGAGGCCGTCGTCCGCATCGACGCCCGGGTGCTGCTGTTCACCCTGGTCATGTCGCTGGCGGCCGGCTTGCTGTTCGGCCTGGCCCCGGCGCTGCGAGCCTCCGCCTCCACCCAGATTGCCTCCGCCACCCGGGCGCCCAGGGTTTCCGCCTCCCGCGCCCTGGTGGTCTCGGAGGTGGCACTGGCCGTCGTGCTCCTCATCGGCGCCGGCTTGCTCATCCACAGTTTTCTCCGCCTGGAGGCCGTCGACCCGGGATTCCGCGGCCAGGGCGTCTTGACCATGCGCCTCTCGCTCCCGCCGGCCCGCTACCCCGAGCCTGCCCAGGTCACCACCTTCTACCGGGAGGCCCTGCGCCGCCTCCGCGCCCTGCCCGGCGTCGAAGACGCCGCCCTGGTCAGCACCCTGCCGCTAGAGGGCTTTGGTATCGGTATGACCTTCCAGATCGAAGGTCGCCCGCCGGTGACGATCTCCGAGCGGCCCGTGACTCACTTTCAGATCGTCAGCCCGTCCTACTTCCGCGCCCTGCGAATTCCCATGGAGCGAGGCCGGGACCTGGACGACCGGGACACCCCCGAGACCACCCCGGTGGCGGTTGTCAACCGCACCCTGGCCCGCCGCTACTTCAACCTCCAGGACCCCCTGGGCCGGCGGCTGGTGATTCTGTCCGCGTCGGGAACACCCGAAGCCTGGCAGATCGTGGGCGTCTCGGGCGACGTGAAGATATCCGGGCTGGCCGGAGAGGAGGGCCCCGAGGTCTACGTAGCCCACGCCCAGCGTCCCCAGCACGGCTCCCGCCTGGTGGCCCGGGCGGGCGGCCCCGACCCCATGACTTGGGCCTCGGCGGCCAGGTCCGCTATCTCCTCCATCGATCGCGATCAACCCGTCACGGATCTCAAGACCATGAACCAGGTGGAGGCCGAAGCTCTCTCCCAGCCGCGCCTTCGAACCTGGCTCCTGGGCCTGTTCGCTGGCATCGCCTTGTTGCTGGCGGCCCTCGGCATCTACGGGGTTATGTCTTACTCGGTTACCCAGCGCACGCGCGAAATCGGTATCCGGATGGCCCTGGGCGCTGAACCCTCCGACGTTCGCCGTCTGGTCGTCCGGCAGGGGATGACCCTGGCGCTGGCCGGTATGGCGCTGGGCCTGGCCGCCGCCCTCGCTCTCAACCGGGTGCTCGCCAACCTCCTGTATGGCGTCACCTCCACGGATCCGGTGACCTTCCTCGGCGTCGCCCTGCTGCTCGGCATGGTCGCTTTGGCAGCTTGCTACCTCCCGGCCCGCAGGGCCACCCGGGTGAATCCGACCGAGGCGTTGCGGTATGACTAGCCTCCTTCACGACCTCCGCTACAGCCTCCGACTGCTCCTCAGAAGCCCCGGTTTCACCACCGTCGCTGTCCTATCGCTGGCTCTCGGCATCGGCGCCAACACCACCGTCTTCACCCTCGTCAACGCCGTGTTTTTCCGCTCTCTCGAAGTCGACGACCCCGGCCGGCTCCTTTGCCTCTTCACCAACGACGCCAGGAACAGCGCCGGCCTCATCCGCTACGCTCCGGTCTCCCGCCTCAACTATGAGGACTACCGGGATCAGAACGACGTCTTTGCCGGGCTGGCGCTGTTCGGCCCTGTGACCCTAGACCTAGCCGCCGAGGGCGGCGAGCCGGAGCGGCTCTTCGGCCAGATCGTGACTGCCAACTACTTTCCGGTGCTCGGCGTCCGGGCTTACGCCGGCCGCACTTTTCTCCCCGAAGAGGACCGCACTCCGGGAACCCATCCGGTGTTGGTAATGTCGCACGGCCTGTGGCAGCGCCGCTTCGGCGGCGACCCGAAAATCGTCGGAAAAACTCTGGTCTTGGGCGGTCAGGTCTACACCGTGGTTGGAATCGCTCCGCCCCGATTCCGCGGTACTCTCAGCCTGGGGTTCCCGGACTTCTGGGTGCCCCTGGCCATGCACCCGGTCGCTCTCAGCGGCAACTTTCGGACGTTCTTTGAGTCCCGCCGGGCTCTGTTGTTCAGCGTCTTCGGGCGCTTGAAGCCGGGCGTGGACCCGGACCGGGCGGAGGCCACCATGAAGACCATCGCCGCGCGTTTGGAGCAGCAGTATCCCCGCGACAACGAGCAACGGACCGTGGCTCTGCTTCCCCTGACGGTGGCGTCGCTGGGTCCCAACCAAAGGGAGGACTTCCTGCGCGCCGGGACCCTGTTGATGACAGTGGCCGCCCTGGTGCTGCTGATCGCCTGCGCCAATCTGGCCAACCTGCTGCTGGCCCGTGCCGCGGCCCGCCAGAGAGAGATCGCCATCCGGCTCTCGCTGGGGGCCGGACGCTTCCGCCTGGCCCGCCAATTACTCACCGAAAGCCTTACCCTTTCGATGGCCGGCGGCGCTGCCGGCTTGTTGCTCGCCGTCTGGGGCCGCGACCTGCTCTGGGCTTTCCGCCCGCCGTTCCTCGCCGCCACTGCCCTGGACGTGAACCTGGATCACCGAGTGCTCGTATTCACCTTGGCTGTGTCGCTGCTGACCGGGATCCTGTTCGGCCTGGCGCCCGCCTGGCGCGTGGCTGGCGCCGCCCGTCTGGCCGTCTCCCGCGCCCCCCGCGCCGCGGCCTCCAGGCTCCTGGTGGTGGCCGAGGCCTCCCTCGCCCTGGTGGCTCTCATCGGAGCCGGCCTTTTCCTTAAGAGCCTTCGCAATGCCCAGGCCATCAACCCCGGCTTCGAGACCGAAAAGCTGCTCACCATGTCCCTCAACCTCGCGTCTCAGGGTTATGACGCCGGCGGCCGTGAACAGTTCCTGCGCCAACTGCTCGAACGCGTGCAAGCCTTGCCGGGGATTCGGGCGGCGGCGGCGGCGTCCAGCGCCCCGCTGTCGGGCGGCTTCATGCGCAGCATCTTCGTCGAAGGCCAGGACAGCCCCGCAGCCACCCAAGGGATCCTGGTCACGACCAACGTGGTCACTCCAGGCTACTTCGAGGCTATGGGCATTCCGTTGCTCGGCGGCAGGAACTTCACGGATCTCGACCGCGCCACCACCAGCCGCGTCGCCATCGTCAACCAGACCATGGCCCGCCGCTTTTGGCCCGACCTGCCGGACCCGGCGGGCCGGCGTTTTCGTTACTTCGACGGAGAGGTAGTGGAGGTCATTGGAGTTGCCAAGGACGGAAAGTACGTTACCCTCGGCGAGGATCCCCAGCCCTTTCTATACGTGCCCATGACCCAGACCCAGGGAGACGGAATCACCCTGTACGCCCGGACTTCCGGCGCTCCTGCTGCCATGCTCAACAGCGTTCGCGCCCAGATCCGCGAGCTGAACCGCAACCTGGCCGTCTTCAATGTCTCGACCGTGGAAGAGCTGCTCGACCAGGCGCTCTGGGCGCCCCGCATGGGGGCTTCGCTGCTGGGACTGTTCGGCGCCCTAGCCCTGGGGCTGGCCGCGGTGGGCGTTTACGGAGTGCTTTCCTACTCCGTCAGCGCCAGGCAGCAGGAAATCGGCATCCGGATGGCCCTGGGGGCCAAACCGGGGGATGTGGCACGTCTGGTGGTGGGCCAAGGTTTGGCGCTGGTGGGACTCGGGGCGGCCATCGGCCTTGGCATCTCCGCGGCCCTGGCCCGCACCGTCTCGCGGCTCTTGTTCGGTGTCTCCTCGACCGATACAACCACCTTTGCGGTCGTGGTGGCGGTACTGGGACTCGCCGCTCTGCTGGCGGCCTACGTGCCCGGCCGTCGCGCCGCTCGCGTCGACCCGGTCGTGGCATTGAGGTATGAGTAACCCACCATGTTACCGATGATCCGTCTGAACAACGTCGAGAAGTTCTATCAGCAGGGCGTCACCAAGACCTTCGTCCTTCGCCGCATCACCATGGAAGTCCAGGACGGCGAGTTCATCTCCATCATGGGCCCCTCCGGGGCGGGCAAATCCACACTCCTGCATCTGCTGGGGATGCACGACAGCGCCTGGAGCGGCGAATACTGGTTCCTCGGCCACCCCGTCCACAAGCTCGGCAAAAAGGAGCGCTCCGAGATCTACAAGAAGTACATAGGTTTCGTCTTCCAGAGCTATCACTTGCTCGACAACCTGACGGTCTACGAAAACCTCGACATCCCGCTCTCCTACCGCGACGTGAAGAGATCCGAGCGGGAGAGCATGGTCTGCGACATCCTGGACCGTTTCCAGATCGTCGGCAAGAAGGATCTCTATCCCAGCCAGCTGTCGGGCGGCCAGCAGCAGCTGGTGGCGGTAGCGCGGTCTATGATCGCCAACCCCAAGCTCATCCTGGCCGATGAGCCCACCGGCAACCTCCATTCCGCGCAGGGCCGCGAAATCATGGAGATGTTTAAGAAGCTCAACCAGCAAGGCGCCACCATTGTCCAGGTCACCCACTCGGAGGTCAACGCCTCTTACGGCAGCCGCATCGTCAAACTCGCCGACGGCTGGATCGTCAACGAATGAGCAAGTCCGCGCGCATTCTCATTGCCGATGATCAGAAGGACGTGTTGGAGGCTCTGCGCCTGCTGCTCAAAAGCGAGGGCTGCGTCATCGAAACCGCCGCCTCGCCGCGAGCCATTCTCGATCAGGTGGAGGCCAAGGATTTCGACGTCGTTTTGATGGACCTCAATTACGCCCGCGACACCACCTCCGGCAAGGAAGGCCTCGACGTGCTCCACCGTCTCCAGGCCATCGACGGCGCCCCGCCGGTCGTCGTCATGACCGCCTGGGGCACCGTCGACCTGGCTGTGGAGGCCATGCGCCGCGGCGCCCGCGACTTCATTCAGAAACCTTGGGAGAACGCCCGGCTTACATCCATTATTAAGACTCAGGTGGAGCTGGGCCAGGCCCTCCGCCGGGGCCGGCGCCTGGAGGCCGAAAACCGCCTGCTTCGCGACGGCGAAGGCCGCCCTCGCCTGGTCGCCCAATCCAAGGCCATGCAGCCGGTTTGGCAGATGATTGAGCGGGTCGGTCCCTCCGACGCCAACGTCCTGATCAGCGGTGAAAACGGCGCCGGCAAGGGCGTCGTCGCCCAGGCTCTCCACTCCGTCTCGGCCCGCTCCGCCAGGCCCATGGTCACCGTCAACGCCGGCGGCTTGAGCGAGGGCGTCTTCGAGAGCGAGCTGTTTGGCCATGTCAAGGGCGCCTTTACCGACGCCAAATCCGATCGCGTCGGTCGCTTCGAGCTGGCCGACGGCGGCACCCTCTTTCTCGACGAGATCGCCAATGTCCCCCTGAATCTGCAAACCAAGCTGCTGCGGGTGCTCGAAACCGGCGACTTCGAGCGGGTGGGCGCCTCCCGCACCCGCCGCGTGGACGTCCGCATCGTCTCGGCCACCAACGCGGATATCAGCGAGGAAGTCGCCGCCGGCCGCTTCCGTCAGGATCTGCTGTTCCGCCTCAACACCGTCGAGCTCCGCCTCCCGCCGCTTCGCGACCGCCGGGAGGACATTCCTGTGCTGGGGGCTCATTTTCTCCGCCAGCATGCCCAGAAATACCGCAAGTCCCTGGACGGCTTCGACGATTCCGCCATGCAGGCCCTGCTGGCTCATCCCTGGCCCGGCAACGTCCGGGAGCTGGATCATGCCGTCGAGCGCGCCGTCCTGATGTGCCGGACCGACCAGATCCGGGCCGCCGATCTCGGCCTCCGCTCCGGCCCGGAAGCCGCTCAGCGCCTCGAGGATATGAGCCTCGAGGAAGTCGAAGGCTTCCTCATCAAGAAGGCCCTGGGGCGCTATGAAGGCAACGTCAGCCTGGCTGCCAAGACCCTCGGATTGAGCCGCAGCGCCCTCTATCGGCGCTTGCAGCGGTATGGGCTGTAGGTGAAGCTAAGCCACGAACGCCGCCTCCTGCTGATGGCTCTGGCCGCCGGCCTGCCCGGCTCGGCTGTCTCGCTCTGGCTGCTGTGGACCGGCGACTACACCCCCAAGGTTCAGTGGACCCTCACCGTGGCTATCGTCGGAGTCTGGTGGGGTTTCGCGTTCGCTCTCCGGGATCGGGTGGTGTTTCCGCTCCAAACCCTCTCCAACCTGCTGGCTGCCCTTCGCGAAGGCGACTACTCGATCCGCGGCCGCCGCCAGGTTCCCGACAGCGCCCTCAGCGAGGTCCTGCTGGAAGTCAATGCTCTGGGCGGCACCCTGCGCGAGCAGCGCCTCGGCGCCCTGGAAGCCACCACCCTGCTCAGCAAAGTCATGGCCGAGATCGACGTGGCCGTCTTCACCTTCGACCACCAGCAAACCCTGCGGCTCGTCAATCGCGCCGGCGAGCGCCTCCTCAACCAGCCCCAGAAGCGCGCCCTGGGACGCAACGCCGCCGAACTCGGCTTGTCCGAGTGCCTCGATGGCGACTCCATCCGCAACCTGCAAACCCCTTTCCCGGGCGGCCTCGGCGGCCGCTGGCAGATGCGTCGAACCAGCTTCCGCGAGGGCGGCTTGCCCCACCAGTTGCTGGTGATCTCCGACCTCAGCCGCGCCTTGCGAGAAGAAGAGCGCCAGGCCTGGCAGCGCCTCCTCCGCGTGCTGGGTCACGAGCTCAACAACTCCCTCGCCCCCATCCAGTCCATCGTAGGCAGTCTCGACAGCCTGCTGGCCCGCCAGCCGCGGCCCCCGGACTGGCAGGACGACGTGCACCGCGGCCTCACCGTCATCGGTTCCCGCGCTGAATCCCTCAGCCGCTTCATGGGCGCCTACGCCCGGCTGGCCCGGCTGCCGCCTCCCACGCTCCAGCCACTCGAAATCGACCCCTGGATCCGCCGCGTCGTGGGTCTGGAAACCCGCCTGGTAGTGAACCTCTCCTCCGGGCCCCCGCTGGTCATCCGCGGTGACGCCGATCAGCTCGAACAACTCCTGATCAACCTGGTCCGCAACGCCGCCGACGCCGCCCTCGAAACCGGCGGTGACGTACTGGTCGGCTGGAAGAAGAACGCCGGCCACCTGGAAGTGTGGGTGGAGGACGACGGCCCAGGTCTTTCCAATACTGGAAACCTGTTTGTGCCCTTTTTCACCACCAAGCCGGGCGGCTCCGGAATCGGTCTGGTGCTCAGCCGCCAGATCGCCGAAGCCCACGGCGGCTCCCTCACCCTCGAAAACCGCTCCCCCGGTCCCGGCTGCAGCGCCCGCCTCCGCTTGCCAGCGCAGTAACACAGGCATCCTGCCTGTCCGGCCTCTCCTAGCCCCTCCTAGCCCCAATACTGTTCTAACGTGTTGAGTGGGGGCGAATGGCGTTGCCCGCTGCAACAAAGGAATGGGTTCATTGAAAGACTTGTGTCCCAGGATCTTCCTAGGTGTTTGGCTGGTGCGAAGGGGATTTCGCAGGTATCAGCTCGCGCGGTCGTTTTCCGGTTTGGTGTAACGGGTCACGTTTTTGGGCTCCTATCCGAAAAGTGTAATTGCGTTTGAAGCCCTTTGACTGCACGGAGTTGGCGGTCCACGGGCTGTTGAGAAGCACCCCGGCGGTTTTCTATCCTTCGAAGTTGTTCGCCAAAACACAACGAAGGAGAAAGACCGAGGTGCTCATAGAGACTTTTATCAGAAAACAACTGCGCCTGAAAGCGCACAGGGTTACGCACGTAGAGGAAACAGACGAGTCGATGGTCGTGCACATCGACCGCTTGGGCCGACGGATGCTGCGGTGCGGTGGCTGCCCCTGCAACGCCCCGGTATCGAAGGTCATCGACTCGTTGTAGGCTTCCGGAAACCTCCAGTCGAAGCGGACCTGCTCGCCGCGAAGCGCCGAGTCGGGCGCCGGGCGGATGCGGTAGAGATCGATGCCCGCCTGGCGTTCGTAGCGCACTTCAAATCGGAGCGGGATTCCCGGGACGGTCAAGCGCGCGACAGGCGCCTGGCTGGTCCGCTGCACCTCGAACTCCCGGCTGGCGACGGTGAGCGAGAAGCCGGGCGCCAGGGGGCTCAACAGGGGCTGTTCGCCGGCCGTCTCAAAGGCGCGCTGCAAGAAGTTCTTGGGCGACTGGGCGGGCAGCGGGCCCGGCCCCAGGAAAAAGCCGAGCAGAAGAGTCGCCAACGCGCGCGCGATGGTTGTTGCCACTTGACCCTGCCGCGACGATCATAACATTCTCTCGCGCTGTGTCAGCGCGAGCGCGGCATTGTCATCCCGAGCGCAGCGAGGGATCTGCTCCTCGCCCCGCCGTAACAGCAGATCCCTCGCTGCGCTCGGGATGACGATCGCGTACCCTGGCCTGCCTACTTCTTCGGCGGGCTGATCATGAT
>Ga0247727_10006213_pt1 | contig 23632 bp, 22 predicted proteins | sample WisWelCaveWW1625_FD_202498 | JGI IMG/M metagenome (GOLD analysis project Ga0247727, IMG submission 202498) | Biofilm microbial communities from Wishing Well Cave, Virginia, United States - WW16-25 | ecosystem: Environmental > Aquatic > Deep subsurface > Groundwater > Cave microbial mat | place...
GAATGAACGTTACTCACGTTCACAACTAACATAGGTCACAAACGAGCAGTGATGATTAACTGAGAACGTGGCGGTCGGCAGGTGACGGGATGAACCGGATTGGTGGGTTTTGACCGTCGGGCGGAATGGAGTATGCCTGCCGGAAACGACTCTCACTCAGGCAATTCCAGCGGCTTCGGCTTGGCTACCTTTGCAAATACCGGGGGTCGGGAGTTTTCACCGCTGGAAACAACACATAGATTGACTAAACATGTTTATTTTAAACGACTTATGTCAATCCACATTCAAAAACAGCCCGATTCAACCGCTTTTCTGACCCATTTTCGCCTCTGGATGCCCCTCGCGAGCGCTTTTGCGGACCTCCAGTGACGGATTCCGGACAGTAAAAGCGCTTTTCTGCACCCCGTGGGCGTCCGTGTATGCCAGCGAACCGCTCACGCACACCCCAACGGCGCCAAAGTGGCAGCCACGAGCAGTTTTGCGGACTCCACGGGTGTCGATGAGGGTCGCACAACCGCTTTTGCGACCCGTCTTTTTTCCTGTCCGGAAGCCCGGTTTGGTGTGTTTGTGCAAGCCTAGCGCAGCCACTTGCGTTGCACACGCGGTTTGGCCCACGGGTCGTCGTGCTTGATGGGTGTGTCTGAGTTTTCGGGAACTTCCGGCGCCGCGTCGCTGACGGAGCTTTCGGTGGTTTCATCACCCACAGCCTCAATCGCGTTTAGTGCGACGGTTGGCGACTGCAGGTGATCGGCGACCTGGAGTTCCGTTCGATCGGGCGCGGCGTCGCGCGGGGCGGCCGGGCCGTTGAGTTGAGCGACGGCGGCTTGGGCCTCTTTGAGACTCGGCATGATCGCGATCGCGCGGCTGAGGTGATCGCGGGCCTCGTTCATCTTGCCGGCCTGGATCATCATCAGTGCGACGTTGTAGTGGGCCGTGCCGGGACCCACCGCCTCGCTGAATTCCTTCCACGCCGCTTCGTAGTCGCCGGACATCGCCAGCACCATGCCGAGATTGTTGTGAAACTTGCTGCTGCTTGGTTCGAGTTTGACGGCGGTTTTGAGTGCACCGGCCGCACCGGACCAGTCCTTTTGCTCGGCGAGCAGCAGGCCGCGGTCGTTGTGCAGCGCCGCGATTTTGCGGTGATACTTCTCCGCAGCTTGATAGACCCTGAGCGCGGACTCCGTGCGGCCCGAGCGACCGTAGGCATGCGCCAGCGCGAGGGACGCCTTGAGCGATTTCGGATCGGTTTTCACGGCCTGCTCATATTTTTCGGTGGCGAGGGACAAGTTGCCGGTCTGTTCGAGCATCTCGCCCATCGCGAGCGCGACATTGGCGCGGCTCTCGTCGTTAATCGGTTTCGATTGTTCAGGGACGGTCGCGGCGCCGGCAAGCGAACCAGGAGCCGGATGGCCGGACGACTTGCCGAACCACGTCGCCGAGCCGTCGCGCGATTTATCGGACGAATGAAGTCCGGCGAACTTGCCGCCCATGCTCGAACAGCCCGCGGTGCCGAGCAGACTTGCGCCGGAGAGAATGACTGCCGCCCAGTAGTTTAACCCAATGGACTTGCTCATGTGACATCCCTGTCGAACTCGTAAAGAATGGGACCTAGTTGAACTTTTTACAATTCCCCGAAGAATCGCGTGGCGGCTTCGGTGATAAGATCCTCATTGACGTCAAGCCCCATACCACGGAATCGGCAGATAGAATCGACAATCTCCAGAAGATCGCGAGAATCGGAAGAACGCGGCGCGCGACCCAAGTCGTAGTACCGCGTGTAGAGCAAGTCGATGATCTCCGGCTTGTACGGCATGCCCAGACTGCCGCACACTTTCTCGAAAATCCGCGTGAACGTGTCGCGCGTCGGGCTGGGGATGCAGATCTTGTGGCGGATGCGTCGCAGGAAGGCGTCGTCCACCAGTTGCTTCGGTTCCAAGTTGGTCGAGAACAGGATGAGCTGCTCGAACGGCACGGCGATCTTCTTGCCCGTGGCGAGCGTCAGGAAGTCTTGATGTTCTTCGAGCGGCAGAATCCAGCGGTTCAACAGGTTACGCGGGCTGACGATCTGCCGGCCGAAGTCGTCGATCAGTAACACGCCGCCGTTGGCCTTCATGTGCAGCGGCGATTGATAGATATTGCCCGTCGCGCTGTATCGCAGGTCGAGCATTTCGAGCGTCAGTTCGCCGCCGACCACGACGACCGGCCGTTTGATCCGGACCCAGCGACGGTCGAACGAATCGTCCTTGGACTTGAATAAATCTTCGACGCGTGGCGAGCCCGACGATTCCGCGGGCGGAGCCACCGGGCGGTGCAACAGCGGGTCGAAAACCGTGACCACGCTGTTCTCGACCAGGAACGCGTACGGAATCCACACGTCGCCGCCGTACAAATTGAGGAACTGGCCGAGCGACTTCGAGATTGCCGTCTTGCCGCTGCCCGGCGGCCCGTAAAAGAAGATGGACCGGCCGCTCACGACCGCCGGACCCAACTCGTCCATCAGCGTGTCCGACAGTACCAGGTGCGAGAACACGCTGCCGAGCGTTTCGCGGTTGCACGCGATGCCCTTGACCGATTGCACGCGCGTCTGATGCGCGTACTGGTCGAGCGTGACCGGGGCCGGGCCGATGTAGCCGCACATCGCCATCGACTCGCGGGCGCGGTGCCGGCCCGCGTCGGTCAGGCCGAAGCGATACGAAATCGGTCCCATCAAGTCGCCGCCCGCTACCTCGACGAGCTTTTGATCCTTGAGTTGAACCAGGATCGGCTCGACGATGCGAAACGGCAATCCGACGTCGCGGCCGAGTTCGTACCCGGCCCCGATTCCGCGCACGGAAAGATGCTTGAGCAGTAGCTCCGCGATGGACACGGAGTTCAGCCCGGTCTCTTCCAGCGTGCGCGGACACGGCGGCGGCGGGATCAGGTCGTCATCGACCTCGGCGCGTGCCGGCCGAAATTCAATCGTGCAAGTAGCCATGGCTCTTTCGTTCCGTGGGTCTTGAGTCCGAACTACCAATGGCGTGCGGCACCCGCCGGCGCACTTACCGCGAGCCGCTACTGCCGCCCCCGCTGCTGCTGCCGCTCGAACCGCTGGAGGAGCCGGACGAGTTGCTCGACGACGATTGCGGCGGGTTCACGAGCCGATCCACCGCGCGCTTCGCCTCGCCGCCGCTCACCGTGGACGGCGTGGTCCTCGCCTCGACAATCTCGAACGAGTCTGCGTCGGCCGCTTGTTGGCCAATTTCGCGGCGCACGTCGGCGACCCGCGCGGCCGTCTCCATCGCGTTCGATGACCGGTGTACGTAGACCACGTTGCCGAGCGCGCTGGCCTGATCGACGATGTCTTCGAGACGCGTGCGGCCCATGACCGTCAACTTGCCGGTGCCCGATTCGAAGTGGTAATCCCACAACGACAGCATTTGCAGCCGGGCGTTTTCCGCCTGAATCGCCAGCGGCGTGCGCACCGAGTGGACACTGAGCGTCGTGTAGGGCTCGGGCCACATGTCGGTGCGGTGATATTCGTCTTCAAACTCGGCGTACGTGTCGCGGCAGAAGTGGCGCACGTCCGCCAGCCACTGCTGGTATTCCGGCGACAGTTTTTCTTCCAGTGCCCGGCCGACGTTTTGAGTGGCACAGGCGACATACCGCACGTGCGGAGGCGACAGCGGGTCGCCGGACAATGTGGCGCATCCAGCCAGCGCCGACACGGCACAGGCGGACGCCACGCAGATCACCTTCCGTAGCGCTCGTTTCATGTTTGAGTCCTTTCAATGTTTCCCAGTAGCACGGAATTCATTCCGTTTCTGTTTTGCGTCCAATGCCAACGAACGGAATAACTCCGTTCGACCGTTTGCCATTCGCTTACTTCGCCCCACCCGTCGCCAGTTCGAGGTTGCGAGCGATCATGATCCCCGCCGGGCCCACCAGCACCACGAACACGCCGGGGAAAATGAACAAGATCAACGGGATCAGCAGCTTCACCGCGCACTTTTGCGCGCGTTCCTCGGCCTGCTGCTTGCGGCGGGTGCGCATCGAATCGGATTGCACGCGCAACGCCTGGCCGATGCTCGATCCGAACCGATCGGCTTGAATCAATATTGCGGCGAGGCTGCGCAGGTCGTCCACGCCGTTGCGGATGCCCAGATCGTGCAGCACCTCGCGCCGCGGCCGCCCCATCTGCACTTGCATGTTCGCCAATTCGAATTCCTGGGCCAGGATCGGATACGTCTCGCCGATCTCCTCGCTCACGCGGCGCATCGCGGCGTCCAGACCGAGCCCCGCCTCGACGCACACGACCATCAAATCCAGGGCGTCGGGCAATGCGTAAAAGATCGCGTCTTGGCGGCCTTTGCGGCGCCAGTACAAGATCAAGTCGGGAATGTAGAAGCCGAAGCCGGCGCACATCGCGACCAAGCTCCAAAATCGCATGTTGATGCCGTTCGTCGGCGCGAACACCATCGCGCTCAGCGCGATGCCGGCCAGCGTGAGCACGAACTTGAAGCCGAGATAAATCGGCACCGCCGACTCGCTGCGCCAGCCGGCCGTCGCCAGCCGCAGCTTCAGTTGCGATTGTTCGAGATCGCTCTTGGGCATGAACGGCTTCGACAGCGCCGGCGCCGCCATCTCGAGCAGTTCCTGCACGCGCGTTTGCTGCCGCATCAGCGACGGTTCGCCGCTCGCGCCGTTCGGGTGCGTCGTCGGATCGAGGCGTTTCAGCCGATCGAGCGGCGCCTCTTTGCGATCGGCCTGAAGCGACATCAACGCCCAGACGCCGAACAGCACGACGCCGAAAACGGCCCCGCCCATGATCCAGCCCGCAGTCAGTGATAGTGCAAACAAGGCGCTCATACTCGGATGTTCACAATCTTACGAATGGCAATGGCCCCCATGACCTGCGCGATGCCGGCCATGATCAACATCTGTCGGCCGAGCGGATCGGTGAACAGCAGCATTACGTAATTCGGATTCAGCTTGAGCAGCGCGACGAGCAGCAGAATCGGCAAGGCGTTCAAAATCCAGCCAGAGAGCCGGCCTTCCGCCGTCAGCGCCGCCACCTGGCCGAACAGCTTGAATCGTTCGCGAATCACGTAGCCGAGCTTGTCGAGGATCTCGGCGAGGTCACCGCCCGTCTGTCGTTGAATTTGAATCGCCGTGATGAAAAATTGCAGGTCCATATTCGGCACGCGCCGGCCGAGGTTCTTCAAGGCGTCTTCGAGTGGCACGCCGAAATTCTGTTCGTCGTACGCCCGCTGAAATTCGGTCGCGATCGGCGCCGGCATTTCCTGGCTAACCAGTTGGAAGCCTGACGGCAACGAGTGGCCGGCCCGCAGCGCCCGCGCTATCAGTTCGAGTGCGTCCGGCAACTGCCCGGCGAATTTTTTCAGGCGCCCGCGACGCCGCACATAGAGCAGCATGAGCGGCAGGAGTCCGGGAACCGCCGCGACGACCAAGAGCGGAATCGGAAACCGCACGATCAATCCGCCCAGCACGCCGACGACCGCCAAGCCGACGCTGACGAGCAGAAACGGACCCGGGCCGAACCGGAAATCCGCCTGGAGAATCAAATCCTGCAGCCAGGCAGTCGGTGAACTCATCCGTGCGAACACGCTCGACTTCGGCCCGTCCGCGATCGGCTCGCGCAACAGCGTGGGCAAATCCTGCTCGACCGCCTTGAGCCCGATGAAGGTGTCGAGCCGGTCGGCAATTTGCTGACTGTCCTGTTTTTCGCGCAGGATCATGCCGGCGGCGACGACCAGCATCGTCACGCCTAGAAAAATGGCCCCGGCTACCAACCAAATGCTCATGTTAGTCCTTGAGCAGAATTTTCTGTTGGAACAATTCCAGTGGCAGCTTGCATCCCGCGGCCGCGAGCTTGTCCATGAATCGTGGCCGAATGCCGGTCGCTTCAAAGTGACCGAACGCGCGGCCTGTCTGATCGATGCCCTGCTGACGAAACACGAAAATCTCGTTCACCGTAATGATGTCCTGCTCCATGCCGACGATCTCGCAGATCGACGTGACCTTACGCGGTCCGCCTTGCAATCGGTTCGCCTGAATGATCAGGTCAACGGAGCTGGCGACTTGCTGCCGCATCGCACGGATGGGCAACTCGAATCCGGCCATCATCATCATGGTTTCCATTCGCGAGAGTGCGTCGCGCGGCGTGTTGGCGTGCAGCGTCGTGAGCGATCCTTCGTGGCCCGTGTTCATCGCCTGGATCATGTCGAGCGCCTCGGCGCCACGGCATTCGCCGATGATGATGCGATCGGGCCGCATGCGCAGCGCGTTGCGGACGAGGTCGCGCGACGTGACTTCGCCGCGTCCTTCGATGTTCGGCGGCCGTGTTTCGAGCCGCACGACGTGCGGTTGCTGAAGCTGCAGTTCCGCCGCGTCCTCGATCGTAACGATGCGGTCAGTCGGCTGAATGAAGCTGGACAGCGTGTTCAAGAGCGTCGTTTTGCCTGAGCCGGTGCCGCCGGAAATGATCATGTTCAGCCGAGCCTTCGCCGCGGCCTCAAGCAACATGATCATCTCGCGCGTGAACGCCTTGAAATTCAGCAGGTCTTCCAGCTTGAGTGGCCGGGCGCCGAACCGGCGGATCGAAACCGACGAGCCGTCCAGGGCCAGCGGCGGAATGATCGCGTTGACACGCGAGCCGTCCGGCAAACGGGCATCGACCATCGGCGACGTCTCATCGACGCGCCGGCCGACCTTCGACACGATGCGGTCGATGATCTGCATCAGGTGTCCGTTGTCGCGGAACGTCACTTCAGTCCGTTCCAGCCGGCCGTGACGTTCCACGTAAATGTTCTTCGGGCCGTTGATGAGGATGTCGCTGATCGTCGGGTCTTTGAGCAATGCTTCGATCGGTCCCAGGCCGAACGTCTCGTCGAGCACTTCTTCGACGAGCCGGTCGCGCTCGGTCCGGTTCAGCATCGGGTTTTCGGTGTCGCACAGGTGCTCGACGACGAGCCGGATTTCCTTGCGCAGGCGATCGCCTTCCATGTCGCTGACGCGCGACAGGTCGAGTTTATCCACGAGCTTCGAGTGAATGATTCGTTTCAGCGCTTCGAACGCGTGGCCCGTTTCGGGCGATGCCGGGCGCCGTTGCGAATCGTTCAGGCTCGCGGATGCGGGTGGTGCTGAGAGTCGGGTCATGGCTCTTTCGATTCCTTGATGTTTCGTTCGTCAGATCAGGCGCTGCCGGTGAGCATCGCCAGGAGCCCGCGTCGCTTGGGTGCGGAGCCGTTTGAGTTTCCGTTATTTCCGGTGCTGCCGCCCTCGGCGGGAGCGTCCAGGTCGATGGCCAATTTGGCGATCGCCTGCGACGCCTTCGATTTCGGCGCGTGCACGATGAGCGGCACTCCGGCCGTCCGCGCGGCCATCGTGCTCTGCCAATCATTCGGAATCTGCCAGTACACCTCGCGGCCGATCGTCTCCTCGGCCTTCTCGAGCGGGATCGACAGTTCCTTGGCGCCGACGCGATTCATCACGACTTTGGTGCGGTCGAGCAGGCCGTTGCTGCCTTCGAGCGCCTTGAGCAGCCGGCCAAGATTGCGAATGCACGACACGTCAAGCTGCGCGACCATGAGCACCGTGTCCGACGTTTCCATCGCGGCGATGTCGGTGTCGCGGAAGCCGTTCGACAGATTGAGAATCACGTGCGTGAAGGTCGCCTTGAGCAAGCCGATCAGCCGTTTCAGGCTGTCGGCGTGCACGCGCGTGACGTCGGTCAGGTTGCACGGGTGCGGTAGAAACCACAGACCGGATTTGTGCTGCACGAGCGATCGCTTCAAGAGCGTGAAGTCGAGGCGGCTGATGTTCTCGACCACGTCGGTGAGCGTGTAGCTGTGCACGAGGTCGAGGCACACGTCGGCGTCGCCCATGACGAGGTCGAGGTCCACGAGCACCACGCGGCGGTTCGGGTCCGCGGCGAGCGAGCAGCCGGCGTTCACCGCGACGCACGTGGAGCCGACGCCGCCCACGACGCCCGTGACCGAAATCACTTTTGACGAGCCGGTGGTCGAGCCGTTTCGATTCGTGGCCTGCCGCACGCGGTCGAGCGCCGGCAGCATATCTTCCATCTGAATCGGCGTCGTCAAGTACTCGTGTGCGCCGGCTCGCATCGCCTGCAGAATCGGCCCGCTTTCGCTGAGGCTCGACGTGACGAAGATTCGCGTTTGCGGACTGAGGCGACCTACTTCAGCGACGAGTTCGAGCGCCCGCGCCGGATCGCTGTCGATGCCGATGATGACGATGTCCACGCCGGTCTGGCTGAGGATTTCCGCGAGTTCGTCGTAGTGGCCGCATTCGGCCTCGACCCACACCGGGTCCATGCCCGCCAGGATTCTTTTCAGATCCTCACGGGTCATGGAGCATGGGTCAACCAGCACCATGCGTAGCACCGACTGCATTTGGCAATCCCCCTGACACTTACTTCCCGGCGTCGTAGCCGAGCGGTCCGAGCAAACCCGGCAGGCCGGCGGGTCTTTGAGCTTCGGAGGCCTGTTGTTTTTCCGGCTGGGCTTCCGCGTTCGTCGTTGGCGTGGCAGTTTCTTGATTCGCCTTCGCGGCCGCGTGCACGCAGGGCTGCCGCCATTGACGCGGATGGCCCACTTCGTGGCTGTAGTCGAGGCCGAGTTCTGCCCGCCGTGCGGTTTCGCAGGCGTTGCAAACCGGCGTCTCGAAGCGCCCGGACAAATATAGTTCGCGATTCGAGGGATGCGTGGTTTCACTTCCCGGATAGTGACACGGCTTCTGGTTCGCCTTGAGCGGTTCGACCAGTTCGGGGGTCACCAGGATGACGAGTTCCTTCTCTTCTTGGTTGTATTCCACGGTGCGGAAAGCAGCTCCGATGATGGGCAGGTCGCCAATAAACGGCACCTTGTTGGTCGTGGCCGAATCGGTCGTGCTCAAGAGACCGCCGATGACGAATGATTCGCCGGTATTGAGTTCGACGGCCGTTTCGATGCGGCGCTGTTGGAGGCCGGGGATCGTGAAGCCCGAAAGCTGCACGCCATTGGCATAATCGAGTTGGCTCAGTTCCGGCCGGACTTCGAGGCGAATTCGGCCGCCGCCCAACACGATCGGCACAAAGTTCAGCTTGTTGCCGTAATCGCGGAATTCGACGGAGAACGTGCCCTGCTGGCCGGGCACGATGATCGGGAATTCGCCGCCAACGATCATCTCCGCCGCGCGGCCCGAGAACGTGGTCAGCGTCGGTTCGGCCATGATCTTCACGAGGCCCTCTTGCTTGAGTGCACGCATGAAGCCGCGGAACGTGTCGCCGCCGGAAACGCGGCCGAAGAAAAGATTGTTCTCGCCGCTGAACGTGCCCGTCGGCTGCAAGCCGGTGAAGGCGTTGACCGAAATCAGGCCGCCAATCGCACTCGTGAAGTACGTGTTGTGATCGAAGTGCAGGTAGTTAAGGCCGAGTGCCCGCAGCTTGGTGCGAGAAACTTCCGCGATGAGCACGCGGAGTTGCACCTGTTGTGAGCCGACGACCTTGAGGGCGTTGATCGTGCCGCCGGGATAGAACTTTTCGGCGATGTCCATGATCGGCGCGACGGCCTGCGGGTTATCGACGTAGCCGATGATGGCGACGCCCTCCGGGCCGGCCGGGATCACTTCAATGTTCGATTCTGGATACAGCCGCGACAGCGTCATCTGCAGCGGGCTGGCGTCCGGCGTGACCATGATCTCGATGCGGTGGCCGTCACCCTTCTTGTCCACCACGATGATCTCGGTGACACCCGGCTCGATGCCGTTGACCAGTAGTTGCGCGAAGTTCTTCTTATTGACGTTCGCGCTGGCGACCTTGTCGTTGCCGATCTCGACCTCTTTGATCCACTCGCTGAACGCGACCGTTTTCATTTGGCCGGCGACGAGTGTGAGCCGGCGCGTGTCAACGATCGAGAGGTCGGACGCGGACGCGGCGTATTCGCCGTCCGCGGTTTCATCGGCGGCGCTGACGGCGGACGCGGCGGTTTGCCCGCGCTGCTTGGCGGCTGGCTTCTTGCCGAACAGCCCCATGAAACCGTCCTGGGCGCTGGCCGGCGACGCGGTGAACGAGAGGACCAGGATCGCGCTGGCGATCCACGCTTCCATGCGAATCATGTGGCGGTGCATCCTTGACACCTCGTGGGCAAAACGGGTTAGTTGATCCGTGGTTTAGTTTCGTGGCCGCGTGGGCTCCGAAACGTCGTAACTGTCGATGATCGTTTCGCCACCCTTGCGAGTGACGATTTCGTAAACGACTGGCTCCGGCGGCGGCGCCGGCTTCTCAATGACCGCGGGTTTCTCTGGTGCGCTGCTTTTCAAACCGAGCAGTTCGTCCAGTGCGTCTTCATCGATCGTTGTGAACGATTTGTCATTCTCTTGGCGCCACGCTAGCCGGAGTTTTCCCGGCCTGCTCGCCGCAGCGAGTCGAAATTGCTGTGCCTCGGTCACGAGCAGCGTGTAAGTTTCGGCGCCCGACTTGGAACTCCGCGAACTCTCCGCTTCCGTCGCGTCAAAGCGATCGCCGACGGCCAAGACTTTGATGTCCTGCATCAGCGTTATGACGGGCTTGCCGGCAAGTTCGGGCCGGCCTGGCAGCCACAGTACGTCCACGTGGCTGCCTGGATTGATGACTCCACGCAGGCCGCCGTCACTTTCTTCGATTCGGATCTGGGCCAGTTGCATGCCAGCCGGGATCGCCTTCAAGATTGCCGCGAGCGTTTTCTCGCCGCCGACCTTGGCCGAGAGCACCATCTCGCTCTTGAAGATTGGGAATCGCAGCGTCTGCCCGGTCAGCTCGGCGGCTTCCGAGTAAGTTCCTTCGGGCAAGCCCGCGGCCGCCATCTCGACGGTGGCGAGCATCTCCGGTTTGAGTTGAGTGCCGGCCTCGTAATCGCCGGCCGCGACGACCACTTTCTTGGTGGCGGCCTGCGGCTGCGGCGCCGGCTGATTTCCCGACAAGTGTTGTGTCACGGCGAACGCGGCCACCAGACCGCAGCCGGCGGCGACAACCAGAAGAAGCATTGATTTCGGCTTCATAGCTCTTTCCTAAAGACTCTCAAGTTCCCGACGACTGATTTATCTGGTCAGTTCCATTCGCGTCGCATAACGCACGAAGCCGTTAGCATCTTTCCACCCAGATAAATCGGCACGGGAAGCCAGGTGACGTTGTTGAATGAAACTTTGATCGTAACGGTTACAGCCGTTCCTTCGGCCGCACCGCTCGGCGGGTCTGGATTCATGGTAATGGTGAATCCGGATATGCCGGCCGCACTGAGCGAAGCGGTCGCACGGTCAATGACATCCTGTTTGGATGTGCCGGCCAGCACCGCCACGCGACTCGACTCGCGCGCGGCCGAGACCAGCGACTGCTGAACCATGATGGCCCGGCCAAACTCGATCAAACCCAACACGACCGCGAAGAGCAGCGGGGCAACGACGGCAAATTCGACCGCCGCGGTGCCCGACCGATTCGCTCGTGAACCTCGCCACTTTGTCCGTGATGCGATGCTCATAGAAGTCCCAGCCAGAAGAAGTAGCCGATCGTGCCGATCGCCAGCGGAATGCCGTACGGCAACAGCATCGCCGTGGGCTTTCGTGCGACGGCCTGATCCGAAACCGCGTTCACGTCGGTCACGCTTCGAATCGTAAGGACCTCGGCGAGCACGAGCTGAAAGCGGCCGAGGTGAGTCGAAGCCTGACTCCAGTCGCGCGCCCGCAGGCTGCGGAAGGCGACCATCGCGACCGCGAGCACGCCGCCGATCAACGCCGATAGGCAGAACGCGCCGAGCGTAAACTTCCAGCCCATCCACGCGCCGACGCCCGCGAACAGTTTCACGTCACCCGCGCCCATGCCGCCAATCACGTACGGCGCGAGCAACAGCACGAGCCCGACCGCGGTGCCGGCCAAGCTGCCGCCGAGACCGCTGAATCCGCCGGTGACCACGTGATACACCCAGCCGCTTAAGATGAACGGAAATGTGATCCAGTTCGGCACCTTGAGTTTCCAGCCGTCGATCACGGCCGCGACGATCATCGCCGCCGACACGAACAGGATCACGCTCGAAGGAAGTTCAAAAACCGTCATTGCATCATCCTCCACGCCGAGTTCTTGAGTTCGGTGGTTAGTCCGACAATCCGGGCCCGTCCGGTTAGCAACGCAGCCAGGTCATCAGCGAGCTGCACACGACGGCGAGTCCGGCGGTGAGCAGCATGAGCGTCTGAAAGACGAGGTCCGCGTTGGCTTGAGTCCAAAGTGGCAACATTTTGTTTTACCTCCACAGGGTCGGCCGGTTCGTTGCAGTCGGACCACCCTGCTTGATTCGTCGTATCAACGAGCGTGGCGACGTGCCGCCCTTTGCAGGGCCGGACACGTCGCCACTTGTTTTGTTGGTTACCCGACTCTTTCACTAAATCGTTCACCAACGTCTCTGGCGAGTCGTTTGGTCGCAAACTACGACGTGGGCAACTTGCTCGCGATGTTATTGAACGTGGCCGACGTGCGGGTACCAACGGTCTGGATCGCCGTCAGAGCCACGATCACGATGAGGGCCAGCATCACGGCATACTCGACCGCGGTCGGGCCGTCTTCAGCAACCAAGAAATTCCGAACCTTCTGAATAAAACTGCGCATCTCTATCTCCTTCTAACTGAGGCTGAGGGGCCCACCCGCGTGGGTGGTCCGCCCCCTTGGGCAACGGACCTCTTCAACCGGTGGCTCGGAGAGGTGATGCGCCGTCCGTGCGGACCCGCATCGATCACTTGCTTTTTCCCCTCCTGTCCATCCCTTCGGTAGCCCGACTACCACCCCCAAGGTGGCTCTTGGCTTTGCGCTCCGCCTCACGACGGATTGCCTTTTCGAGGATGAAGAGGAAGCACAACCAATCGCTTCCACCACCAAGTGGCGGGACTTGCACAATCGCTCGCGAGCCGCTTGCACAAATCCCAACTCCGAGTGAACCGTAGGTCACGATAAGCGAGCTGTCAAATTCGCGGCGCGATTCCGGCGGACGACGTGCGGTGGAAAGTCGCGGCCAAATCCTGCGCGACGTGCTCAAACTCGCGGCGCGAGCGAGGAAAATGCCGCTCCCGCGGGCGCGGCCGATTAGTGTCGTCAAACGAATAATCCGGTCTGGTCTGAGCGTGCGGCTGCTACAACGCCCCGCTCCGGCACAACGCGAAAAGTACTGAGAAGTCCGCCGTTTTCGCCGCTTTTCCGCCAAGCGCCGCTGCGGCACGCCCCGATAAAGAAAGCGAAGTTTGAGTCGTCCCCCCAAATTCAAAACGCGGCAAACTGCCGCAGCGAAAGTCGCGGGGCGCATTCTCGCCCCGACCACGCGAACGGACGGCCTGTCTGTTCGATCGACTGGATGAGCGTGCGACGCCCGAGTGACTGAGCGACTCAAATTGATCGAACTGCCTCTCGCCGCGACTGGGCCATGATTCTTCTGCGTTCGGCAGGCTTCGGTCTGAGCCCACAGCCACGCCTCGACCGATTCTGAAACCTTCATGGAGGACGCGATTCATGTTCAAACGTTGGCGAAGACTTGCCGCGGCGGCCGGTGCGATCTGCTTCCCCTTCGCACTCGCTCGCGCTGCGGCACCGCTCGACGATGTCCCGCAATGCACACGCCACAACTACCCCGAATACCGCGACCGCGCACAATTCGATTGGCACAACTACGATCAGGACTCGTGGTACAAAGGCTACTTCGGAAACTTTTCATCCAATTGGAACGAACGGGCAGCGGCTGGCGACCTACCGGGCGCTGACGACGTGAACGCCGGATTCACGCCTGACCCGGCTCGCGGTGGCGACGACGACTTTTCGGTCGAACTCGGCTTCCAAGAATTCGACGACTCGACCACGGACGCGATTGCCGACGAGGCGCCTGCCGCAACGACGGGCGCGACCACACCACCATGCGATGATCCGGATCGCCCGTCAAATCAGCCCGACCTCAATCAGGGCGACGACAGCTCTTCCGCAAAATTGGGAACAGCTCTCGAAACGGAACCGGCCACAAGCGAATTCGATGAGACGATTGACGACGTGGCGGTCCCTTGCCTCGACGCCGTCACACTCGGACTGCCCGAAGCACTGCCGGATACGGCGGCAAATCTCGGCGCTCCGACTTTTTGCCCAACCCCGCTCGACTTCGGCGGCCACAGCCTCAATATCTACGAGCCGTACTTTTTCAATGACTCGGAAGACGATGAGTTCACCGATTCGCAGCCGTCGGCCCCGCCGAACGCGGCTTCGCTGACTCCAGGTTTGATCGAATTCGATGAACTTGCTCGGGGCCAATTTGAACTTGGTGCCATCAACGAACTGAACGACGGCATCGACGACGAGCGGCCGACTCTACGTGGCGCCGAGTTGACCGGCACGATCGAGTACTTCGAAGACGATTCGGACAGCGATGTGTGCGGCGACGACTTCACGATTCCAGCGGCCGCGCCGCCCGATGATTCGGCGGCCGAATTGGAGTTTGAGACGGATCCTGGCATCGGCCTGCAATTCCACATGTTCTATCCGGGCTTTGACTGGAGTGAGTAACTGCCAACCGCTCCGCCACTCCAAGCGAACAACTCGTCGGCCGAAATTTTCTAATGACCGATTCACGACCGCCCCGACGCAGCCGCGGGCAGCCCAACTTGGGCTGCCCGTTTTTCTTTGTTTGCCGGTTGTGCACCCCAAAGATACGCATGTCAGGAAATGTAGGTCAGCGTTTCTTGCTATCGTTAGGCGCGCTGGCTATACTCCTTTTGACCAATCTGTCAATTTCGCACGCCCGCTTCGGGCCGTAAGTCGTTTCGCCGGTGGGGGCACAGACTTTGGATGTCCCGAACTTAGTCGGCATGGGCCAAATGCCGTTTGCCTGCGGCCGGGTCGCATCGTTTACAGAACTTCGCGTGAACGCGACTGCCGCGGCGGCGACTAACTAATAAGCCGGACAGGGATTTACTGCTGATTTACTGCTGGCAGTGAGTGCTGAGGTGTGATTAGAATGCTCGGTGTTTCCGGGCGATGTTTGGAAACAGTTGATTTGCCCTTTCGTTCGGAGTAGCGAACATGTGCAGACACTCGATCGCGCGGCGTGTCGTTGGATTTGCGGCTGGCCTGCTCATGGTCGGCCGCGTTCTGTTCGCGGGTGATGCGGCGGCGCCTGCCGTGAGCGTGAACACGTTCAAGGCGGCCGACGGTCAGCAGTACGCGGCGATCATGGTCCGGCCGGACCTCGCGCCATCGAACTTGCCCCGCGACCTTGTCATCATCGTGGACACTTCGGCCAGTCAGCGCGGCGAGTTTCGGACGAAATCGTTCGAGTTGGCTCGATTGCTTTTGGAAGGCCTGAGCAAGAGTGACCGGGCTCAGTTGTTTGCCGTGGACGTGGCGCCGCAGGCGTTGACCGCCGGGCTTGCTGCGGCAGGCTCGAGTGAATTCGAATCGGCGCTCGAAAAGCTCGATCAGCGTGCGCCGCTCGGCACGTGCGATCTTCAAGCCGGATTGAAAGAGGCCGGCGCGACGCTCGACGCTGGAGTTGGCCGGTCGAAGTCGATCATCTTGATTGGCGACGGCACGAACACGGCCGGCGTCTTCGGGCCGGAACAAATGGCCGCGCTGTGCGGTTTCCTTCGCCGCGAGCGAATCACGATTCACTCCGTCGCAGTCGGCAGCGAACCGAACACGACGCTGCTCGATCGGCTGGCGGGCGAAACCGGCGGCCGCAGCTTCGCGGAGGGCGGCATCGAAGCGGTCGTCGCAAAAGTCAACGCGTCCACTCGCGTGCCAGTTATCTATCCGGAAAAACTCGCGCTCAGCGATTCGTCGTTGACCGTGTTGCCGGAATCAGCGCCGCCGATGCGGGCCGATCAATCGTCGCTGTTTCTCGTACGCGGCGAACTTGGCACGCCGCTGACGATTTCGCTCAAGGGTCTGGCTGACGGCAAAAATGTGAGTCGCGAATGGACAGTGAAGCCGCCTGCCTCGTCGCCGGATCACGATTATCTGCCGGTTCTCTGGTCTCAGTGGCATCGGAACAAGGCGGCCGCCGCTCCCGGCGACGCGCGAGACACGCTCGCATTGGCCGGCGCGGATCACGATCAATCGGTGACCACGTCGCTCGTGCTGGGCGAACTTGCCGCACGACGGAACATGGTAGCCGAGGCGGAAAGTTTTCTCGAAGAAGCGCTGAAGAAAGACCCTGGCAACCTCGAGGCCAAGTCGCTGCTGCGCGGGCTGGCCACGAAGAAGCGCGAAATCGCTCTCGCGCAGGTCCAGCAACCCGGCGACAGCCAGGACTCGCCAAAGAGCGAAGCCGAGCCCACGGCACAACCGCCGCAGAAACCGGAAACACCGCAGTCCCTGACCGACATCAGCCGGGCGAAAGAGATCGAGAAAGTCGCCCTCGAACAACTACGCACGGTCACGAACGCCGACCTTGCCGAGGCCCGCAAGCTGCTCCAACGCGATCCGAAAGCGGCAATCGAATACCTCAAAGGCTACACGCTGCTTCGCCTCAATGCCGACCGGCTTGCTCCGGAGGCCGATCGCGAGAACCTGAAACGGCAAGTCGAACAGGCGCTGCGCGCGGCCACGCGAGCGAAGGAGCAGTTTGACCTCGCCAACGAGGCCAATCAACGGAACGACGCGATTAGGGCGCAACGGCAAAACTTGAATGTCGCGCTCATGGCCAAACAGGAGCAGCAAGCGCAAATGATGGATCAATTCTGGGCGCTGATGCAGGAGCAGTCGTACCGCGAGGCGCTCACGGTCGCCCGGCGCACGCGCGAGGAAAACCCCGGTCAGTCAGTACCGCTGCTGGCCACGATCATGGCCGAAGTCAGTACCAACAATCATGAACTGCGAGAGCTGTACGAGGTGCGCAAGCACCGCGTGCTGCTCACGCTGTTGCAGGTTGACAAGTCTCACATCCCGTTCCCGGACGAGCCGCCGATCGAATATCCCGACGCGACTTGGTGGGAAGAGATGAAGGAGCGTCGCAAGAAGTGGGCGCGCGTGGACCTGACGGTGCCGAGCAAGGCCGAGGAGAAGATCAACGAAAAGCTGAAGGATCCGGTGACGCTGGAATTCGTCGAGACACCGCTGTCGGACGTGATCGACTTTCTCCGCGACTACACGCAAGTGAACATCGTGCTCGACAAACTTGCGCTCGAAGAGGAAGGCGTGACGAGCGACACGCCCGTCACAATTCACGTCGAGCAAATCGCACTCAAGAGCGCACTCAAGCTGCTCCTCGGCGGGCTGAACCTGACCTACCTGATCAAAGACGACGTGCTTCAGATCACGAGCCAAAACCAGGCCGGAAATGAATTGATTCACAAGGTGTACCCGGTGGCCGACTTGGTGATTCCGATTTCGTCCGGCTTTGGCGGCGGCCTCGGCGGTGGCCTGGGCGGCGGCGGCGGTGGTGGTTTGGGTGGTGGTCTCGGCGGCGGCGGCGGTGGTGGCCTTGGTGGTGGCGGCTTGGGTGGTGGTGGCGGCGGTGGCTTCGGTGGCGGCGGGGGCGGCTTTGGGTTCCGCAACTTCGGACTCGGCGCGGGCGGTGGTGGCGCGGGCGGTGCCGGCGGCGGCGCGGGTGGCGGCGGGGCCGGTGGCAACGGCGGCAACGGCGACTTGAGCGCCGACCTCAAGAAGTTGATCGAAGACACGATCGCGCCGGACACGTGGGACGTGCGCGGCGGCGAAGGCTCGATTCGTTATTACCGGCCGGGTAAGGCACTGGTGATCCGCCAGACGTCGGAAATTCACGAGCAGATTGGCGGCACGATGGACACGGTTCGCGGATCCAGCGGCAGCAAGTCGTCTGGCTCTCGCTCGTCGGGGCTTAGAAACGTAAACCCTTAGCGGCCGGGCTCGGCTCCCAAGAAGATGAGCCGAAGGCCCGGCAAGATCCGTCCAAGGAAGCGACGCAGAAGTCACCTCCACAGGGTGGGAAAATCCGCGCGGTCGATCCGGAAAAGGCCTGGGAAGCTCACTTCGCAACGCACAAAGAGACGCCGGCTGCCGTGCGCGTGGCGGTCGAAGTTCTCGCACGCTCCGAAAAATTCCAGCATGCCGCTGCACTCCTCAAAGCAGCGATTCGACACGGCGTAGTCGAGACTTGGATGTACGAGGCGCTCGCGCTAATGCAAGAGCGGGCCGGCGTGGAAAAGGAAGAAATTCGGCGAACACTCCTGTCAGCCGCCGACGTTGTTTCTGATTCGCCCGAATCGCAATACCGTGTCGCCAGCCTGCTCGCCAAACACAATTTGAAAGAGGCCGCAATTCGGCTGTATCGCGAGGCCGCCGAAAAGGCCCCGCTCGCTCACGAACCATACGCCGACAGCCTCGAACTCGCTTTTCAAATTGGCGACGCGCGAACCGTCGCATGGGCCGCGACGCATCTGCTCAGTCAGGGCTGGGTCAAGGTGCAAGACGATCTTTACAAGAAGGCCCGCAGCCGTGCTGCGGACACCGAACGAAAGCTGCGCAACGACGGACGCACAAAAGAGGCTGACGAGTTGGCCGAGCAAGTGAAACTCGCCGACCGCCGCGACCTCGTGATTCGCATGTCGTGGCAGGGCGACGCGGACCTCGACCTTGTCGTGCTGGAACCGTTCGGCACCGTGTGCTCGGTGCAAAATCGCGTGACGGCCGCGGGCGGCGTGCTCGTGCAGGACAGCTTCGGCAAAGACGCCGGCACGACAAAGAACCCGGCCGAGATCTACGTCTGCGCACAAGGACTGGCTGGCGATTACGAAATCCGCATCGAACGAGTCTGGGGCAATCCGACCGGCGGCCGAGCCAGGATTGAAGTGACCTACTATCAAGGCACGGCTGAAGAAAAGAGCGAGTCGCATTTTGTCTCGGTCACAACGGCCAAGCCGCTCGTGCTCAAGCTCGCGACCGGCCGGCGCACGCAGCTTCTTGCAGTGCCGCAATACGTGACGACCGTGGTTAGTTCCAGCGGCAAAAAACTGCCGCTGCAGCAACTGTACGAATCAGCGTACGGTCCGCCCGGCCACCCGTTCGGCGGGCCGCAACAACTCTTTCAATTCGGCGGTGGTCGCGGCGGCGCCGTGGCGTTCAATCCGACGATCACGCTCTTCCCAAACGGTGCCAGCCTGTCTGTAACGCCGGTCATTTCGGCCGACCGCATGTACGTCCGCATGTCATTGGCTCCGTCCTTTACCCAGATTACCGGCGAACGTCGCTTCCAAGTGACCGGCGCGGTCGGCGGCGGGTTTCCGTAATCGTGATTCTCGCAAGCCGCAGCCGATTCTTGTCGGTCATTCACCACTTCTTTCTTCCAAATGTGAAGTAACCCTTGGACTCAATGTAGGTCCTCAAATCGTTGAGGTTGGTTGGGCTTCCGAGTTCCGACAACGCCTTGTGAGCTGCTTCGTAGATTTGCAAGGTTGAACCTCCGACGATGCACCCCCGCTCGCCCGCCTAGCCCCTCCACTGGGACTCGCCGCCCGCTGAACGATCCCTGAAACTTTGAATCACACGCAGCGGTTCGGCTCGATTCGCCCGCCTGTTTGACCGCAGTCGATGTGTCACTTCTTCGGTGGCGGTTCGCCGCCCGCACCCGACGGTGAACTCGGCTTCAGCCGCTGCTTCACGACGCCGGCCTGCAGGAAGTAGGCGATGTCCATCCCTTCGGCCTCATCGGTCTGTTGCGGCACCATGACCTTGGACATGCACATCATGCACTGGAAATTCGTGCCGCGCTTGTCGTCAGTGGTCTGGCAGAGACTGCCGCAGATCGGACAGGTAAACTCAAGCATGTTGGCCATGTGTGATTCCTTAAACGGAGGGCCGCTGGGCGATCGGCCACAATTTTAGTTGACCGGCCGGCCAAAGCACGCAAAAATCTCGCTCCCGACTGATTTTCCAAACCGCACCTTAGACTAAAGCATCGAAGGAACGGCGTCCATGAAATTTCTCCCAGGCAAAACGGTTGGCATCGATCTCGGAACCACCTTCTCGGCCATCGCCTACCTGAACGACGACGGCAAGCCGGTCACGATCCAGAATCGCGAGGGCGGCATGATCACGCCGTCGGTCGTGTGGCTCGGCGACCCGCGTCGCGTCGTCGTCGGCCCGAAAGCGTACCAGGCCGCGCCCGATCACCCGGACCTCGTGATCCAGGGCATCAAACGCGAGATGGGCAACGAGACGTTCAAATTCGAATACGGCGACGTGACGATCGGGCCGGAGGCGATCTCGGCGATGATCTTGCGCAAGCTGAAGCTCGACGCCGAGCTGGTGATTGGCCCGGTCGGCAACGCGGTCGTGACCGTGCCGGCTTATTTTAATGACAGCCGGCGCAAGGCGACGCAGGACGCCGGCGCGATCGCGGGCCTGAACGTGGTCGAGATCATCAACGAACCGACGGCCGCGACGCTCGCGTTCGCCTGGACGATGGGACAACTCGGTCTAGGCACATCGGACAACGAGTCGCACACCGTGCTCGTGTACGATCTGGGCGGCGGCACGTTTGACGTGACGGTCGTGCGGCATCAGGGCAACGAATTTCGCGTGTTGGCCACGGACGGCGACGTGCGGCTCGGCGGCATCGACTGGACGCGGCGCATCGCGGACGACGTGGCGCAAAAATTCGTCGAGCAAGGCGAGGTGGACGTGCGGCAAGATCCGCACCAGCTCGAGACCCTGATGCAGCGCTGCGAGGTCGCGAAGCGGGCGCTGAGCGGCCGGCCACGCACCAACGTGCGCATGAAGATCGGCGAAAAGAACGTCGTCGCGGAACTGACGAAAGACCGCTTCGAGCAACTGACCTCGGACCTGCTGCAGCGCACGCACGATACGACCCTGTCCGTGATCGAACAGGCTAGCCTGAAACCGAGCGACGTGGAGCGGTTCATCCTCGTCGGCGGTTCGACGCGCATGCCCGCGGTGCTCAAGATGATCAAGGAACTGGGCGGCAAGGAACCGTACACGGACTTGTCGCCGGACGAGGCGGTCGCTCAGGGCGCGGCGATCCACGCCGCCATCTTGCAGGCGAAGCATCATGACGTGAGCGCGACTGTGCCAAAGGAACTCGCCGAGCGGCTCGAAAGCGTGCAGCAGATCAACGTGAACTCGCACAGCCTCGGCATCCTCGCGCGCGACCCGAAGAGCGGCCGCGACATCAACTCGGTCATGATCCAGCGCAACACCGCGATTCCGTGCTCGACCCAGCAGCGATTCGTGACGCGCGAGGCGAACCAGCAGCGCGTGCGCATTCGCATCCTCGAAGGCGACGCGCCGGAGCCGGAGGCGTGCTACGAAATTGGCCAGTGCGTGATCTCGGAGCTGCCGCCCAATCTGCCGGAGCGGTCGCCAATCGAAGTGACGTACAGTTTCGACGTGAACGGCCGCATTGAAGTACACGCCCGCGACGTGACGGGCGGCCGCGAGGCCCGCACGGAAATTGTTCGCTCGTCCGGCCTGAAACCGATGGACGTGAATCAACTCGCCGGCGTCGTCGCCGAACTGAGCGTGGAGTAGCGTGTTGGCCCTCCCCCTTTGGGAGAGAGTTTGGGTGATGGCGTTGCCGAAATGAGTTTGGACTAGTGCGGGAGCACGGGCTTGGCAATCGACGTTTATCGCGAGTGGCTGAAGATCGAGTCGCCGGAGCGGCCGCCGGATTTTTACACGCTGCTCGGACTGAAGCGGTTCGAGGACGACCGGGCCGTGATCCAGAAGAATTATCGCGAGCGATCGAGCTTCGCCCGCCGCTACGCCACGGGCAAATTCTCCAAAGAGTCGCAGGATCTGCTCGACGAGTTGGCCCGCGCGATGCTCTCGCTCACCGACCCGGCGCGCAAGAACGAGTTCGACCGCAAGCTCGGTCGCAAGACGAAACGGCCGCCGCTCGAAAAACGCCCGATGGGTCAAATCCTGCTCGACGACGGCATCATCTCCGCCGAGCAGCTTCAGAGCGCGCAGGCGCTCGCTGACGAATTACAACTCGACTTGCGGCAAGCGCTGGTGCAACGCCAGTTCGCGAACTGGGAGGAAGCGACGCGGGCATTGGCCCAGCAGCACAACTTGCCGTACATCGATCTGGCCGGTCACGCGGTCGCACCGGAATTGATCGGCAAGATTCCGGCGGACATGGCCGTGCGCGAGAATCTTTTTCCGCTGCTGGTGGACGAGGACAATCTGCTCGTTGCGATGACGCACGAATTGAATCTGGAGACGCTGGAAACGCTGCGGTTTCGCACCGGGATGCCCGTGCGCGCGGTGCTATGCAGCCCGCCGGCGATTCGCTCGCTCGTGCAGAAACACTACAAAGCTCCGACAAAGCCGGCCGCGACGGCAACCGCGACCGACGCCCAGTCCGAGGCCGACGACGAGCCGGCCGAATCGTTCTCGTTCGCCGGCTGGCTGTGGCGGAACGTGAAGTGGCTCGCTCCGGTGCTGGCAGCGGCCTGCGGTGCCGCGGGATTCGCCCTTTTTGACTACGCCGGCGCGGCAGCCGGCGCCGTCGCCGCAATCATTTTGCTCGGCATCTTGCTTTTTGTAGTCAAATGAGGACAAACTATTTTCGACAGCCGCTGGACGGCCGGTCCCGATTTGGTTACCGTAGTGCCATCACCTCCCTCTTCGGCGGATGAGTGGCCTAGTTCGGCGTGGGGGTACGATACGGGGGCTTAGCACTTCATGGACTTGAGACTTCTGGTTCTCCAAGGGAAGCCCGAAGGGAAAGAAATCCCGATTCGGGTGCCTACATTTCTCATCGGTCGCAGCGCTGAATGCCAACTGCGGCCCAACAGCGAGTTGATCAGCCGCCAACATTGCCAGTTCACGATCGACGGCGACGTTGTGCGAGTCCGCGACATGGGCAGCTCGAACGGCACGATCGTCAACGGCGAACGGCTCACCGAGGAGGCGACCGTCAACGACGGCGACCTGATTCAAGTCGGCCCGCTCGCGTTTCAAGTAATTCTTCAGAAGGACGCGGCTGCGACGCCCGCACCGTCGGCCGCACCCGCAGTGAACTCCGTGCGAGTAGATTCCGTGCTTGCGGCTGTGACACCGGTCGCTCCCCCGCCGGTCGCGCTCCCGATACCAGCCGCAGTCGCTGCTGCCGCCGCCGCCCCCGCGGTCACCGGCAAACTGCGAGACAAAGAAGCCAAGTCCGACGACATCGACCACTGGCTGATGAGCGACAACAGAAATAAGGTTCCCGACAGCGGCTCGGGCGTCTACGCGGGCGACACGCAGATGCTTCAGATCGAGGCGTTGCAGGACACCGCGGCGGGTCTGAAATCCGCCGACGAGACCACGCCGCCCGACGGCGTCAAGAAACCAGAAGAAGAAGATGCCGACAAGATCGTCGAACTCGAAGGCGGCGTCCGCCTCAAGCTCAAATCCGAAAAGCTGAAGATCGAAAAGACTCCCGAAGACACCAGCCGCGCCGCCGCCGACATCATCCGCCGCATGATGGAACGACGGCCGGACAAGTAAGGCTCGCAAAAGATCAGGAGACCACCCATGCCCGGTTTGACCGAAGCCCAGCAGATGAGTTTTGTGCGGCAGGTCGCGGCGGCCTTGCGCGAGACGGCCGCTGAGTTCGCTGGCACCGACCTCAACCCCACGACCCGCGCCACGCAGCTCGAC
>Ga0247727_10006214_pt1 | contig 23630 bp, 21 predicted proteins | sample WisWelCaveWW1625_FD_202498 | JGI IMG/M metagenome (GOLD analysis project Ga0247727, IMG submission 202498) | Biofilm microbial communities from Wishing Well Cave, Virginia, United States - WW16-25 | ecosystem: Environmental > Aquatic > Deep subsurface > Groundwater > Cave microbial mat | place...
CATGTATTCAGCAAGCTTCGCCAGCGTTCTGCGGTTACCGAGTTGTTTAATGAGATCGCTCCGAAATATGCCGGTCGGCAGGGCGGCTATACACGTGTCCTCAAGCTGGGCCGGCGACAGGGAGACGGCGCAGAGCTTTCGGTGTTAGAGCTTGTCGGCTATGAAACTGTGCAGGTTGAGAAGCAGCAGAAAGCCCAAGAGCGCCGCGCCGAGCGACAGAAGCGCCAGAAGGATCGGGCGAGCGAGCGCGAGAAACAAAAAGCCGAAAAAGAGGAAAAAGAGGCCGAAGCAAACAAGCAATAGAATTGAAATCGACGAAAAAGCCAGAGTGGAAATTGCCACGTCTGGCTTTTTTTTTGGATGTGTGATACGCCGGTTGATCACGCGAAATAGCGCGCAAAATTTCGTTAGCTTTTCCAAGCCATGCTTCTTATATTTTGTCACTTTTGAATTTGAGTTGAGCTAAACCATGATCGCCAATGAATCGCGCGCCATTCAAGCGCCGCGGGGAACGACGTTAAGCTGCAAAGGCTGGGTTCAGGAAGCCGCGCTGCGCATGTTGATGAACAACCTCGATGCAGAAGTGGCGGAGAATCCCGCTTCACTGGTGGTGTATGGCGGGAGCGGTCGCGCCGCGAGAAACTGGGCGTGCTTCGACGCCATCGTGCGCAGCCTTCGCGCGTTAGAAAACGAAGAGACCCTGCTCGTGCAATCCGGCAAGCCCGTGGGCGTCTTTCGAACTCACGCCGATGCGCCGCGCGTGCTGATCGCCAACTCGAATCTTGTTCCGGCATGGGCAACTGCGGCGTACTTTCGCGACCTCGAAGATCGCGGCCTCATTATGTATGGACAGATGACTGCCGGCAGTTGGATTTATATAGGAACGCAGGGAATTTTGCAAGGAACATATGAAACGTTTGCCGAAGCGGCGCGCCAGCACTTTGGCGGATCGCTCGCCGGGAAATTGGTCGTTTCCGGCGGCATGGGCGGCATGAGCGGCGCGCAACCTCTTGCTGCGACAATGAACGGCGCAACGTTTCTGGGAATCGATGTCGATCGTCGCCGCATTCAACGCCGCGTTGAAACTGCATATTGCAATGTGCTTGTCGACACTCTCGACGAAGCTTTGAAGCTGGTGATGATGGCGAAAGAAAAGAAGGAAGCGTTATCAGTTGGTCTCGTAGCGAATTGTGCCGACATTTTGCCGGAGTTGTTGAAGCGCAATATCATACCCGATATCATCACCGATCAAACTTCCGCGCATGATGAGCTGAACGGCTACGTGCCGAATGGCTTGCCTTACGCCGAGGCTTTGGAGCTTCGAAAAAAAAACCCGCAAGAGTATATTCGCCGCGCTTATGAAACTATTGCAACGCACGTTCGCGCCATGCTCGAAATGCAACAGCGCGGCGCTGTGACGTTTGATTACGGCAACAACATTCGTGGCCAGGCAAAAAAGGCTGGCGTCACCAATGCTTTTGATTTCCCCGGATTTGTTCCTGCGTACATTCGTCCGCTGTTTTGCGAGGGCAAAGGCCCGTTTCGTTGGGCAGCGTTGTCCGGTGAACCGGATGACATTCGCGTAACCGACCAGGTTGTACTCGATCTTTTTCCAAAAAATGAATCGTTACGCCGCTGGATCAACATGGCACGTGAGCTTATTAAATTTCAAGGTTTGCCGGCGCGTATTTGTTGGTTGGGTTATGGGGAGCGAGCGCAATTTGGTTTGGCAATCAATGAACTCGTCGCCAAGGGTAAAATCAAAGCGCCGATTGTGATTGGCCGCGATCATCTCGATACCGGTTCAGTCGCCTCACCCAATCGAGAGACTGAAGCCATGCTCGACGGCTCCGATGCGATTGCCGATTGGCCTCTGTTGAATGCGTTATTGAACTGCGCCTCCGGCGCCTCGTGGGTTTCTATTCATCATGGCGGCGGTGTGGGCATCGGGAATTCGATTCACGCCGGACAAGTGATCGTAGCCGACGGCACGCCTGAGGCTGCGCACCGCATTGAAAGAGTTTTAACGAATGATCCAGGAATTGGTATTGCGCGTCACGCAGATGCGGGGTATGAAAGCGCTCAACACAATGCGAAGATGCAGGGTATCAAAGTGCCGATGCTATGAGTGCTGTGCTCATACATAATGTTCGGCTGACAACACCGGTTAGCAAAACGGGTGAGGCAAATTGGCCGCTCTTTGATTTGCCGAACGCAGCACTACTCATTAAAAATGGCCTCATCGAAAAAATTGGTTTAGAAAAAGAAGTGCTCGCTGCTGCGCCCGAAGATGTCGAGCGCATCGATGGCTGCGGGAACTTGCTGACCCCCGGCTTCGTTGATTGTCATACGCATCCGGTTTTTAATCGCACTCGCGAGCATGAATTTGTAAAGCGTGTGCAAGGCGCAACGTATCAGGAGATAGCCGCTGCCGGCGGCGGTATACTTTTCAGCGTAAGAGATTTGCGGCAAACGTCGTCGGAGGTACTGCTCAAGAAACTAATGCAGCGCTTAGACCGCTTCATGACGCACGGCACGACGACCATCGAAGCGAAAAGCGGTTACGGTTTGAATTTTGAGAGCGAGATCAGGCAGCTTGAGGTCATCAAGCAAGCGAATGAATTGCATGCTGTTGAAATCGTGCCGACGTTCCTTGGTGGCCATCAGATTCCGGAAGAGCATCGCTCCAATCGGCAAAAATATCTTGATTTGTTGACCGACGAGATGTTGCCGGCCGTTGCTGAAAGAAAACTTGCAAGGTTTGCCGACGTGTTTTGCGAATCACACGTTTTTACCGCGGTCGAGTCTGAACGGATTCTCAAAACTGCGGCAGAGTTGGGATTGCGGCCCAAGATACATGCTGACCAACTGAGCAGCAGCGGGGGAACGGAAGTAGCAATTTCGGTGGGCGCGATTTCTGCGGATCATCTCGAATACACTCCGCCGAAACTTTACGACGCGTTGCTCAAGGCCGGCATCGTACCCGTTCTGTTACCCGGCGCGGATTTTTTCATTAATGCGCCGCGCTATGCCGCCGCGCGAGAAATGATCTCTGCCGGGCTGCCCGTGGCGATTTCGACGGATTTCAACCCCGGCACATGCATGACCGAAAGTCTGCCGATGATTATGACCTTGGCGTGCTTGAAATTACGCATGACACCATCTGAAGCGCTCGTTGCTTCAACATTGCATGCCGCGCGCGCTATCGGCCTCGAACAGCGGATTGGATCGCTGGAAATCGGCAAACAAGCCGATATGGTTTTGTGGGATGCTGATAACGTCGATATGATCTCTTATCATTTCGGCGTGAATTTGGTGCAGAAAGTTTTTAAGGCTGGAAAGTTGATTTACCAAAATCACTATAGCTTCATCAATTAGTTCATGAGAAAGTAACCTCGGAGAATCATCTTACTGCATGAAGAAAATGAAATCGCTCAAGCCGCTGCTGCCTTTTGTCGGTCTGCTTATTTTTCTCGGATGCACCAACGACACACCGGTTTCCTCCCGTTTTGATTTGGTCGGCAACAATGAAGTGGGGCTGATTCTGCAGGCCGAAGTGCCGCAGCCCCAAGTTGACAGCACTGCCGGAAAAATCATCAATAACGGGCTCAGTCCATTATTGCAATTGGGGGCGTTCAACAATACCGAGAGTAAAATTCTTATCCGCTTTTCTTCTTTCCCTCCCGGCGTTACCGTTCGTTCCGCCAGCTTGATATTGCCGACGCATCATTTTCTTGGCGACGGCCCAGACTTCGAAGCGACGGCGCATCGCGTGACGAGCGACTGGCAGGACACGACCGTTACGAATGATAATTTCAACGACGCGTTCGATCCGTTAAGCGTCGGCTCGCGAATGGTGGCTGCGGTGGACAGTGATAGCGTTGTCATTGCACTCGATAACGCGCTGATCAGCGGCTGGCTTGGCGGCACAATTTCAAACTATGGCGTTTTAGTGCAAGCTCCTACTGCGACTTTTGCCAAACAGTTTCACTCTCGAAGCAGCGTCCTTGGCCAGCCGATTTTGCGACTCGCTTACACAAACAATAATGTCGACTCGACGAAAGACGTTGGCGCCGCGAGTGACGCCTTTATCTTCAAAGTAGTGCTGCCGCCGCCGGTCGGGCCGCTCTATGTCACACATGGAACCGACTTCAATTCACTGCTCAAATTTGATCTGACGAGCTTTCCGCCGGAAGCGACGGTCAATCGCGCGCAGTTGATTCTCACCGTCGATCTCGCCAATACATATCTGACTTCGGATCAAATGGTTTTGCGCTTGATGAACATTGGAAAAAATTCCATCGATCCGCTCACGGCAACGAAAGACTCGACTTTTCAGATCGACGGGATTGTCGTTGGGGACAGCACGGCGAACGTCGTCTTCGAGGTCCGAGCTCTCGTGCAAAGCTGGTTGCGTGCCGCCGATGATCCGAATCGCCTGAAAAATTTTGGCGTCGTTTTGGATGCGTCATCTCCGGATATCGACTTACAGCAGCTCGCGATCGAGTCGAAAGAAAGCAACCCCGTACTTGCACCGAAGCTGAAAATTGATTATACTTTGCCTCCGAGAATCCAATGAACAGAAAATATTTTTATAAATTTATTGCGATAGGCCTCTTGTTTTCGCAAGCGCCGGTGTCTGCGAATTCATTATATTCGCGCATCGGCGTCGGCAGCATACATTTGCGCGCCGGTGTGAGGGCGAGCGGCATGGGAAATACGAGTCTCGCCATGAGCGATGGCCTGGCGATGGATCTTCTGAACCCGGCGGCATTGGCAAGCATTCAGTTTGCCCGATTGCAAACGCAATTCAGTATTGAATCTGCAAATGTGGAATTAGCCTCCGGTCAAGGAAGATTTCGCGAGGCCAATTTCAACGGGGTGAGCCTGGCCCTGCCGGTGAAACGCGGTTACGCGGTCGCGGTCGGTTTTCATCCGTATAGCCGAGTTGATTTTGCGCTAAATCAATCCGGCTCGGATGCAAACGGCACTCACGAAGAAATTTACAGCGGCAACGGCGGACTTGATGTTGCGTACATCGCCTTTTCGGGAAGCATCGGCAGCGCCGCATCGCAAAGCTCGTTGCGGTATGGCTTGGCTGCAGATTTTTACTTTGGCCGAATTCAACGCACGTGGCGCGTCAATTTTTCCAACGGCAGCTTGCAGCCCACGGAAGATCGGACGGGCGCTTACTTCCGCGGCATTGGGTACCACGCCGGGGCGCAATGGGTTCATCCGCGATGGCAGCTTGGCGTCGCTGTGCGTCCTCCAATCGATCTCGATGTTGAAACCGAAGTCGAGTACATCTTCGGCGTTACGTCGGAGACGATCAAAACAAACGCCCGCTTGCCGTTGTGGTTTGGTTTCGGCGCCGGTTATCGCGCCGGCAGTAAATGGCAACTCGCGGCTGAGTATCGCATGCAGCGTTGGGGCAGTGTTCCGGATAACCTGGATCTCGGCGCGGCCTTGGGAAACAGCCGGGACATCGGCCTCGGGTTTGAATTTACGCCGAGCCGAAATCTTATCGACGGTTATTTGAAGCGTATCTCCTACCGCGCCGGCGCGACTTTTAGCAAGCTCCCGTACGAAGACCCGGTTGGCCACTCCATCTCAGAATGGGTGATGACGAGCGGTTTTGGTTTTCCCTTTCGCCACGGCACCGGACGCATCGATATGGCCTTTGAATTTGGAAAGCGCGGGGATTTGGATAGCAACATCGCGGCGGAGTCGATCATGCGGCTTTCTTTTTCGATCAACGGCGCGGAGAGATGGTTTGCAAGGAAAAATCCGTAACCGAACGGCTGTTTTGAAATATAGGATCATCTGAAGTGATACGGAGGGCGTCTGAATCTTTGCCCCTGCAAAAGGCTGGCACTTATCTAAGAATATTGTTTGATCTCTGGGTTTGGGCCGTAGTGATTCTGCTGTTTGGCTGTGGCGGTAGCCGAAAAAGGAGCGCCACTGAGCAAGAGGGCGCGCCGCCCCCAAAGAACGAAGCAAGCCAAAGCGCCTATCAAATCGAGTTGAAGCGCAATTGGAGTTTCGGCTTCGAGAATTACAAAAACCGGCGGTACCAGGACGTTCCGCATTTTTTTTGGCGAGTAGTGGAGATGGATACGGCGAAAGCTTTCCTCGACGTCTACTCCTTCCTTGCCAATGCCTATCTTGAGTTGGGCAAGCCCGACAGTGCGTTTCTAGTTTATGAGCATGGGATTCAAACTCATCCAGATAATTCAAATCTGTATCGCGGACTGGCGAATTTGCTTGTCTTGCAAGATCACAGAGAAAAAGCCATCGCTCATTATCAAAAATTAGTGGAGATGAACACGGCAGAGGAAGATGACTTTAGGAAATTGTGCGAACTCTACCTCGCCACCGCCGACACTCTCCACGCTATCGAGGCTTTGGAGAAAGTGCAAGCATTAGCTCCTGAAGATTTGGAAATACGCCACCGCTTATCGATGTTGTACCCATCTGGAAATCACCGCGCCAACGATGATGTGCAACTTTTAAAGCTTCGTCTGCAGCTAAATCCAAACGACCCACCCACGTTGCTGGCGCTGGGCAAGGCATATTATTATCGTCTCGACTACGCTGCAGCCGCGGAGATGCTCGGGCTGTATGTCGAAATGATGCCCAATGATTCATACGCGAGAGAGTATTTGGGCGGCGCTTATCTTGCGCTGCACAGATTTCATGAGGCGACGATTCAATTCAACGTTATCCTCGCCGGCAATCCGCAGCACCCCGAAGCCTTGGCGATGTTGGCGAGCTGCCATGCCGGGCTTAAAGAATGGGCGTCGGCTCGACGGTACGCGCACCGGGCCTTGACTGTTGACGATAAGAATGGATTGACCTATATTGTACTCGGAGAAATATATGAGAAGGCGGCGCGCGATTGTCAGACCGCCAGCGATTTTTCAAAAAAGCTCGTATTTCGTTTGGCTTATGAGCAATATGAGAAAGCAGTGCATGATTCGAATTCTCAAAACGAAGCAAACCGGCGAATGAAGTCGCTCCAGTCGATGCTGCCATCGGCCAAAGATTATTTTATGAATAAAAATCAGGATCGCCCTGATGGTGAATGTTATAGTTGGATCTACAAGTGAGGAATGAAAGTGGCGCGAACTCGTAAGAAAGCCGTCGTTGTCAGCCGGCTTGCCGAGACCGATCCGAAAGTATATGAAGCCGTTCAAGATGAAACGCGACGGCAAAACCAAACACTCGAGTTGATCGCATCGGAAAATCATGTCAGCCTCGCGGTCTTGGAAGCGCTAGGCCAACCGATGACCAACAAATATGCCGAGGGTTATCCGGGAAAAAGATATTACGGCGGCTGCGAGTTTGTTGATGTCGTGGAAAACTTGGCGCGCGATCGTGCCAAACAACTCTTTAATGCCGACTATGCCAATGTGCAGCCGCACTCCGGCAGCCAGGCCAACATCGCCACGTATTTCGCCTTTGTGAAACCGGGTGACACGGTGATGGGGATGAATCTCGCGCATGGCGGACACTTGACTCACGGCAGCCCGGTGAATTTTTCCGGACGTTTGTTTCGAATGGCTTTTTACGGAGTGAATGTCCAAACCGGCCGCGTCGATATGGATCAAGTTCGTGACGTCGCCCGACGCGAAAAACCGAAAATGATCATCGTCGGCGCCAGCGCCTACTCACGAGAGTTTGACTATCGATTCTTCCGCGAGATTGCCGACGAAGTGGGCGCAAAAGTTGTCGCCGACATCGCCCATCCCGCGGGGCTGATTGCCAGCGATTTGCTCAAAAGCCCGCTGTCCCACTGCCATGTAGTGACCACGACGACGCACAAAACGTTGCGCGGCCCTCGCGGCGGCATGATTCTCATCGGCCACGATGACGACAATGATCTCGGACTGGTAACCACAAAAGGCCGCAAGAAGAAATGGTCGGAGATCATCGATTCAAACATCTTCCCCGGCTTTCAAGGCGGCCCGTTGATGCACGTGATCGCCGCCAAAGCTGTAGCGTTTAAGGAAGCTTTGGAGTCTTCATTCGTCGATTACTCGAAGCAAGTTATTCTTAACGCTCAAGCATTGGCTCAGAAACTCATCGACCTGGGTTATGACATCGTCTCCGGCGGCACTGACAACCACCTCATGCTTGTCGATTTGCGCAATCGCAATTTGACCGGGAAAGAGTGTGAAGAAGCGCTGGAGAATGCCGGTATCACCGTCAATAAAAACATGGTGCCGGACGATCCCCAGCCGCCGACCGTGACCAGCGGCATCCGCATCGGCACGCCGGCGCTGACCACGCGCGGCATGAAAGAAGATGAAATGCGCGAGGTGGCTTTTCTCATGGACAAAATCTTGTCCGACATTCATAACGATCTGGTTATCGAGCGTGTGCGCGAGCAGGTGCTCGATTTGTGCAATCGGTTCCCATTATACGAGATGTCTGCTGTTTGATCTTGCATGCAAGATGAGCGGTTTGATTGCTGTCCGACTTTTGTGAGCTGTGAGGCGGGTTGTGAGTTACGTTTTATTTCCATTGTGGAGGAAGGGATATGCGCTGTCCTTTTTGCAACTATGATGATAGCAAAGTGATTGATTCGCGTTCGAGCAATGAGGGCCGCGTCGTCAGACGCCGCCGCGAATGCTTGGAATGTAGCCGTCGATTCACCACGAAAGAGTACGTCGAAGAGTCGCCGCTCATCGTGATCAAAGACGACGGACGCCGCGAACCGTTCGATCGTGAAAAAATCTTGCGCGGCATCCAACTGGCGTGCATCAAACGCCCGGTTCCAGTGCAAACCGTTCAAGAAATGGTCGATCGCGTTGAAACCAGCCTTCGGGACGGCGGCCGCGAAGAAGTACATTCACGCCAGGTCGGCGAACTTGTCATGACTTACTTGCGCGAGATGGATGAAGTGGCTTATGTTCGTTTTGCCTCGGTCTATCGCAATTTCCAGGCGAAGGAAGAATTCCTCAACGAGCTTAGAGGCTTGGATAAGAATGGTTGATTCCTACGGTCTTTTTGTCGTTGAGCTGCCATGACCGTGCCTGAGAAGAAGCACATGAATGAAAGGGAGATGCCATTTTTAGACCATCTTGAAGAGCTGCGGTGGCGGCTTTTAAAATCCATCATCGCAGTCGTGGTCGGTGGCGCATTGTGTTTTTATTTTATACAAGAGATTTTTGATTTTCTCGTCCGTCCCTATCGCCATGCGTTGCAGATGTTGGCGGAGACCAGCGCCAACCCGGGCGTTACACAAGATTCGCGATTAGTTTTTCTCGGCCCGACCGCCGGCTTCATGATATACATCAAACTGGCCTTGACCGGCGGAATTGTCTTTGCGTTGCCAGTTATTTTTTACCAACTCTGGAAGTTCGTTGCCCCGGGCTTGTTGATCAAAGAACGGATGGCGGTGCCGCGCTTTACGGCATCGGCGACGCTGTGCTTTCTCGCCGGCGCGGCGTTTTGTTATTTTGTCGTCCTGCCCTATGGCCTCAGTTTCTTGCTTGGCTTTCAAACCGCAGATCTCGTTGCGATGATCACCATCGAAGAGTACTTCGGCTTCGTCACGACGATATTATTGGTGTTCGGCCTGCTGTTCGAGATGCCGGTGATTTCCTATCTTTTGTCACGGCTTGGTATTCTCACTCCGGAATTTCTTCGGCAAAAAAGACGCTACGGCATCGTGACGATTTTCGTCGTCGCCGCAGTTCTCACCCCGACCGTCGATGCTTTTACGCAAGTCTTATTAGCGGTCCCGCTGATGGTTCTTTATGAAATCAGCATCTGGGTGTCGAAGGTGGCGATGCCTGCGGAAATACGCGCAGCGTTGAAGACGACTGAGTAGGTGAAGTTTTACTAAAGCTTACCCGCGAAACACGCTAAAAACGCGAAAGAAAAGCCTGATCCTTTCGCGTCATTTCGCGTTTTTAGCGGGATAATACATTTGAATCTATTCGATCGATTGGAGCAAAAGCATGAGCATCAAAGCTGATCGTTGGATAAAAGAAATGGCGCTGCACCACGGCATGATTACGCCGTTTGAAGAAAAACAAAAGCGCGACAACGTCATTTCTTATGGCGTGTCGTCCTACGGTTACGACGTTCGCATCGCCGATGAATTTAAAATTTTTACAAATGTTTTTAATAGTATCGTCGATCCAAAGCACTTCGATCCAAAATCCTTCGTCGATTTTCGCGGCGAGGTTTGCGTCATTCCTCCCAACAGTTTTGCATTGGGACGCACGGTTGAGTACTTCAAAATTCCACGCAATGTCATGACCATCTGCGTCGGCAAATCGACGTACGCTCGCTGCGGCATCATCACCAACGTGACGCCGCTGGAGCCGGGATGGGAGGGTCACGTGACTCTGGAGATTTCCAACACCACGCCGCTGCCGGCGCGCATCTATGCCAACGAGGGCATCGCCCAAATTCTTTTTTTTGAAAGCGACGAGCAGTGCCTGGTTTCCTACGCGGATAAAAAAGGCAAGTATCAAGCGCAGCAAGGCGTCACCCTGCCGAGGATTTAACCACTCCATGAATGAGCAACCTCAGGAGAAGCCGCCATCATCAATGAAGCCCACAACGGTGGAGAGGGGGTGGGCAGACCTGCACACACACACGACGTACTCCGACGGACTCTTGTCGCCGCCTGAAGTTGTATCGCAAGCCAAAGCCGCCAACCTTCGAGCGATCGCCATTACCGACCATGATGAAATCAGCGGGATCGATGCCGCATTGAACGCGGCAAAGGCTTTCGACGTTGAGATCGTCAGCGGCGTGGAGCTGAGTGTCACGCACAAGGGAATCGATGTGCACGTCCTCGGTTATTTTGTCGATCATCACAACCCAAAGTTGATCGCCTTCGTCAAAGATTTTCAGCAGGAACGCCGGCTCCGGCTTGATAGAATTCTCGCTAAACTTGAGGTTATGGGCAAGCCGCTTTCCAGAGAAAGCGTTTTAATCAAAGCCGGAGCAGGCAGCGTCGGTCGTCCGCATATTGCTGACGCAATGGTCGATGCCGGATTCGTCGAAAGCTACTATGACGCTTTCAATCAATATCTTGCCGATGGACGGCCGGCCTACGTGCCCAAGAAAAAACTTGCCGCGGCGGATGCCATTAAGCTGCTGCACGATACGGGCGGGCTGGCCGCCATTGCTCATCCGGGCCTCGATGTTCCCGATGAGATCATTCTCGAAATGGTTCACGCCGGCATCGACGCGATTGAGACCGTACATCCACGCCACGGCGATGCGCGGCGACAGCATTACTCCTCACTGGCCGAAGCACACGGCTTGCTCACCACCGGCGGTTCTGACTTCCACGGTGGCCGCAAAATCAACGAAAGACTCGGCGACTTTCGCGTGACCTACGAAGTTGTGGAGAAGATGAAGAATTACTTGAGCAAGGTTCGAACGACATGGGTTTGAAATGGGACAGCCTGACTGTCGGCGCATTTGGGATGAACGCGTACATCCTTTGGTGCGAAAAAACCAAGGCCGGTATTCTTGTTGATCCGGGCGATGAAATCGACGAAATACTTGAGCGCGTGAAATCACATGGCTTAAAGCCTGACCGCATCATCATTACTCATGCTCATATCGATCATGTCTTGCACGCGCATGAAGCGCAGATGCGATTGAAGATTCCTCTTTACCTCCACCTCGAAGATGAGCCTTTGTTAAAAAATATTTCCGCGCAAGCTGCGATGTTTGGTTTGCCACATGGGCCAATTCCAAAAATCGATGGCTATTTGCAGGAGGGGGATGTCATCCGCTTTGGCGAAGTTTCTCTCATTGTTCATCACACGCCCGGCCACTCACCCGGCGCGATTTCTTTGATCGGCGAAGGCCATGCGATTGTCGGAGATGTTTTATTTCAAGGCTCCATTGGTCGCACAGATTTACCCGGCGGTTCGTTCGAGGTTCTTATTAAGACCATCCGGGAAAAGCTCCTGACTCTTCCCGATCCGGTTCGCGTTTTGCCGGGACACGGCGAAACTACGACGATAGGATTCGAGCGACTGAATAACCCTTTCTTGCAGTGAGGGTGCACTGATCTTGGATCAAGAAGAATTCTTTCTCATAAAAAGCCTTTTCAATAAAATCAAAACACGGAGGGAGATCCGATGCGCAGACTCGGTACGATGCTTTCCCTTTTACCATTGTTTTGTTTTTCTTCGCTGGGTTATTCACAGAAACAAACCACGCTTTCAGCCTCGCTCATCAAAGAAATCCAATCCCGAGCCGCTCAAGAATACGCCAGCCTCGATCAGCTTTATAAACACCTGCATGCCAATCCCGAGCTTTCGTTTCATGAAGAGAAAACTGCCGAGCGCATTGCCACAGAATTGGAGAAGGCAGAATTCACCGTGACGCGCAATGTCGGCGGTTACGGAGTTGTCGGTATTTTGAAAAACGGCAGCGGCCCAACAATTTTGGTGCGCACCGATCTTGATGCGCTGCCGGTTACAGAAAACACTGGCTTGGAATATGCCAGCCGTGTTCGCGTGAAAGACGATCAAGGCAACGACGTTGGCGTCATGCACGCCTGCGGCCATGATGTTCACATGAGTTCATTCATTGGCGCGGCGCGCGTGTTGAGTCAAATGAAAGACAAATGGCGCGGCACGCTGGTGTTCATCGGCCAACCGGCAGAAGAACGCGGCGGTGGCGCGACCGCCATGCTTGCGGATGGCTTGTTTACGAAATTCCCGAAACCGGATTATTGCCTCGCCTGGCATGTTGCTGCAGATTTGCCCACCGGCAGCGCCGGTTACTGCGAAGGCCACGCACTGGCGAATGTCAGTTCGGTTGATTTGACGGTTCGCGGCGTCGGCGGGCACGGCGCATATCCGCATACGACGAAAGATCCGATCGTCATCGCCTCGCAAATCGTGATGGCGCTGCAAACCATCGTCAGCCGAGAAATCAAACCCATCGACGCGGCGGTTGTAACTGTCGGTTCGATTCACGGCGGCACCAAGCACAACATCATCCCCGACGAAGTGCATTTGCAAATCACCGTGCGGTCGTATCTGGATTCAGTGCACGAACAAACGATTCGGGCAATCGAGCGCATCAGCAAAGGCATTGCAATCGCTGCCGGAGTGCCGGAAGATAGATTGCCGATCATGAAGGTCGCCGGCGATTACACATCTTCGACTTATAATGATCCGGCGCTGGTGAAGCGTGTGGCGAAATCGATGCAGACCATCTTAGGCGCCGAGAAAGTCGTTCAACGCGAGCCGGTCATGGGCGCTGAAGATTTTGGCCGCTATGGCCGCACCGAAGAGAAAATTCCGATTGCGATGTTTTGGCTGGGCACAGTTGCCGACGAGCGCGTGCAACAAAGCGTGCGCGATGGCGTGCCGCTGCCTTCACTGCATTCAAGTTTATTTTCGCCATTGCCAGAACCAGCGATCAAGACTGGTGTGACTGCTATGACCGCAGCGGTGTTGGATTTGCTGTCTGGGAAATAAGGCTTGTGGTCTCGGAGTTTTTTTGTTATTGCGCTGGATGTTTAAATTTTTTATTGGCACGGTGCTGGCATTGCTCGGCCCTGTGATTACGTATTGTCAGATTGCGGTCAAATAGTCATCTGTTGCAAACGTGCTGCGATGTCCGGCGGCAACTCCACCTCATGTTTGTCGCTTCCCATTGGATTGGGAATTTGCATCGTCCACAGCAGTTGTGCCTTTGGCTTCATGAGATGACACCACCCAGGCGGGATGATAATCACGCCTTCAAAATCTTTCCGCACGATAGCTGATTCAAGATTCCCATCCTTCCAAATCGCGAACGAATGAAAGCCGCCGATGTAGATTTCCGTCTTGAGCGAATGAAAATGGCATGTTTCTAGATAATGATCGTTGCCCACTGCCAGCGAGATTTCCGGTGACAACACGTAGCGATTCACATCCTCCACATTAAACTCAAAGCACTGACCACTTAGATGTTTTGCATTCTCGATCAAGTGATCGACGAGAAATTTTCGCGCGCCCTTTTCCGAACAAACGTCGAGCAACTGTTCTGCGACGTTTTCCTGGATCAGCACCGGCGCGGAGATGTAAGACGTGAAATTATTTTTTGCGAGCGCACCATCCAAAGCATCCAGCACTCCGGCTGGATAGAGTATTTTCCCGCCGCTGCGAAATTCAGATATCGCCATCCACGAAGCAATCGGATTCGTTTGGCCTTCATAATTTTCTACGACTTCAAATTTCTCCTGCCGATAAACCGCTTGATCTATAAATTCAGCGAGGAATATTTGTTTGATTTCATGATGGGGTTTGCCTGCATAGACGAAGATGTTTTCGAAATAACCAAGATGGCGGATGATGCGGATCTCTTGCTGCAGCTCTTCGCGAATTTCCCGGCGCAACGCAACGTCGCCGGTTTCGCCAAACTCGATGCCGCCGCCGAGGAAGCGATAGAAAGTCTCCGGCTTCACCGCGTCATAGCCGTGCATGACCAACAACTCGCTGCCATTACGAAGAAAGCAACCCAATGCCGTCGCGCGAATGTGAGGCATAATCTTCCTCAAGTTGTGTTAAGTCGACCTTGACTTTTTTAGCCAAATTGATCACATTGAACGCAATTTAGTCGCTCTTGATCAACGAGGCAATAACAAAAATGCGTAAGGACAATCATCAGCGCGGAAACGAGCGCCACAGCCAGGCTGTGGCAGAACATAACCACGCGCGAGGCATTACTTTAGAGCCAAGTTTTTCATTGCATTTTAGGGGCTATCAGGGTATATTTGCTGAAAATAAAATGTCGGTTGCGCAAAATATATCAGACATTCGCGAACGCATCGCAGCCGCGTGCAAGCGAGCCGGTCGCCAGCCTCACGAAGTTACATTAATTGCGGTCACCAAGACTCAGCCGGTTTCAATCATTCGCGAAGCGGTGAACGCAGGGATTACAGTTCTCGGCGAAAACCGTGTGCAGGAAGCTGATGACAAAGTTCCCAAACTTGGCGCTGAGGTAAGTTGGCACCTCGTAGGCCACTTGCAGACGAACAAAGTCAAGAAAGCTCTTTCACTTTTTTCTGTCATTCAATCGGTCGATAGTCTGCGTTTGGCGCAGGAAATTCAGCGGCAGGCAGAAGCATCGAAGCAAACGGTTCGAGTTTTCATCGAAGTCAACACCTCAGGCGAGGCAACAAAGTTTGGCATCGAACCCAAATTAGCGCCGGAGTTGGCAAAGCACATCGCTGAATTTCCAAATCTGAGATTGGGCGGTCTCATGACCATCGGCGCTTTGACGGCGCAGACCGAAATTATTCGCGGATGCTTTCAACGGCTACGGGAGTTGCGAAACGAAATTCGCGGGAGTAACGCGCCTCATACTGCTCTCCTCGATTTGTCGATGGGTATGACGGACGATTTTGAAATCGCTATAGAAGAAGGGGCTACAATAGTGCGAATCGGCCGGGCGATTTTTGGCGAGAGAAACTAACTTCAACGCATGTGATTGTTTCAATCGCCGTTAAAAAATTTACTGGAGGCAGGACTTGAAGCTGACCCCGCTGGACATAAAAAAACAGGAATTCAAACGCGTGATGCGCGGCTTGGATACCGAAGAAGTCGGCGCATTTTTAGACATGGTTGCCGATGAGTACGAGACGCTCGTGCGCGAGCGCAACCGCTTTGACGAAGAAAATATCAAGCTGCGGACTCAACTGCAAGACTATCAAAACGTCGAAAAATCCCTGAAGCAAACACTCGTGACCGCACAGGAAAACGTACTGCACTCGCGCGAAAACTCCAAACGCGAAGCCGACATGTTGGTGCGTGAGGCCGAGCTGCAAGCCGAGAAAATCATTGAAGAAACCAAAATAAAGTTGGCGAAATTAAAGAATGAGTTGCTGGTGGTACGCGCACAAAAAGACTCCTTTGCGCGGCGCTTGAGACATCTGCTCGAAAGCCAGCTTGAGTTGATCGGTGTGCTGGAGTTAGATGACATCGGCTTTGGCGACGGCGAGAAAAGAACCTCCCCGGCACCGGAGGTTTCGGCGCGAAACCGCGCTGAGAGATTGGCGCCGGCCCAAACCACTCGACCCGTAAACCGAAATGAGACTCCAGCTATGTCTGGTCGTTCGACAACGATAAGGCCGCAGGATCAGCGCCCGCTTCCCAATCAAAAAGCGGCCCCGGTTGCAAAGGAAGATACCTCCGAGCAGAAAATTTCGGATCATTTTGTGACTTGATACATGACATCGCGCAGTGACTTCGACCTATTTTACAGAGGTAGAATTTAATAGAGGGATGAGGAATTCGAAACTTTACAAAGATTCGCGGATCACACGGTGCCGCCACCTTCATACAGGCCATTGACAGCATCTGTTGTCGTTGATGACGCTGTTGTTCGCTTTCAACAAAATGAAGTGAAGAAAAGTTTTCAGAATAGACCTGCTGGTTGTTGATTCCAAAGTGGCGCCGCCGGACGGGGTGACGCCTTTTTTATTTTATGGAGCAACGAAATTTCATGAACGAGCTTCGCCAAAAAATACAAGAAGCATGTACTCTGCTCAAAAACAAAACGAAAATTCAACCGGAAATCGGGATCATACTTGGCACCGGATTGGGCGCTCTTGCTAAAGAAATTGACGCCGAAGCATTTGTGCCCTATCAAGAAATCCCGCACTTTCCTCTTTCAACAGTGGAAAGCCATGCCGGTCGTTTGATCTTTGGCAAGCTCGGCCAGAATAAAAAAAATGTCATGGTCATGCAAGGGCGCTTTCACTATTACGAAGGTTACTCGGTGCAACAAATCACCTTTCCGGTGCGGGTGATGAGAGCGCTCGGCTGTCACACGCTGCTCGTTTCAAATGCCTGCGGTGGCATGAATCCGCTTTATACTCCAGGCGATCTCATGATCATGACCGACCATATCAATCTGCTCGGAGACAACCCGCTCATCGGGCCGAATGACGACGAGCTGGGGCCGCGCTTTCCGGATATGAGCGAGCCTTACACGAAATCGTTGATCGCGCTGGCGGAGCAAATTGCCATTGAAGAAAAGATACGCGCGCAGCGCGGCGTCTATGTGGTGGTGGCTGGGCCGAATCTGGAAACACGCGCCGAGTATCGCTTCTTGCGCAGCATTGGCGCCGATGTCGTGGGCATGAGCACCGTGCCGGAAGTGATTGTGGCGGTGCACAGCAGCATGAAAGTTCTCGGCATCTCGGTGGTGACCGATGCCTGTCTTCCCGACGCATTGGAGCCGGTGAACATTGCGAAGATTTTGAAAACTGCCGCTGAGGCGGAGCCGAGGCTGACGTTGCTGATGAAAAGAGTAGTTGAGCGGATATGAGATGAGAGAGAGTGTTGGAAGAAGGTGATTTTCGATAGAGGTGGTATGGTGGATGTGATCTCCGACAAAAAAATCGATTGGCCGCAGCCGCAACGTTTCGACAGCGAAGATGAATTCGTCGCTTGGTGCGACGAAGATACCAATGCTGAATATGTTCATGGGGAGGTAATTATGGCGCCACCCGCATCTCTTGATCATGATGATCGACTCACGTGGTTTGGAACATTCTTGCGTCTCTTCGTTGAGAAAAACAATCTCGGCAAGGTATGGGGGACGGGGAACATACAAGTTCGTTTGCGCCCTGGAATACGCCGTAACCCGGATATCGTTTTTGTGGCGAAAGAACGGTTGCATCTATCGCGAGAGAATTATGTTGATGGCGCTCCCGATCTTGTTATGGAGTTCGTCTCCCCGGAAAGCAGGGTGCGCGATTGGCACGATAAATTTCGAGATTATGAAGCCGCCGGCGTTCGCGAATATTGGATCATCGATTTGCAATTGAAACGATTGGATGTGTACGTACTTGGCGAGGATGGGCGTTATCATCTTCTCGAAGAGAGCGATGGAAAAGTCTTTTCGAAAGTTTTGTCCGGTTTCTGGATAAAGCCGAGCTGGTTTTGGCAGACACCGTTGCCTGGCGTTCATGAAGTCGCAAAAGAAATTGAAATTATTTCTTAATCATCTCAAAATACAAACAACTGCAGTGATCTTTCTTCCTCCACTTAAGGTACGTACGGATGTTTAAGCAGCTTTCTCAAAATCTCGACATTCCCACCATCGAAAAAGATATTTTGAAGTTTTGGGACGAGAAAGAAATTTTCAAAAAAAGTATCGATAATCGCGATCCTGCCAAACCCTTCGTGTTTTATGAAGGCCCGCCCACGGCGAATGGCCGTCCCGGCATTCATCATGTCCTTGCCCGCGCGCTGAAAGACCTTGCCTGCCGTTTGAAAACCATGCAAGGTTATCGCGTTGAGCGCAAAGCGGGGTGGGATACGCACGGCCTTCCAGTCGAAATCGAAGTTGAAAAACAACTCGGCTTTAATCGCAAAGAACAGATCATCGAGTATGGCGTAGACAAGTTCAACGCACTCTGCCGCGAGAACGTTTGGAAATACAAAGCTCTCTGGGATGATTTAACCCGCCGCATGGGCTACTGGGTTGACCTCGACCATCCGTACATCACCTACGAAAATTCCTACATCGAGAGCGTATGGTGGATCATCAGTGAATTCTGGAAGAAAGGGTTGATGTATCTCGGCCACAAGATCGTGCCTTATTGCCCACGCTGCGAAACCGCGCTCTCCAGCCACGAAGTGTCTCTCGGTTATGATGAAGTCGATGATCCGTCGGTTTTCGTCAAAATGCGTCTGAAGAATTCTCCCGACACTTTTTTCTTAGTGTGGACGACGACGCCGTGGACGCTGATCTCAAATGTTGCGTTGGCGCTGCATCCCGAGGTCGACTACGTGAAAGTGGCGCACAACGATCAAAAATTGATCTTGGCTGAAGCGCGCTTGCCGGCATTGAAGGGCGAATACGCTGTCCTCGAAAAATACAAAGGCAAGGCTCTTCTGAATATCGATTACGAGCCGCTCTTTGATTTTTGCAAAGTAGATGCAAGCACCGGCCAGCCCATAGGCCGGGCGCATTACACGGTTGCTGGTGAGTTCGTCACCACCGAAGACGGTACCGGCATCGTGCACATGGCCCCGGCCTTCGGCGAGGACGATTATCAGGCCGGGCGCAAATATAATTTGCCGGTGTTACAGCCGGTGGATAAGAGCGGTAAGTTCACCTCCGAAGTCACGGCCTGGGCCGGACAGTTCGTCAAGGATGCTGATCGCGACATTATCGGCCATCTCAAAAAAAACGGCCAGCTTTATCGCTCAGAAAAATACCGGCACAGCTATCCGCATTGTTGGCGGTGCGACTCCCCGTTGCTTTATTATGCAAAGCGTTCTTGGTATATTCGCACCGAGCAAAACAAAGATCGCTTGCTGAAAGCAAATTCACAAATCGCCTGGTATCCAAAAGAGATCGGCGAAGGCCGATTCGGCGAATGGCTGCAAAACAATGTTGACTGGGCATTGTCGCGCGACCGTTTTTGGGGCACGCCCTTGCCGATTTGGGTATGCGAAAAATGCGACGCGCAAGAATGCATTGGCAGCGAAGAAGAGCTGCACGCCCGCAGTGGCAAAACGCTGGACGATTTTCACAAGCCTTTCATCGATGAGGTGACGTGGAAATGCGAGAAATGTGGCGGCCTCAAGCGCCGCACACCGGAAGTCATCGACGTATGGTTTGACTCCGGCGCAATGCCGTTTGCGCAATGGCATTACCCATTTGAGAATAAAGAAATCTTCGAACGCAGCTTCCCAGCCGATTTTATCACGGAAGGCGTTGATCAGACCCGCGGCTGGTTTTACTCTTTGCTGGCAATCGCTGCGCTCTTGAAGGATCAACCGTGTTACAAAAGTTGTTTAGTGTTGGAATTGGTGCTCGACAAAGAAGGCCAGAAGATGTCGAAGAGCCGCGGCAATGCGGTTGATCCTTTTGGTTTGATTGACAAATACGGCGCCGATCCGGTGCGATGGTATTTGCTGACGGTCAGCTCGCCTTGGCAAACTACACGCTTCGACGAAGACGGCATTCTCGAATGTGTTCGAAAATTTTTTGGCACGTTGCTGAATACCTATTCTTTCTTTGCAATGTATGCGAACATCGACCGCTTCTCCTATTCTGCAAAACCGAGCGATGTTCGATCACGGCCAGAGATCGACCGCTGGATTTTGTCGGAGTTGAATGCGCTCGTGGAGCGCGTCGAAGGCTGGATGAATCGATATGAGGTCACGCGCGCCGCGCGAGCGATTTCAGATTACGTGATCGACGGTGTTTCGAACTGGTACGTGCGGCGGAATCGCCGGCGCTTTTGGAAGTCGGAGATGGGCGCGGATAAGCAGGCGGCTTATGAAACGTTATACCACGTTCTGCAGACCGTCGCAAAACTCATCGCGCCTTTTGCGCCGTTCGTTGCCGAAGAAATATATCGCAACCTGAACGCACAGCACCAAGGAGGAACGGAGAGTGTGCATCTTGCGGCTTATCCATCTGCTGCGGACCCGCTTTATCAATTCCGCGAGCCGGAGCTTGAAAATAGAATGCGCGCCGTGCTCGACATTGTTGCCGCGGGTCGAATGCTGCGAAATGAAAAAAGTCTCAAAGTTCGCCAACCGCTTCGACGCATCATCGTTGTCGCGACGAATCAAGAACAGAGATCTGTTATCGATGGCGGCGCAAGCTTGATCCGTGAAGAATTGAACGTGAAAGCCGTTGATTTTGTTGACAAGCTCGACGCCTTGACGATTCGCCGCGCCGAGCCTTTCTTCAAAGGGCTTGGGCCGAAATTTGGCAAACGCGCCAACGCCGTGGCAGAAGCCATTCGAAATCTGTCTTCACAACAAGCTGCAAAACTCGAAGTCGGTGATACACTTTCGATTGAAGTTAGTGGAGAGACGGCGACAATTTCCAAAGACGACGTTCGCGTTCGAGCGGAAAATGTGCCCGGCTTGGCTGTCGGAACGAACGGCGCTTTCACGATTGCGCTTGATACCCAACTCGATGACGAATTGGTTGCCGAGGGCATTGCCCGCGAATTTGTCAACCGTGTTCAAAACATGCGTAAAGATGCGGGTTTCGAGGTGGTCGACCGGATTCGCATCGTCTATCAAGGTAGCGACACACTCGATCAAGCCGTCCAAAGAATGTCCGGCTACGTTCGCACGGAGACTCTTGCAGAAGATCTCTCCCGCAATTCTACGAACGGCGGAATTGTGAAGGATTGGGATGTCAACGGCGAGACAGCGCGAATCAGTATCGAAAAAGTGACTCCGAAGTAATGGCCAATAATCTCATGCAAGGTATGCGCTGCTCACGTGATGCACATCCGAACTTCCTTGCGGAGCACAATACACGATTTGTTGTATCAGGAGGTTAAGATGAACGAGAAGGACCAGGCCTTTTTCAAACAGCTTTTACTGGACAAGCGGACGGAGCTTATGAAAGAGCTCAGTCACCTCAAAGATTCCGGGAACAGCGATACCTTGAAAGACGCCTCAGGGGACAATTCGTCGTACTCTTTTCACATGGCTGATCAGGGCACTGACAACATGGAACGCGAGAAGGCGTACTATTTTGCGACGAGAGAGGGTCGGTTGCTTTATCACATCGACCAGGCGCTGGAACGAATGCACGCCGGCTCTTATGGCAATTGTCAGGAATGCGGGAAGCCGATTGCACGAGAGCGATTGGAAGCCGTTCCGCATGCGCGGCTTTGCATCACGTGCAAGGCCGACGAAGAGAGTCTGAAATCCCAGCCGTAACGCCCTATTCGTCGATTGCTAAATTCCATCTGAGCTTTTTTGTTCAACGACGCTTTGACGGGGTCGAAGGCTCGAAGCAAAAGGATCGCACGCACTTTCTCACATTGAAATTTTTTTCATGAAAATAGAACACCTGTTACGCGGCATGAATGTTCTCTTTTTTTCGGCAATCATTCTGGTCGCTGATCAGGCGACGAAGTTGATGGTCAAAGCGCGTTTCAAGCTTGGCGATCCCGTTTCTGTGATCGGCGATTTTTTTCAACTGACCTACATCGAGAATCCCGGCATGGCTTTTGGCATCCAACTTGGCAGCCCGATGTTCTTCACGATATTTGCCAGCATCGCCAGCATTATTATTTTTGTTTATCTCTATCGTATTCGGCATGAGAAATTTTTATCGCGATTCGCTCTTGCCATTATTCTCGGCGGGGCGTTGGGCAATCTCATCGACCGTTTTGCCTACGGCCGGGTGGTAGATTTTCTGGATTTCGGCTTCGGTGACACACGCTGGCCGATTTTCAACATTGCCGACTCCAGTGTGACTGTCGGCATGGTTCTATTGCTCTCTATCGTTTTTTTTGAAAAAGAGGCAGAAACTCAAGCGCCGGCAGTGTCGGTGGCGTTGCCTTCCGATGATCACAATGAACCTACCGAGTCAAAACCCATCCCTCGCAGCAAGGACTGATTATCAGCATATGAATGACCGGCAGCATCTTTTTGGCGGCGCCGCGGTTCTCTTGTTTTCGGCGGTTGTCTTGGTTTTAGATCAAGCGTCGAAGTTGGCCATTCGGCATTATTTTCATCTTCATGATTCGCGGCCTGTCGTTGGTAATTTTCTTCGACTCTATTATGTCGAGAACCCTGGCATGGCGTTCAGTATACAACTTGGCGATCCGCTTTTTTTGACGATCTTCGGCGTGCTTGCCAGTTTGGTGATTCTGACTCTTCTGATTCGTTTGCGCCACGAACGGTTTTTAACTCGGTTTTCTCTTGCCCTGGTTTTAGGCGGCGCCTTGGGGAACTTAATCGATCGCTTCGCGCACGGCGGGGTTGTCGATTTCATCGAGATCAATATCGGCTCTACGGGATTGCCGGTTTTCAATATTGCGGACATGGCTGTGAGCATCGGCATGTGTATTCTTGTCGTCGTCGTGTTAATTGACAAGGAGCCGGCAGCGCCGGAGGCAGATCTGCGAGAAACATACGCGCCCAAGGCCAAAGCAGGAACGACCGACGAAGAGAGAATATGGGGTAATGTGCCCTGACGAAGTAGTCCAGGAAAAAACCGAGCAGAGACTTTCTTTCACGATCTCTCCAAATCAGGGACGAGAACGGCTCGATAAATTTCTTGCCCAACAAATTGCCAACCTCTCCCGCTCCCGCATTCAAGAACTCATCGCCAACGGTAATGTTACCATCGACGGTAAGTCTGTCAAAGCCAGCCATTTGATTTCACCCGGGGAGAGTGTAGAAATTGTCGTGTTGAGACGGCCCGCGCCGAAGATGGTCGCAGAAGATATTCCCCTGCGCATCGTTTATGAAGATGAGTATCTGGCCGTCATCGACAAGCCGGCGGGAATGGTTGTCCATCCGGCGTTTGCAAATTATACCGGCACGCTGGCGAACGCGTTGCTCTTTCATTTCGATAAACTATCCGCGGGTGGCGGAACAGATCGCCCCGGCATCGTTCACCGTCTCGACAAAGAAACTTCCGGCCTGCTCGTGGTTGCGAAACATGACCAAACGCATGCAGCGCTCTCCGAACAATTTCATGAAAAGACTGCTGAACGAGAATATTATGCAGTTGCCTGGGGAAGACCGCGGCTGAGAAGTGGCCGCGTCGAGACATTTCTCAGGCGCAGCGAAAAAGACCGTACTCGCATTGTTGTGGATAAACAGGAGGGACGTTGGGCGGTCACAAACCATGAAACGCTC
>Ga0247727_10006215_pt1 | contig 23630 bp, 30 predicted proteins | sample WisWelCaveWW1625_FD_202498 | JGI IMG/M metagenome (GOLD analysis project Ga0247727, IMG submission 202498) | Biofilm microbial communities from Wishing Well Cave, Virginia, United States - WW16-25 | ecosystem: Environmental > Aquatic > Deep subsurface > Groundwater > Cave microbial mat | place...
GCTCCGCCAACATCTCCGACGACGCCACCGCCGCCGCCGCCGACCGCTCCGCCGCCGACCGCTCCGACGCCGACCGCTCCGCCGCCGCCCGCTCCGACGCCGCCCGCGACGCCGCCGACGCCGCCGCCCGCAAATCTCTGTCCGTAATCTCGCCCCGCAGCCACTTGCGTTTAGCCTCGATTACAGCCCATGAGCGCAGGTCTGACTCACGCCCCGCCTCACGCTCGGCCAGGAGCGCCCGCTCCGCACACCAACAGCCAAACTCGTGCAGCAGATTCGTGGCGTCGGCTACTTGCAGGTGGGTGCGCTCTGTGGCTACGGCCTTGGCCTTATCGGTATCCATGACGATCTCGCCCGACAAACGCACGCGGGAGACGATGGAACCTGAGCTGTACGTCAGGGCATCAATGGCGCGGGCCGAGGCATGCAGACCGTGGGCGCAGAGCCTCACCGGCCCTTTCACTTTGAGCATCTTACCGGCGGTGATCTTCCGGTGCCTGCCGTAGACTTCCTTGCCGTTCGAGAAGTGCCAGCCCTCCATCACGGGTGCGTCGCTTTCGCCGGGGCGCGCGGCAGAAGCTTCGCCTGTTCGGCCGCCGTCAGAGCCGCCGGGTCCCCGCGCGGGTCCGTGATCTCGCCCGTCTCCGGGTCCCCGCCATCGGGCGCGGCGTGCGCGAGCTGCTCCTGCCATTCGTCCACCGGCTCCGGCGGTCGGTCCGGCTCCGGCAGTAGCGCCGCCTGCACTTCCTCCGGCGTCGGCTCCGCCATCTCCTCTGCCACGCCCTCGATCACGTCGCCCATGTCTGCCACGTCGATGCTCGGGATCGCGTTGATGATGTCCGCCGCGCCCAGGCGGCAGCAGCGCTTTACCGCGGCCCACGCCAGCATGTCGCGCGGGTACTGGTGCCACGGCCCCTGCTTCGCGAGCTGGCCGCTTGCCTTGGCGTCCTCCATTGTGTACTCGACGGACATGGCGGCGCGTCCCTGACGGTGGAGCTCTACCCGGCAGACCTTCGCCGTGTATTCACGGAAGATGAATTGCGCCGTCGGGTCCTTCGCCTGGACGAGCCCCATCATGATCTGCGCGTCAGGCTCCGTCCGCCCATTGACTACGTAGATATGGCGCAGCGCCACCATTGGCCGCGCCCCGAGCTCCCACCCCGCAAGCAACACCGCCGATACCTTCGCCTGCGAATTGAGTGATGTCGGGATCGCGTGGCCACTCGCTCCAACGAGTGAGGCGGCGATATTTCGCATTACTATCAGGTCCTCGCGTGTTGGAAGCATCCGGGCCGGCGGATTCACCGCGATCGCCGTCGGTGCCTGCGCTACCGTGAGCGCCTGATCGTCGGCCACCGGCGCATTGTTGTCGTTCGTCATGTTCTTCTCCTCCTCAAGCGCGCGGCGGACGTGCTTGCAACGGCCATGCCTTCGATGCCCGAGGCAGTCACAGACGCCGGCGCCATTGATCGTATCGACGGTGTAGAGCTGCCCCGGCACCGTGTCCGACGGCGCGTATCTTCGGTTGATGCCCACCTCACACCAACACTCCCTGCGCCATACGCTTGGCGGCGATCTCGCAGTAACGCTCCTCTATCTCGATGCCAATGGCCTTGCGGCCTAAGTCCTTCGCCGCCCGGAGCGTAGTGCCGGAGCCCATGAATGGATCGAGAACAGTTTGTCCTTCACTAGAGAGTCCAGCAACAAGTCGCTTCATAAGAGCTATCGGCTTCGGTAGAGGGTGTTCCGCTGTGTCCGTGTCTCGCTCATAGGCTTGGTCACGAGAGCCATGCTGTATTCGCCCGTTGGATTTCAAGCGGACGGGCGATGGCGAGCGTTCAGGGTTGACGGTGATTACATCCGGCAGGCTGTCGCGCTTTGTGCCAAGAGTGTGAATGCCCCACATTAGAATCGGTTCCCAGTGGGGTAGTAGGGGGCTGGTCCCTATCCTCGCCCCAGCCCCGTAAGGCTTGTGCCAGCAAGCTACCCAGTCCCACGTAGGCAACTGTCGTAGCGCCTCAAGGCGGTGAGTCATAGCGAGTACCGTACCAGCGGGCCTCAACACATCGTCAACGCATGGCCTGAACCAATCCCAATAAGTCGCGCGGCTATCATCGTACGAGGCGCCATATCTACGCCCGACTCCATAAGGCGGGTCTGTCAGCACCAAATCCACTGGCCCGAGCTGCGGTAGGATGTCTCGACAATCGCCGTGATATATGGTCACGGCTTCGTCCTCGAAGTACGGCTTCACGCCCTCCTCCCGCCAATCGGCTCAACCTGTATCTGCGACCGCTGGGCACTACGGCGCCGAACCTTCCGCTCTTTGGCGAGCGTGTTTCCTCTCATCGCGCGGCTCATCGTGGCTCGAAACTCAGAACCGTAACGCGTGCTAGCGACCATGCTGCTGGCCTACTTCTTGGACGGTGATTTGTGGGATCACTTTCGTCCCCACCTTCGCCGGCGCCACGCTGGCGCCACGGATCAGGCCGCAGTCAATCCAACCCTGCACCACGTCCTTCTTCACCGTCGTCTCGAGACACTCCGCGAACTCCGCCGCCAGGACGCTGGCCTTCACGCACTCGTGCAGTTTCGTCGCGTCATAGTCCCACCTGACCTGACGCTCGATGACCAGTCGGACGCCCGCGATCTCGTCGGTGTACTGCCCGCCGGCGTCCTCCAGTAGCGGCAGCAATTGCTTCCGGAGCGCATCGCGACGGCGCTTCAGATCATTCGCCTCGTCGCGGACGTCGAGATACTCCCGAGCGATGCGCGCCAGCACGTCCGGGCTCACGTCGGCGTTGGTGGTCATCCCGCACCCAGCCCGGCCATCGGCTTCGCCTCAGACGTGGGGCCAGCCAAAACTTCGAGCATCGGCTCGTCAACGAAGTGGCTCTCCGGAACCTTGCCGTCCTTGCCGATCTTCGCCTGAATACCGATGCGGTCACACCCGCTTAGGTAGGTGATGCGGGCGGTGGCGATCCCCTCATAGCCAGTGATCTTGTCGCGCACCTTGGATCCGAGTGCGATTCTCATCCCCAGCACTCCGCGCAGCGCCGTCGCCCGTGCGCCAGGCAGAGCGCGTCGCGGCCGCCGCGTGGTGCCTCCACGGCATACGCCACGTCCAGCGGCGGGTCGCGCTCCAGCGCCACGGCGTGCGGGTCGAGCGGCGGCGTCACGCCCAGCGGTAGCCCCGCCTTACGCGCGTCTCTCCAGTCCTGCCAGCGGTCCTCAAATGCTCCTGAGAGCTCGGCTGCGAGATCCGCAACCCAGTCGGCATATCGGGGGTCGGGTGCAACGGGCCACTCAGCGTACTCCGGTTGCTCCAGCGCCGCCTCATAGCAGCGCTCGGCCAGCTTCTCGAAGTCGCTTTGTCGCGGCCAGCCCGTCATCGGGTGTATCCTGCTCGTAGGGGGGTAACGGTCATACGTTGCTCCTTCCGGCCCCGTTCACGCGGGGCCTCTTGTTTATTCGCTGGAGGTTGGCGTTCCCGTCAGCAGCGGGGAGTTTCGGCAAAGGAAGTGGAGGCTACCAATGGCTGACGGCCCCCGCTGCTGGCGGGAACGGCGGAACGCTGTAACCCGCGCTCCGCGTCCCCAAACAGGTCGAGACTGTGGACTCCCTTACCACCTCCCTCCTCGTCAGGATGGCGCGCCAGATTCGCTCGCTCAGGCGCCTCGAAGCCGGGCTGACCAGAGCCCGGCCCGCCAGAGGGGGTAGCCGGCTGCACCGCAGCAGCCAGGCTTCGAGATGTCTGAGCACGAGGGTGGATCTTCCTGTAGATGCTGGCGACGGTATCGAAGTCGGCGAGTTCGCCGGGAATTGGGATGCAGCCACGGAGACGCCGGACTCGCGCGAAGCGGCCCCGGTCGTCGCGCTCGATGATCTGGCAGGTCACGCCGACACCGCCTTCAGGCAGCGGGTGCCCGACGGACAGCGCATCCGGCAGTCGGAGCACCTGATGCGGTACGCGGTCTTCTTCCGGTACTCCTCAGAAATCGGCCACTCGCAATCGGCCCCGCAGCATTCGCACGTGCGGACCTCGTACTGTGGCTTGCCGTCCGCGCGCGTCACGCCGACGCCTCGCTCTCTCGCTCCGCATCCAGTTCCTTGAGGATAAATAGGGGCTTGTCCCAGTTGCGGGAGAAGCAGTTCGGGCAGCGCTTGGTGACCGCCACGCGAGGCACCCAACTGTGGCCGCACTTCGCGCATTTTAGGAGTGGTAATGTCTGCATGGCAACATAGTACCACGATGCGGCATCATGCTGTCAATAGGGGGTTGCCCCAGACCCCGTGCCTCTCATTCTAGGCGCTTTGGGTGTGTGAAGACCGTGTAGCGAACCAGTGCCCAACGACGATGCCGAACGGCCCGCCCAGCGTTGACGCCGCGAACTTGGCGTCCTCAACGTCGGCCCCAAATACCGGGCTGAGCGCCGCCACCACGAACGCCCCGGCCAGGCCTACCGTCACGATAGGCCGTGTACTGCCCCGCAGTAGGTTCAGGATTGTATCGCCTGTCATCTCTCTCCTCCTTCCAAGCCTCACCTACCCGCGTCCCCGTTGCGCGACGCCCTGACGGGGCCCCTGCGCGGCCACAGGCTCTCCGCGTGCGCCTCGTACAACCGCTCGACGAACGCGAACCAGACCGCGCCCATGATGAATCCGAGGGTGAAGATCACTTTAGTTTCCCGTTCCGATGGCCCAGATACCCCGCCTGTAGGACGATCACGATCACCGCGGAGCTCACCGCCCCCACAAATGTCAGCCCGTCGTGATGCCCAACCCAACCCTGGACTATCGCCAGCCTGACAGCGCCACCAATCATCGCCCAGCACCCCATCGCTGCCAGCGCCTCCCGCCCGTAGCGGTCGAAGGCATGGCGGTCAAGAGCGATCAGCAGGCACATAAAGCCTGCGCTGGTGACTCCGGCGGCGATGATGTTCTGAAGGGAATCGCTCATTGCACGATCAGTCCTATCACCGCTGCGACGGCGGCGCTTATGCTCGCGGCGGCGGCCCATCGGAGGATGGTCAACTGCACCTCCAACATCACCAGCCGCCGCTGAATGTCTGCGTGCGTTTCATCATGGTTCAACCACGTCCTCCCTTCGCGTCTCCCTTTTACCCGGCTCCGGCCAGTAGCTCCACGGTGACGCTCTTGCTCCCGATGTTCGTCACTTGAACCGTCCAGGTTCCCGCAGGCGGATCAGTGTGCAGGAACGTCTCCTGAAAGTCGTCCTTGTCGTCCACCAGCCAGGTCTCGCCGTCTGGCCGGGTGACGCGCATGATGATGTCCGTCTCGGTGGGCTCGTAGGGGGCGACGGTCTGGCCCGGCAGCTTCATCAGCGCGTAAGCCGCAAACCACGCCTCCGTGCCGAGAACGGCCACCTCCCGGCTCTCGACCCCGCCAGGTACTAGGCCGAACGTCTCGTTGATAGTGGCAGGGATCGCCGCCGCAACGACGGTGACCCTCCGTGTAGTCTTCTTTGGCATCTTCACTCCTTTCCTCATACGTCAGTCGGGTTCTCTCTCAGATAGACCTTCTGCGCCAGCGCCCAGATCGGGTGCGTGGTCACAGCCACTGCCAGCAAGACGAAGGCGAGCCGGTTCATGCCCTGAGTTCTGGCGGGACACCTCGATAGGTTGTCCTCACGTCCCAGATTGTATTGCTCACAGGTAGGGTTTGTACCTCCGCCGGTGTCCCTTGCGCGGCGAAAGTCTGTGGGTCCACCACGTGGACAAGTTCTTGATTCTCCGTCAGCCGATAGACCTCATTCCGGCCGGGCATCTTGACGAACACCTGGTCGTTCACCTGGCCGTTCAGCAGCTTGTCCAGCTTCGCCTCCTGTGCTGGGGTTAACGTCATGTCATCCTCCAGTTTAGCCCATGTCCATTGTGGTTTGAGCGCGTACAGATGTTGTCCGGGGCACGCTGTTTGCGCGAAGTCCCGATGCCCGTAGATCGGCCCGAGATTCGGGCAGGATTCTTTCTCGTAGCGAAGCCAGTCGTTCGTGGCCGCAACGACAGCGGCGGGATCGCTGATGATGATGTCCTGGAAGTTGCCCGCGAACGACGTCGCTAGCCCGGTTGTGTTGTGGCCAGAGGTGTGAGCGCCAGTCCGGTCGATGCCGCGCCCCTCGCAGACCGTCAACGTCCAGTCGGGCCGGATGAAAGCCACGAAGTTGTAAGGTACGTCGTTGCCGAGGTCGGGCCGGATCGTCTGCAAGCGGAGCATATGCGCCTTAATCTCGGCCAGCGTCTCCCACTGAATCGGGCTTGAGTCTGAGTCGATGGCGACGGTGTGGTGGATGAACAGCTCCGTGCGGCCGGCGCGGGGAACGGAGAACCCGAGGCGGGGTAGCCCTGACGTATCCCACTCGGCGCGGGGCATAAACTCAACTCGTGGGGAGATGCTAATCATCACTCCGGCCAACTAACCGCGAAGCTGGTCCGCTCCGCTTCCTCAGCCGTCTGCACCGCTGGTAAAGCCGTCTGCCGAGCATGGGCCACGCGCTGCTCCATGACCTCATGCCGGAGCCGACTGAAGATCCAGTCCAGTGCCTCCTGAGCCGTCCCGAAGTGCGCCTGTAGCACGGGCAGTGCCGCGTCTGGGATGTCTCTGACGGCGAGCTGGGTGTTGGTTGTGGTGTTCCGGACTGAGAACCTGATACTCATGCGCTCACCGCGTTCCTTCCTGTTGAAAACACCTCATAAGCTTCGTTTAACGCAGGGGCGTTTGTCCACGCTGGACTCACGGTAATCACCGTGGCGGTGTTGCTGGCAACGGCTCGCTCGCGGTCCCCGGCGGCAGCAGCGTCGGGCCTGCGTAGGTTCATCCCCTTCAACTGCCCGACCCGCCACGCCTTTAGAACGTCGGTGAGAGTTGTGGTAGTCCCGACGCCCGAGGCGATGCCGTCCATGTGGATCGAGTATTGCGAGGTCGAGTCCGGGGCTGTCACCCACGCTACGCCGATCGTCACCACTGTCGCCGTGTTCAGAGTGATGTAGCGGGTCTGCCCAGAGCCGGTGCCAGAGTTGATCTTTAGCCGCGCCCCGGAGAGCATATCGATGGGCCACGACTGCCCCGTGTCGGTCATCGTTGTGCCGAGAGCGGGGGCTGAGACCGTCCCAAGAACAGAGTTCGTGAACCCGAACCAACCCACTCTCGGGAGTTCGTCGTCACGCCACTCAGGGCCGTAGGCGACCTCCATCATCGACCACGTATTGCGTGCCTGTCCACTCCCAAGCGCAACGCTAGAAAGTCCAAACTCTACAGCGTCCACATCTGTCTCAGCTCCACCGGTCGCTGTCCACGGGTTCCCCGCCGGAGAGGTCGTCCGATAGCGGGTGTACCACTGGTAAGCGCTGGTGGAGGCCAGCACACCGATGTTGACCGCCCCAAAGGTGGAGCGGAGCCTGCCCTGAATGAAGCGAGTGCCCGCTGCAATCGACCAGGCAAAGCCGTTGCCGGGATTACCACCTCCGGACCATGCCGTTCCCGTGAGTACGGTTGCGGTATTGGAGGTGACCGTCATCGTCTTTCCGTTACAGGTAACAACGTGGTTGATCCACTGGTTAGTGAGCCAGGCCTCGCGGGTGTCCGTCAGCGTTGTATTGGTAGTCGAGACGGCAACGTCAGCCGTTCCCGAATCGTCAGCGCTTTTGTGCCGGGCGTAGACCCCCACAGCGACAACATTGTCGGCTGAGCCAATCCCTGTAGCGGCGTGGGTAAATGTCTGGGCCTGCGTGGCTCCCGTGGCCTGGATGTAGGTCGTGTCGGCGTCCGCCACGACTTCATCGACTTCGCTTTCTTTTGTCCCGCCTCCGAGCGCGGTCCATGCGTTGTCGGTAGCGGAGTCTCCCGACGGCTCAACCCGGACAATCTTCACCAATGGCGGGCCGGCGCCACCAGTGACCATTATCATGTCGTCGTAGTGGTGGACTCCTCCGATCGTAGCTAGCCCCGACTTCCCGAAGTTGACAGAGTTGATGTTTGCCGCACTACCGGTGCCGATCACCGCCTGCCACCCTGAATCCTCCAGCCAAACCAACGAATTGTCGTAGAGCTTGACCCTTCCCGGCCAATACCTATCGCTTCCGTGGCGGTACATCTCAATCGCGAGGACGTACCACGTATCCACCGCCAGGACCGCTGAGCCTGTCCAGATCACAGCCCCGAGACTGCCACCGTCGGGCTGGGCGAACTCTATTTGGCGGGCGGCATTGAGGCGGTAGTGCGGAAGGATTCCAGGGGCAGCGGAAAAGATGCCGGCATCATCCTCGAAGACATCGGCTAGAAAGCCGAAAGCCACCGCAAACGAGGTCATAGACGCTGGACTTTGCCCGACGGCGAGCTGAGTGGTGCGATACTGCCCTCCCCCACAGCGTAGAGAGTACGTGCCCGTTCGGGCGAACGTCGTTGAGGCTGTGCCCGCGTTGATGTTCTGGAAGTAGGTCAGCGGGTCGCCGGACTCCATGCCGGACATCCACTGAAATCCGCCCTGCGTCAGCGCCACTTAGAGAATCCTGGCCCCGATCAGCCCGGCCCAGATACGCGTCCCCTCATCGACGTGCGACACCGACTCGTCGCCGTCCTGCGCGTTGGTATCGTGACGGACGGAAACGTAGTCCGTCTGGCCTTTCAAGGCGAAGGCTGAGCGGGTACGCCACCAGTTTCCCGACGCCGTGACGGAGACGGCGGCTTGAAGCACTCCCGTTTTGAAGAACGAGAACGAGTGCGCGACCGTAGGGGTTGCGAGCATGAAGATGACGATCTCGTCGAATCCGATCTGTAGGTCTTTCGGCCAGATGCAGGGGATGATCGCCTTGTCCGCGCCCTGCGTCATGCTGTTTAACTCAACGAAGAGTCCGTTGGTTATCAGCGCCCCGAGCAGGTCGGTCTTCACGGGATTAGCCCCGCCCAGATTGCGAACCCCTCATCAATATGCGGCGCCGCCATTTCGTTTGAGTCCTGGGCCTGGGTGCTGTGCCTTACAGTCACGTAGTCAGTCTGGCCTTTCAGCGGTATTTGGATTCCAGGGGTAGAGTAAAACCGGAGGCCAAGGGCGAAGCTAACATATATATCAGCGAGAATAGTGCCCGTACCCGTAATGCCGTTCTTGAAGAAAGTGAACGCATGGTCGTTGGTGGGCACAACGTAGAAGAAGATCACGGCTTCTCTGAATAAATGATTCTCGTCTTGCCGCCACATGCAAGGGATAACGATTTTCTGCTCACCCTGGCTCAGCGAGTTAGCTTTCACCCAGATACCGTTCGATTGCAGGACTCCGGGAAGTTCAGGCTTCATTACTGCTCATAGCCAGAGACGATCATCGTCACGTCTGTCCCAACGTCCTGCTTGGCCGTGATGTCCTCGGTGCTGGCCAGCATGAACGGTCCACGGACGATCAGCGTCGTGTTCGGTGTGATCGGGACCGCTGAAAGCAAAGCGTCCGCCGCCGCGCCAGTGGTGGTGCTTTCGAGGTAGACAGAGACAGACCGAACGGTCGAAGTGTTCGTGTTGCAGAGGGAGATAAAGAGGACGATCGTCCGTGTCGGGGAGGTCGCCCCGGCGTGGATCAGCGTCACCGTGGTCGAGAGAGCGGTCGGGCCAGAGCGTACTTCTGTGAAAGCCATTACATCACCATCCCCATGAGAGCCAAGCCGATCAGAGGCTCGGCGCTAATCGTTACTGCGGCGTTCGCCCCGGCGTCGGTCAGGATCAGGTCTGTGCCCACTGCGAGAGTGCGCTCAGCCGAAAGGGTGCCGTCCAGTGAGATCGTCACGTAGGTAGCGGTAGTCGGGGCACCCCCACCAGCGCCGCCAGCCTTAAAGATGGCGTTGCCCGTTGCGGTGTCTTTCGTTAGGACGTGTTCGTTGGTCGCCGCCGCAACGGCTGAGAGCGCGTCGATGGCGGCCTGCGCGGTCGTCTGGCCTGTGCCGCCCTGCGCGATTGCGTGGGTGCCGCCGTGTACGGCGTCCACTGTGGGAGAGCCCCACGTTCCGCCCAGTTCCCCGCCAGGAACCGTCCCGGCCACGATCTCGCCTGTGAGTGTGGCGTTGGCGGTGCCGACAAGGTAGTCCGCGTCAGCGGGAGCGGCCACGACGGCCCCAGTCGCCAACGCTGTCCACGCCGTTGCCCCGTCGTTGTTCACGTAGAGCCTGTTGTTCGTGGTGTCCCAGTAGGGCGTCCCCTCTGGCGCTGTGTGCGACGGCACGCCCGCCCCGCGCTGCGGCAGCGGCACGAGTCCCGTGGTGGCAGCAGCGCCGCTCACCGTGCCCGTGCCAACGTACATATTCGTCGCAGAGGTGGCGTCCAGTTGGACGTTCGTGTCCGGCGGGTAGTTCGGGCCAAACGTAGAGTTCTGGAAGATGCCAGTGATGTCGATGGAGCCGTTGTCCTCCATCCAGCACCCCGAGAGAAGCAACCTGCCGAGACGAGCGAACTTCACGTAGGGGTTCGTGCCATTGGCTTGGAAGGTGCAGCCGTTCACCGTGATCGTGATGTTGGCGTCGGCGGTGGACTCGACATAGATGTTGCCGTTCGTGCCAGGCCCACCGAACCAGCAATCGGAGAACCGCAGCGTCGCCGCCCCGTCGATGATGTCCATGAACGTCTTGGCGACACCCGACGTTTCCAAGATGCAGCCGGTGAAGTCAGCCCCAAAGCTACCAGAGCCGTTCAACTGGATGATGTCAGCGGAGCCAGACCACCGGCAGTTGACGAAGTTGTGGCGCTGGACAGTTCCCACCCACAGCGACGTTCCGGTGAGTGTGCAACTCTCGAACTGGACGGTTGAGGGGCTGTGGCCGGTGTCCACGTCATAGCCTTCCTCGAAGTCGCACCGACGAAAGAAAGCGCCGCCGAAGTCCGCTGACACGGACCGCGCAAAGATGCAGTCCTCGAACTGGGCCGTGATGTTCGACGCGGTGCCTGTCACTGAATGGCTGGCCGAGGCCCCCCGGAACCGGATGTTCTTGAAGTAGAGCGTTGGGGACCCAGACGAGATCGTGAGCGCGTCACCAGTTGTCAGGCCAACCTGAATCTTGCCGATGCCTTCGCCGATCAGCCAGAGGTCATGCCCCGACGCCCAGGTCGCGGCGATGGTGACCGCCTCGTTGTAGACTCCCGCGTTGACTCCCTCATTGATGAGGATCGTGATGTCCGTGTTCTCAGCGTCAGCGGCGGTGATCGCGGCCTGGACAGTGGTGTAGATGATGACCGTCGCACCCGTGCCCAGCGTGACAGATGTCCCGTCCGTCCCGGTGTAGGAGGAGTCAACAACGTAGTCGTAGTGGACGACGCCGCCGCCACCCAGAAGTCCGCCGCCCGGGATGTCCAGTTTCAGCCGGTGGCCGAATCGTGACGCCTGGACCCCGGCGCCAGCTACGTCCACCTCCCAGACCTTGCCGCGGTAGGAGCCGTCGTCGTAGAAGCCGATCAGCGCCCGCGCCTCGGTCTGCTGCTGGAGGTCCCGTCGAAGCTGCTCTACGTCGGCGCGGAGTTGACGTTCTTCTTCAGGGGTCATGCCGGGATCGCCGCCCGCTCGATCAGGACATCGACCATGTAGCCGATGCCCTCGCCGCCTTCCTCGTCCACCGTCTGCTCGGACACAGACATGACGTAACCGCTGAACGTCGTGTTCAGTTCTGGTTCCTTGACGTTCACGAGTTGAGCCTGCTGTAGATCCCGGAGTTGTTTGAGCAGCCCTCGGATACCGCCGGAGAAGCCGCGGACGGCCTTCTTGGTCAGGGGGATTTGGGCGCGGTAGAGGTCGAGGGTGTGGCAGTCCATGCCAAAGGCGCGGATGCGGGAGTCAGAGGTTCCAGTCCAGGCCCATGAAAGTTGCGCACGGAACTCGCGAGCCGTGTCATCTGTGCCCGGAGTCGGTATTCTCTCAAAAAACCCCGATGTGGTAATCGTCGCGCCAACGGTCGCAACGGCAGCGCCGTCCCGCTGCACTCTCAAACTGAGTGTGGAGTTCGCCATCGCTTCGGTAATCACCCAGAGGCGGCGCAGTTGCTTTAACCGATCGGCAAAATCGAAGTCTGCTTTGGGCAGTACGAATACCGCTGTGCCTGCTGCCGCCGCAGCACGCGCTACATCGAGCGCACTGCGTGTCGATCCGTCCGCCTGCAATGTAATCTTGATGGCTGCCGCGGTTCCTATTCCAATCAGCCATAGAGCGGGAGTGTCATCTATCGCCAAGCGCATCGTCGTCAGCCCGTCCATCACCAGCGCCGATAACCATGTCACCTTGCCGTCGTCCTCGATGTAGCCCTGCCAGAGCTGCTTCCCTCTCGTCGCGTATATCCAACGCCCGTAAGCGACGACAGACTTCCAGTTAACGGCATCGTCGATGAAGTCCGTCGAATCCGAGAAGTAGTCCGGGTCAGACTCGAAGCCCACCGGGAAGATGAACTCGCCGAACAAGCGCCATATCCCCGACTGCGCCACCCAGTAGGCATAGGGGCCGTGGACGTGACTGTTGGAGCCCTCGTAGGTGCCCGACGAGAGGTTGGCCCCAACGAACCGCTGGAGCGGGATGCTGTCGCCCGCAACGGAGAACCGCCGTGGTCCGTCCGCCTTAATGACTAGGAGTTCGCCTTGCCACTCCAGCAGATCGGTAACGTTGAGCGAGGAGTCGCCCGCCTCGAAGGCGCCGACGAACGAAGCGAAGTCAGAGGAGAGAGAGATGATATTGAGGCTGGACTTGGCGATCTTCGCCGTCGTCCCGTCTTGCACCGTGGCGAAGTTGCTGGCGAAGGTCGCCGCGAGCGGTGTGAAGCCGTTGGCGTCCGTACCGCCAGTATCAGCGCCATTAGAGATCGTCAGGGTGGCGCAGGCGACGCTCTCGCCTCGTGGTATCCGCCAGCTCCCCTCGAAGAAAGCGGGGCGTCCATAAACGACGCTTGCAATGGTCACATTCGCGGTCAACGTGTTGGCGTCACGGTTGATCTTGAATCGCCGTGTGCCGTTGAACAGATAGAGCACGTTCGTCCCATCAGGCTGCTTGGCTGGAATCCAGTGCAGGGGGAAGCTGAGATCGAGGCCCGTCAGGCCGGAGATGACGGCGGAGGCACCGGGAAATAGCCGAATGTAGGGCGGGGCGGAAACGTCCAGCCAGTTCGCCGACAGACATCTCTCGTTATCGCCCTGATAGACCGCTTGCCCCATGCCCTTCCGGAAGCCCTTGTTCCAGGCGATGCTCAGAGGCCGCCCTTGGTCCACCTTCTGCCAACTCAGGCAAGGGTATTCCTTCGCTGCGGATGCGCTCGCCGGTGTGGGGTTTATCGTGATGCGAAAAGGCGTCGCGGCCACGCCTACACCGCCGTCAGTGATTCGACTCCGCGCGGTTCCCTTGTGCCGTAACGCATGACGCGGGCCCGGTCCGACGCCATCCTCGACCACAGCTTCCAGTCGCTCTCGCCACGGTCGCGCAGGATGTTGGCGACGGCCTTCAGCGCCACGTAGTCCTTATCGGCGTGGGTGAGGGAGCCGTCGCCGCCGAGCTCGTCGAATGGGCGGTAGGCCACCAAGCCGATCGGATAGCTGTGGGAGTTGGCGAACTCGATCCACATCGGGTTCACGTCGCTGTCGGACCGCAGGAAGCTCACGCCCAGGCTATCGAGGAGGTAGTCGTCGTGAGAGATGTAGGAGTCGGTCTGCTCCGCGCTCTGTCCAGGCAAGAGGTGAACCGCCGCCTTCACCAACGACTCGCGGTTCAGCCAGGAAGGGGCCTTGTAGCGACGCCGGTGCTGGCTCTGCACGATGACCTGCCCTGAAATGAAGAACGTGCTCGTGGCGGTGTCGGAGAGGAAGCGGAGCGCCATCTGCTCGCAGTCGGCTGGCACCGTCTCCGTGAACCAGACGGTCGTGTAGAGCCGTTCGTCGAGGGCGTCAATCGTGCGTGTGTTGCTGCCCGCCGTGACGTTTCGCAGGATGACATCCAGGCTGCCGGCCGTCACGCGGACGAAGACCGTCACCACAAGCGCTTCTCGCTCGCTCACGTCGAAGCTGTTGCTGGTCGCACCCTCAGCGAGGGCGTTGGTGCCCACCTCCAGCGCGCGCGGCCCGTAGAGGACGTCTGCGCCCGTCGTGGTGAACGCCCGGGTTGTCGGCGTATCCACCGCCGCCCAGTTCGTCAGGTCATTGGCGCTCATGTCGGAGTCGTCGACGAGTGAAGGGAACCAGAAGTGTTGCCCCTCGGTGGTTCGCAGCACATCGTTAATCCGCTGCACAAGGTAGTCCGGCGACAGCCCCTTCGGGTACATCAGGAAGGAGCCGGCCGCATAGGGTTCGCCGACAACAGTGGCGGCAAGGGCAAAGTCGGGGTTGACGGTCACGAGCCCTGCGGCAGTGAGGCTACCGTCATCCACGCCGGTCACGAAGCCGAACGGGTCGTACTGCACGGTCTCCGCCCCGATGTAGGCCGCTGCTGTTGTTCCCTGGTAGCCGCGTGTGACGGTCAGTACCGTCGCCGAGACCACCGCCCGCACGAGCATCTTCTCGGAGGCGTTGACCACGATGATCTGCCCCGTCACAATGTCCGATGTGCTGTTGACGGTCAGATCTGTCGTCGTTGCCGAATGAACGCCTGTGACGGTGACGGCCGTGTTGTAGGCCAGGGCCGTCGCGTCCTCGGCGACCTTAATCAGCCGGCCGTCGAAACGGGTGGCCTCATTCGTGCCGCGGGCGAGTTGAGGGAACGTGATGCCGGTGCCGCCGGCGGCGATCGTGCCGTAGAGCGGCACCGGGACCATCGACGCTTCGGGATCTCTTTGACTTAAAATCCGAAGCGCGGCCTGCTCGATCTCGAGGCGGGTGTTCGCCGTTAGGTGGGGCAACTAGCGGTTCCTCGTCGGCTTCCACCCGTGCCTCGCGGCGTTCCTCGCATTGGCAGACGCCTGAGCCTTCGCCCGTGACGTTGAGTGGCCCTTCACCTTACCCGTCGCCTTGTCCACGATGGCGTAGCGGTTGCCCTGCTTGCGAACTCCTGCCGGGCTCACTTCTTCTTTCCGCCCTTGCCCGGGTGTCCTTTCTTTGGAGGATAGGACTTCCCGCTGCCTTTATGTGGCATATCGCATCTCCTCTGCTGTGATTCGCTGCCCGTGTTCCCGTGCGTAACCTACAAGATCACCGGCATCCAGGTTATCCTTGATCGCCAGCGCCGCCGTGATAACCACCACTTCGTTTCCATCGTAAATCTCCCAGCCGCCGATCTGCGAGTCCCAGCGGTGAGGCCATTCAGGATGCGGATTCTTCACGCAACCAGTCCGTCGCTTGACAGTGGCAGCCAGTAACAGTCGTAACGTATGACTCCGCCGGTCACGCCTGCTGTGGCCACGTCGTTGAGGATGTTGTCGGTTATCACGATGTCCTTCAACGCCGCCGGAATAGCGATGCCAGCGGCATCGGGTGTGGTGTCTACCCAGAACTCGTTGGCGTCTATGTCCGTGGCGATCGTCGCGGCGATGAACAATGGTGTTTGAGCCACCGTCACCTTCCCTGTCACACCCAGAGTGATCGTGGCCGTCGCTCCTGTTAAGTCAGTGGTGCAGAACGCCATAAGGTAGGCGATCAGCACCTCACCGGTCACGGTGAACAGGGTAACGGCCCCTATCGCCCCGTTGCCAGCGGTGTCGGTGTAGGTCTTAGTGAAGGAGGCCCGCCTTAGTCCCTCGGCCCCTCTTAGTGTCCTGATCGCAGACATGCTTAACTCCTAGCGGGCGTAATGGATATTTAATTGCGCCGAGACGCCGCCCGTCCGAATGAACTCGATGCTCTGTATGTCCATCGTCCCCCAGACGACTAGTTCGTCGCCGGGGTCGAGGATCGTGCCGACTGTCGCTGTGGGGTCTGTGCCGTCGATGCGGTAGCGCACCTGCGCTGTCTCACACTGGACATGGGCCAGGAGCGCAGGGGTGCCGGTGGACGGCCCGTAAGTCGCTGCCGTCAGCGGAACGGAAGTTCCCGCTACCGCCAGCGCCTCAAATGCGAAGGTGTCGAGCGGATGGTAGGCGTCTTTGTCAAAAGGTGCTGGCATATCAAACTCCTGCCACGACGGGAGCACGCACATCGATCAGGCCCGCCGCCCTTGCCTCTTGGGGATGGCGGGCAAGTATATGAATATCCATCGCCGCCTTCGTTCGGGTGGCCGGAGTAGACTCGATGTAGGCTCCGTCTTTGATAAGGTTCGGATCCACATCTACTTCCACCGCTTCCTCGGCCTGGAAGTCATGGATCTTCTTCCCACAAGAAGGGACGGGGCAGACGCGGAATCCCATCTTCTCCCGCCCTGGACAGGCATTGGGATCGGGGCCACAGTCCCCGCCGCAGTCTGGACACTTGGACTTCCAACCGTTAGCCAGAAGCGACGGCAGATTGGTTACAGGAACGTTGCGAGGGGAATATCCCCGAGCGGTCGGCTTGTAAAGCCTCACCGTTCCCGGCCTCTGATGCGTGATCGAACCGGAGTCCTCCTGGCCCGCCTCACGCTTACTGGCAAGCTCAAAGATGTCCTCCTGCGAGACATCTATCTTGCCTTGGTGCTGGGCGATGATTAGCTGCTCCTCGGTGGGGCCAATCGTCACCTGTGGCGCTTTCATCCTTCGCGACTGCGCCTCACGCTGTTCCTTCGACCATGTTCTTGGCATTATCAGCCTCCTGTCCTTTGATTGCGTTTCTGCTTCGTAGCATGGTCGGCGAAGGCTTGCCGGATGGCTGCGTCAACCTGCTCACGGGGCATCTCGCCGTGCCTCTCTCTGAGCGCAGCGAAGTCAGTCTTCTTCCGTTGCTCCATCTTCATCACCGCCAAGTCCTCTAACTCCGCCGCTTCCGCTGTGCCGTCGCCCATGATCAGGATAATCGTCCGGTCATCCGGCCCGACGAGCATGATGGGGGCCTTCGGCTTACTTGACCGCCCGAAGGCATGGCCTATCTCCTTCGCCTCCGAGAGACTACGGACATATCCGCTCACCTGACCTTGCATGGACAGCGGCACAGCGGGAGCGTTCATCACCAACCTGTGCGCGATTGGCACCAACAGTTCAGTCACCGGCCAGTCGCCTTCTTTCTGCGCGGAGACCTGTAGTCTGAGCCCACGGCTGTGTATCGCGTTGCGGCCGGCGCGGTCTCTGTGGCCGGGATTTCTACCGGCTCCTCCCGAACAGGCTGCATTAGACCGCCGCAGTCGTCACACGTCAGCGTCTTGCCCGTCGAGAACGGCTCCATTGAGCGAATGGTCGCGCCACAGTTGAAGCACCTGTCGAGGTAAGAGGTCATTTCTCCATCCCCCAATCGTGACGGAGTTTGTCGGGATCGAAGCCCATCCTTGAGTGCATGGAGTCGAACGCCTTTTTCGGTTCGTCTCCCCCTTCAACGATGATCGGCTTCGCGTCCTCACGGTCACGGAGTTCATGGTAGGCGATGTCTGCCGCCTCATCGACGTTCCTAGCGTGGGCCGACGCCTTCTCTCGGAGAGAGGGAGTGGAGGCGACGCGCCCGTAGACGCGCCGCTCCCTTTCACTTCGCCCTTCCTTGATGATGAGGTACGGCATTTAGTCGATCCGCAGGTAGATGGTAGACCAAGCGGCAGTCGCAGCGACTCGCTGCACCTGTCCCACCGGCACCTCCGAAGACTGCGTGGTGCCCAACTCCGTGACCAGCGCGGCGTTGAGCGAGCCAGCCGCCAGCGATGGCACGATGACTTCCGCGCCCAGCAGCACCGTTCCACTGGTCAACACAGAGGCGACACCCCTGGTCTGGAGCCAACCCCAGTTGTTGCCCGTCTCTGACGTGGCGATGACGGACGTTGCGACGCCAACGGCAACACCTGTGGCCGTGGTGATCGGGGACTGGATAACGTTGTCGTAGGGGTTCTTGATGAGGTCCACACGCGAGGTCGTGGTGAGTGCCACGCGGATCGCGTGCCCCGCTGCCAGAGTGCCCACGAATGACCCGGACGACGCCACTACGGGGGTCGTGTCGAACAGGTACACCTGGCCAGCGCCGGGGGCCACGCTGATAATTGCGTAGCCCTGGAAATACTGGTCAATGGTCGCTGCCGTCGCTCCCAGCGTTGTCGTCAAAGTCCGCACATCAACAGCGTTCGCCGCCGCCGTTGTGTTGACGTGGTTGGCGACGTTCGCCGCTGCCTGGATCACATCACCGATCACGAGGTCTGCTCCACCGGCCTTAGCGAACCGGAACTTTCGCCCGTCCTGCTGTACAAGCTGAGTCCCTGTCGGCCAACGCTGAGTGGTGCGGCGGGTGCCGGAGAAGATGCTGAACTGCTGCCCTTCAGGGCCGTACAGAACTACTGGATAACTCATGGTTCTCCTTTACTATGACTCCCAAATCCGTTGCCGGAGGGAGGCCCACAGTCTGCCGAGAAAAGGTCTCGGCAACCTGCCGCTCCACTCGTCTTGACGACGCTGCATCGCGGCGTTGACTTGCGCCTCGGAAGCCCCGCAGTCGCGGCAGCGGTAGCCGCCCTTCGACGGCACCATGTTCACCACCGCTCCGTTAAGGGCTTCCGGGCAGAGCTTCATTACGATGTCGGGAGGCTCGCGTCAAACAGCATCTCCACGCCATAGTTGGCGCTTCTGTAAAGTCCCCAGACGTAACTGCCCCAGAGGTTCAGCTCGACGGCTCCGCGCATTGACTTGTCGGAGTCGTCCGCGTCCAGCCTCGGCTCCAGCTCGGAGACGTAGATCACGCCTTCCTTACTAAAGACTGCGCCGGAGGTGTCGTCGCTGGCGTCAACGACCATATTGGCATCCATCCAGATCGTCGCCCCCGCTACGGTGCCCAGCGCCTTCGCGCCTTGCCGGACGATCTCGTCGCCCATCGTCCCCGTGCCACTCACGCCAAGAGTGACGCCGAGGTGAGCGCCTGTGTTGACGCCGTAGACGTTCGTGCCTGTCGGTACATCCGTGAACGGTACGATGCGACCAGCAAGCACCATCGCCTGCAATGGGTGCAGTACGGCGTTCCACGGCATCGGCGCCGGCTCAGGGTTCGCTCGGTCGTTGCCGATTGCCAGACGCCCGGTCGCAGCGAACATATGGCCGGGTGAGATCATCGTGCCCGCCGCGCCGAGAATCGGCGTGAATGAGGTCAACTGCGCTGTGCCGTCCGAGTCCTCTTTGAGGTCGTAGGCGTTGTTTAGCATCCTTCCGGTGCGCTCCAGAAGGGCTGTGTCCTGCACGCGACGCATCGTCGAACCAGCGAGGATCACCTGCACCGCGACTTCGCCCGGTGTGTAGGAAGTCGTGGTGTCGGCAAGAGCCTGCGCGTTCGTGATGTCAACGCCGTCAGCGACGGAGTTGGCGATCACGCGACCGTAGTTGTTGACGTTCTTCGTCGCGCCTTCGTGGGCTTCCAGCTTCATCGTTGCAGAGGCGGCACGCATGACCCCCGTATCGTCTCTCAGAAGCTTGAACTCCGAATAGATCGTTGGTAGGGACGTATCTAGCGCCTGAGCCGTCCCTGCCAATGTGATGTTTGGCATTTGCTACTCCTTAACGGTCGGGCAGGGAACTCCGTTTCACCTGCCGCATTTCATTGTCGCTGATTTTTCCGTCAGCGTGGAGCTTGCGGGCTTCAGCCTTCGTTCTGTAATGGCTGCTACCCCCACCGCCTGCGCCCCCGGTAGGCGCCACGGCTTCTCCCCGCGCTGTTCGCCCGTTCGCGCGGTCTACCGCGCCTGCTTGCTTCTTAGCGAGGTCTTCGAGGCGCTTCTGCTCCTCCACCGCCCACTGCTTCTTCGCGCCCGGGTCTCGCACCGCGTCACGGGCGGCCTGGCCGACAGCCATGAGATCGGCGGGCTCCAGCTTCTTCAGCCGGTAGTCCAGAATGATCCCCTGCACCTTCTGCGCCAGTTGCCTGCGGCCGTCCACATCGAGGCCGGCAGAGAACGCCGGCGCTGTCACCATCGCGTCGAAGGCGTCCTCCATGCCGGCCCGATGCTGGGCGGCATTGTAGGCGTCCGCCCACGGTTTGTTCTGAGCCAGAATCCGCGCCAGTTGCTGCCGCTCCTCGGGGTCGCCCCCCTGGACTGCGGAGACAATCGAGTCCCTGAGACCCATTACGACCGTATCCGCCGCGGCGAGTTCCCGTGCATAGGTCAAGTCCCGTGCGTGGACCTCATCGAGGTCCGTGACAGTCTGCTGCCTGGCTTCAAGGACCGCGCGGTCGATCGCAGTTTCCTGCGCTCTAGCGGCGTGGCTCTGGGCCTCGCGGTAGCGGGCGTCCAGCGCCTCCTTGACACGGGGGTTCTCTTGCCAGCCTTTGGGTAGCTCATCCGACGCCGCCGTTTGCTCCTGTTCCTCCGGGGCTTCGCCTTCCGGTCCGGGTTCCGAAAGGGGTTCAAGCGCGGGCTCAGCCTCAGTGGTCAGCGTGCTGACATCAGGTTCGGGAGCCTGTTCCTGAGTAGGCGCGGGAGTCGTGAGAGTCGGCATGGTTTCCGTGCTCACAAACTAAGCCTCCTTGCTCGCCCATAAAGAGCGAGAGGGATTCCAAACACTCACGGGGGTGTGGCACTTGGTCATCCCTCTCGGTTTTCATGGTGCTACTAGCTCGAACTGAGACCTGTCTCGTGGGGTGCTCCTCTGTTCCTCTGGCTCCCTTGATTGGATTCTCCTCTCTGTCACATCAGTATACAGGTCTGGATACCACTCTTCCAGCACCACCCTGTTCTTCACGAGGTAGGCGTCCCACTCCTCGCTGATGTAAGCAAAGCGGCCCCTGGGCGAAGACAGGATGCGATACCAGGTGTAGAGGTTCGGTGAGTTGATGCGCTCTGCCTGCTCAAAGGCGATCTGCGCTTCTGGCTTGGGCGAGTTCCGCGCCACCTCTTTTACCGCCGAGATGAACTTGTCGATCTTCCGCCCGTCCGCCACGGAGACGCCCCTGTATTTCGGCGTCTTATTGAAAAGGTCACTACGGACCTGCGACGCTTCACGGAACGACTGGACGATCTCATCCTTTGCGGGCGGGCGAAGGAACGGCCCCAGAGCGCGGTCCACCGCGACCGCTGCCCTGTAAGTTGCGTCCTTCGCCGTGAAATAGTGCTCCCAAACGGGTTCCCCCGTCTGGTCAAGGAAGTCGCCGGGGTCTATATCGAAGTATTTTTCCACCACCTTTTCTGCTGCGCTCTTCGCCGTCTTGTCTTTGAGTTCGAGAGCGTAACGGCCCGAGGAGGAGATTGTAGAGCGATCCTGTTGACGGTCACGGTAGCGGTCAATCCATTCATGCGGGTCAATCTGACCTGTTTCCTTCAACTGGTTGTCCTGATCCTGCGTGCTTAGAGTGCGGCCTATACGCTCTCCATTGAGAGTGGCAAAGTTGTCAAACTCGGAGAGAGCGGACTGAAGCCGGTCATACTTATCCGGCGGCTCTTTATCAGTCTCAGACTTTACACGAGGATCGTCGCGCACGGCCTTTTCCAGAGCTGGATTGTCGAGATCGCGGTAATCCTTGCCGTACCTTTCCTGAGCGACGATGTTGTAGATGTTTCGAGGGAAAGTACGTCCGCCCAACCCGGCAGCGACAGCTGCGAGCGCTTTGTCATCGGCTTCTCCGCGCGCTTGAGCCAACGCCTGTAAGACTTGAGGTTCCAGATTCCGTTCAGCGAGTTTACGCCAAGCATTCGGGTCGCGTAGCAACTCCTCGATGTCGGCAGGATGTCCTGTGGCATCGGTGCCCGTCAAGTAGTCATAGAGATTGCCCGTAACAGGAGAGGTACGTGAGCGCACATAGTTAACGATGGGATTTCGAGTCTCAGAGCGCCAATCATCTAGCTGTGTCATCGTCGTCAGCAGTACAAGTGCTGCCCGGAAGCCGCCGCCAAAGCCGATCTCATTCCCGCCAATAGGGATGGACATGAAACGCGACCCAGACAATGGGTTCAGCCGTTTGGCGATCTCCTCATCTTTAAGACCCGCTAGCTTTGCGAAGCCTACATAGGCGAGTACGCCTGAAGCTAACATACCCGCCATTGCCTTACGCGCATCGGCCCCGATCACCCCGCGTTCAAACATATACGTTGGCAACGACCAGATGCTACGGGTGTAACGCGCAGAGTAGAGACCGAAGGCGTTTTCGACCTGTCGTTGGCTCGTGGAGACACCAAGCGAAGCTATATCAGGAACTCCCAGTTTTGTCTCCACGTAACGAGCTAGACGCAGCGCCTCATCTGACTGAGGTTCGATACCCAGCTTCATCATCGCCGCAAAGTCGATGGCGCGCGCAGCACCGAAGAAAGCGTCGAAGCCCCGCGCCGCCGCCTTTGGGATATAAGTAATCACAGGCCCCATGACTGGCACACGGCCAACCTGGCCAATCAAGCCCGATGGCCGGATAGCCTCTGTGAACTCGGTCCCCGCCGCTAGATCAATCCCATGAGCCTGCGCCAGCCGCGCTTCCGGAGCATTCTCCACCCAACGGCGATAGTTGGCAGGTCGTACGATGGCTTCCATTGAGTGAGCAACAGAGCGAGCCCAGACATTCGGTTTGACCAGCAATGTCTGGCCCTGAAGGAACCATTGGCCCACGTCCATTGCGCCCGTGACGATGAGACGCGGCACCGCCGCTATCATCTCGACGGGTTTTAGCCAGCGCTGGCCGGGAGCGAACGACTTGCGGAGCTGGAAGTAGCTCTGTTTCGGAAAGACGACGTTGGAGAGGCCGGGGCCGATGCCAAACCCTGTGTACTCACCGCGCCGGGGGCGCAGGATGTTCTCCTTCGCCGCCCGCAAGCGTTCCAAGCGCTCAAGGACTCGTTTCGCGGCGGCTAACTCATCGGGCGTCCCTGCCGGGGCTGCCGCAAGTTCTTCGCGGAGTTTGCGGATCGCCTGCTCGTGGCCTTCCTTGAAGGTCCGCCCGATCTTGTCTTCAATAATCAGCTTCTTCAGCAGCGCGTCGCGGGTGGCTTTCTGCATCGCCCGGACATGGAGAGTGAACGCCTCTTCCGGCGTGCTGTACGAAACGCCCTGTGCGATCAGCTCTTCCTGAGTCTCGATCACCCGCTGGTGCTGGGGCGACTGCTTCGCGCCAACGGGCCGTTTGACGAACGCTCTGCCCTCATCGTCGAGGGTAACGCTGGGGAAGTAGTGCTCTCGCGGTACGCCCTTAGCACGGATCGGCCTTCCCGCTGCCGCCTCGAACTGGTCGGCAAGAACGTCCGAAAGCGCATACTGCTCGCGGACTCGCTGGACCTGTTCAGGGCTGAGGTCGTCGATATATTTCGAGATATTTTCGGTGACTTCCCTCTGCGCTGCCTCGGTGCCATCAAGGAGTCTGACCATGCCTGGCACTCTGCTGGGCGTTAACGGCGTACCACCCAGACGCGCAAGAGTAGCGTTCGCATGAGCCGCCTGCTCTTTCTCAAGGAGCGAGTAGACGGTGCGGACACGGAGTACGGGATCGTGGCGGGCCAGTGAAGCAGGGGTGAAGACCGTCTGTATAACGGGCTTTGCGCCTGGCACTCGCGCCAATAGTTCTCCAATGCGGCGTTTCGGCTGAGCCTCGCCGGGACGGAGAATCTGGGCACGTTCGAGTGTTCGCCATCTGTCGAGTGTTGGAGCCGGGAAGTCGGAGGCGAGTCCTGGCGGCCCACCCGGCTTTTG
>Ga0247727_10006216_pt1 | contig 23628 bp, 25 predicted proteins | sample WisWelCaveWW1625_FD_202498 | JGI IMG/M metagenome (GOLD analysis project Ga0247727, IMG submission 202498) | Biofilm microbial communities from Wishing Well Cave, Virginia, United States - WW16-25 | ecosystem: Environmental > Aquatic > Deep subsurface > Groundwater > Cave microbial mat | place...
ACTGGCAGGCTGTTTTTATATTTTCAGGATCTCTTTGCCAGGTGCACGCGCAATTCCACGAGCGCCGAACGTGTTTTAGTCGCGATCGCCAACGGCAATCAGAGCAATGCGGAGATCGCCAGAACGTTGCACCAGTCCACCGGTGAAGCCGGCAGCCTGATTTTGCGGCTCTTGTCTTTGGATGTGATTGTCAAAGAGAACAAGCGCTACTTTTTTCGCGATCCGGTTTTTGCGCGCTGGGTGCAGGGCGCGCGCTCGTTCTGGAAAACCAAAATGACGCCGGTGCTGGTGGGAACAGCAGCGGAAAAAGCCGTCGCCGAAAAATTGAGCGCCGAAGGCTTCAGCGCGATTTATCAATCCAAAGCCAGCCGCGGCGCGTTTGATCTGTTGGCCATTTTCAACTCGTATAAAGTTGGGCTGCAGATCAAGGTGGTGGCGTCGTTCCCATTTTACGTTCGCGCGGAAGAAATTGCCAAAATGATTTTCTGGGGACAAAAGCTGAAATGGACTCCGATGCTTTGTTTGTATCAAAAAGCGACCGGGCAAGTATGCTATTATCGCCCTAATGATTTAAAAAAGACTGGCAAATCGTATCGCGTTGACGGCCTGAGCGGAGGAAGCGATCGGCTGCTGCCCATTTTGGGGGCTACAAAAAGCAAGAAACGCGCAAGAAACATAAGCCGAACGAGCCGGAATTAAAAAGCAAAAGCTTTGAACACGGATGACACGGATTCTCGCGGAAAATCAATATCAATCAGGCCGTGGGAAACTTATCAAAAAAATCCGTGCAAATCTGCGTCATCCGCGTAATCCGTGTTCAAGAGATGTAGAATTTTTTTCTAAGTTTCGGCCACCAATGATCCAAGTGAGGAGTTTTATCAATGCACAGCAAAATCATTATTGCCATTTTATTGATCGGCGCCGCCACGAGCGCCTCCCAACCCGCCATGACCGACAGCGTTTTTCTCGATCTCGTGCAGCGAGCCTCGTTCGATTTCTTCTGGCAGGAAGCCAATCCGAGCAACGGTTTGATCAAAGATCGCAACACGTCCGGCTCGCCGTGCAGCATCGCCTCGGTCGGATTTGGTTTGTCATCGATTTGCGTGGCGATAGATCGCGGCTGGATATCTCGTGAAGCAGGGCGAGATCGCATTCTCACAACGTTAAAAACGTTTTGGGAAAAACCGCAAGGCCGCGAGGCGCAAGGAAAGATTGGCTACAAGGGATTCTTCTATCATTGGCTCGACATGAATACGGCCACACGCACATGGGACTCGGAGTTGTCTTCGATTGACACTCCTTTGTTGCTCGCCGGAATTTTGGATGCAAAACAATATTTCACGAGCGCCGATCCCGGCGAAACGCAAGTGCGCGCTTTAGCCGATTCGATTTACTATCGCGTCGATTGGAACTGGATGCGCAATTTGAATCCGAGTATTTTCATGGGATGGTATCCTGATACGCAGTTTGCAAAGTTTGGCCAGTGGATTGGTTATAATGAGGCCATGATTCTTTATATTTTAGCCCTCGGCTCGCCCACGCATCCGGTGCCGTCTTCAACTTGGAACGCGTGGACAAGTGGATATACATGGAGCACGTATTACGGTTATTCTTATGTGATTTTTCCGCCGTTGTTCGGCCATCAATATTCCCATTGCTGGATCGATTTTCGCAACATTCAAGACGATTACATGCGGCAGCGCGGCAGCGATTATTTTGAAAACTCACGCCGCGCCACACTTGCGGCGCGCGCCTATTGCACCGCGAATCCGCGCCGGTGGACCGGTTACGGCGAAAACGTTTGGGGCATCACGGCATGTGACGGGCCGAACGGTTATGCCGCACGCGGCGCTCCTCCGGCGCAAAATGATGACGGCACGATTGCGCCAACTGCCGCCGGCGGCTCGATGCCGTTCACGCCGAAAGAATCTCTCGCGGCGTTGCGTTACATGTACGATACTTATCGCGATAAAATTTGGATGAAGTACGGTTTTCGCGACGCGTTCAATTTAACCGTGAATTGGTGGGACACCGACGTGATCGGCATCGACGAAGGGCCGATCGTGATGATGATCGAGAACTATCGCACAGGAAGCATTTGGAAACGCTTCATGCAGAATCCCGATATTCAGCGCGGCTTGCAGAAGGCAGGATTTACGGCGATCACCGGTGTTGACGAGAAAGCGGTTGATGTTCCCAATCAATTTATGCTTTTACAAAATTATCCGAATCCGTTTAACCCGACCACGACGATACGATTTACATTGCCGCAGCGCGAGCCGGTGACGCTCAAGGTTTTCGATACGCTCGGCAACGAAGTGGCAACGCTGATGGATAGTGTGTTAAATTCCGGCGAGCACAAAGTTGTTTTCGCGGCAAGTGAAATGGCAAACGGCATTTATTTTATCCAACTCACCGCCGGACGATTTCGCCAAATCCGCAAGGCCGTTTTAATGAAATAGTCCAAGGTCAAGGGTCCGAAGTCCGAGGTCAATTAATTGAAAACGATGAACGCGGCATACATCAGAAGATACGGCGGCAACGAAGTGATCGAGATTGGCGATTTGCCGAGGCCGCCAATCGGCCCGAATGATTTGCTCGTGCAAGTGAAAGCGGCGAGCGTCAATCCAATTGATTTCAAGATTCGCGACGGGCAGACCCGGCGGATGTTGCCCTACAAATTTCCGTTGATTCTTGGCAATGACGGCTCCGGCGTCGTTGTCGAAGCGGGCGCAGCGGTGACGCGGTTCAAGCCCGGCGATGCGATTTTCGCGCGGCTGGAAAAAAATCGTATCGGCGCGTTCGCTGAATACGCCGTGATGAGCGAGTCGGTCGTCGCCATGAAACCGCGCCGGCTGAGTTTTATTGAAGCGGCGTCGATCCCGCTGGTCGGCCTCACCAGTTGGCAGGCGCTGCTCGACGTCGCCGGTCTCGAGTCCGGCCGGAAAGTTTTGATTCATGCCGGCTTCGGCGGCGTCGGCGCCTTCGCGATTCAGCTTGCCAAACATCTCGGCGCGACGGTGGTGACACGGTGAGTGAGCGCAATATCGCGCGGCGATGTGGTTTATGAATCGCAGGCAGTTCGCATTGGCGCAGCGGCATGGCGTGCGTTACGAGTACCTGTTCATGCAGCCGAACGGCGAGCAGCTTGAGCAAATCGGCGCGCTGCTCGAGGCCGGCAAAATAGTTCCGGTGATTGACCGCGTGTTTCCGCTCGCGCAAGCGCGGGACGCTTTTGCTCACAGCGAATCCGGCCGTGCGGTGGGCAAGATCGTCATTGAGCTATAAAGAAATGAGATGCAAAGTCGAAATTCGTTCAAAGTGGGTGTGATTAAGTGTGGCAAGCGGCAAGGCATGATCAAGCGCCGTGGCCGCAATGAAAATATCGGCAAGATCAATCATCGAATTTTTGCTCTTGAGCTCTTGAAATATGCTCGCGGCATTTTTTGCCTCGGATTCGCTGAAGTCGATGATTTCAAACAACTCTAAAAGCTGCACCGTATCGTTAAGAAGCGACTCGGATTTAGCGCCGCATAGCAATTCAAAGTAGGTGATGACCGCGGAAGAATTCGATGATGATTGAAGTGTCCACTAAAATTCGGCCGGCTGCCATTGGTCAAACTCTTTCCTGACTTCTGCCAAGCCGGAAAGCTCCTCGTCTGTATACGTGCCGATTCCGGCGAGAATGTTCTGCCAGCTTGTTTTTGTGGCTGGGCCGTTGTCGAGACCGAGAGGCGAACCCATGAAATGGAGTTGACCTTGCTCTCTCACAAGCGCTTTGGTTTTAATCGCTTGCATAGCATTAACCTCTAATTTGGCGTCTTTTCAATTTAGCTTTTAATGTATTTTCATGCAAGCATTTTTTTCCAACCAGTTTGGACTTGATTTATAATTTCAATTTAGCCGCGCGTTCAATTTGAACCAGCGAGAGTGAAAATGAAAAAATCCTTGATCGTATTTTGCATTCTTTGTTCAAGCATTATTATAGTTGCGGGTTGCAAAGAAAAAACACAATTGGAGCAGGACGTTGCCGCCGCGAAAGTTTGGGATCCTTTTCTCGACTCCCTGCAAGTCCGCACCATAAACTTTTTTCTCGAAACCACCGACCGCTACACCGGCCTCGCGCCGGATCGTTGGCCGACGCCGAGTCCCTCGAGCATCGCGGCGGTTGGATTTGCGCTCACCTCGTATGCCATTGCGGTGGAGCGTGAGCTCCTCACGCGCGAAGAAGCCGCCGAACGCACGCTCAAAACATTGCGATTTTTTTGGCAACTGCCGCAGCACGATCAGCCGCAGAACGTCGGCGGCTACAAAGGATTCTTCTACCATTTTCTAAAAATTCCCAGCGGCGCGCGCGAATGGAAATGTGAACTGTCAACCATTGACACGGCGCTGCTCATGGCCGGCGTTTTGTTTGCGCAATCGTATTTTGACGCGGACAATACGGATGAAAAGAACATTCGCCGCCTTGCGGATTCGCTGTATTTTCGCATCGATTGGAAATGGGCGATGGCGGACACCAACGGCATCAAAACTTCATGGCGGCCGGAGCAGGGATTTGGCAAATACATTTGGGATGGCTATGACGAAGCGATGATTCTCTACATTCTCGCGCTCGGCTCGCCGGCGCATCCGGTGCCGGAAAGCGTTTGGCAGGCATGGACGAAGCCTTACGTGTGGGCGAAGTATTACGATCAGGAATTTGTCAGCTTCGGGCCGCTGTTTGGCCATCAGTATTCGCATTGCTGGATTGATTTTCGCGTGATTCAAGATGATTATATAAGGGAAAAAGATCTGGATTATTTTGAAAACTCGCGGCGCGCAACGTACACGCAACGAGCTTACGCCCGCGAAAATCCGTTGCGTTATCGCGATTATGCCGAAAACATTTGGGGCTTCACCGCCTGCGATGGGCCGAAAGACACCACCTTTGTGGTTGATGGACGCAAGCGACAATTCTGGTCCTATCGCGCGCGCGGCGTTTCATTTGATTGGGTCGAAGATGACGGCACCCTCGCGCCCACCGCGGCCGGCGGCTCGCTGCCCTTCGCGCCGGAGATTTGCATTCCCGCATTGAAAGCGATGCACGCGAAATATGGTGCGCGGCTCTGGCAAAAATACGGTTTTCTCGATTCTTTCAATCCAACTTACATCACACCGAAAACGCCACAAGGTTGGTTCGATCACGATTATCTCGGCATTGATCAAGGCCCGATCGTGATCATGATCGAGAACTTGCGCAACGGTTTCGTGTGGAATGTGATGAAGAAAAATCCGTACATCGTGAAAGGCTTGCAGCGTGCAGGCTTTACGGGCGGTTGGTTATTGCGAGATTGACAAACGGAGTGCGAAGCTTCAGCTTCGCAATGCTAAAGCGCTACAACAAGATTGCCGGCTTAATAAAACATCTCATGCTTGAATTCAACAACACATTCACCCGCGCCGACCTGATTTCAGTTTTCGCGAAAGCCCATCACGAAGTCGCGGCATATTTCTCGGCTCTTCCGTCCGATAGCTTTTTAAAATCGCCCTCGAACAAATGGTCGCCCGCGGAGAATCTGTTGCATCTCATCAAATCCGTGAAGCCGGTGACGGTGGCGATGAAAAAGCCGCGTTGGCTACTGCGCCTTTTATTCGGAAAACCGCAAGCCGCGTCGCGACGATTTGAACAGATCAAAGAAACGTATCAACGTGCGCTGGCAAACGGCGGCAAAGCTCCCGGACGTTTTATTCCCGTCATTCGTAGCGCGGCTATAGCCGCAACCAAAACTGCACCACAAAGGGCACAAAGAACACAAAGATTTTTCTTTGTGCGCTTTGTGGCCTTTGTGGTGAAAAAAACTTCGCGGTCGTGATAGTTTTTTCCAAGTAATACTATAAACTCCCATTGTCGCCCGAGCAATTCAGAAATCGTCTCGTGCAAAAGTGGAACGTGACCGGAAATGATTTGCTCGCGGCTTTGCGAAATTGGCAAGACGAAAATCTCGACGAGTATTTGCTGCCGCACCCGCTTTTAGGCAAATTGACGATTCGGGAAATGCTCTTCTTCACGCTGTATCATGATCAGCATCACGTGAACAACGTGCGCCAGCTTTTGGGCAATTAGCGCAATACGCTTTCCCAAGAAGCAAACTTGAAAGTATTGAAGAAATAAGTTGTATAACGAGAAAAGTGTGTGGCGTGCGGGATTTTCCCGTCGCTGGTTGAGCAACGGAGCGCGATGACAAGCTATTTAAGAATATAACCGGCAACGATAGTGATGATCGTGGTTGACCAAAAGATGAACAGCCATTTGATTAGGTCGGCGCGCTGTTCAGCCAGCTTTTTGTCAAATTCAATGCCGAGCTGTTCTATCTGCTTGCTAAGCAATTCACGGGTATGCACCAGCTCATGTTGAAATTTTTCAAACGTGCGGCCGTTCAGCCGCTCCATCTCGTCTGCTTGGGCGGTGTTAATTTGATTGAGGAGGGAAACGAAATCTTGCGCGCCTTCGTCGCCAAGTTTTTCACGAAGATTTTTGGAAACCGTAACTGCAATCGTCGCCATAAAGTTCTCCATTTTTAGAAGAATATAACGAGATAAAGCCAGCTTTGCAAGCAATTTTTCATTATATGAACAACGTGCGCAAGCTTTTGGATGCGCCTCAATAAAATAACGGACGAACCCACTTTGCGAAATCCCGCAGAAGTTTTCAATCAACCGCCGCCGCTCGAGAATTACAATTTATTCGAGCACGACATGCCGTTGCGCGAAGCGCTGCATCGCGAAGGCGCGGGTTGGATGGAAAAACGCTTGCTTGAATATGGCGCGTTGCTTGGAAAAACAGAAACGCTGAAACTCGGCGAGCTGGCCAATCGCCACGCGCCCATCTTGCGCACGCATGATCGGTTTGGCCATCGCATTGACGAAGTGGAGTTTCATCCCGCCTATCACGAACTGATGCGAATTGGCATTTCGCACGCCGCGCATTCGCTGCCGTGGACGAATCATCAATCCGGCGCACACGTTGCTCGCGTCGCGCTCAACATGCTGCGCCACCAACTTGATGAAGGCACGAGTTGCCCGATTTCGATGAGCTACGCCGCGATTCCGTGTCTGCGCCTTCAGCCGGAGCTCGCCGCGGAATGGGAGCCGCGCATCGTCTCCATGGAATATGATTCTCGTTTCATTCCGGCCAATCAGAAACGCGGTGCGCTCATCGGCATGGCCATGACCGAGCGACAGGGCGGCTCCGATGTTCGCGCGAATACGACCCGCGCGAAACTGCTCGAACGCGACGTTTATGAAATTACCGGCCACAAATGGTTTTGCTCCGCGCCGATGTCCGACGCTTTCTTGATTCTCGCGCAAGCGCCCAAAGGCCTTTCGTGTTTTCTGCTGCCGCGCTGGAAGCCGGATGGAACGCGCAATGCTTTTCATATCATGCGTCTCAAAGACAAACTCGGCAATCGCTCCAACGCTTCGAGCGAGGTGGAATTTCACGGCGCGTTGGCTCAGCTTGTCGGCGAAGAAGGCCGCGGTGTTTCCAATATTATTGAGATGGTGCGGCACACCCGCCTCGATTGCGCGTGGGGAGCGGCGAGCACGTTGCGGCGCGCCGTTGCCGAAGCCACGCATCACGCCAATTATCGCGCGGCTTTTGGCAAGCGGCTCATCGAACAGCCGCTCATGAAAAACGTGCTGGCCGATTTATGCTTGGAGTCCGAAGCCGCGACCGCGCTGGTCATGCGTTTGGCGCGCGGCTTTGACGAGGCCGCACGCGATGAAGCGCAAATGAAATTCACGCGCCTGGTCACCGCCATTGCCAAATACTGGATTACCAAACGCGCGATGGTTGCGGTCGGCGAAGCGATGGAATGTCTCGGTGGCAACGGTTACGTCGAAGAGTCGGCGCTGTCACGGCTTTATCGCGATGCGCCGCTCAACTCCATCTGGGAAGGCTGCGGCAACGTGCAATGTCTCGACGTGTTGCGCGCCATCGCTCACGATCGCGCAACTTTGGAAATCGTGCTCGATGAAATTCGCGCCGCCCGCGGCGCCTCTCGTCAATTCGATGCTTTTGTGGATCGGTTCGAACGTGAGTTGGCAGAGACCGCCGATGTTGAACTCAGCGCGCGGCGAATGGTCGAACGTTTGGCGCTCGCGCTTCAAGGCGCATTGCTTCTTCAACATGCGCCGTCAATGGTGGGCGAGGCTTTCTGCGCCTCGCGCTTGGCAGGCGATCAAGGACTGGCGTTCGGAACGCTGCCGGCGGGAATTGATTTTGACGCCATCATCGCGCGGTCGATGCCAAAAATAAGATGAACCCCCTTTTTTTGGCGAAACTCACTGTGGTTGATAAACCCCAACGTTTGTCTGATCTATGACAAAGTTTTTTGTCCGACCGGTTTTGCCTGATGAGAAGGGCTGGATCAATGAATTCATTGCCGAACGCTGGGGCGACAATTTCGTCGTTGCACATGACGTCATTTACTATCCGTGTGAGCTTGCGGGATTTGTTGCCGAGCAGGATGGAGAAAAAATCGGGTTGATCACGTATCACCTCGCGGGGCACAATTGCGAGATCGTGACGATCGATGGCACGCGCCCCAATCATGGCGTCGGCACGGCGCTGATTGAGGCGGTCAAAACGGTGGCACAGAAAGCAGGATGGACGCGGCTTTGGCTGGTGACCACGAATGACAATCTCCACGCGCTGCGCTTCTATCAAAAGCGCGGCTTCGAGTTGGTCGCCGTTCGCCGCAATGCCGGCAAGGCGAGTGGTGGTCTTTTGAAATTTTAGATTTGCTGTTGGATGAGATCATCAACCGGCATCGCGTTGACGAGAGCAGAATTTATTTGACGGGACTCAGCATGGGTGGCTTTGGCGCCTGCCATTTTGCTGTTGCGCATCCCGAAAGATTTGCCGCCATCGCTCCCATTTGCGGAGGAGGCCCGGTTGATCAGGCGTGCAAACTTCGAGAACTGCCGGTTTGGGTTTTTCACGGCGCCAGAGATAATGTTGTGTCAATCGAGCGATCCGAGGAGATGGTTACTGCCCTCAAAGCCTGTGGTGGCAATGTGAAGTTTACCGCGTATCCGGAAGCTAACCATGATTCGTGGACCGCGACGTACGCCAACCCCGAGCTTTATGATTGGTTTCTCAGCCATCGCCGATTGGCAAAGGGAGAGAAGCCGGCGCAGTAAAAGTCAAATCGGAGAAATGACAATGAAGCGACTCAGCGTCTTTTTGCAAGCGACCTTATTTTTTGCCGCCGCTTTTACGTCTACGGCACAGGTTCAGGAGCATCATATCTTCACGGATAGCGATCGGGGTGACTATTATGATCCAAGCTGGGGTTTTGTCGCACCGCCCAGTTTTCTGGAACTCGTGAATGAAAAACTGCCTGTCGATACCAATCACACTTTTGCCGGCAGGAATAGCTTGAGATTGCACTGGATTTCGAAGGCAGGTGGCGATTGGGGAGTTGCAGTTGCCTCTGCCGGTTGGATCGGTTTTGATGTTACCCTGAGGGATTCTCTCGCGTTCATGGTTTATTCGGAGGCGCCCATCACCGCGCAAAACCTTCCGGTGATCTATCTTGAAGATGTGCGCAATTGGAAAACGGGCAAACTGAAATTATCCGACTACGTTTCCGATATCCCAGGCCGGCAATGGATGCAGGTCAAGTTATCTACACAAGTTTTCAAACGCATCGCAGGTGGCGCTGATTTGAGCCGAATCAAGACGGTTTTCTTCGGCCAAAGCGATGTGGATGGCGTGGAACACACGATCTATTTGGATAACCTCAAAATTTTTGGAGGGGAATGGCTTGCGAAGTATAAGTTTATTGTTATTCTGGGTTCATCCACTGCCGCCGGTGCTGGCGCTTCCAATGTGGATAGTGCTTGGGTGAATAGATTCAGCCAGTCCATCGGGAAGATCGATGCGTCTTATAAAGTGGTCAATCTGGCCGTGGGAGGACATTCAACCTATCGCGTTATGCCCAACGGCTTTCGTCCTCCGGCGGGACGAGCGTTCTCGGATGCTGGTAAAAACATCAGTACGGCCATGGACTACCATCCCAAAGCCATTATCATAAATCTGCCCTCCAACGATGTGGCTTATGGCTATTCAATTGCGGAACAAGTAGCCAACTTTGACACGCTGGCGGCATATGCGAATCAGCATCGCGTTCCATTGTGGATTTCAACCACCCAACCGCGCAATTTTCCCAGCCCTCCCATGCGGCAAAGCTTGATGGCCATGCGAGATTCTTTGCTCTATCGGTTGCCGAAGTACGGCGTTCATATTATTGACTTCTGGACTGAAATTGCCGATGCTGATGGCCGCATAAAACCGCAGTATGACAGCGGTGACGGCATCCACTTGAACGATGAAGCGCATCAGCTGTTATTTGAGCGTGTCGTCGCGGCTCGCGTTCACGAGTTCATTGCCAAAGCAGCCGGACAGCCCCAACGGCTCGACGAGTTTGAATCGTTAGCCGGTTGGCGCGCTATTGCCGCCGACGGCGTGCGCATCGACACGGCGCTGGCGACTGGGCGCACCGGACGAGGCGTCAAAATCGATTTTAATTTTGTCGCGGGCGCGGGCTATTGCGGCATTCAAAAACAGATGCCGATGGCGCTGCCGGCGAATTGCCAATTTTCATTTTATATCAAAGGCAACGCGCCGATCAACAATCTCGAGTTTAAATTGCTCGATGCCAGCGGCGACAATGTTTGATGGCTCAATCAGCGCAACTTCGAGTTTCCGCGGGAATGGACGAAAATCACGATCAAGAAACGCCAGATCCATTTTGCGTGGGGGCCGGCTCAGGATCGCAAGCTGAAAAGTTTTGATAAAGTCGAGTTCTTTGTCGCCTCATCGACCGGCGGCAAGGGCACGATTTATTTGGATGATTTCACGTTGCAAGAATTGGAGCCTTCCGGCGCGACGCTGTCGACGCCCGTAGTCGCCGCTTCGTCGCACGTTGATACGAGGCATGCGATTGCATCCATCCTGGACAATAACCAACAAACCCAATGGCGCAGCGCGGCGCAGCCGGAGCAACAAGAGATTCGGCTTGACCTGGGCAAAAATCATGAATACGGCGGTTTGGTGATCGATTGGGATGCAAAAGATTTTGCGCGACAATATAACGTGCTCGTCTCCACGGATGGCAACAATTGGGAAAAAGTGTATGCCGTGACGAAAGGCAAAGGCGGAAGAAGTTATATTTATCTGAAAGATCAGGAGTCGCACCATATCAAACTCGAATTGCTCGCGAGCGCGAGAAAGCAGGGCTATGCCATCAACGAGCTGGCGATGAAAGCCAACAGCTTTTCCGAGAATCCCGAAGCTTTTTTTGCCCAAGTCGCGCGCGATGTGCCGCGCGGTTATTTTCCGAAATATTTGCAACAAGAGCAATCCTATATTCTCATCAATCGCGATCGCGCCGGCATTCAACCCGGTTCGCGGGCGTACGAACGTTCGTGGATTCGCGATGGTGCGTTGACCTCGGCGGCGTTGTTGCGGTTTGGCGTTCACCAAGAAGTCCGCGATTATATCGACTGGTACGCCTCACATCAATATCCCAACGGCAAAGTGCCGTGTGTCGTAGACACCCGCGGCGCCGATCCGGTGCCGGAAAATGACCGCCATGGCGAATTTAGTTATGCGATCTTGCAATATTTTCATTTTACCAAAGACACGCTGTGGCTGCGGCAAAAATTTCCGCACGTCGTCAAAGCGGTCGAATACATCGAATATCTGCGGAATCAGCGCAAAACTGAGGTTTACATGAATGGCACTCCCGAACAGCGCGCGTGTTACGGCCTCTTGCCGGAATCCATCAGTCACGAAGGCTATTCCGCCAAGCCGATGCACTCGTATTGGGATGATTTCTTCGGCGTGAAAGGTTTGAAAGATGCAACCGCGATTGCCGAAATTTTAGGCGAGCGCCAAAGCCGCAGCTCAGCAATACGTTTGAAAAGTATTATCAATATTTCTCGCAGCGCCGCGACGACAAAATCGCATGGCGTGATTAAACGCCTTACGAAGTGCGCAACATTGGCGCTTTTCTTTTGCTCGGACAAAAGGAGCGCAGCCACGAGCTGCTGAATTTCTTTCTCAAAGACCAGCGACCGCCAGGCTGGAACCATTGGGCCGAAGTGGTTTGGCGCAATCCGCAAGAGCCGAAATTAATCGGCGATAAGCCGCACACCTGGGTCGGCTCGGATTTTTTTCGGGCGATAAGAAACATGTTTGTTTATGAGCGCGAGAGCGACAGTATGCTCGTGTTCGGCGCCGGAATTTTAGAAGCGTGGTTGAATCAACCGGCCGGCATCGAAGTGCGCGGCTTGGCAACGCATTACGGAACGGTGAGCTACTCGATGAAAAAGAGCGGGCAAAGCCTCGCCGTGAACATTTGGGGCAAGATGCACTTTCCGGAAGGAAAAATTATTCTCAAGTCGCCGCGCGCCGGTGGCATTAAATCGGTGCAGATAAATGGCAAAAGCAGCAATATGTTTAAACCTGACGAAGTGCAGATTGATGAGTTTCCAACGAATATGATTTTGTATTATTGATGAACATGTCTTGTTCGCAGTGGCGCCTCGAGGCGTTGCTTTGAATGATTGATAAGACGCCTGAAGAGCGTGACTACAAACGAATGTGATGAAAAATATTTCTCCACGAATTCAACATTCACTAAACGGAGTTTGGCAGCTTCAGCCCGACGAGAAAACCACGCCGCCGTCAAAGTGGGATCACGAAGCGCCGGTTCCGGCGCTGGTTGATGTTGCCACGCCCAAATACGATTGGGCTAATCATGGGTATCACTGGTATCGTCGTTGCTTTACGGTATCAAATGATTTTCAGCGCGAGCTCGTGTTTTTGAAAATCGATCAGGCCATGTTTGGCACGGCGGTTTGGTTGAACGGCGTTTCTCTCGGCAGTGATATCGCCTGCTATACTTCGCAAGAATATGAGCTGAGCGAGCTGATCAATTATGATAAAGAAAATGAATTGTTGGTCAGAGTCGGCGCGAAGCATGCGCTGCCGCCGGAAAGCGCGGTTGGCAAAGATCAGGAAAATGCCGAATTTATTCCCGGCATTTGGGGCGATGTCAAGCTTTGCTTTTGCGGCAATCCGCGTGTGAAACTCGTGCAGATGATTCCGCATCTAACAACGGCAACCGCCGAGGCGCGAGTGACGCTGCAAAATTTTTCTGCGGAAAATCAAAAGATAAAATTGGCGGCCAAAGTCATTGAAAAAAATCCGGACGGCAGGTTTCGGCTGAAATCATCTCACCCACGATATTGGCGCCGAATGCCGAAGTGATGGTGACGGTCTTTCACAAAATCGAGCCGCTGCGGTCGTGGTCGCCCGATGACCCATTTTTATATGAGATCATTATAACGCTTTGCCAGTACGATCAATCGATTGATGATTTGCACACGGTTTTCGGCATGCGCGAGTTCAAAGTGGTCGGCGCGGATTTTTATTTCACCGGCAATCGCATTTTTCTCAAAGTCGGCAATATCGCTTTTCATCGTTTTCTTTCCGACCGCGAGCGCGGCACTTTGCCATGGGACGAGGCGTGGATCAAACGCCTGCTCATCGATATTCCCAAAGCGCATCACTTCAACTTTTTTCGCAATCACCTCGGCCAAATGTATAATCGCTGGTACGACCTCGCCGATGAACACGGCATGCTGCTGCAAAATGAATGGCCGTTTTGGACGACGACCGGCAGCAAAGAGCTAATCACCAAAGAGTTCACACGCTGGCTGCAAGACAATTGGAACCATCCGAGCATCATCATTTGGGATGCGCTGAATGAGTCGAGTGATGAAATTGTCCAGAAAGAAATCGTTCCTGAAATGAAGAAGCGCGATCCCCTCCGTCCGTGGGAATCGGTGGATTTCGTCGAAGAGCATCCTTATATTTACTCGCTCGGTCCGGTGCTCAATGATCGAAAATTCGGCTTCACGCGAGCGCTGGGTGAGATCGAGCAAGCGTCGACGCCGTCGATGATCAATGAATTTCTCTGGTGGTGGTTGGATTCCACCGGCAAGCCGACGTCGCTCACGGAAGAAGTGGTCGAGCGCTGGCTGGGCCGTGATTACACTACCGAGGAGCTTTTTCAACGCCAAAATTTTCTCGCGCAGTCGAATTGTTTCGCCGGATGCGTGTCGATGCGATCCAGCCGTTCGTTTATCTGAGCAACAATCGCGGCCCGACCGGACATTGGTTTCTCGGCGACATCAAGATCTCAAACCCAAGCCGATTTTGTCGGTGTTGAAGAATGTTTTTGCCCCCTTTGGCGCCAGCCTCGAATTGTGGGACCGCCACTTTTTTGCAGGTGAGCGACGAACGTTGCGGCTCTTCGTTTTCAATGATGAACCGGAAACCAAAACCGGCGTGGTGCGCCACGGCGTGGTGAACGGCAATGGCTCGTGGGTGTCGTCAAATTTTGCGCACGTGCGCGTCGAAGGCGGCGATTGCCGCATTCTTTCCATCGAGATTGCATTTCCGCATATACCCGGAACGTATCAGGTCAAAGCGGAATTGCAAAATGCGAACGACCCCGCGACATTCGTTCAAAGCCGCAAAGTCGCGCAAGTTTTTTCGCCAGCGGAAGTTTCGGAAAAATTGCGCCGGACGCGTCTCGTGCTTTTCGACTCTCATCATGAGATGGCACAATTTCTCAATTCGCGAGAGATTCCGTTTGAAGATTTTGCTGAAACCGTGCTCAACGATCAGCCGGCGTTGATTGTGGCCGAAGGCATGATCCGTGACCGGCGTTATCAGGATCGTCTCGCCGAGATCAGCCGATTCGCACAGGCCGGACATACGGTGGTTATTATCGAACCGGAGTTTGGAGTGGAGGGCAAAGAGACGGTCCCCATTCTCGACGACTTGCGCATAGAGATTGAAAAACGAGTTGACGCTGGCAAAGGCGGATATGACTCTTACGTTTTTGCGGAGGATTATTCTCATCCGCTCTGGAACGGCATCAACAAAGAACATCTGAAAATGTTTAATGGCGCGTTGGGCGGCGAGGTGGTGTCGCAACATAATGTCATCTCGCTGGCGCCTCATACCGTTTTGGCGCGTTGTGGATTGCAGCTCAAGGTTATTGCCGCCGCCGAAATCGCCGTGGAAATGGGAAAAGTTATTCTCTCACGCTTGCAAACGCGCGGCCGTTTGATGCCGCAAGCACAGGCGAATAATTTATTCGACCGCCGCGTCGATCCGGTGGCGCAACAATATTTTTTGAATTTGTTGGCGTATGCAAGTGGATAACAAACTCACACAACAACCGTTCCAGAGGATGGAAGCTGCCAACGGATGTGGAAACAGAATTTTTCTTGTCCGTTGGCCGTCTTTATCCATTGGCCTGCTTTTTTTTCAAATCATCGTCTCCGCCTGCCAATCACCCAACAACGCCAAAACCGTCATCAAATTTTGGGCGATGGGCGCGGAAGGCGAGCACGTGCAGAAACTCCTGCCGGAATTTAACCGGCGTCATCCCGATATCGAAGTGAAAATTCAAGGTATTCCGTGGTACGTCGACACGCGGCTGTTGTTTTACCGCAAAGATATTTTAGCCAAAGCCGGATATGATCATCCGCCGCGCACGTGGGAGGAATGGTTCGAGGTTTCGAAAAAAATCAAACAATTGCCCGGCGCAACAGAAAAGTATGCGCTGTTGCTTCCAACGAATGAATGGACGCCATTCGTGCTCGCCGGATTGCAAACCGGCTCATTGCTGCTGAAGCAAGACAATCGTTATGGCGATTTCAGCGGCGCACAATTTTCCACGGCGTTTTCTTTTTTAATGAAATTCTATCGCGCTAAACTGGCGCCGGTGGGCATCACGCAAGTGACCAACATTTATCAGGGAATCAGCGAAGGCTTTTTTGCGATGTACATCACCGGCCCGTGGAACATCGGCGAATTTCAGCGCCGCTTACCCGCAAACTTGCAAAATCAGTGGATGACCGCGCCGATGCCCGGCCCCGACGCGAACACGCCCGGCGTCTCGCTGGCCGACGGGTCGAGTTTGGTGATGTTCAAAGACTCACAGAAGAAAGCCGAGGCATGGAAACTCATCGAGTATCTTTCCGAAGCGCCGCAGCAATTGGCGTTTTATAAAATCACCGGCGACTTGCGGCGGTTCGCGAAGCTTGGAGCGACACGGCATTTACCAATAACGTGTACATTCAAGCCTTTTATCAGCAGCTCGAACACGTCGTGCCGACGCCGATGATTTCGGAGTGGGAGCAGATTGCGATGAAAGTGCAGCAATATGCCGAAGCGGCTTCAGCGGAGCACATGTCCGTGACGGAAGCGTTGCAGGCGCTGGATCGCGAAGTTGACCTGATTTTGGAAAAGCGGCGATGGATGTTGGAGCAGTAACCCAGACGGCCCGTCAGGAAACGTTGGGCGAATCGACATAATGCGAAACGAAACAGTTTAAAAATTACCCAACGGATTGAAAAACGGCCAACGGATAAAGCCTTCAGCAGGAAAAAAATAATCGTTGGCAGTTTTTATCCGTTGGTGAAATTTTCTTCCGTCTAAAATTTTTCTCTTTCAAGCAATTTCTCGTTAATGGCTACGTCTATTCAAAATAACTCTCTGCGTCACGAGATCGCCAACGTGCGGCGCGCGGCTTATTTTTTTCTTTGTGCCGGCGTTGGCGGCATTCGTATTGAGCTTTACCGATTTCGACATCTATTCGTTGAGCAATATCGAATACGCGCGTTTTGTCGGCCTGCGAAATTACGCGCAGCTTTTCAAGGATCCGTTGTTTTGGAAAGCGATGACGAACACGCTTTATTACGTGCTGGTGGGCGGGCCGCTGTCGATTGCCGCTTCACTCGGCACGGCGTTGCTGGTCAATTCGAGGCTCATTCGTTTTCAGGGATTGCTCCGCGCCATTTATTTTGCGCCGGTGGTGACGACGCTGGTGGCCGTCGCCGTGGTCTGGCGATTCATGTATCATCCGCGTTTTGGCTTGTTGAATTATGCGCTGAGTTTTTTGGGAATCGAACCAATCGATTGGCTCGGCGATCCCACGTGGGCGATGCCGGCGATCATTCTGATGTCGATCTGGAAAAATTTCGGCTACAACATGATCATCTTCGTTGCGGGTCTGCAAAGCATTCCGGCGCAGCTTTATGAAGCTGCGCGCATCGATGGCGCGAATTTTTGGGAGCAATTCAAGAGCATTACGCTGCCGATGCTCGCGCCCACGACGGTGTTTGTCAGCATCATCGCGATGATCGGCAACTTTCAACTGTTTACCGAGCCGTATGTGATGACGCAAGGAGGCCCGATCAACAGCACGTTGAGCATCGTTCTGCTCATGTATCAGCAGGGTTTTCGCTGGTGGAATTTGGGGTATTCCGCCGCCATTGCATTCGTGCTCTTCGGCTTCATTCTGCTCGGCTCGTTGCTCCAAGCGAAATGGCAAAAGCGAGGTGAAGCATGATGAAAAGCCTCGGCAAATTTTTGCTCATCGGCCTCGCGATCATCATTGCGGTGATCACGCTGGCGCCGGCGTTATGGATGCTTTCAGCTTCATTCATGACCACGGGCGAGGCGAGCGCATTCCCGCCGAAGCTGCTGCCAGCGCGAATGACTTTCGAACATTACTTCACGCTGTTTACGCGACTACAGCTTTCGCGCTATCTCGTCAACAGTCTTATCCTCAGCGTGAGCGATTTTCGCATTTACTGGCGCGTCATTTTGCCGCTGTGCAAGCCCATTCTCATCACGCTGGCGATTTTCACCTTCATGGGCACGTGGAACGATTTTCTCTGGCCGCTGATTGTGATGACCGACGATTCTATGTACACACTGCCCGTCGCGCTCGCCAACCTCTCCGGCGAGCACGTGCAGGACACCGAGTTGATGATGGCCGGCGCGGTGATGACGATTTTACCGGTGATGATTATTTTTATCGCGCTGCAGAAATATTATATCAGCGGCATCATGGCCGGAGGGATGAAGGGGTAAAAGCCTATTCGAAAACCAATAGGTGAACATCGATTTGATAAGATCGGCGCGCCGTTCGGCGATTTTTTGCCGGTTTCACCACGGCGCCATTCTTCGACGCGCACTATTTCACTGCGCAGTCGCCCTTCGGTCTGCTTGATTTCACCACGGGGTTGCTCGCCCATCTGCTCCATCGAGGAAGATGATTTTATGTTGTAACGCCCACTCTATTCGCGAAAATGAAAGCGAGTCATTTTTCTCTTTTCTTTTTTCCCGGCTTTCCGTAAATTTTACTTAAAGAAAAGATTTCGACAACCGGACACGATCACGAGAAGGAGTATCCATGAGACCACAAGAATTCAACACCGTCAGCCCAACGACCTTTCCATCGGCGGCGCACATGATGGAACAATTCATGAAAACTCAGGAATACATCGCTTTAGAAGAAAAACACGGCGCGCACAATTATCATCCGCTCGACATCGTCATTCAACGCGCCGAGAGCGTTTGGGTATATGATGTCGAAGGCAATCGGTATCTTGATTTTCTTAGCGCGTATTCGGCGGTGAGCCAAGGCCATTGCCATCCGCGCATTTACAACGCGCTGGTCGAGCAGGCCAAGAAATGTACGCTCACCTCGCGCGCGTTTCGCAACGATCAGCTCGCGCTGTTTTATAAAGAACTCACGGCGCTGTGCGAACAGGACATGGCGTTGCCGATGAACAGCGGGGCGGAGGCGGTGGAAACCGCGATCAAGACGGCGCGCAAATGGGGCTACGAGCGCAAGATGGTGCCGGACAACAAAGCCGAGATCATCGTATGCGAAGGCAATTTTCACGGACGCACCACGACGATCATCAGCTTTTCGACCGATCCGGATTATAAAAGAAATTTCGGCCCGCTGACGCCGGGATTTGTGTTTGTGAAATACGGCGATCTCGCCGCGTTGGAGCGAGCGATCACGCCGAATACCGTTGCCTTTTTGGTTGAGCCGATTCAAGCCGAAGGCGGTGTATTGATTCCGCCTCCGGGTTATCTGGCTAAAGCGACGGAGCTTTGCCGGAAGAACAACGTGCTGTTGATGTTTGACGAAATTCAAACCGGCCTTGGCCGCACCGGGAAAATGTTTGCGTATCAACACGATCCGGGCGCGAAGCCGGATATTTTGATTCTCGGCAAAGCCTTGTCCGGCGGCTTTTATCCGGTGTCCGCCGTCGTGGCGCGCCGTGACGTGCTCGAAGTTTTTCAGCCGGGCCACCACGGCAGCACGTTTGGCGGCAATCCGTTGGCTTGCGCCATTGCGCGCGAGGCGCTGCGCGTCATCATTGATGAAAAATTAATGGAGCGCTCAGCGGAGATGGGCAATTATTTTCAAGAGAAATTGCGCACGATCAAAAGCAAGCACATTAAAGAAGTGCGCGGCCGCGGTTTGCTCATCGGCGTTGAGCTGTGGCCGCAAGCCGGCGGCGCGCGCCGTTTCTGCGAAGCATTGAAAGAAGAAAAATTGTTGTGCAAAGAAACGCACGATCATGTCATTCGTTTTGCGCCGCCACTCGTCATCACCCGCGAAGAAGTGGATTGGGCCTTCGAGCGTGTGAAGAAGGTCATGGAAACGATGTCGTAAGCCGCAAGCCTGGGAGGGTGGAGGCGGGCTGGTCAGGGACGCTTTTCGCCCTCCCGAAACCTACCTAATTTTCACGGAGCTAGAAATGAAAAAGTCTTGGTGTTTGCTTTTTGCTTTTTTCTTTTTGCTGTTCTACGCTTGCTCCTCGGCGCCGCCGACCGTTGTTTTGTTAACCGATTACGGCACGCAAGATCATTATATCGGGCAATTGCAAGGGGTCATTCTGTCGATTAATTCCAACGCTAGATTGGCCACCATTACTCACGAAGTTCCCAGTTATGATATTCGTGAAGGCAGTTTTATTTTGGCAACAGCAGCGGGCGATTTTCCGAAAGGCACGATTTTCGTGGCGGTAGTTGATCCCGGTGTGGGAAGCAAGCGGCGGGGAATCATTATCGAAACTCTGGATGAAAAATATTTTGCCGGCCCCGACAATGGTCTCTTCACGGACGTGATTCGCACGCTCGGCGTGAAGCGCGCCTTTGAGATTACGAATGTGCTGTGGTATCGCACCGGCGCGATTTCTTCAACGTTTCACGGGCGCGATGTTTTTGGTCCGGCCGCAGCGCATTTATCCAAAGGCGATAATGTCGAAGACGCCGGCCCGATGATTTCCGACTTGCAAAAATTTCAACGCTCGGAAGCGGCGCTCAAAGAAGGACGCATTCGCGGTGAAATTTTGCATCGCGATCGTTACGGTAATTTGATCACGAATATCGCCGCGCCCATACTGGCAAAAGCGGGATGGAAAAATGGGATGACGTTCGATTTCACCATTCGCACCCAAACCGGCCGCGCGAAATTTGCGGATCGTTACAGCGCCGTGCCGCAGGGCGAGTATGTGGTTTTGTTGAACAGCCAGGGTTTGGTTGAAATTGCCCGCAATATGGCCGATGCCGCCACCAGTCTCGGCGCCGCCGCAGGCGATACGCTCAAAATTTATACTTCCGGAATGAGCGCTTCAAATTAACTCACAACATCGAAAAAACTGCTTCGAGTTGATCGACTCCAGATTTGAGAAGAAAACCCGAATTACGGCCATAGCTCTTGATGCCAACCACAAAAAAGTTTGGCTCGCCGGTTTGCAGCGCTTGCGGCTTGATGTCAATTTTCGCGAGACAATCGGTGATATTTGTCAACGCACGATAGAGGCCACTTATACCCTCGCTGATTCCTGAAAATTCCGCGCTTAACTCACGAAGCATGTCGAGATTGGGGCGATAGCCGGTTAAAGCAATGATTTCATCAATTTCGAATTCTTCAAAATTACGCCAGACTTTAAGCTTTATTTTAAATGATTGCTGATAATCAAGTAATGCTTCAAGCGCGGCGCGACGTAATACTTTAATGTTTTTTAGCGGGTTTTGCGCAATGGCGTTGGCAGTTGAAGCGATGCTTGCACGTTCCGGCAATGGATCGTCGGGAAAATCGGTAATCGGTTTCGTGCGATCCGTGCGCACGGCCCAAATCACTTGCGTTGCAGGCGCTTGTTGCGCGATCTGATTTAATGCAATGATTGCATGCGCCGCCGAATGCCCGTGGCCAATCAGCAAAACCCGTTTTGCGGCGTAACGCTCGAATGCGCTGCCGTTGTAGTCGCGCAAATGACGGACGATCCGAGTTTCCAACTGGCGTTCACCGAGCGCGGGCATACCGGATGAACCTGCCCAATTTGGATGACCATAAACACCGCTGGCATCAAACATAAAATCCGCTTCAAAGATTTTTTCACGTCCTTCAATATCTTCCGTCAAAATACGAAAGGCGCGTTCGGCACGCAACGGATGATTTGGCAATCCCATCTTGCCAAGCCCCGCACGCGCGATGGAGACAACGCGTTGGCCACAATGAATTTTTCCTTCGAACTCCGGCAAACGCGACAACGGCTGCAAAACGGCTTCAACAAATTCACCGCCCGTCAAAATCGCGTCATCCGCTGGAAGCTTGTTGCTCGCCAAAGCTTGACGGAGTCGCAGCGAAATATTCATGCCGAACGGCGAGAAGAAACGCACGTGTTGCCATTGCAAAATATTCTCGCCGATGCGTCCGGCCTCGAGCATCGTGATCTCAAAGCCGCGGTCCAACGCACGCAACGCCGTCTCAAATCCCATCGGGCCGGCGCCGATGATGACGGCACGTTTCCTGTTTGGTGTAGTGAGCATGATTGTTCCTCTAATATGGATTATTGGAGTAATGGATTGTTGGATTGCTGGGCTCCAGCACTCCATTACTCCACCAATCCAACCATCCGGTTTTCATTCTCTCGCTTGCACGTTCAGCGATTGAATATGATGCACCAACGAGCTGCCGGCGCGCAACGAGGCGCCGACGTGAACAGCTTCAGCCATTTGCTCGGGGGTTGCGCCTTCTTTTTGTGAACCGCTTGTCCACGCATCAATGCAATACGGACATTGCAGCACGTGCGCGACGGACAAAGCAATCAGCGCTTTGGTTTTTTTATCCAGCGCGCCGTCTTGATGGCATTCGTTGTACCAATCCACCCACATTTTGAACAGCTTCGGCTGTGGGCCGCCGACTTCGCCGAAACGGGCGAGATCTTCAACGTGATAGTAGCCTGCCATATTTCCTCCGAAAAAGTTTAAAATGATTATTTGCCATTCGCTCTTACTCATACTCGTTCTCGTACTCTTACTCGTTTGAATTTTTTAAAGCGAGTAAGAGTAAGAGTAGGAGTATGAGTATGAGAAAGAGTACGAGCAGGAGCAACCAGCGACGAGCAACCAGCATCCAGCAACCAGTTCAACAACACCCATCCGGTCCGCAGCACGAACCTTCGCTGAGTTCCGTTACGTGATAATCCTGCCCCTTTGTTTCCTTCGGATGTCGCCGCGCATTTTTTGTGCAATTGAATGACTTCGCGCTTTCTAAAGGAATTTCGTTATATGGTTCGACGGCAATTAAATCTCCGGCATACGGACTCTCTTGCCGTGTGTAAAGACGAAACGTCTTGTCGCAAACCGCCATGCGCTCGCCGCGATAAAGCGTGTGGCCGTCGTCGTCGATCACGGCTTTCCACGGACCTTTGTAAATCACCGATTGCTTGCGTTCAAAGCAAGGGCCTTGTTTGCCTTTTTGCGCGACAATCGTTATGCTGCGAAATTCGAGGCCTTCAATCGTCTGCCACGGCTTGTCGTCGCGTTTGACGATTTCCATACCATAAAATCCAGCATCTTCAAAGGCCTGCAAAAATCCACTCTCCGTGAACGCGCCGGAAATGCAGCCGCTCCATAACTCGGGATTATTTTTGAGATGGGCGGGCGCTTCTTCATCACTCACGATGTCCGAGATTGCCGCGCGACCGCCGACTTTCAGCACGCGAAAAATTTCCGCAAACAGTTGGCGGCGATCTTCCTCGCGCACGAGATTGAGCACGCAATTAGAAACCACGACGTCAACCGAGTTGTCTTCGATGAGCGGCGTGTTGAGGCGCAGCGCGGCGGAATATTCTTCGAGCAATTGCAAATCTGCCGAGGAACGAATCGGATTTCGTTGCAAATACTCATCGATCTCATCGAGATCAAGCCGCAAATCCTGAATTTTGCCTTTGCGAAATTCGACATTGGGCGCGCCGATTTTTTCCGCCATCTCATCTTGATACTTGCGGGCGAGGGCGAGCATGTCGTCGTTCATATCAACGCCGATGACTTTGCCTTGCGGCCCGACGATTTGCGCGGCGATGTAGCAAATTTTCCCGCCGCCGCTACCGAGATCGAGCACCGTGTCGCCGGGCCGCACGAATTGCGAAGGATCACCGCAGCCGTAGTCGCGCTCCAAAATTTCATTCGGGAGAATTTTTAAATATTCTTTGTTATAATCGACCGGACAACAAAGGGAAGCTTCGCGTTTTTGTGCCGCCTCGGCATAACGTTCTCGCACCGCGCGTTCCGCGACAAGAGCGCCAACATTTTCAGACATGAATTTTCTCCGTTAAATTTTCGTGAGCAGAAAACCGGCGATATAAGCAATGAGCGCCGCCGTCGGCAGCGTCACC
>Ga0247727_10006217_pt1 | contig 23626 bp, 25 predicted proteins | sample WisWelCaveWW1625_FD_202498 | JGI IMG/M metagenome (GOLD analysis project Ga0247727, IMG submission 202498) | Biofilm microbial communities from Wishing Well Cave, Virginia, United States - WW16-25 | ecosystem: Environmental > Aquatic > Deep subsurface > Groundwater > Cave microbial mat | place...
TTACACAGGCGTTATGGGTACGGTTGTGGTCGCAAGGGACAACGGAACGGACATAAACTTGCGGCGAAGGGTCGGGCCAAGAAAATGCGCTAATGTACGAGAAAATATGAAATACTTTATCACCGGAGCGACCGGCTTCATTGGCGGGCGGCTGGCGCGCCAACTGGCTCAGGCCGGGCATCATGTCGTCGCCATTGTCCGTGATCCGGCCAAAGCCACAGACCTCGCCGCCCTCGGCGTCGAACTCCGCAAGGGTGATGTGACCGACCGCGCTTCCCTGCGCGAGGCCATGCCAGGCGCGGATGGCGTCTTCCATCTCGCAGGGTGGTATGCCATTGGCAGTCTCGACGCGGCGAAAATGCAGGCCATCAACGTGGACGGCGCGCGGCACACGCTGGAACTGGCGGCCGAGTTGGGCGTGCCGAAGATCATCCACACCAGCACCGTCGGCGTGTTCGGCAACACCCGCGGCAAAATCATGGACGAGTCCTACTACGCCGGCAAAGAGGCGATGGGGTCGGAATACGAGCGCACCAAATGGGCCGCCCACTACGAAGTGGCCGTGCCGCTCCAGAAAAAAGGCGCGCCCGTCATCATTGCTCAACCGGGCGGCGTCACCGGCGCTGGCGACACCAGCCCCCACGTGCAAACTTTCGAGTCGTTCCTGCAGCGCATCCCGGTGATGTTCGGTGCGAAGTCGGGCCTGACCCTGGCGCACGTGGACGACATTGCGGATGGCCACACGCTGGCGATGGAGAAAGGCAAACCGGGTGAGGCTTACATCCTCGCCGGGCCGTCTGTGACCTACCGGCAAATCTTTGAGATGTGTGAAAAGATTACGGGCATCCCGGCCACCAAGATGTGGGTGCCGGGCTGGATGGCGGCGGGCATGAGCAAACTGGCAGGCGTACTGGAGTCGGTTGGCCTGCACCTGCAATTCTCCGCCGAAGCCCTCGGCGCCCTGGCCGACTACACCTTTTGGGGTAGTGCCGAAAAAGCCAGGCGTGAACTCGGCTGGCAACCGCGCCCGGTCGAAGACGTACTGCGCGAAGTGTTGAATGACGTGCAAGCTCGCAGGAAATAAGGTGCGCCCCGATCTTCATGCTATACTCGTCGCGTGCTTTCCATTCAACTTCTCGGCTCGCCGCAAATTTCAGCCAATGCACAACCTCTCAACCTGACGCGCCGCAAGAGCCGGGCCATTGTCTATTACCTCGCCGCCCACCCACATCCCCTCACTCGTGATCACCTCCTCAGCCTCTTCTGGCCCGACCTCGACCGGCCCGCCGCCCAGCAAACGCTCCGCACTACCTTGCATGGATTGCGCAAGACTCTCAACTCGGCTCTCCTTGTCGAAGAAAATACACTTGCCCTCGATGCAGACCTAGACACTCGCCGCTTTGAATCCTTGTTCCACCCTCCCCCATTCACCCTCCACGAACTTGAGTCTACGCTCCAGCTCTACCGCGGCGACTTCCTCTCCGGGTTCGCCCTGCCCGACACGCCGGAGTTCGACGATTGGGCAACTGTTGAGCGCGAACGCTACCGCCGCCTCGCCGTGCGTGGCCTCACTGCGCTCGCCAAACTCCACGAGGCTGAAAACAATTTCTCCGCCGCCCTCGACACCCTCGACCGGGCGTTGGCATTCGACTCTCTGCAAGAAGACCTGCAGCGCGACAGCATTCGCTTGCTCTACCTCGCCGGAGACCGCGCCGGAGCGATACGCCGCTACGACACCTTGCGCAAACTCCTCGACGCCGAAATGGGCATGCCGCCCATGGCCGGGACGCGGGCCTTGTATGACTCGATCATCAACGACACACTGCAAATTCCAAATCCCAAATCTCAATTATCGATCTCCAATCTTCAATCGTCGGCCCTAAACGTCAAACGACAAACGACAAATTCCCTGCCCTTCACCGGCCGCGCCGCCGAACTTCAAACCCTGCGCGCCGCTGCCGTTCACAAATTAATCCTCCTCGAAGGTGAGCCGGGCATTGGTAAGACCCGACTGGCCGAAGAATATATTCACAGCGCCAACGCCATCACCTTGCGCGGCATTGCCCGCGAACTGGAACAATCGCTCCCCTATCAACCCGTCATCGAAAGTTTGCGTGGCTTATTGAGCCGATCCGACTGGCCGATGTTGCGTTCGGGATTGCAAGCCAGCGTCCCCAAATTATGGCTCACGGAAGTTACCCGGTTGTTGCCGGAGCTATCCATGATGGTGACGGCCTCACCGGCTGAGGCGGCGACCGCCTCGGACTCGACCGAGTTGGCGCCATCGGAGTCCTTTCGGCGCAACGCCGCCACATTGCCCACCGACGAGTCGCGCTTGTGGGAGGGGGTCAATCAATTTTTATCCGCGCTCGCGGCGCAACACCCCGTTATCATCTTTCTCGACGACTTACATTGGGCCGACTCGTCCACATTGGCCTTGTTGGGATACCTGGCCCGACAGCCCGGCCCGGCAACCCTGACTTATCTCACCGCCGCCCGACAGATAACGCCGCGTTCGCCGTTAGCGACTCTGTTGCAAACCCTCACCCGCGATGATCGCCTGTCCCGACTTCCTCTACAACGTTTGAGCGCCGACGATATTGCCGCCATCGCCCAATCCCTCAGCCGCACCCACGCCGGGCAACTTGCCGAGTGGCTCACTCGATTCTCAGAGGGCAACCCCTACATGCTGGCCGAATTGATTCGCGATGCCCGGCAGAAAAATATCCTACACGACGATGGCGGGGTGAACGTGCAAGCGTTACAAGAGGCGACCTCTCCCATTGTCCCCCAAACGATCTACAGCCTGATCGAGTCCCGGTTGAGCCGCCTCTCCGATCCGGCGCGCCGGATCCTAGATGCCGCCGTCGCCGCCGGACGCGAATTTGATTTTGAAGTCGTGGCCCGCGCTGTGGCGCTCTCAGAAAATACCGCCCTCGACGCGCTGGACGAGTTGCGCGCCAGCCAGTTGATCCAGCCCAACACTCACGACCCAACAGGCCGCCTCCATCTTTTCGATCACACCCTGACAATGGAAGTGGCCTACCGCGACGTGGGTGAGGCTCGCCACCGATTGTTCCATCATCGTTTAGCCGAAGCCCTGGAAACGATCTATCACAACCGCACCGACTCCGTCGCCGGATTGATCGCCTCACACTTCATCGAGGGCAGGGCCCCCGACCGTGCCGCGCCTTATGCCTTTCGCACCGGGCAATTGGCCGCCGGGCTGGCCGCCTGGGCTGAAGCCGCCGGATTCTACGAGCAAGCGTTGGCTGTTGAGAGCGACGACGCTCGACGCCTCAACATTCTGTTGGCGTTGGGTGATGCGCGTTTTCAGAGCGGCGCACCGGCCCGGGCCTCGGAGCTATTTCAGGAAGCGGCGACGCTGGCGCAAAAGCTGAAAGATGAGGCGACCACAGACGCCGCGCGAGAGGGGCTGGGCCGCTCACTGCTCACGCAAGGCCGCTACGCCGAAGCCATCGGGCTGGCCCGCGATTTGATCAACGCCGCCCGGCCCGAAAGTGTGCTGGCCGCCGAGTCGTTATGGGGAACCGCTCTCTCGCTCGAAGGCACCGACCTGGCCGGGGCCGCCGAGCACTTGCAAAAAGCGCAGGCGCTGTGCCCGGCTGTCAACGATCCCAACATTCACACCCAGATCAAGTTTGAGTTGGGCGGCGTCTCGGCCCAACAGGGCGATCTCAAACAAGCCGTGGCGCTGTATCAGGAAGCCCTTGAGATCGCCGACTCCCAGGACGCATCTCGCTGGCAGATTCTGGCGCGCAACAACCTGGCCTATCATTTGCACCTTCTCGGCGATCCTGCGGCAAACGAGCACGCCCAGGCCGGACTCAAGCTGGCGCAGGAGAAAGGCATGTTGTCACTGCAAACTTATCTGTTTTCGACGCTGGGAGAAATTGCGCTGGCGGCAAACGACCTCGATATTGCCGAAAAACGATTCGCCGACGGCCTTGCCCTAGCCGAGCGATTATCCATCCCGGAACGCGTCGCCGGTCTCACCGCCAACCTCGGGTTGGTCGCCGCCCGCCGCGGGCAGACGGGGGTTGCCATTCACCGTCTCTCCACCGCGCTGGCTCAAGCCGACTCGTTAGGCACTCAACACTTGGCCGCCCAGATTCGGTTGTGGCTCATACCGCTTCTTCCACCCGCCGAAGCTCGCGCCATGTTAGCCGAAGCCCGCGCCATTGCCGAGAGCGGCAATCGCCGACGATTGCTCGAAGAGATCGAGCGGCTAGGAAAACTTCTGCGTTCGGGTAACTGACTACAGAGTGGTGAGAGTCGCCTTTGAGCATAAGACGGAAAGCTTCGATGCTTTATTGAGCGATTATATATCGCTCGACGTGGGACTTCTCGACCAAAACTTGGACAACGCCAGACTCGTTGTCAACAAAAACAGGGACCCGACCTGCGCCGCCCGCCAGCCCTCGCCAACAATGACACTATCGCTGCGAAAAGCTTCGAGGAAGACTCGGGCCGCCGCCAGTGAGGCGGCAACCCATAGAAAGCTGATGCCCGGGGCTGGCCGCCACCTTTCTTGCCGCCTCCACCAGGCCCATCCCCTCAGCACGCCGAGGGCGGCTATCATCTCATACACCTGAGAGGGATGGCGGTATTCGCCCCACAAATAAAGGCTCCACGGCAATTGGGCCGGCGCGCCAAACGCATCGCCACTGGCCAGATTCGCCAGCGCGGATGCGATCATCGTTACCACCATCGCCGGCGCCAGCGCATCGAGTGTGAGTCGCAGAGGAAGTTTATGGCGCACCCCGTAAAGGGCGGCGGCCATAAGGCCGATGGCGACGCCTTCCGTCCGGGCCAGCGTTGCCGGCGTGGGTGAAAAGATCGCCAGAGGATCCAAAACATAAACCTGAAGGTGTTGCAGGACATACCACAACCGCGCGCCAATCAGCCCGGCGACCAGTCCCGTGAAAGCTAAATTGTAGACAAACTCATTATGGAACTTGAGGCGCGCCGCTTCTCTCTCGGCCAACCACAATCCGACCCAGACACCCAGAATGAGAATCAGTCCAGCAGTCTGAATAGCGAAAGGGCCAAGTCGAAGAATGGGAAACATTTCAATGCTCAAGGCACAATTGTGTATCGCGAATTTCCTACGGTGATTCGTTCAACAGAGCCTCAATCTGTGTTTGCAACGTCGCCTCACTCGCCGGGCCGCCAATGATGACAGTGCGAATGATGCCGGAGCGATCTATGATGAAGGTGCTGGGCAGAGCCTGAAGGCGATATTGCCTGCTCACCACGCCCTCCCGATCCAGCAGGATTGGATACGTCAACCCTAATTGGCCGGCAAAGTTTCGGGCATCCGTTTCACTATCCTGAAAGGTGCTGTTAACAGCCAGCACTTCAAGGCCGCGCTCGCGATTGGCGTTATACAACTTTTGGAAGGCCGGCATCTCGGCCCGGCAGGGCGCGCACCAACTGGCCCACAGGTTGACGATGACGACGTTGCCGCGCAAGTCTGAAAGTTGGGTCGAGCCGCCGTCGAGGTGGTCGAGGGTGAAATCAGGGGCGGGGAAGTCTTCGCGCGGGTTGGCGAGGCGGCTTCCACTGAGAGTCGAATCGGGGACACGGGAGAGCCAGGTCCAAAACGCCGCGGCCAATACGATGACGATGATGAAAAACCATCCGCGTTGGGAGTCGTTCATAGTCAACGATTCCCCCCAGCCAATCGAACCGAGGCCGGCGAACGACGCAGAGCCAGCATCGCCCACACCCCGATGGCCGGGCCGAGGGCTAAAAACGCAAACGCCCGCCCCCAGCCCAGCCAACTTTCGAGCGGCGGGATGAGGCGAATGGTGATTAGGGTGAGCAGAAAGCCGAGACTGGTTTGCAGGGTGAGGGCGGTGCCGGTGTATTGCAAGTCGCAAAGCTCGCTGATGCAGGCGCTGAACTGCGCCGAGTCGGCCACTACCGCGAAGCCCCACACTAAACAAATGACGACCAACCCCACAGGGTTGCGGCCAAACCACAGCCCAACGCTGAGGGCGCAGAGGCCGCTCACCAGCAGTAAAGCAATCGTCAACGTGGTGCGTCCGAGTCGATCGGCCAATCGCCCGGCAAGAATGCATCCCAATCCCCCCACACCAATCACGGCAAAGGCCGAGAGGCTGGCCCACGTTTTGCTCAGGCCTGCGATTTGAAATGCGGCGAGGAGAAACGCCGGAATCCAGGCCCACATTGCGTACAGCTCCCACATGTGGCCGAGGTAGCCCAAGTTCGCCAGCACCAAGTCGCGCTGACGGGCGATCTGGCCGATGTATTTCCAGTTGAATGGCGGAGTCTTCGAGCGATAGGGGCCTTCGGCCACGAAGAAGAAAGCGATGGCGCCGCCAAGGGCGGCCAACCCTGAAGCCAGATACAGCACGGGACGCCAGTCCCCCACCCCGCCGAGGGCGTTCAACAAGTGGGGGGCCGCCGACCCCAGCGTGAGCGCCCCCACTAACAACCCGATGCCCAGTCCGCGATCCTCTTTCGTCCATGTCGCCATGATCTTCATCCCCACCGGATAGACTCCAGCGAGGAACAACCCGGTGAGAAAACGGAGCAGCAGCGCGAGGCCGATGCCGGTTGCGATGAATGGGATCAGCGCCGTGGCGAGCGCGGCGGACAGCGCTGACGCGGTGAAGAGGCGGCGCGTGGGGATACGGTCTGCAAGATTGAATACCGCCGACCCAAACGCGCCGACGACGAACCCGATCTGCACCGACATGGTGAGCCAGGCTCGCGCCGACTCATCCAGAGTCCATTCGACAGTGAGGGCCGGGACGACGGCGGAGGCCGAGAACCAAACCGCCATGCCCAGCAGTTCGGCCAACGACAACAGAAGGAGGGTGCGCCATTTGTGTTGAGTGTTCACGGCATTCACATCCAACACAATCATACTGTATGGAGCGCTGATTATGAAACGAAAGCCCTCATCATCTCCCGCACAAATTTCATTTCGTCGAGATTGATGGTGTGATCCATGTTCGGGTACAACCGTTCGGTCACGTCTGCGCCCATGCCCGCCAATACTTCGGCGGTGTGATGGACGCGCTCTTTGGGAATGTGAAAGTCCACGTCACTACAGCCGAGGAAGACCGGCGTACCAGCAAATGACCCCGGATAGAGGCGGGGTATGCCATCAGGGCCAATGAGGCCGCCGCTCAATCCGGCCACTCCGCCGTAACGTTTGGCGTTGCGAGCGGCAAACTCCAATGCCAGACAAGCGCCTTGCGAGAATCCCAACAGCATCATCCGTTCCGCCGGAATACCGGCCTCATTCACCTCAGCCATCACCTCTCCCACAACCTGAAGCGCCGAAGACAACCACGGTTCATTGCGCTCAAGCGGTTCCAGGAAGCGATAGGGATACCAGGCATTGTTGGCGGCCTGCGGCGCGAGAAAAGCAAAGCCCGGCATGTCCAACTCGTCGGCCAGTTCCAAAATGTTCACCGCCGCCGCGCCCCGACCGTGAAGCATAATCATCGCCGCGCGGGCGTCGGCCAATTCTTCGCCCGCCGTCATCAGGGGCTGGTTTTGATGCAAGTGTTGAGTCATAGAAGAGGTGTCCATTCCGGCACGATGATGGGCCGCAAGCCGCGCTCGATGTCGGCGCGGCGCCCTTCGAGCCAGGACGGAAGCTTCAACGTCTTGCCGAGGTCTTTCACATCTTCGTCCACGGAGAAGCCGGGGCCGGCCGTCGCCAGTTCGACAATGTGGCCGTCGGGATCATTAGTGTAAATGCTTTTGAAGTAAACGCGATCCATAACTGGTGAAACACGAAAACCGGTGTTGATCAATTTTTGGCGCCACACCAATTGCGTCTCCTCATCGGGCACGGCTAGGGCGAAGTGATGAGTCTGTCCTGCGCCCATCTGTGCCCGGCGTTCCTTGCCTGGATCACGTTCAAAATAGGTGATGAGTGTGCCGGGTCTGCCATCCCCAACACCCCAATACCAGTGAGCAGAGTTGGGATCGTCAAAGTTGTTCGTCATCTTCACCCGCCTCATGCCGAGCAGGTCGCCAAAGAAGGCGTGGGTGCGTTTAATGTCTGAGCCGATAGCGGTAATGTGGTGCATACCCATGCTTAGGGCCATATCGGCAGTGATGGTTGATACCGGGTCGGGCCAGGTCTCAGCCTTGATGCGGGCCTCGTCACGATTGTTGACGATCATTTCGGCAGGCGGGGCGCGGAATTCGGTGCCCAATGAGTCAGCGGCCTCATCCATCGTCCAGCCGGGGCCGTCGGTGGCAATTTCCAAAATCGTCCCATCGGGATCATTGAAGTAAATTGACTTGAAGTAGTGGCGATCCAACGGGCCGGTGGTGGGAATGTTGAGATCGATCAGTCGTCGTTTCCATTTGAGCAGGCCATCGTAATCTGTCACCTTCATCGCAAAGTGGTGGGTGCCGCCGATGCCGGGGCGGCCTCGCGGCACGCCCGGCCACTCGAAGAAAGTGATGGCCGAGCCGGGACTGCCGGTCTCATTGCCGAAGTAGAGGTGATAGGTCGTGGGGTCGTCAAAGTTCACCGTGCGCTTGACGAATCGTTGACCCAGCATCTTCGTGTAAAAGTCTGCTGTGCGTTGCGCGTCGGCACAGCCGAGGGTGATGTGGTGTAAGCCTAAGATTGTCATGGGGTCTTGTGGTCAGGTGGTCTTGTGGTCGAGTGGTCGGAGTGACTACTAGACTATTCGACTACCTGACTACTCGACGTTTTCGATTTCTGTTTGAGGGCAATTTCGTACGACTGGCGAAAGAGGGTGATGGCTCGTTCCACGTCGCCCGGTTCGTAGAGATAGAAACTGATCCAACCGCTATCGGGCAAAATGTGATGCGGCTCGGCGCGACCGGCGGCCACAATTTCATCGCGGACTTTGGTGGGAAAGGGAATGTCCACCAACGAGTCGGCGTGAATGTGGCCGATCTCCCGCCTGCCGATACGGTATTCGACGCCGCCAAAACGGTGAGGATGGGCCTCCACTTCCGGCCATTGCAACAACGTTTTCCTGATTTGCGCGCTTGCGCCTTTCACTGCCATAGCGTCTCCTACGTGTTTACAATTCAGCCAAAATCTTTTCAGGCGGCAGAGGCACGTTGATGCCCCGCCACAATTGCTCGCCGCCCCGCTCGTTTCGGGTGTCCCAATAAATCTCCAACCCGTTGCCGTCGGGATCATCGAAGTACATGGCCCAACTGATCAGATGATCCACGGTGGCAACCGGCACGCCAGCTTCGACCAGAGTCTTGTAAGCCAGCGCAAAGGATTTGCGATCAGGAACTTCAAAAGCAACATGATAGAGGCCGACGCCATGCGGCGTCGGCTTCGGCGCGTTCGGCCCCACGTTCTGCAGAGCGATCTCGTGGTGGAAGTCGCCGCCGGTCAGAAAGGCGTAGTGATCGCCCACCCGCTCGACCAATTTCAGGCTGAAGTATTGCATATAAAAAGCGATAGCCCGATTCAGATCGCGCACTTTCAAGTGCGCGTGACCAATTTTTGTGGTGATCATGGAATAATTGTACTCTGTCTCGACCAGGCTTTCGATTACTCCTATTGTAGCCAATACCCGTGACGCAGGCGTAAACAAAACGTCAACGGCCCTGGCACCCAAAACAAAAGACGGGTGCGACGCACCCGTCTCTCAATCATCCTACCTCTTTCGCCGAGAGTGCATTCAGCCAGACCTGATCACGGTCGCCCAACAGGGCGCGGCGGGCATCGCTTACCCACTCGTCAGGCACACCGGGCCGCCCTCCTACCCATAGTTTCCGCATCGCCACCACCCAGGTTACCACCAGATCGGCGACCGACAAAAAACCAGCGCGGGCGATGCCTTGTTGTGAGACGACGTTTTCCTGATCGGTGCCAATCCACAGGCGGCACAGCCCTTCGGCCCGCATCTCGCCGATAATGTGGGTCAGCAGAGCCGTATAAAGACGACAACGCCGATAGGCCGTCACCGTCGCACAATCCCAAATGTAAGCTTCACCCGGCGTGAGGCGAATGCGCACCCGCATCTCGCCGATCTCTTCATCCTCAAAACTCACCCAGCCATAGGCGGCGAGCGCCCCTTCAACCCAGGCGGCATAACAGCGCCGCCCGGCCTCGAATCGTTGACCCACCGCTGTCGAATCGAGGAGGCCCATTGCCCTGGCCAACATCTCAGCCGCCTCGGGACCAATGCGGGCGAAAGTCGCCGGGATCAGGGGCGCAACATTCGGGGTAGGCCAATCCAGATTCAGCATCCAGATCGTGCCGGAGCGTCGCGGATCGGCCTCGACTGACTCCATCAGGTTATTTCCAGCGCCGGGGCTTTTCGCGCGGTCAATTCAGCAATGGCGTCGGCTAAATGTTTATCGGCGACGTTGTAATCTCCGGCTTCCACGCGCAAGCGATGAGCGACGGCCAGCACGTCGCCGTAGGTATAGCCCTCTGGCGGAACGAACTTGAAGCACGCCATCTCCAGCAGTTGTCCGTTGGGGTCGCGGAAGTAAATCGAGTCCATGAAGCCGCGGTCAATCGGGCCGGTGTTCCAAATGCCATGTTCGTTTAGCCGCCCAGCGACTTGGGTGTAGGTGGCCCGCGAGACGGCGAAGGCGATGTGATGCAGGTTGCCAATACCTTCGGGGTTGGGCGTCGGGTCGTCGGCGCGGGTCGGGCGCACGAAGAAAGTGATCAGCCGCCCATCGCCGGGATCAAAGTAAAGGTGCGTTTCGTCCGGCACATCCAGATTGGGCTGGTCCATCACCAGCCTCATGCCGAGCAACCCTTGATAGAAGTTGATGATCGTTTCCCGGTTGGAGCCGACAAAGGTGATGTGATGAACGCCCTGGACTTGGAAGAGTTGAGCCATGATCTGGAGGTTGGAGGTTGGAAATTGGATGTTGGATACCCTACCCTCCAATTTCCAATCCTCCAACTTCGCTATATCCTGAAGAACAGGTGTCGTATCTGATCGATCACCTTCTGGTCGCCGGTGGCCTCGCCGCCGGGGAAGCGCTGGAAGGAGGTGAGCACGAAATCGGATGGATGGTGGAAGTGGAAGGTGGCCTGTACCCCCTCGAGGTTGTCGGCCGCCTCAGCGGTGAACTTGCCATCCTTGACTTTCGCCCGCCACTTGCCCCCCCACTCGCCGTCCACAACGATGCCGAACGTCACATCCAGGCCCTTCGCCGATTCTTGATCCACAGTGCTTGGCAGCAGGGCATGTATCATGTATGGTACCAGTACCCCGGCGGTGCGCTCGTCCAACTTGGCATCCTTTTGGCCGAGGCCCCAGTTCATGTCCCACGTATGCACGCCGTAGTCCATGACGTGGAAGGCGGGATAGAAAAGAGTCGGCAAGGAGCCCATGTAGGGATGGGTAACGATGAAGCCCCCCCATTCTTCGGATGTCAGCTTCTCGAAAGTATCCATCATCTTGTTATAGTCGCCTTTGAGGCGAGTGATGGCCTCTTCGCGCGGCAGACTGCGGAAGGCTTGAGCGTGTTTGTTGAGCGAGTCGGCCATCACCAGCAGACCGGCGGTATCAATTGACTCGCCTTTGCGCGCCTTCTCCCAGCGCGCCAGGTAGCCCTCGGTCACATCGAGCATGTGGCCGACCATATCGCGGACTTCCCACTCGGTGCATCGCGTCTGCACGTTCCAGTTCTTGGGATCGTCCACGATCTTGAAAAATCTGGCGCTCTCGGTGCGGATCACGTCGAGCACGGTATCTTTGCCACTGTAGTCCATGGAGTTGACGGCCATGGTGACCTCCTTCAGAAATAATGAGGATTAGAAATTGGAGATTAGAGATTTGATGCTCTTGCTCTCCCGATCTCTAATTCAAACGAAACAGACGATACGACGAGCCATAAGAATTGTTTCTCCCAATCACCTCCTTCGTTTCCAATCTCTAATCTCTACCACGCCGCCCGCAACACTCTCTCAATTTGCGCCGCCTCGCGGATGGGCTTGGGGTTGTTTTGCACCGTCCGGCTCTGAAAGGCCTGTTGCGCAAGGTGAGGCAAGTCTGCTTCTTTCACCCTCACCTCGCGCAAGTGTTGCGGCAAATTCATCCCGCCGATCAGCTCATAGATTTTTTGGGCGGCGGCTTCGACCGCCGCTTCGGGACTGAGGCCCACACTCCCCATCGCTTCGGCGGCGGGGGCCAACAAGGAAGCGGTTGCATCGGCGTTGAAGCGCATGGCGTGCGGCAAGATGATGCTGTTGGCGACGCCGTGCGGCACGCCCGCCGCGCCGCCCAACACGTGGCACAGACCATGATGCAGACCCATCGCCACTGTGGAGAGCGAGACCCCGGCCAGATGCGATCCCATCAGCATCTCGGTGCGGGCTTCGAGGTCGTCGCCATTGGCATAGCAACGCGGCAGAGCGCGCATGATGTAGCGCAGGCCGCTGATCGCCGCCGCAGTGGAAAGGGGATGGCGGGTGATCGAGTACAGGGCCTCAATGCAGTGCGCCAGCGCGTTGATGCCGGTGGAGGCCGTCATCTCCGGCGGCAAGTCGAGGGTAAGTCTCGGATCGTAGATCACGAGTCGCGGCGCGATCTTTGGATCGGTCGTGGTGATTTTGCGCGATGCGCCCTCCCTGTGATGGGTAATGCCGTACACCGGCGTCATCTCCGATCCGGCGTAGGTCGTGGGGATGGCGACGACGGCAAGGGCGGCTCGTTCGGCCAGTTGCGCCGCCACAGCCTTTGCCATCCCGATCGGACTCCCGCCCCCCAAGCCGATGACGGCATCCGCATTTCTGTCAGCGGCTAGGGCGGTCACTTCAGCCACTTGAAAATCGGGGACATGGGGCTGGACGCGATCATAGACGGCAGCCAACCGTTCGCCTAACGCTGCCTCGACCTGCGCGATACGCCCGCTCCGGCGAGCTGAACCACTAGCGCAGAGCAATAACCGCCGCCAGCCGAAACGGTCAACAGATTCGCTCAAACGTGCGAGCGAGCCAGAGCCGAAGATGATGTCCTGAGCGTAGGTGCGGTACTGAAATTCAGACATTGACTACCCGAATTATAGCAAAGCGGCGACACCGGAGCGTCATCGGGGGCGTCACTGGGAAAAGAGACTTATCTAAATCGCCATCGCAATCCCCACCCCCAGGGCCTCAAGTTCACCCGCGCGTCGTGGGCGACGAAAGTGGCGCGGGCTTCGGCGGGACATAACCCAACCGCTCGGCGATCAACGTTTCGGATGATGGGGATCAACCCAATAGACTTCCTCCGGCGCTTCAACTGCCTCGAGAGTCAGGTTCACCACGATGGGCATCTGGTCGCTACGCACCAGCACACAGCGGAGCGGTTCGTCGGGGCTGGGGTTGATTTCCTGATGGGGCACATAGGGCGGGACATAGATAAAGTCGCCCGGCCCGGCCTCGGCCACAAATTCCAACCGTTCTCCCCAGCGCATCCGGGCCTTTCCGCTGATCACGTAAATCACACTCTCCAATTCGCCGTGATGATGCGCGCCTGTTTTGGCGTCGGGCTGAATCGTCACCGTGCCGGCCCAAATATTATTGGCCCCGGTGGAGGCATAGGTGATGGCCGCCGCGCGTTGCATCCCTGGAGTTTGGGGTGTGTTGGGATCAAGTTGATCGTGCCTGACGATGTGGACACCGTTATCGCGCCAGTTGGATTTCATGATTGTCATCACCGATCCTTTCCACAAGGTGCCATAGACACCTTCGCGGGCAAGACTCATCGGAAGTAAAGACTTGTTCTCTTAATTTGTCGTCGCCACTCCTGCGCCGAGCGCCTCAAGTTCACCCTGCGCATCCTGGGCGATGAAGGTCGCGCAGGCTTCAGCGAGGAGTGCCTGGGCGTGATCGGGGGCTGAGGAGAGGGTGGCTTCGCCCCAGGTGGCTTAGGTGCGGGCGACTTCGACAGGGAAACCGAGGGCGTCGGCCCGTTCCGCCGTCTTGGCAAAGAGGGAGTTCGCGGCGGGCCAGTCGCCGCGCTCGGCCAGTAGGTTCGTGCGCAACCGTTCGCCCTGAATGGCGAGCGTCGGCAGTGGGCGAGTCACTCCGCAGGAGGGTGGCCAGATGATCGCGGGTGTGGGGCTGGCCGGTGACGGCCAGATAGAACAGCAGCGCCCGCGCTTTCTGATTGCTCAACGCGAGCGGGGTTCCCGCAACCTGGGCTTCCGGCGCGCCGAGCAGACGGAGGGTGAGGGGAGAGGCGGTTACCCCATCGAATATGATCCAAACTTAAACACAATGCGCGAAACGTGACTCGCGTTTCGCGCATTGTACAGCGGAATGGATGACTTTTCAGGAGGGAGTGTTTGTTTACGCCGCCACAGCTTCGGCCACGGCTTCGGGTTGTTTGACGATCTCGGCTTCGATGTTGAGGCGGATTTCGTCACCCACCAGCCAGCCGCCGGTTTCGAGGGCGACGTTCCAAGTCAGGTCCCAATCCTTACGGTTGATTTTGGTGGAGGCCGTGAACCCGGCATTGGTGGTGCCCCACGGGGTCTTCGCCATGCCGTTGTATTCCACATCCAGCGTCACCTCGCGGGTCATGCCTTTGATGGTGAGATTGCCGATCAGGCGGCCACGGGTATCGTCAATCTTTTCAGCACGCTTGCTCTTGAAGTAGATATAGGGATATTTCTCGACTTCAAAAAAGTCGGGCGACTTCAGGTGGGCGTCGCGCTTCTCTTCGCGGGTGAAGAGGCTGGCGGCTTCAATAGTCACATCCACCTTCGACTGGGTCGGTTCTTCTTCGTTGAACTCGACTGCGCCGGTGACCTTATCGAATTGGCCGTACACATTGGCGATCATCATGTGCTTGGCGATGAAGTTAACACGAGTGTGAGCGGGATCAATTACCCAGGACATTATTGGAATTCTCCTTGTTGAATTTTATCGCTTTCAGTATATTCAACAAGCGTGACAGGGACGTAAACAACAGCGTAAACACTGCAACTCACGACAGGAAACGGGGCAGATAAAAGCTCAGGTAATGCAAAGGCTGATCGGGCGCGGCAGAGATGGTGACGGCCGGCGCATCGGGCCGGGCCAGAACGACGTCGTATTGGGCGAGCGACACTTTCTCGTCTTCAACAGACAATTCCCCCGCGCCGTCGGTGACGTATAGAAACAGGTCTTCGTCGGGGGCGGCGGCCTCCACCTGGGTGACGCCCTCTGCCCCCACCACCGTCGCCGTCAGCCGCCCGGTCATGTGCTGTTCCATCGGCGAGCCGCATCCGATCAGGCTATGCACCGTTGCCTCCCCGACTCGGCGGGCGGGCAACTGATCGTTTTCAAGCTGTTGATAGTGCGGGGCGAGGCCGCGATGTTTCGGGTCGGCGGCAAACCAGATTTGGATGACGCGCGCCGGTTCGTCGGTGTGATTGAGTTCCTGATGCTCGATCCAATCGCCGGAAAACATGCGCTGGAACGCACCCGTACCGATGTCGCCCTGGCCGCCGGTGGTGTCTTCGTGGTGCAAGACGCCTTCGAGAACCCAAGTGTAAATCTCCAGCCCGCGATGGGGATGCCAGGTGAAGCCGTTGTGCGGCGCGATTTGAGTCATGTGCGCCGTCAACATGCCGCTCAAGCGTTGCAATGGACTCCAGCCGCCGACGGCAAAGTGCGAGTGCAACCAATGGACGGGATGGATGCGCGGAAAAGCATCTGCCGGGAAGTATTGTAGGGCGGCGGATTCAACAAAATTGGGGGCGATTACGGTATTGTACATTTCAGTCATATCATACCAGCCAACCGTTACCGAATCGTAAACAGATTTTTGCCCTCACCAACTCACCGCTGAATAAATCTCGCGCAGAAAGCGGCTGGGTCGTGTTGCCAGAAGTGTGGTATTGGCAAACCCGGCGCGGCCCGCCAGCTCTTCCCAGGTTGTGAACGACAGCGGATGCGGCACGGCAAAGTTACCGCCCTCGACATTGTATTCGACGACAATGAATCTTCCACCAGGGCGCAGATAACTTTTGAGCAGAGTCACTACCGCCAACTTGTCGCGGTGGAAGTGCAGAGCGTTCGCCATCACCAGGCCGTCGAGGGGCGGCAGGTCGGGAATAGGATGGCTAAAGTCGGCAGCGCGATAGTGGACGGCGGCGCCAGGGAAGCGGTCGCGCATCGCCCATTCCTGTTCCCTCAACGCCCCTCGATCTTTATCAATCGAATGGATCTCGCCGGTCGGGCCGAGCAACTCGGCCAAAGCCAGGGTGAAAGCCCCTGACCCCGACCCGAAGTCGGCCCAAACCCCGCCCCCGTTGGGGATGCCGCCGCGCAGAAGGTTGACGTGATCAGCGTGATTCATATCGCAAGCCCATTACGCATTACGTGTTCAAACGTATTCCGTAGCGCGTATCAACAGTGATTATCTATTCTTCACATAGTCGTCAAAAAATTCAATCGTCCTCAGCATCGCCGTCGAAAAGTTTTCGGAGATGTCGTGGTCATCTCCCTCGTAGCCAAAGAAGAAGACGGTGCGTTTGGCGTCGAGCATCTCCCGGTACAAAGTCTCGGAGAAGGCGTATGGCACAACAACATCACCCGTCGCATGGTGAATCTGCAACGGGCCGGAGATGTCGGCCAGAAAAGAATTGGGCGAGATGTCGTTCCAAAATTCCGGGTCGTCTTCAAGCGTGCCATACTCAACCACAAAGCGATTGCGCCAGCCGGCCGGGTTGGGTGTAGCGTTGGGGGCGGAAGGGTTACGCCACTCAGTGGCAATATCCCAATACGGCCCCACCACCCCGCCCCAGATCGATCCGGCCCGGATCGCGCAACAACTCGTCACCATCGCCCGCAAAGTGATCTGCCCGCCCATCGAATGCCCCCACATGCCGATGCGGTCGGGGTCGGCCAGCGGGTAGCGCGAAATCGAGGAGACGGCATTGAGAACATCAATGGTGTAGGCCGGCGTGCGATAGCCGCCGGTCGCTTCCCCCTCCGACTCACCATGCCCGCGATAGTCGGAGCGAAAGACAATGTAGCCCTGGCGGGCAAGGGCATTCACGTAAGCCACGTAGCGCTCCGTGGGCTTGTATTGGCCCGGCGGGATGAAGCCGTGATTGAACACGATGACGGGCCAACCGGTGAGCGGCGGCTCGCCGAAGGGCACGGTGAGCAGAGCGTAAATTTTCAGCCCTTCGGACTCATACGACGCAATGTAGCGATAGTAGTTCGCGCCGGGAATGAGGGTCTCTTCAATGGTGATCTCGCTCCCCGGATAACTTTGCTGACGCATGAAGGGGATCGAGAGCGGATGCGGCGTCGGAGTCGCCGTCAATGCAAGCGTGGGAAGCAGGGTCGCACTCGGAACCGGGGTGGCCGTGGGGGCCGCCGTGGCAGTGGGAGGCGATGTCGGGGTTGAGGCCGGAGTCGGGTTCCCGGCAGCGGTCGGCGCGGGGAGGCCGTTGCACGCGGCGAGGGCGAGAGCAATCAGCGCAATGAGAAACGTGTGTTGTTTCATGCGCCAACTCTAGCGCAGGGAGATTAAGCCTCCCTAAGAACGAGGGCATTCTGCGAGGGATCGCGGATGAGCCAGCCTTGGGGGTGTTCTTCTATCGGCGCATTCGCCTCACGCACTCGACTCAACACTTTATCCACCTCAGCCCGATCCGGCAGATGCACTGTGAAGTAGCGCAGGCCGACCGACTCGGGCGGGGGCGGCGAGGCGCCCGCCGTGCCCCAGATGTTCATGCCAATATGGTGGTGATAGCCGCCCGCCGAAACAAACAGGGCGCTGCCGAGGCTTGCCATCAAGTCGAAGCCCAGAACGTCGCAATAAAACTTTTGCCCTTCGGGGATGTTGCGGACATGCAGGTGCATGTGGCCCAAAACTGTCGCCGGGTCGAGGCCGTTCCACGCTTCGTCGCGCCCGTCCAACTCAGCCAGCACGCTGTCAATGTCGAGCGGGTCGGTGCCCATGCGAAAGTTCCCCTCAGCATCGCGCCACTCACTGCGCGGGCGGTCGCGATAAATCTCAATGCCATTGCCATCGGGGTCGGCCAAATAGATCGCTTCACTCACGTAATGATCGGCGAAGCCCTGCACCGGCGTTTGGGTTTCAGCGATTCGCCTCAGGGAGTGCGCCAGTTCCAGGCGCGAGGGGGTGAGGATGGCGAAGTGGTAGAGGCCGGTTCGACCACGATATGATTGCGCGTTCGGTCGCTCAGTGAGCAAAAGCGAATCCGGGCCGCCTGCGCCGAGGTAGGCTGTGTCCCCTTCACGGCCATGGAGCTTGAAGCCAAGCGACTGTTGATAAAACGGCAACGAGCGATTGAGATCGGCGACGGTGAGGTGGACGTAGCCAAGCGTGAGATTGGGAGGGAGAGACATATTCAGAATTCCGATGCTTTCTTCAACGACTCCAGCAATCGCAGTTGATCGTCCGCTGACGTTCCCGAAAAGTTCATATCCCAGAAGACGTGATTGACACCCAAGCCGCGCAGGCGGGTCAGGTCTTCGGCGATCTGATCGGTTGAGCCGGTGAGAGGTTTGCGTTGATCTGCGGCGGGCGCGTCGGGCCGAACGTTGGCCCGGACGACGACTTGCAGTTTGTCCGGGTCACGGCCGGCATTGCGAGCGGCATCGTGAAACGCCTTCAAGGCCTGTTCAAACGGCGGCCAGGCATTGAGCACCGGGTTCCAGCCATCGGCCAGGCGGCCCGCCCGCTCAAGGGCGGCGGGGGCGAAGCCGCCAATGATAATCGGCGGCCCACCCGGCTGAACGGGTTTGGGGCCGATGTTTGATTCCGGAATCTTGTAGAAGCGTCCTTCATACTTCACCGGGTCAGGCCCCCAGGCGGCGCGCAAGGCGTGAATGAATTCTTCAAAGCCTGCGCCGCGTCGCTTCAACGACACGTTGGCCGTCTCAAATTCAGGGGCGTTGCCGCCCTGCCCCAGCCCGGCGACGGCCCGCCCGCCGCTGAACTGATCGAGCGCGGCGAATCGTTTGGCCAACACCACCGGCACGTGAAACAGGGCGTCAATCACGCTCGTGCCCAGTTTGATGCGCTCGGTCTTCGCCGCCACGTAGGTCAACGTCTCTAACGGTTCGAAGGCGGTGGCATAGGTTTCGGGCATGGTCATGACCCGACCACCAAACTGCGGGAAGGGAAAGGTCGGGCGCAGGAGCCGTTCCAGCACCCACACCGCGCCAAAGCCGAGCCGCTCCGCTTCCCGCGCCGCTTGCACAATGGCTTGCGCCGAGGCATGTGGGCCAACGTGAGGCAGGGCAATACCGATGTCCATAATCATTCCTCTTTACAACTCGTAAAAGAATGACTTCCGCTCCCGCCGGATTTGTAATCCGGCGGCCAAGTGGCTGGATTATAAATCCAGTCTGAGCAACTGTGGAGTTATACTTTTACAAGCCGTTGGTAACTCCAACTTTAAATCAGAGGCGTCACCGAAGCGTAAACAAGAGCGTAAACAAGCGTTCAAATCCCGACTACCAAAATGGCTAGGTGCAACCCGACAAAACTTGAGCATTAAATGCGCAACGCCCTCAGCCTGCCGGCGATGGCCAACTTTGCCGCCGCCATCGAGCACGCCCACGCTATGCCTGATCTACTCGCCCTGATCGTCACCGGCGCGGGCAAGGCCTTCATCTCCGGCGGCGATCCGCACCTACAAGCGCATCCTGCAAACTGCGCACAGCTCATGCGCCGGGGCCAATGCCATTGAGCGGGCCGAGTTTCCCAAGTTGTGGACAGCGGAGGCGCACCTGAAGGCGGTGGAGAAATTCTTGGGAAATTGACCGGGAATTGGCAATCAGGCAATGGTTATATATGCGCCTTTTCCCGCCCGACATTTCACGCTACAATCGCCTCATGCCGGATGAGGTCAACGTCAATCAGAGCGGAGTCCAGATCGGTCGCGAGAGTCATCTCACCGTCGGCGCGGGCGATCTCACCTTCGGGAACAAGACCGAGACCCACATCCACATTCCCGACTCGCTCGAACTGACCGGCTCGCGCCTCGCGCCGCGCAACCCTTTGTTCGTGGGCCGCGAAAAATTATTGGCCGATCTCGCGGAACGGATGAGGGCCGAGGGCGGACTGGCCCTCCTCACCGGCTATGGCGGACTGGGCAAGACGCAGACCGCTATTGAATTCGGCCACCGCTACCGAGACCGCTTCCCCGGCGGCGTGTTCTTCCTCAACTGCGCCCAGTCCGATCTGATCTCCGGCGAAGTCGCCGCCTGCGGCGATGAGGGCCGCCTCCCAATCCCCAATTACGGATCACTGCCTCAACCCGATCGAGTCAATCTTGTCCTCAGAGAATGGCGCAAACCCCTCGCCCGGCTGATCCTCATGGACAACGCCGAGGACCCGGCGGTCATCAACCAGTGGCGGCTGACCGAGGGCGGATGCCGCTTCCTCGTCACCGCCCGCCGCGACTCGTGGCCGCCGACACTGGCCCCGACCCTCGTCCACCTTCGACCGTTGGATCGCGCCGACAGCGTGAAGTTGTTGGGGCAAAACATCGATGCGTTTGCGAACGATCCAGCCGCAGACCGGATTGCCGATCTGTTGGGCGACCACCCCCTGGCCCTGCACTGCGCCGCCAGCTATCTCGCCCACTACGCCCTCTCCCCCGCGCAATACCTCGCCGAGCTTCAGTCTTTAGTCTCCAGCCTTCACCACGAATCCCTCGGCGACTGGCTCAAAGACGAACTCCCCACCGCCCACACCCCCAACGTGACGGCGACGTTTGAGTTGAGCTATCAATCTCTAATAACCAATAACCAATCTCAGGTGGATGTTGGTTATTGGAAATTGGTTATTAGGGTCTTCCACCTCCTCGCCCACTGCGCCCCCGCCGCCCCCCTGCCCCGCGAAGTGCTGAGGCGCGCCCTGAGCGGAGGACGGAGCGAAGCGAAGTCCGAAGTCGAAGGGCGCGGCGCAGACACGGCACAGCGCGGCCCCGAAGTGAATGACAAAGGACTGACCGACGCCCTGCACGCACTGGCGAATGTGGGTTTGGTCGAACTCGATAGTGAAGTACGCCCTTCCACCCATCGCCTGCTTCAAGAGTTTGCCCGACTGAAGGCTGATGACGACGACGATGCGGGCACCGATGGCGCGAATGCCGACGCGGCCAGGATGGAAGAAGCCGTAGGCAACATGGCAAGCGGAATCAACAACGCCGGATTGCCCAAAGCCCTGGAACCCCTGCGTGAACACTTGCGGGCATTGGCCGAGCGAGCCGAAGCGCGGGGATCGGAAAATGCGGGGCGGCTGTTCAATTCGTTGGGCTATCACCTCAACAACATCGCCGACTACGCCGCCGCCCGCGCCGCCTTCGAACGCGCGCTGGCCATTGACGAAAAAGCCTTCGGCCCCGACCATCCCAATGTCGCCATCCGCGTCAACAATCTCGGCTCGATGTACAAAGCCCTGGGCGACCTGCCCGCCGCCCGCGCCGCCTACGAACGCGCCCTGGCCATTGACGAAAAAGCCTTCGGCCCCGACCATCCCAATGTCGCCAGAGACGTCAACAATCTCGGCTCGGTGTACCAAGACCTGGGCGACCTGCCCGCCGCCCGCGCCGCCTACGAGCGCGCCCAGGCCATCTTCGAGAAAGTCTTGGGCGCAGAGCATCCCAATGTTGCCACACTCGTCAACAATCTCGGCTCGGTGTACCAAGACCTGGGCGACCTGCCCGCCGCCCGCGCCGCCTTCGAGCGCGCCCTGGCCATTGACGAAAAAGCCTTCGGCCCCGACCATCCCAATGTCGCCAGAGACGTCAACAATCTCGGCCTGGTGTACCAAGCCCTGGGCGACCTGCCCGCCGCCCGCGCCGCCTACGAGCGCGCCCTGGCCATTGACGAAAAAGCCTTCGGCCCCGACCATCCCAATGTCGCCATCCGCGTCAACAATCTCGGCTCGGTGTACCAAGCCCTGGGCGACCTGCCCGCCGCCCGCGCCGCCTTCGAACGCGCCCTGGCCATTGACGAAAAAGCCTTCGGCCCCGACCATCCCAATGTCGCCACCGACGTCAACAATCTCGGCCTGGTGTACCAAGCCCTGGGCGACCTGCCCGCCGCCCGCGCTGCCTACGAGCGCGCATTGAAGATCATGGAGAAGTATGCGCCGAACAATCCCAATACGAAACTGTTTCGTGAGAATTTAGCGAGGGTGGTTGGGAGGGAGATGGAGGAAGAACACGGATAGGTGGGAGAACAACGGATGGGTGGAATTTAACGGATTGATCCGTTACCTTCCACGAATCCGTGTTCTGCTCTGGAGAACCACTGAGACACTGATGGAAGGTCAGTGCGTTCAGGCTACTCAGTGAATCAGTGGTTCAATCACCCCGGATATAGCACGGATTTTCAGAATGAACTGATCGATCCGTCCATTCCGCGAATCCATGCTATGAAGAGGCTGGCGGCGCATTTCATTTATCATTCCGCATTCGTCATTCATCATTCTCCATTCATGACCTACGACACCCTCGCCCGCTTCTATGATTTGGAAAACGCCGACTTCACCGAAGACCTGGAGTTTTGGGTCGGGCTGGCGAAGGAGGGCGGCGGGCCGGTATTGGAACTGGGCTGTGGCACCGGGCGGGTGACGCAACAGATCGCCCGCGCCGGGATCGCCATCGTGGGGCTGGACAACTCGGAGGCCATGCTGACTCTGGCCCGCGCCAAACTCGCTCGCGCTGAAAGCGCCCGCCATCCCGCCCTCGCCGCCCGCGTCACTCTGGTTCACGGCGATATGACGGACTTCGATCTGTACGGGCAGACCGCGCAAACCTTTGGTTTGCCTGTGTCTGCCCCGGCTGGGCTGACACACAGGTCAGCCCCTACGGATGCCCCGCCTTTCCAACTCATCATCTGCCCCTTCAACACCTTCATGCATCTCCTCACCCCCGGCCATCAACTGGCGATGCTGGCCTGCGCCCGCAAACATTTGGGCATCGGCGGTCGGCTGGCGCTGGATCTCACCAACCCCGGCCCAGTGTACGCCGCTGGCGATGATGATGGCGATGTTGGGTCGCTCACCCTGCAGCGGACATTCCGCGACGACGAAAATGATCTCACCATCCAACAGTTCAGCACCTTTCGGCTCGAACGAACGTGGCAACTCGCCCACATCCAGTGGCAATATGACTCTATTGCCGCCGACGGGACGGTGAAGCGGACGCTCGCGCCCATGACCTTGCGCTATACTTTCCCCGCCGAGATGGGTCTGTTGGTGGAGCGAACGGGCTTCAAGCTCGCCCACCTTTACGGGGACTATGACAAATCGCCGCTGACTGAGGAGAGCGAGCGGATGATTGTCGTGGCTGAGGCAAAGTAGAATCCACCACGAAGACTCAAAGACACGAAGTCGCACAAAGTTTTTTATAGCCTTTGTGAACGTGCGGACGAGTTCGCCTGTGCCCTCGTGCCTTTGTGGTGAGAAAGTCACAATGAAAAACCTTATCCTGCTTTCGATGATCTTCCTCGCTTCATGCTCACAACTGTTGGCGACAGCGACGCCCCTCCCTACCCACACACCGGTTCCGCCGTCGCCGACTCCCGTTGCCCCAACCATCACCCCCTCGCCCGCTGTGGCGAAAGCGACTCGCGCCGTGCCGCCCGTCGCGCCCACGCCCCTGCCCACTCCCT
>Ga0247727_10006218_pt1 | contig 23623 bp, 22 predicted proteins | sample WisWelCaveWW1625_FD_202498 | JGI IMG/M metagenome (GOLD analysis project Ga0247727, IMG submission 202498) | Biofilm microbial communities from Wishing Well Cave, Virginia, United States - WW16-25 | ecosystem: Environmental > Aquatic > Deep subsurface > Groundwater > Cave microbial mat | place...
TCCGTTTCGATGACGCGACAGGCGTCCCGTTCGAGCCCGGCCAGTACATGACGATCGGCGTGTTCGCCGATGGCCGGCTCGTCCAGCGGCCGTATTCGGTCGCCTCCGACCCGGCCGTGTGCGGCGTGGACGGGTACGAGCTGTATATCCGGCTCGTCGTCGGCGGCCAGTTCACGACGCTGCTGTGGGGGCTGCCGGTCGGCCACCGGATGCGGATGATCGGCCCGAAGGGCAAGTTCACGCTCGAGCCGGACGACGATCGGATCCACCTGTTCATCTCGTCCGGGACTGGGAACGCGCCGTTCGTGTCGATGATGCGGGCGCTCCTGCGCGAGGGCCGCCCGCGGCGGGCCGTGTTCCTCAACGGCGTCTCGTATGCACACGAGATCGGCTACCGCGGCCTGCTCGAGGGCTGGCAGGCGTCCCTCGAGTACCCGGTCACCTACATCCCCACCGTCTCGCGACCGGCGGCTCCGGAGAACGCCCTTTGGACCGGCCGCTGGGGCCGCGTCGAGACGATCGTCGGCCCGGTCTGCGATGAGCTCGGCCTCACGCCGGCCAATTCGATCGCCTACATCTGCGGCAACCCGGACATGATCCTCGCCGCCGAGGCGACGCTGCTCGGCCGCGGCTTCCCGGAGACGCAGGTCAAGAAGGAGCTGTACTGGCCGAAGGGCAAGGAGCCGCGCGGCAGCGGACCTGCCGGGGAGTAGGCGAGCCTCACCCGGTCTCGACGACCGGGTGGTAGTAGCGGATCAGGTCGAGAACGTCGTCGAACGGCGCGTCGAGCAGATCCGAGTCGACGCTGAACGACCGACTGCTCGGCTGTTCGCCCGCCGGGACGACGACGAGGCGCCAGAGCTCGGTGCTGCCCGGACCGGAGCTCACGATCCCGGCTCGGACCGTGCGGACCTCGCCGAGCTCCTCCCAATTCATGCGCCGCTCCATCTCGGGGATCCAGATCCCGTCCGGGCCGACCGACAGCGTCACGGGCGGCCCGGACGAGCGGCGGACGCGGGCGACCGCCGCTCGCAGACTTCGGGCACCGAAGAACAAGAGGAACCCGCTGACGACGAGGAAGATCCCTTCGAACCAGATCGGTCCGCCGCCAGTCTCTATCATGTTGACCGTGACCGCGGCGAAGATGAGCGGGATGATCAGGAAGAGGATCGACCGCCAGAAGTCGATGATCACGTTGAGGAACCGCAGCGGTGGCCTCGCGAATGTGGCGCTCGGCGGCGGCCCGGCCGCTCGGGTCACGTCCGCGATCGAAGTCGGCTCGCGTTCGGCGCCGGGGTCCAAGCCGGCATCGATGGCGCGGACCTCCGCCTCGACGATCGGCGGCGTCGCCGCACCCACGGCCGCTCGGGCGCTCCACATCGGCGCCCTCTCCCGAGCGCGTCGCTCGTCGGCGTCGATGACCGGAGCGTAGCGGCGCGCGGCCTCGACGACGTCGTCGATCGATTCCTCGATCTCATAATCGACCACGCCGAACGGCGCGAGGTCCGTCGGGCCGAGTCGAACCTGCGGGCCGAGACGCTTGGCGAACGCCATGAAGCCTTTGGTCATGGCCGCGGCGAAGCCGAGCGCGCGATTTCGGGCTGCAATGGAAGGATCCTTCGGCACGATCCCCAGGCGGAGGTAGCGGTTCGTCGTCAGGGCATGGCCTCTGCCGCCGCCCGGTCCGCGCATCGACTCGAGGCGCACCTCGGCGATCTCGTCCCAGCGGAGGCGGCCCATCTCGGGACTCCACGCTCCATCCGGCCCGATCTCGAAGACGGTCCGACCTACCCCGCGACGGACGGTCGTCAGGGCTCCCGTCGCCATGAGCACGCCGAAGAAGCCGGCCAGCAGGCCGAGAGCGCGGCCCAGCGGGTCGCTCGTCAGGGTGCCGCTGAGGAGGAGATAGCCGAATGCCAGGAACGCGAGTGCGCCGATCGGTGCGAGGACGAGGTCCACGAGGATCCGCATGACCGAGCGATGGAAGCGATGGATGCCGGGAGCGGACTCCTTCGGCCCGGCGACGTGCGCAGCCTCGCCCGACCGCCGGCGGCGGAGCCCGTCGATCGAGATCCCGATGCCGATGAGTCCGAACAGGCCGCCCACCCCACCCACGAGGATCGGCACGAACGAGCGGACCTGGTCCGGCGTTCCGACCCGGTTCACCGACGGGTCGTCCGGCAGGTACGAGACAGTGATCGGCTCCCCGATGCGCGTTGCAGCGAAACGGATCCAGTCCACCTGGGTCGACCCGCCGTGCGTGCCGCCGTCCGAGGACTCGAAGCGGTAATGGATCCGGTACGTGGTGCCGTCGTCGCTCGTGTCGATCGACGTGTCGTCGATGACCGCCTCGACGGCGACGCCACGGTCCGCCAGCGCGGCCTCCTGTAGCCACAGCCCGACGCCGAGGGCCATCGTGATCGGCCCCACGACACCGAAGATGAGACCAACCCACAGCGGGGGCGCCGCCCACGGCGCGCGTTTCGTCCTCGCCACACCGGACCCCGTGGTTCCCGTGGTCATGCGCACCCTCTTGTCCGCCGCGCCATCCGTGACGGGCTTCGTGTCGCGGCCGGAAAAGAGACGCCGCCGTGCCGCGAACGTGACGCGGGAACCCGGACCGCTGCGCCGCCTAGCCAGATGCGGCGGCCAGCCGCTCCCCGATGGCGCTCCGCAGGCCCTCGAGCGGGATCCGGTCCTGGGCCATCGTGTCACGATCGCGGATCGTCACCGCACCATCCTCGAGCGAGTCCACATCAACGGTCACACACCACGGTGTGCCGATCTCGTCCTGGCGCCGGTACAGCTTGCCGATCGCGGCGGTGTCGTCGTAGACAGCCATGATGTCGCGTGCGAGGTCGGCCCGGAGCCGGTGACACAGCTCGACGATCTCCGGCCGCTTCTTGAGCAGCGGCAGGACGGCGACCTTGTACGGCGCGAGTTCTGGATGCAGGCCGAGGACGACCCGTTTCTCGCCGCGGACCTCCTCCTCACGGTAGGCGTCGATGAGGAACGTGAACGCCGCCCGGTCAGCCCCCGCGGACGTCTCGACGATCGCCGGGAGGTAGTGCTCCTCGGTCGCGGGGTCGAAGTACTCGAGGTTCTCGCCTGACGAGCGGGCGTGGTTGCCGAGGTCGAACGTGCCGCGGTCGTGGACGCCCTCGAGCTCCTTCCAGCCGAACGGGAAACGGTACTCGACGTCGACCGCGCGACGGGCGTAATGCGCGAGCTCGCCGGGGGCGTGCTCGCGTACCCGCAGCCTGGCCCGCGACACGCCGAGCCGCTCGTACCAGGCGAGGCGACGCGGCAGCCACTCGCCGAACGCGGCGGCGGACTCGTCCGGTCGGACGAAGAACTGCATCTCCATCTGCTCGAACTCGCGCATCCGGAACACGAAGTTGCCGGGGCTGATCTCGTTCCGGAAGGCCTTCCCGATCTGGGCGATGCCGAACGGCAGCTTCTTGCGCGACGACGCCTGGACGTTCTTGAAGTTCACGTAGATGCCCTGCGCCGTCTCGGGGCGCAGGTAGACGACGGCGGCCTCGTCCTCGACCGGGCCGAGGAAGGTCTTGAGCATGAGGTTGAACCGCCGCGGCGCGGACAGCGGGCCGTCGTCGTTCGGGCAGCGCAGGCCGAGCCGGGCGATGATCGAGCCATCGACCGCGTCCGCCGGTGACACGTCCTCCGCGCCCGGCAGCTCGTCGAGGCGGTAACGGCGCCGGCAGGTTCCGCACTCGACGAGCGGGTCGCTGAACTCGGCGACGTGCCCGGAGGTCACCCAGACCTGCGGTGCCATCAGGATCCCGGCATCGAGGCCGACGATGTCGTCGCGCTCCTGGACCATCGATCGCCACCAGGCCCGCTTGACGTTGTTCTTCAGCTCGACGCCGAGCGGGCCATAGTCCCAGACGGCGTTGATGCCGCCGTAGATCTCGCTCGACGGGAAGATGAAGCCGCGCCGCTTGGACAGCGAGACGATCGTGTCGAGGTCGGCGACGGCAGGCGCGACGTCGCCCGCCTCGGGCGTCGGGCTGTCCGGCACGATGGGCTCCTCTGGGCGGCCGGCCGTGGCAGGGACGGTCGCGGGTGGGCTCGGCCCGGCGATGCTACCAGACGACGGTCAGCGCCCGGCGCGGATCTCGTCGAGGAAGGCCAGCGAGCGCGGCTGGCGGTCGAGCGCGTGCTCGAGGAACGCTCGCATGGCCATCTCCACCTCGCGTTCGACTTCGGACGCGATCCGGAGGCCGGCGAGCGCCTCGACGTCCATCCGCTGATAGGCCTTCAGGAGCTTGAGCGCCTCGAGTGACAGACCGGCGCGCTCGTGGGGCGGGCCGGGGCAACGTTCGCAGAGGACTCCGCCGAGCGGCGGCACCCAGCGATATCGCTCGTCGGGCTCGAGGAGGCGGTCGCACTCGACGCAGCGGTCGACCTCCGGCCGTACGCCGAGCTCGTCCGCGAGGTGCATCTCATACCATCGCGCCACGCGGCCGGCGGACATGCCGGCGTCGAGTAGCTCGTAGGCGCGTCGCAGCAGGAAGTAGACCGCCTCGCCCGGATGACGCTCCTCGAGGGTTCGGTCCGCGAGCTCGGCCAGGTAGGACGCCGTGCCGAGCGAGACGAGGTCGTCGCGGAGGCGGAGCCACGGATGTGCCACGTCCACCTGCGTCACCACGTCGAACGTGCGGCCGCGAGCGAGCGAGAGGTGGAGCTCGGCGAACGGCTCCAGGGAGCCGCCGATGCGTGAAGTCGGGCGGCGGATGCCCTTGGCGATCGCCTTGAGCTTGCCGCTGCCAGGGGTGATGAGCGACAGGATCCGGTCCGCCTCGCCGTAGTCGAAGCGCGACAGGACGATCGCGTCGGTCGTGTATCGGCGCGGCGGGGCCACCGGCCCACGGTAGCACCGCTCCCGGCCGATGGCCGGTCTCGCGGCCCCTCATCCGGCGACTGACCTCGCGCGTATGGAAGGACGGCGCCTGCGCGGACCGCGTCCCCCGCGCGGCGCCTCCGTTCGCCTCGCCGCGCGTTCCGGCGGTCCGATGTTCCCGGTCGAACAGGCTACCTGGACCGGACAGGTTTTCGCGTCAGACGTTACACTCGCGACCGAGATGACCGCCGTGGCCCGCGAGATCGACATCGCCCAGCTCATCGCCGACACGGAAGCGGAGATCCTCCGCCTCGTCTCGGACCGCGACCCCGCCACGGCCGGCGTCTACGAGATGTGCCGCTACCACCTCGGGCTCGACGGCTCGAGCGGCGGCGCCGGCAAACGGATGCGGCCGCTGCTCGGCCTCCTCGCCTACGCGTCGATCGCGGGCGACCACCGCGCCGCCCTGCCGGGCGCCGCGGCCGTGGAACTCGGCCATAACTTCAGCCTCGTCCACGACGACATCGAGGACCACGACGTCGAGCGCCGCCACCGGCCGACGCTGTGGTCCGTCCGCGGCATCCCGCAGGCGATCAACACCGGCGACATGCTGTTCAGCCTGAGCCGCGTCGCGCTGCACCGGCTGACCGACCTCGGCTTCTCCGATTCCAAGGTCCTGCGCCTGATGCGGCTGTACGACGAGACGTGCGTGGCGCTGTGTGAGGGCCAGTACATCGACATCGCGACGAGCGAGCGTCACGACCTCATGTCGGTCGAGCTGTACTTCGACATGATCGGCCGCAAGACAGCCGCGCTCATCGCCGCCTCGATCGAGGCCGGCGCGCTCCTGGCGACGGACGACGAGGCGGTCATCGGCCGCTACCGAGCCTTCGGCTGGGCGCTCGGCATCGCCTTCCAGCTCAACGACGACCTGCTCGGCATCTGGGGCCGCGAGCAGGCGACCGGTAAGGAGCCGTCCGACGTGGCGCGCAAGAAGAAGACGCTGCCCGTCATCTACGCGTTCGAGCACGCCGCGCCGGCCGACCGCGACCGGCTCGCCGAGCTGTACGCGACGACGGCGCCCGAAGCGGCCGACATCGCGGAGATCGTCGCGATCCTCGAGCGGGTCGGCGCCCGCGACTTCACCCGCGAACAGGCCCACCGCTACCGCGACGAGGCGCTCGCCGAGATCGCCGCCGCCGGTGTCGTCGACGGTGCCGCTCGCGAGCGCCTCGAAGGGATCATCCGCTCGGTCATCAGCGCCTGACGCGTCGCCCGGGTCGCACGTCACTCCCAGTACTGAGCGTCTAGAATCTCGCCGGTCTGAGCGTCCACGTAGGCGTAGAGATAGTGGGCGGTGTGGCCAGGCGCCGACGACCCATCCTCGAGAACTGGACCCGGCTTGTAGAGCGAGAAGCCGGTCACCCGTACCAGCCAGACTCGGCTCTTATCGATCGGCCGATCGGTGCCCAGGGTGTGGGGATCCGTGACCTCGACTAGGTACGCGTCGGCGACCGACCCTGGCGCGAGCCCCGCAGCGTCGCGAACCATCTCGATCGCGTCTGCTCGCGGAATCGCCCCCGCGGAGTCCGTTGGCGCGATCGTGATCCCGAGCCGAACGACATCGGCCGGAACCTCGGAGATGACGCTGGTCACGGCACCCGGTGTGAACGGGCGCACGAATATCAGCACTGCGAGAATGAGGACAGCCCCAATCAACATGCCCCATCTGGGTGCAATGCTTACCCGCGGCTGCAGGTCAATGCGCATTCGTCCAGTTCCTCATCTCACCGTTCGCTGGCTTGTCTGAGCCGTACCGCAGCAACAAGGCATTCGGGAGTGGGACTGCAATCGACGCGCGATCGGTGCTACGGGTCGGCGACCCGGTCCTCCGGCGGGCGTCGGGCGGCAAGGACCTTGCCGACCCGACGGCCGTCGGTCGTCTCGACGGTCAGCGTCAGCCCGTCCAGGTCGACCCGATCGCCGACGCTCGGGATGCCGCCGATGCGGTGGTAGACGAGGCCGCCGACGGTGTCGTATTGCTCCTCGTCCTCGAGCGGCAGCTCGATGTCGAAAAGGTCGCGCAGCTCGTCGACGTCGGTCCGGCCGTCGACCCGCACCTCGTCCGCCGACAGGCGCACGACGAGCGGCTCCTCGACGTCGTATTCGTCCTGGATCTCGCCGACGATCTCCTCGAGCAGGTCCTCGATGGTGACCAGCCCGGCGGTGCCGCCGTACTCGTCGAGCACGATGGCGAGGTGGACCTTCCGTCGCTGGAGCTCATGCAGCAGGTCGTCCACCGTCATCGACTCGGGCACGAACAGCGGCGGCCGGAGCAGCGAGCGAAGGCTGGGATGCTCTGCGGAACCTGCTCGAAGGTACGGCAGGAGGTCCTTCGCATAGACGATCCCGACGATGTGGTCGACGGTGCCCTCGTAGACCGGGACGCGCGAGTGCCACTCAGCGACGACGAGATCGATCGCCGCCTCGAAGGTCGCCCCGACGGGCAGGCTGACCATCGACACGCGGGGCACCATGACCTCGTGGACGCGGCGATCCCCGAGCTCGATGACCGCGTTGATCATCTGCTCCTCCTCGGCCTCGAGGACGCCCTGCTCGCCCCCCCGTTCGACGATGAGCTTCAGCTCCTCGGCCGTGATCCGGGCCGCGTTCGTGACGTCCGCGCCGAGGGTCCGCGCGATCGCCCCGGTGATCGCCGCGAGAGCGGATACGACGGGCCCGAGCAGTCGCCCGAGCAGGTCGACGAGGGTCGACAGGACGATCGCGAAGCGCTCGGCATGGGCGAGCGCGAGCGCCTTCGGCACGAGCTCGCCGAAGACGATCGTGAACAGCGCGAGTATCGTCGTCACGACGATCAGCGCGAGCGGGCGGGCGACGCCGGCCCCGACCCCCGCGCCCTCGAGGAAGTCGGCGAGCGTCTCGAGCAGGCTGACCGCGGCGAAGGCCGACGCGAGGAAGCCGATGAACGTGATCGCCAGCTGGACGACGGCCAGGAAGCGGCCCGGCTGGTCGATGAGCCGGCGCACCCGGCGGGCGCCGCGGACGCCCTCCTCGACGAGCTGGTCGACGCGGCTCGGTCGCAGCGAGACGAGCGCGATCTCGGCCGCCACGAAGACCCCGTTGAGCAGGACGAGGAGAGCGATGACGAGCAGCTCGGTCAGCGTCTGGCTCATCGCTGGGCGTCGCGCGAAGGAACGCGCGGGGCCCCGTCGTCGGAGGCCGCACGACGCGGCTCGCGGACTCGGGCCGGCACCCCGACGGCGAGCTTGCCGGCCGGCACGTCGCGGGTGACGACGGCGCCGGCGCCGGTCCGCGCCTCATCGCCGACCGTCACCGGCGCGACGAGCATCGTGTCGACGCCGAGGAAGGCGCCGCGGCCGACGGTCGTGCGGTGCTTCCGGTGGCCGTCCCAGTTCGCGGTGATCGTGCCGGCGCCGACATTCGTCCCCTCGCCGAGCTCCGCGTCGCCGAGGTAGCTGACGTGGTGCTGCTTCACCCGGGCTCCGAGGCGGGTGTTCTTGAGCTCGGCGAAGTTGCCGACCTCGGCACCCGGCCCGACGTGGCTGCCCGGCCGGAGATGCGCGAACGGGCCGATGCGCGCCTCGTCCTCGACCGTCGACGACTCGACGACGCTCGCCCAGACGAGGCAGTCGCGGCCGATCGTCGAGTCGACGATCGTCGAGCCGGCGCCGACGCGCGTCCCCTCGCCGATGATCGTGGTCCCGCGCAGGACGACGTTCGGCTCGAGGGTGACGTCCGGCGCGACCCGGACGCCCCAGTCGAGGTACGCGGTCGACGGATCCTGCATCGTCACGCCGGCCGTCATGTGGCCCTCGTTGATCCGGACGCGCAGGGTCCACTCCGCCCGGGCGAGCTCCGCCCTGTCGTTGATGCCGTCGAAGCGTCCGTCATCCTCGTGCGCGACGGCGCTCACGATGCGGCCGTCGCGTCGGGCGATCGCGACGAGGTCGGTGAGATACAGCTCACCCGTCGTGGGCGACGGCTCCAGCGCCGCGACCCGGCGCCTCAGCCAGGCGGCGTCGAAGGCGTAGATGCCGGCGTTCACCTCGCCGATCTCGAGCTCCTCGGGCGTCGCGTCCTTCGCCTCGACGATCCGCTCGACGGTGCCGAACTCGCCTCTCACGACCCGTCCGAGGCGGGCCGGGTCGGCGGAGTCGACGGTCAGCAGCGCGATTGCGGCGTCGTCCTCCCGCCGCACATCCAGCAGGGCCGCCAGGTCCGCGCCGCGGACGAGCGGTACATCGCCCGAGAGGACGAGCAATTCGGCCGTACCGTCGGGCAACGCCGCCAGCGCTACGCCCACTGCGTCCCCGGTGCCGCGCGGCTCGTCCTGGAGCGCGAACTCCACGTCGTCGGCGAAGGCGGCTCGGACGGACGCCATGGCCGGCGCCACCACGACGATCGGACGGAGAGGGTCGGGCCCGTTCGCCGCAGCGCGCCAGGCGTCGATGACGTAGGCGAGCATCGGCCGCCCGCACAGCGGGTGGAGCACCTTGGGGAGTCGGGACCTCATCCGCGTGCCGAGGCCCGCAGCGAGGATGACGGCGCCGGCGCGCCGCGCCGGCACGGGTGGTGATGGGGTCATGGAACGGTCCGCGTAGCGTATGGGCGCCCCGTCGGGGGTGTCAATCGAGGGCGACCGCGGGCTCGATGCGCTCGACGAGACCGGATCGCCACCCGGGGACCTCGAACGGTGGGCAGTAGTACGAACGCTCACGCCAGACGAGACCATCGCGAAAGACGTCGACGACGACCGTGAACAACCGCTCGCCTGTCGCGTACTCGAGCAGCGCCTCGCCGAACCAGGTGTCCGATTCGCCCGACAGGCGAAGCGGGACGTTCGCCGGGGTGACGACCCATTCGTCGCGGCCGCCGCCGATCTCCAGCTCGTGCGCCTTCGGCAGCCCGCCCGGGTACGCAGCATCGATCGCGAGCGCCCCGGAGGCGTCGAAGCGCTCCCCCGATTGCGGGTACAGGCCGCGGTAGTCGGGGTGGAGACAGCTCGAGGCGGTCGCGGCATCGTGCCGCGCGAGGGCGCGCAGGTAGCGGTCGGCGACGCCCCGATCGACGGACTGGCCGTCGCCGTCGTCGGCCCAGCGGCCCGGGTCGATCCGTGGCTCCAGGGCGACGAACGGCCGCCGCCAGGCGGGCGCCTCGAACGGCTCGCCGAAGTAGCTCGTCATCCGCCGGATCCGCCCGCCGCCCAGCTCGAAGCGGTCGACGAACCACCACGGATCGCCGCCGTAGGCGAACTTCGCCTCGGCCAGCGCGAGCTCCTCCGAGCAGGACGTCACGAACGGTCCGGCCAGCAGCCGTGGCGGCGCCGGCTGGCGGGCGAGCACCGCGGTGATCGCGGCGCGGCCACGGAGGCGCTCGCCCGACTGCGGGAACTGCTCGACGACGTCATCGCTGAAGGTCGACCCGAGCGCATCGAGATCGAGCGCCAGCAGCGCGTCGAGGTAGCGACGGATGAGCTCGGCGTGCTCCTCGCGAACGGACATCGGGACTATCGTCGCGGGGCCGTCAAGGACGTCGCGCGATCGCCTCGATCTCGATCCGGCCACCCTTGGGCAGGGCACCGACGGCGAACGTCGAGCGAGCCGGCGGGGCGTCCGGCATGTAGCGGGCGTAGATCGCGTTCACCGCCGCGAAGTCGCCGATGTCGGCCAGGAAGATCGTCGTCTTGACGACGTCGGCGAAGGAGCAGCCGGCCGCGTCGAGGACGGCGGAGAGGTTCCGGAGCGCCCGTTCCGTCTGCGCTTCGGTGCCGTCGGCAAGCTCGCCCGTCGCCGGATCCAGCCCGAGCTGGCCGGAGCAGAAGACGAGATCGCCCGACGCGATGCCCTGGCTGTACGGGCCGACCGCGGCCGGAGCCCCGGACGTCGAGATCGCGTGGCGGCTCATCGTCGGCCTCCCTCCGGAACGTGCGGCCAGCCGGAGCCGGCTGGGCTCGAGATCGTCGTCGCCGCGACGAACGGCTGTGCCGCGCCCGGCGGTTCGAGGCGCCCGGACGCGATCGCCGCGCGGATCGTCGTCGCGGCGTCCGCCGCCGCGTCCAGCGAAGGATAGAGCGTCCACAGCGTGGGCCCGGAGCCGGACAGCCCGACCGGTCGGCCGAGCAGGCGGGCGACCGCGCGGCGGAACGGGAGGAGCCCGGGCAGCAGCGACGCCGCGGCTGCGGCGAGGTCGTTCGCGGTCGCCAGGACGCCGGCACGCGCGACGAGCTCCGCCGCCGTGAGGCCACGCCGCAGCTCGGCGGCAAGGTGCTCCGAGGTGAGCCGAGTGGATCCTCTCGTCGTCGGCGCGGCGCCACCCGCGTAGGCGTCGAATACCGCCGCCGTCGGCAGGCCCACGGCCGGCGTGACGAGGACGATCCCGGGTGGCGCCCCCCTGACGCCGGCGAGCGAGGTCACCCGCTCGCCGCGGCCCTCGAGCAGGGCCGGCGCGTGGACCAGGAAGAACGACACGTCGGAACCGAGCGAGGCGGCAAGCGCGCCGAGGTCCACCGTGGTGGGCTCGATGGCCCACGATTCGAGGGCCGCTTCGAGCGCGGCGGCCGCATCGCTGGATCCCCCGCCGAGTCCCGCCGACACGGGGATCCGCTTCTCCAGTCGCGCAGCGAGCGGCGGCGCGGGCGTCATCCGAGCGACCGCCGATCGGACGGCCGCGATCGCGCGCAGCACGAGGTTCGACGCGTCCGCGCCGGTGTCCGGGCCGACGACGTGGAGGGTGTCGTCGCGCGCCGTCGACCTGCCGACGGACAGGCGATCGGCGAGGTCGAGCGGGACGGCGACGGAGTGCAGGTCGTGGTAACCGTCGGCCCGCCGGCCCATCACCGCCAGGGTCAGGTTGAGCTTTGCCGGCGCGAGCCGCACGACCGGCGCGAGGTGAGCCGCCGGATCGCCGCTCATCGATCCGCCTCGTCAGGCCCGGCCCGCTGGCGCGGCCGGGGCGAGAGGTGTGTCAACAGGGCCCGCCATTCCGCGACGGCGAGGGTCTGCGGTCGACGCTCAGGAGCGATCGCCGCGGCGTCGAGCGCCGCGGCGACCCGCGCCGCCGGGAGCCGGAGCTGGCGGGCCAGGACGTTGTGGATCATCTTGCGGCGCTCACGGAAGGCCGCCTGGACGAGCCGCCACAGGTCGTCCTCCAGCGCGGCGTCGGCGAGGCGGTCCCCGTCGTCGTGCGGCTCGAGCACGACGAGGGCGGATTCGACGGCGGGCGCCGGCTCGAACGCGGCCGCCGGGACGTGGCGCGCGATCCGGACCGCGGCGTGGTACTGGACGAAGACCGACAGGTAGGACATGCCGCCCGGCGGCGCGGCGATCCGCTCGGCGACCTCCGCCTGGAGCATCAGCACGAGTCGCGCCGGGCGCGGGGACCGACCCAGCAGGGCGTGCAGGATCGGACTCGTGATGTGGTACGGCAGGTTCGCCACGACATCGAACGGCGGAGCGAGGAGGGCGGCGAGATCGACGTCCAGGGCGTCGCCCTCGATGAGGCGGAGCGAGCCCGGCGTTGCCCCGGCGTGCGGCGCATCGACGTCCGCGAGCCTGTCCGAAAGCCGTTCGCGGAGCGCGGCCGCGAGACCACGGTCGAGCTCCACCGCCGTCACGACCGCCCCGGCATCGAGCAGCGCCTCGGTCAGGATACCGAGACCTGGCCCGATCTCGAGGATCCGCCTGCCAGCTGCCGGCGCGGCCAGGCCGACGATCGCCTCGAGCACGTCGACGTCGACGAGGAAGTTCTGCGAGAGGCCGTGGCGGGGCCGGAGGCCGGCCCCGCGGAGCGCGCGCCTGACCGACTCGGCGTCGAGCCGGCGCCCGGCCGCCCCGTTGCTCATCGCTCGGCGAGCGGCAGCGACGGGCGGGCGTCGAGATCGAACCCGGCGAGGTCGCCCGCCGCGAGCCGGTGTGCGGCCGCAGCCCCGATCATCGCGCCGTTGTCGGTGCACAGGCCCGGTCGTGGGATGACGAGCGGCAGGCCGAGCGCGCGGGCCTCGTCGGCGAGGCGCCCTCGCAGGGCATCATTCGCCGCGACGCCGCCCCCCAGGACGATCGTCCGTGCACCCACTTCTCGCGCCGCCCGCGCCGTCTTCGTCGCCAGGACGTCGACGACCGAATCCTGGAAACCCCAGGCGAGTTCCGCGGTCCTGCCCTCCGACAGTGGGGCAGCCGGCTCGCCGGCCAGGCCCTCGTGGAGCCGCGCCGCGTCGACGATGCGGCGGGCCGCCGTCTTGAGACCGGAGAAGCTGAAGTCATAGGTGCCGGGCAGCCATGCTCGTGGGAAGACGACGTCGCGCGATCGCGCCGCTTCGGCGGCGCGCTGGACGGCCGGACCGCCCGGGTAGCCGAGGCCGAGCAGCCGGCCGACCTTGTCGAACGCCTCACCTGCCGCGTCGTCGACCGTTCCGCCGAGCAGCCGGTACGTCAGGTGGTCCCGCATCTCGACCAGGAAGGTGTGGCCGCCGGAAACGACCAGTGCCACGAGCGGGAACCCGGGCGCCTCCGGTTCGGCTTCGTCGCGGTCGACCAGCCATGCTGCGTAGATGTGGCCCTCGAGGTGGTTGACGCCGACGAGCGGCTTGTCGTGGACCCAGGCCAGCGTCTTCGCGACGTTGACACCGACGAGCAGCGATCCGGCGAGACCCGGGCCGTACGTCACGGAGACGGCGTCGACGTCGCGCCAGTCGAGGCCTGGAGCCGCCGCCCACGCCTCATCGAGGGCGGGCAGGATCCAGCGCAGGTGGGCCCGCGCGGCGACCTCCGGGACGATGCCGCCCGATGGAGCGTGGAGGGCGACCTGGCTCGCGACGACGTCGGCGTGGATGCGGCGGCCGCCCTCGACGATGGCGACGCCGGTCTCGTCGCACGAGCTCTCGATGGCGAGGACCAGCGGGCCGCTCAAGGATCGCCCGTCGTGGAATCGGTGGCGGTCGGATCGATCGACGGCGCGGCTGCGTCGATCTCCGCGCGCAGCCGGGCGAGCCGGTCGGTCATCGCCGGCCCATCGAGCGCGTCGGTCGTCATGATGAGGGCGTCCTCAGCGTTGTCCGAGTAGTAACGCGGCCGGATGCCGACCGGGCGGAAGCCGAACCGCTCGTACAGCCGGCGTGCGGCGATGTTCGACAGCCGCACCTCGAGCGTCCCATCGCGGGCGCCGCGCGCGCGGGCGAGATCCAGCAGGGCGAGGACGAACGCGGCGCCGATCCCGCGCCTCCGCCAGGCCGGCGCGACGGCGACCGTGGTGATGTGGGCTTCGTCCACCATGAGCCAGATCCCGCCGTACGCCACGACTTCGTCGCCGATGTGGCCGACGAGGTAGGACGCGAGCCGGTTCATCTCGATCTCGCTCCGATAGGCGTGCTCGGGCCACGGTGTCGCGAAGCTCTCACGCTCGATCCGCTGGACCGCGTCCAGGTCGGCGACGGTCATCGGACCGATGCCCAGCGTCAGCGTCGGCCGCGCGACCATCCGACCTCTCCGCTCAGGGCCGCGACTCCGCGGGGCAGACTGACGTACTCGGGCACGAGCCGGCCGACGTCGTCGACGTCGCCGCGAGCGAGGCGGAGCGAGCCCGCCGCGAGCAGTGCCGCCGGGAGACCGTCGACCGCCAGACGGCCGAGCTCCAGCGCGGCCGACGGAGCGCGACCGTCGAGGTCGACCGCGACGAGCGTGGCCCCGAGCGGCAGCTCGGGCTCGCCCGATCCGGCCAGCAACGACGCCGAGCCGCCCTCGTCGACGCGGACACGATCGGACGGTCCGGCAGGCAGGAGAAGGACGTACGGACCGGCCCCGCCGCGTGCGGCGCGCGCTGCCGACAGGAGCGCCCGTCCGGTCGCCACGCCGACGAGCGGCCTGCCGAGGGCATGCGCGAGCGTCTTCGCCGTAGCGAGCCCGACCCGAAGCCCGGTGAAGGCGCCGGGACCCGTTCCGACGACGATGCCCGCGAGGTCCTCGCGACGGACGCCGGTCTCGCCGAGGAGCGCGGCGAGCCTGACGAGGAGCTCCTCCCCGTGACGGTGGCCGGACGACCAGGCGGTGGCGGCGAGCAGCCGGCCATCTGGATCGCCGAGCGCGACGACGGCCGTTGCCGTCGCCGTGTCCAGCCCGAGGATCGGCCGGTCGGCCGGGCCGATCGCCGAGTAGCTCATCGCGCGGCCGTCCGGCGGGCCGCCTCGACGTAGCGCGAGAGGTCCGGGTCCTCGGCGCGCACCACGATCGAGCGCGCCACCTCGCCGGACGCCTCGATGACGACGTCGACCCGCTCGCGCGGCAGGATCGTTCCGAGGCGGTCGGGCCACTCCACGAGCGTGACGCCGGCCGCCTGGCGATCGTCGAGCAGCCCGCCGGCCAGGACGTCGGAAGGTCCCCCGAGTCGGTACAGGTCGAGATGGAACAGCGGCAGGCGGCCGACGTGCTCGGCCATCAGGATGAAGCTCGGCGAGGCCACCGTCGTCGTCGCTCCCAGGCCGACGCCGAAGCCCTTGGCGAAGACGGTCTTGCCGGCGCCGAGCTCGCCCCACAGGCAGACGAGGTCGCCCGGTCGGGCGACGCCGGCGAGGGCGACACCGAGTGCATGCGTCGCGGCGGCGTCGGGTGAGGCGACGCGGTGTTCGATGGCACTTCGGACGGACATGCGCCGAGCGTAATCGAAGCCGCAGCCGGTGTGCCGCGGGTCAGACGAAGCGCTCGAGATCGCCGATCGGCGCGGCGACGGTCCCGAACCCGTCGATCGCGACAAGGCCGGCGAGGCTGTCCACCGCGACACCGCCGCCGCTCGACCGCCGCCGCCCCGCGAGACCGAGCCAACGACCCTCGCGTCCGAGATACGGACCAGCGAGGAAGCGGACGAGGTCGCGTGGCGGGGCCGGCATCCGCGACGGTGGATCGTCCACCACGAGGGCCGGCGGATCGGCGATGAGCGCGACCTGGCGGCGCTCCAAGAGGCGCAGCAGGGCGGCGACCGGGCTCGCGATCGGTCGCCGCTGCATCCCATCGAGGACGAGCACGCCGAACGCGTCGGTGGGATGAAGGCCGGCGAGCCGCCGGCTCTCGCTCGCGGAGAGGTCGCGCCGGACCGCCGCGCCAAGGCCGCCGACGACGATGCCGCGGAGGCCCGTCGCACGGGCCCGGGTCAACGCCTCGGCGTCGATGTGCGCACCGGCCACGACGACGGCACCGGCGCGACCGACGTCCACCGCCGTCGCCCGAAGCTCGGCGTTCGATGCGACGGCGACGTCGAGCGGGCCGCGCACGGCCGAGCCGATCAGTGCGCGGCCGAGGATCGCCCGCCCGCCAAGCTGGAGCTGCATGCCGCGGCCGGGATCGACGCGGCCGATCGTCCCGGCGGCAGGCGCCGCGACCACCTCGTGGCGCTCGCCGACAGCGACCCGCCACCGTCCGGCGACCGCGAACAGCGCTTCGCCGGGCTCCTCGCCTTCGACGGCCTCCGCCGGCCAGCCCGCGCCCGGGCGCAGCCGGGCGGCCTCTGCCGGCGACATCCTGACGACGACCGTCCGACCGCCGCGCGAGCACTCGGCGAGGGGCAGTCCGGCGGCCACGCGGTCGCCGGGCGACACGAGGACCCGGTCCCCCGGCGCCAGCGGCAGCCAGGCGACGAGAGCGTCGACCAGCAGCCGGCGTGCTGGCACGAGCTCGAGGCCCGCCGGGGGGATGCGCCGTCGCTCGCGCGGGGCGGCCTCGCGGATCATCCGTGACCGCTCGGCCACAGCGGGTCGTGCCACGACGCCCTGGTCGCGTCCCGCTCGTCGCGCCGGCCCGGCAGCCGCAGCGGGACGCCGCGCCCATCCACGACCAGCCCGGCGAGCCCGCCGCTGACCGGGACGGCGATCCGCCGCGCGGACCGGCCGAGCCAGCCGCCGCTGCTGACCGTCACCGTCGCCGCGGCCGCGGCGCCGGAGGGCAGGTCGACGAGCTCCACGGTGCCGGAGCCGACGTCGAGGTCAAGCTCGACGTCGGTCCCCCGGAGCTCGACCCGTCCGGCGGGACCCAGTCGCCGACCGACGCCCGGGTCCGGCAGCACGAGCAGCGTCCCGAGCGGCGACAGGAGGTCGTCGTGGATGCCGGTCATGATCGCCTGACGGTCGTCCGTCCCTCCGACGGCGCCCAGCGGACCGAGCAGGCGAGCGTGGTCCATGGCGATGGCGACGGCGCCGGGACGCCGCAGGACGTCCGCCAGGGCGACCGCCACGGCCGGCCCGGGCGCGAGGGCGAACCCGCCGCCGGCGATCACGACGAGATCCGGACCGGGTCCATCGGACAGCGCGGGCGTACGCGCGAGAAGCCGCTCCAGGGCGGCCGTCGCTGCCGCCAGACGAAGTCTGGCCGGTTCCACGCCGCTCCCGGCCCACGGGCTGGATCGAAGTTCGTGGATCCGGTCGGCGAGCCGCCCGAGCTCGTCGTCGCGCCCCAGCCAGCCGGCGATCCGTTCGACCACGTCATCGCCGGGAGTCGGCGGGACGAGCGCGCCGTCGGCGGTGGCGGTCCACTCGAGCCGCGCCGGACGGTCGCCGATCGCGGGCTCCGCGCGCACCCGTATGCCGCCGTCGTGCCCGATCTCGAGCAGCTCCACCCGTCGTCCCAGCGCAGCCGCGAGCGCAGCCGTCGCCGTCGCGAGCGCCGTCCGGGCATCGCCACCCGGCGCCCGCAGGTCCTCGAGGACCATCCTGGCCGCGGCCACCGGGTCGGTGCCGCGAACGGTGGGCAGGCCGAGGACGGAGGCGCCTGGCTCGGCGTCGAGGCCGAGGCGGTCGAAGCGGCGCCGATGCGCCGCCATCGCACCGGCGAGCACGATCGGCAGATCCGGGCGCCGGACGCGGACCGCGGCGACGAGTGCGGCGAGGTCGCCGAGTGACGCCCGCTCGTCTGCGCCGGGCGGGTCGCCCGCAAAGACGAACGCCGCCGCCACGTCCCGCCGGAGGAGCAGTGCCGTGACCTCCCGCGGGTCGTGGGACTCCGGGTCCGCGAGTGCGATCCGCCAGCCCGTGCCGCACGCGACGCGCTCCGCGAGCGCAGCGGCGCGCGGCGAGCCGGCCAGGACCGCGAGCGTCCGCGGTGGCGCGCTCGCGACCCGCCAGCGGGGCAGATCGTCCGCCCGGCCGGCCCGGATCCCGGTCGACTCGGCGAGCTCGGGGTCGGCGCTCGCGACCTCGACGAGCAGGCGCTCGACGAGCTGCCGTTCGTCGGCGCCGGCCGGCGCGGCGAGCGCGCCGAGGAGTCGCCAGCGCGTGCCGACCTCGGCGACCAGGGCGACGGCGGTCGTCGCCGACCCGGCGTCGACGGTGATCGCGGCGCGGGTGGTCGGCGTCATGAGGAGGGCGTCGCGAGCGGGCCGAGTCGCGCGCCGACGGCCCGATCCGCGGGGATCACGCGTGCCAGGCCTGCTCCTCGTCGAGCTCCTCGAGACGCGCGATGAGGAGCTCGATGCCATCGTCATCGGCGAGGATCGCCGCCACCTCCGCCGAGCCGCCGCCGAACACGTGGTGGAGGACGGGATCGAAGAACAGCATCGCGCTCGCGTCCAGCGGCCGATACGGACGGCTGGCCTGCAGGAACTGGACGGCGGGGCCGGCGAGGCCGCGCAGCTGGATGTCGCGGGCGACGGACTCGACGAGATCGTCGCGCTCGTCCTCGTCGAACTCGGACGATCGCTCGGCCTGGCCCTCGGGCTCGTCGGGGTGGCTCACGCCGGCGTCCCGTCCGCCAGCGCCGGGACCGTCCCCAGGGCACGACCGAACGCCTCGTACGCCGCCGCGCCGCGCAGCGCGAAGATCACGTGCCGGATGGAGGGGCTCGCCGATAGCTCGGCGCGGACGGCGGCGACGGTGATCCGCGCCGCCTCGTCGAGCGGGAAGCCCCCGACGCCGGTTCCGAGCGCGGGGAAGGCGATGCTCGTCGCGCCGATCTCGCGGGCGCGTGCCATCGCGCTCCGTGTCGCCGCGGCGATCGTCTCGGCCGACGTGCGGCGATCGCGGTCGAGCGACACGGCATGGATGACGACCTTCGCGGCGAGACGCCCGGCCGCCGTCACCACGGCGGAGCCGAGCGGCTGGACGCCGAGGCGGACGGCGGCGAACTCGACCTCGTCGCCCGCTGCGCGCTTGATCGCCCCACCGACCCCGGTCGCCATCCAGAGCGTGACGTTCGCCGGGTTCACGATCGCGTCGACCTCGAGGTCGCAGATGTCGCCGTTCCAGAGTTCGATCCGCGCCACCCGTTCCTCGGCTCGTCCAGCGTCCGAAGCCGCACGACTTCGGGTCCGGCATGGTACACCCGGGGCAGTCGCCGGGCCATCGCGGTCACGACCTCCCAGGAGATCGTCCCGCGATGCTGCGCCAGGTCGACGGCAGTGATCCGCTGGCCCTCCTGCTCGCCGATCAGGACGAACTCATCGTCAGGACCGACGGGGGCGCCTGGCACGTCCGTCACGTCGACCATGACGGCGTCCATCGAGACGTTGCCAACGAGCGGGACGCGCACGCCGCGGACGAGCGCCTCGGCCCGGTTCGACAGCGCCCGCGACCAGCCGTCGCCGTAGCCGAGCGGGAGCGTGGCGATCCGGCTCGGGCGGCGGGTCGTGAAGGTGGGCCCATAGGACACGCCCCAGCCGGCGGGCAGGTCCGCGACGTGCACCGGCCGGGCTCGCAGCGACATCGCCGGCCGGAGGCCGGCCAGCGTCGCGCGCGGTCCGCCCGACGGCATGTCCTCCGGCGCGATGCCGTAGATGGCGAGGCCCGGCCGGACGGCGTCATACCGTCCACGCGCCGCGATGGCTGCGTCCGCGAGCCCACCCGACGCGAGAACGTGGCGCCGCCCGAGGTCGATCCCCGCGGAGCGGACGGACTCGACCGCGCTGGCGAATCGATCGAGCTGCGCATCCACCAGGCGGGTTTCCTCCGGCGCCTGCAGATGCGTCCATGTGCCGCGCAGCTCCAGGCCGGGCGCGGCCCGCACCGCGCGCGCCGCGGCCGTCAGCTCGGCCGGCCAGAAGCCGCTTCGTCCGAGGCCGGTCTCGACCTCCAGCTCGATGCCCAGCCGCGGTGCGTGACGGGCAGGCGGCCGCGATGCCAGGCGATCGAGCAGCGCCGGGTCGCCGACGCTGGCCGCGATCCGCCGACGGGCGGCGTCGGCAGCGGCCCCCGACGGGACTCCGTAGAGCGCCAGGATCGGCACCCGGATGCCGCCACGCCTGAGCTCGACGGCCTCGTCGTACGCGGCGACGCACAGGCCGTCGGCACCGGCGGCCTCGAGTGCCGCGGCGACGGGCAGCGCGCCGTGACCGTAGGCGTCCGCCTTGACGACGGGCTCCACGGCGACCCCGGGGCCGACCGCGCGACGCACGATCGCCAGGTTGTCCACGATCGCCTCGAGGTCGATCTCGAGCCACGCGGTCCGCGGCAGCGGCGGCAGTCTCGCCGCCGCGAGGCGAACCTCGATCGGCGCCTCCGAGCGGGGGTCGCGCCCCGGTCGCACGCTGTTCAGCGCGACCCCCCGACGGCGGCGAAGCCGATCCGCCCCTTGCCGGCCCGTCGAGCGGCGACGCCGGCGAGGCGGCGGCGCGCCACGGCGATCGCGTCGGGCAGGTCCGAGGCGAGCAGGCCGCTGTCTCCGAATCGCTCCCGGACCGCCTCGCCGGCGAGGCCGTGGAGATAGACCCCGAGGCGCGCCGCGGCGTACGGCCCGAGGCCCTGCGCGAGCAGGCCGCCGACCGTCCCAGCAAGAACGTCGCCGGTGCCACCGCTCGCGAGGGACGGGTTCTCGAACGGCGCGACCGCGACCTCCCCGCCCGGGTCGGCGATGACCGTCCGGGCACCCTTGAGCACGACCACCGCGCCCCAGCGGGCGGCCGCTTCGGACGTCACGGTCGCCCTCGCCGCGTCGTCTGCGACGAGGTCGGCGCCGTCCGGCAGGGTCATTCCGGCGCCGGCCAACAGGCGCTCGAACTCGCCGGCATGCGGGGTGAGCACCGCCTGCCGTCGCGCGCTCGCCCACCATTCGGCGAGCGTGGCCATCGATCGCAGGGCCTCGGCGTCGAGGACGGCCGGTGCGGGGGCCCCCTCGTCGGCCGCGCCGAGGAGTCGACGCACGAACTCCGTGGTCGCGAGCCCTGGTCGGAGACCGGGACCCACGACCAGCGCATCATGCTCGTGATCGAGGACCGCGGCGAGCGCCCCCTCGGGATCGAGCGATCCGACCTCGTCCTCGGGCAGACCGAGCGTCGTCGCCTCCACCACCTTTGCCGCGAACAGCGGCTGGAGCGACTCGGGCACGGCGAGGGTGACGAGCCCGGCGCCGGCGCGGCCGGCCGCGCGACAGACGAGGAGCGCCGCGCCGGCGTAGTCGAGCGAGCCGGCGATGACGAGCAGCTTGCCGAACGTACCCTTGTGGCCGCGGGCAGGCCGGCCGGGAAGGAGGTCGACGACCGCAGCGTCGTCGAGCGTCGCCGGTTCAGCCACCGTCCGGCTCACGGGCCGCTTCGTGGAGCGAACGAAGGCGTTTCATCCGGGCGAGGATCCGTCGCTCGCGGTCGTCGAGGTGGTCCTCGATGCCGGGCGGGAACAGGAATGGACCGCCGGCGACCCGAACACCGAAGGCGATCGCGACCGCGTACTCCGCCTCGTGGCTGATCGAGACGGCGATCCGCGCCATGCGGAGCTGGTCGGCCCGGGCGGCCGCCCGACCGTGCAGCCGCACCGCGGGCTGGCCGGTCGGCAGGCGCTCGATCTCGATGTCCCGCCAGCCGATGCCGCGAACGCCGAGGCCGAGGACCTTGCTCACCGCTTCCTTCGCCGCCCATCGCCCGGCCAACGTCTCCGGCCGGTCTCGGACGTAGCGCTGCTCGGACGGTGTGAGCACCCGAGCGCTGAAGCGGGAGCCGAAGCGGGTGAGCGTCTCCCGGATGCGCGCGACGCGGATGATGTCGATGCCCACCTCGGTCGTGCCGGGCGGCGCGGTCGGCGCGGCGTCGGTCGGCGCGGCGTCGGTCGGCCCGGCGTCGGTCGGCCCCGGACCGGGCTCCGGCATCGCCTACTCGACCGTGACCGACTTCGCGAGGTTCCGCGGCTGGTCGACGTCCGTGCCTCGGGCCACCGCAGTGTGGTAGGCGAACAGCTGCAGCGGGATGATCGCCAGGACCGGACTCAGCAGCTCATGGGTGTCGGGCACCCAGCACACGTCGTCGCTGAAGCGCTCGATCTGCGGATCGCCCTCGGTCGCGACGGCGATCACTCGGGCGTCGCGGGCGCGGCCCTCCATCACGTTGCTGATGAGCTTGTCGTAGACCGACGAGCGGGTCGCCACCGCGACGAGCGGGCATTCCGCGTCGAGCAGCGAGATCGGCCCGTGCTTCAGCTCGCCGGCCGCGTAGCCCTCGGCGTGCACGTAGCTGACTTCCTTGAGCTTCAGGGCGCCCTCGAGCGCCGCCGGATACGTGGCGCCGCGGCCGACGAACATGAAGCCCCGCGAGTTCACGTAGCGTCGGGCGAGGTCCCGCGCGCCGGGAGCGTTCAGGGCGAGCGCCCGCGCGGCGCCCTCGGGCAGCGCTCGCAGCGCGGCGCCCAGGTCGCGCTCGGCGACGGGGTCCAGCGCTCCGCGCGCCTTCGCGATCGCCGCGGCGAGCGCGACGAGGGTCGTCACCTGGGTGACGAACGTCTTCGACGCCGCGACGGCGATCTCGGGACCCGCCTGCAGGAACAGGACCGCGTCGGCCAGGCGGGTGATCGCCGAACCGACGGTGTTCGTCACGGCGATGACCGGGCAGCCGGCGTCCGCGGCGAGCTTCGTCGGAGCGATCGTGTCGGCGGTCTCCCCGGACTGCGTCACCGCGATCACGAGAGCCCGCTCATCGAGCGGCGGCGGGCTGTAGCGGAACTCGGAGCCGACGGTGGCTCGAGCAGGGATGCCGGCGAGCTGCTGGATCGCGGCCGCACCGACCAGCGCGGCGTAGTAGGCCGTGCCGCAGGCGATGAGCTCGACGCGGGTCGCCGCCCGGATCGCGTCGACGACGGGCTCGACGTCCTCGATGCGGATCCGATCGTCGCGGGTCAGCCGACCCGCGATGGACTGGCGGAGCGCCTCCGGCTGCTCGTGGATCTCCTTGAGCATGAAGTGGTCGTAGCCGCCTTTCTCGGCCGCCTCCGGGGACCAGTCGACGAGGGTCTCGCGCCGTTCGAGCACGACGGCGTCGACATCGCTGATCGTCACTCCCCACGGTCGCAGGTCGACGACGTCGCCCTCCTCGAGGTAGACGACGCGGTCCGTGTGGGCCAGGATCGCCGCCACGTCGGACGCGAGGAACGATTCCCCGTCTCCGAGACCCACGACGAGCGGCACATCGCGCCTGGCGCCGACGAGGCGATCCGGCTCGGCGCGATGCATCGCCACGAGGGCGTACGCCCCCTCGAGCTGGCGCAGCGCCGCTCGGGCGGCGTCCGCGAGGTCGCCGGCATAGGCCTCCTCGACGAGGTGAGCGACCGCCTCCGTGTCGGTCTCCGAGGTGAGGCGATGGCCACGCGCGATCAACCCGTCGCGGAGCTCCCGGAAGTTCTCGATGATCCCGTTGTGGATGACCGTGATGTCGCCACTGCAGTCCTGGTGGGGATGGGCGTTGAGGTCGTTCGGCCGGCCGTGGGTGGCCCAACGGGTGTGGGCGAGCCCGATCGCCGCGTGCGGCAGGCGATCCACCAGGGCGGTCTGGAGA
>Ga0247727_10006219_pt1 | contig 23622 bp, 17 predicted proteins | sample WisWelCaveWW1625_FD_202498 | JGI IMG/M metagenome (GOLD analysis project Ga0247727, IMG submission 202498) | Biofilm microbial communities from Wishing Well Cave, Virginia, United States - WW16-25 | ecosystem: Environmental > Aquatic > Deep subsurface > Groundwater > Cave microbial mat | place...
GATTCGGGTTGGCTATCCGGCTGCTCACTGGATTAGGACGCCGCGATGATCAGAGGCCGAATTATTGCGCGAATGTTCTTTATTTATTCATTTCCCAACCCAACGGGTAGAAATCAGAAAAGCCAGAAAGGCATCCGTTAAAATTGAAACTGGTTGAGAGTTGAGATTTTGCCATGATTTTTTTTTTGGCCCCTTGACGGCTTACGTTTTAAGTCTTACGTTACACGATCAACGTTACACGAGGTCACGCTATGCCCCGCATCCTGATTGTCGAGGATGATCGCAACACCCTTTCCGGTCTCATGGAGATTTTGGAGGCCGAAGGCTACGAAGTCAAAGGCGTGGACAGCGGCCGGAAAGCGCTGCGCCTGCTGGAACGCGACCGGTTCGATATTTTGCTCACCGATCTCAAAATGCCGGAGATCGACGGCATGCAGCTTTATGAGCAAACGCTGGCGATGGCGCCGGAGATGAAAACCGTCGTCATGACGGCGTTCAGCTCCGTGAAAGACGCGGTCGATGCGATGAAGCGCGGCGTGTATGAATATCTCACCAAGCCGCTCAATCTCGACGAGCTGTTCGTGATTCTCAAAAAAGCCGTGGAAGAGCAGAATCTGCGGCGCGAAAACGAAGAGCTGAAAGATCGGCTGCAGGGCAGTTATCGTTTTGAGAGCATTATCGGCAAGAGCGCGTCGATGCAGCAGGTTTTTAAAACCATCATGAAAGTGGCGAAGAGCCAGGCGACGATTCTGATTCGCGGCGAGAGCGGCACGGGCAAGGAGCTGGTGGCGCGCGCGATTCATTACAACAGCCCGCGCGGCAACGGCCCGATGGTGGAAATCAGTTGCGCCGCCTTTCCCGAAACGCTGCTGGAAAGCGAACTGTTCGGCTACGAAAAAGGCGCGTTCACCGGCGCCGACAGCCGCAAGAAAGGCCGCTTTGAAATCGCGCACGGCGGCACGATTTTTCTCGACGAGATCGGCGACGTGTCGGCGAGCGTGCAGACCAAATTGCTGCGCGTGCTGCAGGAAAAAGAAATCAACCGCCTCGGCAGCAACGAATCGATTAAAGTTGACGTGCGGGTGGTCACCGCCACCAATCGCGACCTCGAACAGGCGCTTAACAACGGCCTCTTGCGCGAAGATCTTTATTACCGCCTGAATGTGATTCCGATTTTCCTGCCGGCGTTGCGCGAGCGGCGCGAAGATATTCCGCTGTTGATCGATCATTTCATCAAGCGGTACAGCAAAATGAACCACAAACCGGTGTTCGGGATCTCGCCGGAAGCGCTGGAGTTTTGCGAAAGCCATGACTGGCCGGGCAACGTGCGCGAGCTGGAGAATGCGATTGAAAACGCCGTGGTGCTTGGCGAGGGCGAAGAGATTCTGCCGGAGCATTTGCCGGTGACGGTGTCGATGCGCAAAGCCGCCACGGAGATGGCGGCTCGAGCCAACGCCAACGATTTTTTCACGGCCAGCGGCGCGAGCTATCGCGAAAAAATGGAAGCCGCGGAAAAGCTGGTTCTGGAAGAAGCCATTCAGCGCGCCGACGGCAATAAATCCGAAGCCGCCAAACAGCTCGGCATCAGCCTGCGCACGATGCGATATAAAATTCAGAAATATAAATTATGACCCTCGACATGGTCAGGAAAATTTTTCCGCCAGGGCTTCGGCAGTTGTAATAATTACGCATAAGCCGGACGAGCCGGAACCAAAAAAGCTTTAAAAAATTCCCAACGGATTAAAAAACGACCAACGGATGACATCTCCAATTTCCCCACTGATTGAATCCCGCCGCGGCAGCGATTTTTTTCGCCTGATTTATTTGACTCCTTAAACTATCCCAACACGGGCGAGTCGTGTCGGCGAGCCGCAATCAAAAAAGATTAACACAGAGAAAACGGAGCAAACAGAGAAGGTAATGCCTGGAAAACTTTCTTTAACTTTGTAATCTCTGTTTGCTCTGTTTTCTCGGTGTTGAATTTTTTTTATTTTTGCACCGCGTGGCGCGTTGTCTGCGACAAACATTCAACTTGTAATAGCCTATAAAACCGCGCCATTCGAGGCAATGACTTCTTTGTACCAATAAGCGGAATCCTTAAGAATGCGCCTCTGGGTCGGGTAGTCGACGTAAATCATTCCGAAGCGCCGTTTGTAGCCGTGTCTCCATTCGAAATTATCCATGATCGACCAGACAAAGTAACCCTTCGCAACCACCCCATCATTCATGGCGCGTTTGTAGGCGCGCAAATAGCGGGTGAGAAAATCAATGCGCTGCGGATCATGAACTTTTCCATCCAGGTGAATCCAATCACAATTTGCCATGCCATTCTCGGTGACAACGATGGGCAATTTGTAGCGCTCATAAAGAAAGCGCGGGCCCCAATAAAGCGCTTCCGGCGTGACTTCCCACGTCATTGTGGTGAGCGGCGGCCCGGTTGGACTTTTCACCATTTCATCGCCTCCACCGGCATGCGCACGAATAGTTTCACCGAAATAAATATTGGCCCCGTAAAAATCCAGCGGCTGGCAAATCGTTTCCATATCGCCGCGGCGAATCTCCGGCATCGCCTTCATGAAGAGTTTGCACCCATCTTCAGGATAGTTGCCGAAAATCATCGGATCGGCAAGCCAGGTATTGCTCCAACAGTTTTTGCCCGGCACCGAAAAGGCAGCCGCGCGCGCCGCTTCGATATCTTCGGGTCGAGTTGAAGCGGGTATCTTCACAATACCCACGGGAGCAGCGCCAATGCTCGGTTTCGTTTTCGCGCGGGCGCGAATCACTTGCGCGGATTTGCCATGCGCGAGCAGAGAGTGATGCGCGGCGAGAAGAACATCGGCAAATCCCAACTTCAGGCCGGGCGCATGCTCGCCGGTGTGATGCCCATATTCGATGTAGCACTGCGGCTCGTTTTGTGTCATCCAATGCGCGACGCGATCCGAAAGCTTGTCGATGATGATTTGGGTGTATTCGGCAAACCAATCGGCGCTGTCACGATTCAGCCAGCCGCCGCGACAAAAAAGGGCCTGAGGAAAGTCCCAATGAAACAACGTCACCCAGGGCTGCACGCCGTTCTGCAGTAGCGCATCGATCAAGCGGTCATAAAACGCCAGGCCTTTCTCATTCACCTCGCCGGCGCCATTGGGCAAAACGCGCGGCCATGAAATGGAAAGGCGATAGGCTTGCAAACCGATCTCGCGCATGAGCCGCACATCTTCTTCATAACGATGATAATGATCGCACGCCATGTCGCCGGTGTTGCCCTCCCAAATTTTCCCCGGCGATTTGCCCATCATGTCCCACACCGAAAGGCCTTTGCCATCATCATCAGCGCCGCCTTCGATTTGGTAGCTCGCCGCGGCCGCGCCCCAGACAAAATCTTTTGGAAAACTCATGATGTTCCTTTCGCCTTGCAGCATTAAAAAGGCGCAACATGAATGTTGCGCTACGGCGCTATTCCTTCAAACCAGCAGCCATGATGCCGCTGATATAATATTTCTGCAGCGCAATGAAAATGATCATCACCGGCAGAATCGTGATGACGGCGCCGGCCATCATCAATTCCGTGTCCTGCACGTGCTCGCCGGTGAGATTGGCCAACGCCACCGGCAGCGTGTACATCGAATCATCGGTCAGCACGATCAGCGGCCAGAGAAAATCATTCCAGGTGCCCATGAAAGTGAAAATCGCGAGGGTGATGAGAATGGGTTTGCAGAGCGGCAGAATGACCGTCCAGTAAATGCGGAAATCGCTGGCGCCGTCCATGCGCGCGGCTTCGATGAAACTGTCGGGAATGGAAAGCGCAAACTGGCGAACCAAAAAAATGCCGTAGATCGTTGCCATACCGGCGACGATAACGCCAAGGTAAGTATTGATCAGCCCGACGGTATTCAACATCAGAAACAACGGCAGCGTTGTCACTTGCGCCGGAATAACCATTTCCGCAACCAGAAAGCGAAAGAGCCGATCTCTTCCCGAAAAACGATACTTGGCAAAAGCATATCCTGCCATCGAGTTAAAGAAGAGCGAAATCAACGTCACGCTCAAGCTCAGAATGAGACTGTTCACGAGATAACGCGAAAGCCGCAGCCGCGTAAAAAGCGTCACGTAGTGCTCGAAAGTAATCTGCGCCGGCAGCAACTTTGGCGGGAAGGCGCTCGCCTGGCCGGCAGGCATCACCGAGGCCGAGAGCATCCATAGCGCCGGAGTCAATGTGATGACGGCGATGATAATCGCGAGCGCGAGAAGAATAATTTTTCCGAAACTTTTCATTGCGCCTCGCTGCGTTTTTGTAACCTCGCCTGCAGCAGCGAACCAAGCAAAATGACGCCAAAGAGAACAAAGGCAATTGCCGCCGAGTATCCCAGATTCCACCAGCGAAAACCCTGCTGATACATCAGCAGGACGATGCTCAAGGTGCTGTTGACTGGCCCGCCCTGCGTCATGACATAAGGCTCGGTAAACAATTGAAAGTTGTTGATCATGGCAATGATGCCGACAAAGATCGTTGTTGGCGCCAGCATCGGCAGGGTAATGCCCTTGAACTGCTGCCAGGCATTCGCGCCATCCATGCGCGCAGCTTCATACAGCTCAACGGGAATGTTCTGCAAACCGGCAACAAAGATAATCATATTGTAGCCAAAACCTTTCCAGATCGACATGAGGATGATGGCTGGCATCGCCCACGCCGGATCACCCAGCCAATCGATGGGAGCGATGCCGAAAAAGCCGAGCGCATAATTTAACAGGCCGAATCGCGGATGGTAGAGGAAACGCCAGACGACGGCGACGGCGACGAGCGTTGTCACCACCGGCACGAAGTAAATCGTCCGGAAAAATTTTTTGAAAGGGATAAATTTGGCATTGATCAGCAGCGCCGTTCCTAAAGAAGCAGCAATCGAAAGCGGCCCGCCGACTAACACATAATAGAAGGTGTTCGCCATCGCCTTCCAAAACAGCGGGTCGTTGAGAAGCTGAAAATAATTTTTCAGGCCGACAAAACGAACGTAGGAGAAATTGCCCAGTGAATAGATATCGAAATCGGTGAAGCTCAGGAGGAACGCGGCCAGCGCCGGCACGAAGAAGAAAATAAAAATCGGAATGAGCGCGGGCGCCAGAAAAAAGTATGCCGCGCGACGCAGGCTTTTGATCTCGACACGCAGTGTTCTCTGTTGCAGGGCCTTACTCATTTTTGCTCCGGTCCAACAGCCACCGTCGTTTTTCCAGAATGCGGTTAATGTCGCGATCCAGCGCCGCCAGCGCCGCAGCGACCGGCATCTGCTGCACCGATGCCGCCTCGGCATATTGCTGAACTTTCATGGCAATCTGTTCCCACTCCGGAATCTTCGGCGTCGGCGCCACGTGCTCGAGCTGTTGGTAAAATGCTTTGATGTACGCGTTGTTTGTAAATGCGGTGTCCTGCCACGCTTCTCGAACGGCGGGTAAGTCTCCGGTAATTTTGTAAAACTCGAGCTGCTGCTGCGCTTCCGAAAGGTATTCAATCAACTTCCAGGCCGGCGCTTTCTTTTTTGAGTTTTTGAACAGGACCAAACTCGAGCCGCCGGCCAGCGAAGTCCCCGGTGTGAGCGTATCGCGGCCGGGCAGCGGCGCCGTCATCCATTTGTCCTGGAGCTCAGCAGGCAAACGCCTTTGAAATTCGCCGATGTTCCACGGCCCGGTGATGTACATCGTAAAGAAGCCCTCGGCAATTCCCTGATAGATGTTGGTGATCCGGGTTATTCCGGCCGGCGCCAGCTTGTCGTGATAAAATTTCATCAAAAACTCAAACGCGGCAGTAAACGGCGCCCCGCTGAAATCTCCGTAGCGATTGCCATCACGCAGCAGCGACGAACCGGCTGCAAGCCCGACGACCACAAATGGCACCCATTCATTGGTTGGCAGCAAAAGCGCATACTTTTCCTGACCTCCCGGCAGTTGCTTGATTTTTCTCGAAACCTCCAGCCACTCGTCCCAGGTGCGCGGCGGATGATCATATCCCGCTTTGGCTAAAATATCTTTGCGATAAAATAGGAGTCGTGTATCGACGTACCACGGAATTCCAAAAACGGCGCTATCGATCACATTGGTTTCCCAGATGCCGGGGAAATAGTTTTCGCGTTTAATCGCGGTGGCGTTGGCGAGCCAATCATTCAGGTTTTCAAGCGCGTTGAGCAAATTAAATTCCGGAATCCACGTGTTGCCGATCTGGCAAATATCCGGCAGCGAGTTGCCCGCGTACGCCGTGAGCAATTTCTCATGCGCCGCCGTCCACGGAATGCCCTGGATTTTCACTTCGAGATCGGGATAGCGCCGATTAAATTCCGGCAGCAGTTTTTGCACATGCTCGCCCTCCGCGCCCATCGCCCAGAATTTGATCACGGTTTTGGAGTTGGGGGGAGATTGACATGCAACGAGAGTGAACGTAGACAGAATTGCCGCAACCGGGAAAATAAATCTTACGCCGGAGTTGTCATTCCGTAAGAATCTTTTTGAGAACTTGACACGGGTCCCGAACGAAGAGCGTTTCCGGTTTTTAAAAAGATTCCTGCGGAATGACAGAAGTTTTTTCATTGCATTCATGTTTAATACGCCACAAAACTTAAAACAATTTTTGCCGGAAACTCATTCACGACGATTTCTTTTGCATTGAAACGCTTGTTCTTTTTCCCGTTTATCGTCGCGGCTTTCAAATCGGCGGACAGGGGCGACTGCAAAATAATCTTTCCGGCGGGCATTTGCAGATTTCCATTCACCTCAACGATTAGCTTTTCACCGGCCATCTTCATTTTATAATTCAATATGCCGTAATAAGTCCGCAAGCCTTTCACTTCAACTCCGGCGGGATCGCGCACCCAATCCTCGAGTATGCCTGCGCCGATGACGAGAGCGCCGTCATTCTCGCGCTCATAAACAAACAGGTTTCTAATCGCCCGGATGAAATCCGAGCCCACCCAGGTGTGCGGCATATCGCCGATGAATCCCGGCTCCTGCGGATTGCGCCAAACCACTCCGGCCCAATGATTCCAACCCGGCGGCCGCTGATCTTTGAGAAAGAAATTCAACAGCTCGTGCGCCCGCTGCTTTTGTCCGAGCAAAAGGAAAGCGCCGAGGTTGCGCACTTCGTAAGGCGTGTAATCGCGCCATTCAATTTTATTGTCGCGGCGCCGCGAGAAATATTGATAATATTTTTCGTAAGTATTGTTGAGCTGTGGTTGCGGAATATTCTCTAATTCGCCGCAGGGATCAATTCCAATTGTTGTCGACGTTGCATCAAAATCGCCAAGCTCGACGCAGCCCGGGATGTAGTCGATGTTTTTGTTTGCCATCGCCAACTTTATTGAAGCATACAGATTTTTTTTGAAGTCATCGCGCGCGGCGGCAAATTCCTGCTCGCGTTGCTTCTCGCCTAAAATTTGGGTAATCGTGGTCGCATCCTTCAAGCCTTTTAAACCGAAGAAATCATCCCAATATGAATGCATCGGTTTGGCGGAATAGCCCTCGTGGCTGATGGATTCCGGCAAGAGGCCGTAGCACGCGCGCTGTTCGGGAGTGCCGGTCATGTAAACCTCCGTCTTGCGCTGATGGCGCAGAAATTCGATGTATTCGACCGCTTTGACGACGTGCGAAAATTTTTGCCGCAGCCACAGGGTGTCTTTGGTAAAATGAAAATATTGCAGGATCACGTAAATAAATTCGCCGTGACTGTCATTTTCCGGCACCGGATCGGCGCCGCGGGTGTCTACGACACACGGCACTTTGCCGTTGGGGTATTGATGCGAGGCGTACCAATCGATATAATCGCGGACTTCTTTTTGAACGCCAAACCGCAACAACGCCGCCGAGGTCAACGCCCCATCGCGAATCCACGAACGTTCGTACGACCGCGAACCGGGCTGAATGCCGGCGCGGTCGCGATTGATGAGAATATAGCCCAAATACGAACGCATGGTATTGATCAGCTTTGTCGCGCTCGCCGGCAGCCGAAACGCCGTCGTGTTGATTTTATCTTCCCAAAATTTTTCCACTTCGCGCCGCACGTTCATCACCGCTTCAGGCGTTGCCGGTAATTTCATGGAATAATTCTCATGAAACGGAATGGCGAGATTAATCTGCTTTTCTTCACCAGCAGCCAAAACAAAACCATATTGCAGGGCCCCGGAAGCATAGCCAAAATGATCGGAGATTGTCGCAGCGGCCGGCACGGCATTCTGCGAAATATATTCGGTAATATCGCCTTCGTCGAAAGTCAGCGCGCCGAAGCCATCGCCTGGATTCAGCAGCAGGATTTTTTTCCTGTCATTGACGACGATCATATTGTTCTCGCGGCGAAGCGTTTTTACTTTGGCCGTGCCGCCGGGCCAGTTGAGAAATTGCCACGGCGGATTGACCTGGAAAGGCCGGAGGGCGAGATAGAGATTGCCGCGCAGAATTTTTTTGCCGTGATTTTTCAAAACGTAATGTGCAAAGAGCAAAGAGCTATCGGGCGCGCCGGCGGCGAAAGCTGAAATGTTCAATTGCAAATCGTCATGCTGCCAGGTCACGGTCGGGATCGGCAGATATTCTTTTTCCAAAGATGGCGCCGTCGCGACCTTGTTCCAATTGAGAAATTCGCCGTTGCAAAACACAAACGGCTCGATAGAGAAATTGTTCTTGTCAATTTCGATCATGCCTTCTTCATTGATCAGCGCCTCTTTGGTGTCGTTGTTGACGCCGACCACTGTCCAATAGGATTGCTCTTGTTGCAAATATTTCGGAAAATAACCGCGTGGTACATCGCGCGCGACCTGGGCAAAAAAAGCTTCGGGATTCTCGGAAAAGCTGTTGGCTTTCATCGCCAGCTCGTTGATGGCATAGCCCTGCTTTCTCGCGCTCGCGAGCAATTCGAGTTTGAGGTAGCGCGATTCCTGAACTTTTAAATAAATATAACTCCTCCCGCCTTTGCCCTTCGTCACGGCATACACATTTTCCCAATTGTTGCCATCAGCGGAGACAAGCACGTTATATTGTCGCGCAAAATCTTTCTCATCCCAATCGATCACCAAACCGCCGTATTCATAATTTTTGCCCAGGTCGAGCCGAATCTCTTGTTGCTCCGGCTGCGCCGCGCTGCGCCATTGGGTTTGCTTGTTGTTATCCAGGATGAATTCAATCTTTTGTTTCTCGCCAGCGTGCGTGGAAGCCGCAACCGCCGGCGTTGGGATGGCAGCGCCGGAAGGCGCCAATTCTTGAAACGTGAAATCATCCAGATAAATCGTGCCTTTGCCGCCGGTCGATGACGCCACAAAAAACTCGACTTTATCAAAACTTATCAACTCACGATCCTGCGTCGGTCCCCACGCAAAATTGATCTGGCGTTTCCTGATCGTGATTTTCGTCCATTCGCGCGGAAACTCGAAGTTGCGCTGATTGAGCCACCACACGTTGTCGCCGCTGGCAACGAGCAATTTAAATTCGAGATTGTTGATCGGCGCGTCGCCTTTGAGATAAAATGAAAATTGATAATTGGCCGGCAGTGTCATGGGCATGCGCTTTTGAATCCCGCCATAGCCAGCGCCGGCAATAAAATTAAAATCGATTTTGATGCATCGGCCCGTTCGGCCCGCTGCGAGCGCCGTGTCAATGCGCACGCCGTCCGCGGCAATGGCTTTCCATCCGGACAAAGATTCAAAATCATCGAGCCCATTAATTTGTGCCGCTGAAACTTCGCTTAATATTGCCACAGCGATCAAAGCGTAAAAAAGTTTTCTAAAGCTTTTTCCGTGGGATTTCATTTCTGTGGGCTAAAAGTTTTTAGAAGTTTTCTCTGGGTTTGAGTCGTGTCTTCTTTTTCGTTTGCAGACTGGAAGTCTGCGCTACAGCCCTGGCGCCGACTTTTTGACTTCAGAGTTGTTTTTGATTCGCCAGCCAACCGCCTGCAAATCCTGCTTTTTGTAATCCGCGAACGAGGTATGGATTTTTCTTCATCACCTTCCACACGAAGCCGTTGCGCAGGTTTTCGATCATGATCACAATTGGGCCCTGATCGATACCGAGATAATCGTGATCGAACCAACCGTTGGGTGTCTTCGACGTGATGTAGGTCGGATTGAAGGAATCGAGAAAACCATATTTTTTCCAGAGCCGCGTGTCATATTCGGCGCGCATGGCTTTGAGGGCGGGAATGCAAATTTCCGGCGCGAATGGCAATGAACCGCCGGCGGCAGTGGGCGCAATCGTGCCGTCATCTTCGATCCAGTCAAATGAAACGCCGCGCGCGCGGTAGGACCAGAATTGTCTTTCTTTGCCGTCAATCACAAAGGTGGTGTCCTTCGGCCCATCGCAGGCGGTGAAGCCCCAAATGTTTTCGGCATAATCCCGACATCGGGACGGATTCTCGCGGGCGTAAGCTTGTTGCGTGTGCGTCGCGCGCCGCGAATTTTCAAAATAATCCAAATCTTTTTCTTTCATATACGCATCTTGAATCACGCGAAAATCAATCCAGCAATGTGAATACTGATGGCCGAACAGCGGCCCGAAGCTGACAAATTCCTGATCATAATATTTCGCCCACATATACGGCTTCGTCCACGTTTGCCACACGTTTTCCGGCGCGGGATGCGTTGGCGATCCGAGCGCGAGAATATAGAGAATCATCGCTTCGTCGTAGCCGTCCCAGATGTACGGCCCGAAACCTCGTTCGGGAAACCATGCGGTTTTGATGCCGTTGGTATCGGCCATCGCCCATTTCCAATCGATGCGAAAATAAAGCGAGTCCGCGAGGCTTCGAATATTCTTTTCGTCATCGTTGTCGCCGTCAAAATACGATTGCGCGAATAAAACGCCGGCCATCAGCAGCGCCGTATCAATCGTTGACAATTCACAATTCCATTCGCGCGCGCCGCTGGGAATTTTTAGAAAATGATAGAAAAATCCTTTGTAGCCGCCAACGTTTTGCGGCTGTTCATGCTGCGGAAGCTGCCAGAAAAAGCGCAATGTTTTGAGCGTTCGTTGCGCTGCTTCTTCCCGCATAATCAGCTCGCGTTCCACTGCAATGGCATACGAGGTCAGTGCAAATCCAACTGCGGCGATGCTCGATGGGCTCGGCGTCGGCCAGCGGTCCGGCGTGAGACCGGTGTTGCGATCGGTGGTTTCAAGAAAAAAATTTATGGTGCGAACTTGCAAAGAGTCGAGAAAAGGTTCCCAAACCTTTCTGACAGCAAGGTTTTGATCCAACTGTGTTTTTTCTTTGCAACCTCCAGCAATGATAATGCTTAGACAAGAAATGCAAAATGCTATCAGGGATTTTGTCATTTTTCACTTTCTATTGTTCAAATTGCGCGCGCCAGCAAACTGAAATTACGAATTAAGTCCAAATCGGTCGAAAAAAGTTCTTGCATGAAAAGGCATTAAAAGCTAAATTGAAAAGACGACAAATTAGAGGTTAATTCAATGCAAGCAATTAAAACCAAAGCTATTGTGAGAGAACAAGGTCAACTCCATCTCCTGGGTTCGGATCTGGGTCTCGACAACGGCCATATCGTCGAAGTCATTATTCTTTATCAAAAGCCGATAGTCGAAAAAACAAACTGGCAAAACATTCTCGCTGGAATGGGCACGTATACAGACGAAGAACTTTCCAACTTCGCAGAAGTCAGAAGGGAGTTTGACCAATGGCAGCCGGCCGAGTTTTAGTGGACACGTCGATCATTATTGACTTCTTCCGCAAGAAGAAAAAGGATGAAACGCTTTTGCACCGTCTGCTCAAAAACAGCTCGACTCTCTATATCTCAGTCATCACTTATTTTGAACTGTTATGCGGCGCTAAATCGGAAGCATTGCTCAACGATACCATACAGCTTTTGCAGTTATTTGAAATCATCGATTTCAGCGAACCCGAGGCAAAGAATGCCGCAAACATATTTCAAGATCTCAAGAGCAGAAATTCGATGATCGGTCTTGCAGATATTTTCATTATTTACCGCTTGCAACTCTAAATCATACCCACTTTGAACGAATTCCAACCTTACAACTCAATTCATAATATTTTGTAAAAAATATTGCAAGCACTTGACTTGCAGCTCATTTTCCTTATTTCAACAAAACCGCCTTGCGCATTTGCTTAAATTCGCCGGCGTTGAGTGAATAGAAATAAAGTCCGCTAATCAAGTCCTGGCCATTAAAAGAAACGACGTGCTCGCCTTCGCTCAATTCTTTATTGACTAAAGTTGCCACTTCGCGTCCGATGGCATCATAAACCTTGAGCGTTACATACTCTCGCTGCGGCAATGTAAATCGAATCGTTGTCATCGGGTTAAAAGGATTGGGATAATTCTGTGCGAGTGTAAATTGCGCGGGCCCTTCAACAGTGCCATCATCAACGCCGGTGATCGTCGTAAATCCCGCCGCCTGCAAACCGCGTTGGATATCGGGATTCTGCATGAAGCGTTTCCAAATGCTTTGCGTGCGATAATTTTCGATCATCATCACGATCGGCCCTTCATCGATGCCGATGACATCAGGCCCCCACCAATTCACGGTCAAATTGAACGCATCGCGGAAACCGTATGGCGTCCAAATTTGATTGCGATAGGTGTCGTACATGTGTCGCAGCGCTGCAATGGATTCCTGCGGCGTGAATGGCATCGAGCCCGCAGCGGCGGTCGGTGCAATCGTGCCGTCGTCTGGATTGGCTGGCAACCTCGGCGGCGCACCACGCGCTTTATAACCGTTTGGCCCATCACAAGCGGTGATGCCCCACACATTTGTGCCATACCCTGTCCATCGACCGGGATTGTCTTTACAATACAGCTGTTGTACCAGGGTCGCTCGTCGTGAATTTTCAAAATAGGTGATGCCGCGTTGTCGCATGTAATCATCTTGAATATTTCGAAAATCGATCCAGCAATGCGAATATTGATGGCCGAACAGCGGCGGAAAGATGACATACTCGTAGCCATACTGCGGTTGCCATTCATAGCCGATCGTCCAGGCGTTCCATATTGATGTTGGCAGTGGATGCGTCGGCGAACCGAGGCCCAAGATGCACATGATCATGGCTTCGTTATAGCCGCGCCACCACCAGTTTTCGAAGCCGGTCACGGGGTGCCAGCCGCCAGTGAGATTGGGCTGGAAATTGCGCATCCAGTTCCAATCGACGCGATAGTAAATTGAATCAGCTAATGCGCGCACTTGATTTTCGGTTGGGTCAGAGTTGGAGAAATATTGTTTTGCATCAAGAATGCCGGCCAATAGCAAGGCGGAATCAATCGAAGACAACTCGGAATCCCACGTACGCGTCGCCGTCGTCATGTCGAGCCAATGATAGAAGAATCCTTTGTAGCCAATATAGCCATGTGAATCGCGGCCTTGCGGTTTTTCCCAAAATGTTTTTAAAGTTGTGAGCACACGCGTGCGTCCGTCCTCGCGTGAAATCCAACCGCGATCAATCGCGACACAAATTGAGGACAAGCCAAAGCCGACGGAAGCGATGCTGCACGGCGCGCCGCTGGCGCTGCGGTCTTTGATCAAGCCGTTGCTCGGATTGGCTTCCAGCCAGAAAAAATCGAATGAGGCGCGCTGCACGAGATCGAGGAAGGCGCTGTCACTCATGGCGGTTTGAGAGATACTCGTGGCTGCGCCGATCAATAAAATGGCAAGAATGATTTTGTTGTGCATTGATAAAACTCGTCACTTGGATTTCTGTGTACGTTTCCTGGTTTTAGCGGCCAAAAAAATTGGCAGCAGCCGATCACTTCCTCCGGTCGCGTCGTCAATGCGATACGATTTGCCGGTCTTCTTTAAATCATCCGGTCGATAGTAGCATACTTGCTCCGTCGCTTTTTGATACAGACAAAGCATCGGCGTCCATTTCAACTTTTGTCCCCAGAAAATCATTTTGGCAATTTCTTCGGCGCGAACGTAAAATGGGAACGAGGCCACAACCTTGATCTGCAGCCCGACTTTATACGAGTTAAAAATTGCCAACAGATCAAACGCGCCGCGGCTGGCTTTGGATTGATAAATCGCGCTGAATCCTTCGGCGCTCAATTTTTCGGCGACGGCTTTTTCCGCTGCCGTTCCCACCAGCACCGGCGTCATTTTGGTTTTCCAGAAAGAGCGCGTGCCCTGCACCCAGCGCGCAAAAACCGGATCGCGAAAGAAGTAGCGCTTGTTCTCTTTGACGATCACATCCAGAGACAAGAGCCGCAAAAGCAGACTGCCGATTTCACCGGTGGACTGATTCAGCGCTTTCGCGATCTCCGCGCTGCCCTGATTGCCGTTGGCGATCGCGACTAAAACTCGTTCAGCGCTCGTGGAATTGCGGGTGCATTTGGCGAAGAGATCTTGAAAATATAAAAAGAGCCTGCCGGTCGAGTTGAAAAGCGTGTTTTGAATGGCTTCTTTGAAAGCCGCGTCAGGCACTTTTTTGCGCGAAGAATTTTTGCAGATTTCCTCGCCCAAAATCTGCAGATAAAAAGGATGGCCGTTCGTGAGCTGAACGAGCAAATCCAGCCGGTTTTCGCTCAACGCATAGCCGGAGCTGTGAAAAAGATCATCCACCATTTGCCGGGCATCCTTCGCCGGAAACTCGCGCAGCGTCATGATATTGAAGTGCTGAAAAAAAGGCGCCTCTTCCGCAAATATGATTTTTTCCAGCATGGAAATTTGCGAGCCGGAGACGAAATAATTCACGCCTTTTTGCCTCTGCCAATACGAGCGAAAAAACGCAAAAATCTCACCGACGGAGTTTTTGACGCCGGAGAAGCCGTTGAGTTGCGCGCAGGCTTGAAATTCGTCCATGACAATAAGAAAAAACTTTCCGGTTTCCTGGTGCAGCCGGTGCGGCAAATCAATGATGGTTTTATAGGCGTCGCGGTCGCTCGCTCTTTTGCCGCGAATTCGCAGCAACGCTTTTATCCCCTCCGCCAACGCGCGAATTCCCAGACTTTGCGCCTTGCCGAGCGTCCCCAGCCATTCGCTTTCATCCAGTCTGGCCGCTGCCAAAATGCCGGTTTGGCCGGAGTAACCGCCAGCGATCAGAAAACGGTCGATGAGATGGGTTGCCAGCTCTTCAAAGAAAATATTGGCGCCTGCTACATTACTGGAACAGTCAAAGACGGCGGTTATGAGTTGGGGATCATTTTCCACTCGCCGGACCAGCTCCAGCAATAAACTGGTTTTTCCAACCTTGCGCAATCCGTAAATCGCATAAAAACGACGGATGCCTTTTTTGATGTCGCGAACGGCCTCATTGAGAAGGCGAAGCGCCTCCCTGCGGTCATAAAATAATTCGCCGGAAACCGGCTCGGAAGTTACGAAATACATGGCGTCGGCCTCGACAGGGTGAAAGAGCTTTGGGGCAAATTGCTTACAGACCTGTAAGCTTACAGGTCTGTAAGCAAAATACTCTTTTTCACTCTGCGAATCAAGGAATTTTTAAGGCCGGTCATATTTCCTCAGCGACGGGGTAGCGCAGACATCTTGTCTGCCCCGCGAACGGGGCGCTACGTTTTCTCCGTGAATGAGGCATTACGGCTTGCCCAGCGTCACAACAATCTGATGCGTCGATCCCGCTTCAAAAGTTGGCAATGCCGGTTTCGACGACAAACAGTTTTCGGCGTACTTTTCACCGTCAATCAGAATTTCTTTCACGCCGCAATTGACGCGTTCGGGATTTTTCACTGCAATATGATAAACCGTGCCGCGAAAATTGCGGCGAACTTTAAATCCCTCCCACGCCGCTGGAATGCACGGATCAACCACGAGTCCGGCAAACGTCGGGCGAATGCCGAGAATCCATTCCAATCCGACTTTGAAGAGCCAACTCGCGGAGCCGGTGTACCACGTCCAGCCGCCGCGACCGTGGAATTTCGAGTCCGGACCTTCGATGTTGCCGGAGGTGACATACGGCTCGGCAAAATATTCGTCCGGTTTTTTGCCGCGATGGATGGGATTGATTTTGGAAAACATGCGAAACGCGCTCTCGCCGCGACCCAGCATCGCTTCCGCAATGACGGCCCACGTTGCCGCATGGGTGTAAACGCCGCCATTTTCGCGCATGCCTGCCGCATAGCGCGAGAGATAGCCGATGTATTTATCCGGCGTTTTGTAGCCGGGATAAAGCAACACGGGGCCGGCTTTGTATTCAAGATGCTTTTCCACGGCGTCCAGCACTTGTTCGGCGCGCTCGCGCTCCGCCACGCCGGAGATCACGGCCCAGGTCTGCGCGTTGAGATAAATTTCGCCTTCAAGATTGCCCTGGCTGCCGATACGTTCGCCGCTGTCTTTGGTGGCGCGATAATACCACTCGCCATCCCAGGCGAACGTATTGATTGTGTCTTTCAGTCGTTGCGCGCGCGCGCGACAGGCGCGGGCACGCGCTTCATCGCCGTGCTTTTCCGCGATCACCGCAAAGTCACTCAAAATGCGATGCAGAAAATGTCCGAGCCAAACCGATTCGCCCTTCATGTCCAAACCGACTGCGCTCAGCCCGTCATTCCAATCGCCGGCGCCGATGAGCGGAAGTCCGCGTTTGCTGAAACGCTCCAATGTTTTATTGATGGCGCGCGCGCAATGATCGTAGAGCGAAACCGGATTGGAATCGTCCACAAACGGCTCGCGGCTGTCGAGAATTTCCCAATCGCTGGTTTCCTGCAAATAAGTGTTGACGACAAACGGCAGCCACAGGAGATTGTCGGAAATTTTATTCTGCAGACCAATCTCCGAGATGGGATGCCACCAGTGATACACCGTGCCGTCTTTGAATTGATGCCGCGCGTGCAGGAGAATCTGCTGCTTGGTACGCTCGGAATCAATCGGCAGGAAAATCTGGCTATCCTGCAGTTGGTCGCGGAAGCCAATCGCGCCGCCGGTTTGATAATACGCCGTGCGTCCCCACAACCGGCCGGAGATGGCCTGATATTTCAGCCATATGTTGAGCATGATATTCGTCGCGTCATCGGGCGTGTCAATTGCGACGGTGCTCAACAAATCATTCCAGCGTTTTTGCACGTTATCGAATGCGGTATCGACTGCCGCAAGCTCGCGATACTTTTGAATAAGCTGCGCCGCTTCATCTTTTGAATCAGCCGCGCCGAGCGTGAAACAAATCGTCTTTTCTTCGCGCGGCTCGAGCGTGAGACGCAGTTGCAAACTCGCAATGTGATCGAGCCAATTGCCGGCGCGTTTTTTGAGCTTGCCCTCGCGCACGGCTTGCGGCAGGCTTTGATTGCCATACATGCCGAGAAACGTTTCTTTGTCGCTATCAAATGCAATCGGCTTTACATTCGCCGAGTGAAAAGCGACATAGCCCCACTCCGCATTCCAATGGCCGCGATCCGCCGGAATTTCCCACAGGCGTTTCGTCGCAAACAGTGTTTGCAATTGGGCGTCGTAGCCTGTCTCAATAAAAGCTTTGTGAAACTCGCGATGCCAATCCGGCGCTTGCCCAAGACACCATTCAAAGAAGGAAAACAGATCAATTCTTTTTTTCTTTTTTGTCTTGTTTATCAGTGTTAGCTTCCAGACTTCCAACGGCTCATCATTCGGAACGAACATCAGCAATGTTGAGTTGACACCGAAATTTAATGACTCAATCACGCTGTAGCCAATTCCGTGACGGCATTCGTAACGCTCCGGCTCGTGGCACACCGGTTTCCAGCCTGCCGACCAAACGTTGCCTTTTTCATCACGCAAATAAATATACTTGCCCCATTCATCTTTGATGAGATCCTGCTCCCAGCGCGTAATACGATTGAGCTGGGCGTGCGTGCGCCAACTGTAGCCGCTGCCGGTTTGCGAGACGGTGATGCCATAATCGCCGTTGCTGATGACATTAATCCACGGCCGCGGCGTGCGCGGGGTGGTGATGACGTATTCTCTGCCGTCTTTGGAAAAGTAGCCGTATTTGGTTTTGAAGCTTTTCAAGGTTTCCTTTCTCACAAGGTGCGAGTGAAGTCGGACTTGCGCCGAGGAATTTACAAAATTAGAAAAATCACCGAGCGCAAGTCCGACTTCGCCTATCCGTCAAAATTTAAGTTGAAGGTCAGAAAAAGATTGCCTATATTTTATTCACTTCACTTGATGACTAACAAACCATCCGAGAGTTAATGATGAAAAAAGCAGCAAAAGAATTTACCCGCGAACTGGTGGACGGCGAATGGTACGAATTTGTGCCGCTGGGCAAACATGTCGTTGCCTGTCCGGAGATTTGCGGCGGCAGACCGACCTTCAAATACACGCGTTTGGAAGTCAGCGTCATTTTGGATTTGCTGGCCGTCGGCCATAGCATTAAAGATGTTTTGCGAAAATATGCTGATAGCGACATTTCTGCCGAATCAATTAAAGAAGCGGTACAGCTTGCCAGGAATGCTCTTATTATGCTGTCGGTTCGAAGCAAATCTTCACGCTCAACTGGCCTGCACTGTGAACAGCACGCCTATATTCGCTGACCCATCATGCAGGACTTACGCACTGGGGCTTTCCATCCTTTCAGCGCCGCCTATTACCGGAGGGTTCGCGGTTGCATGATGGGCCGGAGAATACAACCAAACTTTGTTAACGACAATATACTTGCTTTTCCGCGCCAAGTGTATTAGTTTTTATTTGACAAGATACATTCAAAAAACCATTTGGAGAATCACAATGAATAACAACTTTACCCTTGACGACATCATGGAAGACTTGGTCGCGGTGGAGCCTTTGCTGCTGAATTACGAGCAGAAATACAAAGTTCGCACACCCGACTTCTACAGGCTTTACAAACAAGGCAAGCTCGAAGAGCGCTGGGATTTTGTTGATTGGGCCAGTCTCTATGAAATCAAGCTGGATCGCGAACAAGCTTATCAAGACATGGCAGTCGAGGCTCTGCAGCATCTTCCACTCCGAGAAAGCCTTACTTTGCAGGAGGCTTGAAGCTCATGGCAAATCCATTAGCCAGCGCAGCGAGCTATGAGATTTTTGTCTACTCTCTGCAACAACAATTTCCACAGATTAAAATTTCAACGCTCGTTCTGAAACGATCTGGAAAATTGTTTGCCGAGCTTTCGGGCCAGATCTTTTTTGACAACAACGTCCGTATTTTTATCAGGGAACGACTCGATTTCAAAAATGCCGTCATCAAAGGTTATGGTTACGAAGTTTGGCACGGCCACGACAAATTATATTGGTACGACTCACAAGAGCATCCCAACGATCCTACTCTGGCCAGCACTCATCCTCACCACAAGCACATTCCACCGGACATCAAACACCATCGCATTCCCGCTCCGCATTTGTCTTTTAACCAGCCGAACCTTCCATTTTTGATTGAAGAAGTCACCGGGAATTTTCTGACCTCCTAACCTTCAGGCCGCCTGCACAAGGCGAACCTCACTCATCCTCCACAAACCCCACCTTCTCCAACATCGGCTTGATCTCCGGATTGGACATAAACAATTTCCAAATCAATCCCGTGCGATAGTTTTCGATCATCACGACGATGCGCGCTTGGTTCAAGGCCATGTTGACGTCTTCGAACCGGTTCTCGGTAAGATTGAAACCGTCACGGAAGCCGTTGAGGCCCCAGAGCTTGTGGCCGTGGTCGCGATAAAAATGTTTGAGCGCGGCCATGGATTCTTGCGGGGCATCGTATCGTAAAATTATTCAAAACGTCAAGCCCAGGCTAAACCGTTGCGTGTTCTGCAAGGGACCATAATCTGCCCAGCTATAGTCAAAGCGAAAAGCATAGCCAGCGAAATCATAATTCAACCCGGCGCCAACAGTGAGGCCGGTAATCGAATCATCCTTTCTGTTAAAGATGTATGGAAATTTCGGATTTTCCCCGGGCACGAAGTTTTGAAAACCGCAGCGCAAAGAGAACACATCCACAAAAGTCCATTCGGCGCCAGCGCTCATGCTCTCGGTATTGTCGTTGGGATGAAAAGCATCGACGGCGAATTGCACCTGGTTGCTTTTGCCGAAATGGACCGGCCAACTGAGGCCGACGCGAAACAGCACCGGCAGCGAAAACTCATCGGTATGGACTTCGCCGGGCAGGCTGCTGTTGTCGCCAAATTCATCGGGTTTGAGGTCGTATTGAATGCGCAAATCGCGCCCGGAATAGCCCGTTTGCAAACCGAAGTTGGAAATGCTCGCGCCGATCCGCAAGCCGTTCTCGGCAAGGCGGTAGATGGTGCCGACGTTGAGCGCAAAGGTCGAAAGCGAGCTGTGCCAGATGGCTTCCTGGAGAAAATTCAATTGCACGCCCACCGAGAAACGATCCGACAATTGCCGGCCATAGCCGAGGCCGAGCGCGAGGTTGGAAACCGTGTAGCGCGCGCCGGTGCCCAGCGGCTGTTCGGGAGTGCGCACCTCGATTTCGCCGGAGTTCAACGCCGTGACGCTGAGGAAGAGATTGCCGATCTCGCCCAGCTGAATTGACGCGGCGGCGTAATTGTAATCAATGCCGGCGAGCCATTCGCTGTGGGAGAACTGCGCGCCGTAGCCGCTCTGCCGGCCGATCGCCGCGGGGTTATAAAATGCCGCAACGATTTCATCATCCATCGCGGCGCCGGCGTTGCCCATTGCCGCGGCGCGGGCGCTCGGCTCGATCAGCAGAACCTGGCCGATGGTCGTGCCGGTTTTGCTTTGGGCGCGCGCGAGATGGCTGAGGCAACATAAGCTGAGAACGAAGGCGAGGAGCAAACGAAAAGAATTTGCTTTCATGATTCAGACTCCTCTGCTACATATTATTCCGTTAAGAGTGAAACCTGTGCAGAAAAAGCAAAGATTTTTGGCTCACGGAAATGAACTCTCACGAAAATAAAACTGATGAAAAATTCCGTGAGAGTTCTATTCCGTGAGCGATAATTTTTTGGGCTGTGGCTCGTCCACGTTACGTCATTCTGGAAGCCTGCCCTGCCGCAGGCCGGGGAATCTTTTTTTTTGTGACCAGCAATTATCCTGAATTTAAAAAAGATTCCTGCGGAATGACAGTTGTCGTAGTCTTGCCCCCTTGTGGGGCACTGTTGGAACGTAATGCCTCACTTATATTGGTGGAAAAAACGTAGCGCCCCGTTCGCGGGGCAGACAAGATGTCTGCGCTACCCACCTGACCCATTACGTTGGAACATGGAATTTGCTTGCAACAGCCGCCCACAAGGGGCGGGACTACGTGTAATTGGAAAGTTTATTTTCTTGGCAGCCTTTGGCTCCTGAAGGAGCCACTACGAAACCTCACTTGATGATCGCAAACTTGCCGATGTGCTCGCCGGTTTCGCCGCCATCGACGTGGAAAATATACAAACCCGGCGCCACATCGAGATTGTCTTTGGTGCGCAAATCCCAGGCGACGAAGCCGTCGTTCGAGCCGTCGTGACCAAGCGTTCGCACCAGCTCACCGCGCACGGTGTAGATGCGAATGGCGCATTGCTGCGGCAAGCCGCGAAATTCCATGCGCCGTTCGCCGCGGCCCGAAATCGCAAAGCGCTCGGCTTCAAAACTCACGGAGCCGACATACGGATTCGGCACGACGTACGGCTCTTGTTTGAATTCAGCGCGCGCTTTCTCTTTGTTGATGAATTGCGCCGTCGTCCTGAAGGAGAACACATCATTGCTGCCGAATGGTATGTTCAGCGCCAGATGATAAACATCTCCCTCCTTTGGCGGCACGATCGGACCGCGCCTGGATTGGCCTGTGGTGTCGAGCTGCACGCGCCAGGTTTCTCTTTCTACGTCCGAGAGAGTGTCCGGTTGTTGAGATTGAACATCCGTTATGATGGCGATAAATTCGTCAAATCTAGGTTTGCCAGATAGGTCGTCTAGTGCGCCTTCGCTGAGTGTTCCATTGCCATCCGTGTCGCGGAACCCGAACTTTAATCGCATGTCACCGTTTTCGCCGCGCGCGATAACTTTAAACTTTACCGGCTGCGCCGAATTGAAACCAAAATCTATCGACGTGTCAATCGGGACATCGGCAAAGGTGATGGTCAAATCGTTGGGATAGCCCGGACGCCGCAGGTTGATCGGCTGCAATTTCTGATAAGCGGTTTTGAAGCGAACATTGGTTTTGCTCGCGGCTGTAAAGCCGGTGCGGTTCGGATCGACGCCCACGGTCGCCGGCGTATTCACCACTGGCAGCAAGCCGGCGCCGACCTGGCCGGCGGCCTTCCCCGCCAAATCGTTGCCATTAGTGAAAACGACTTGGCCGGTGGTGCTGTCGATGAGGTCGTAGAACACGGCGCGAACGCTATCCGGCGAGAGCGCGCGGAATTTTAAATTGAAAGTGTGATTATCCGGCACGTGCGCGGAATTGAGCACTCTGATTTCAACCGAACCGCTGCCACTGCCGGCAATCTGTTTGGCGGTCGAAGCATTCGCCGCCACGTAGCCAAGGGTTTTGGGTTCCGGTCGCACGGCGACGACATTGATCGGCAGGATGGTGCCGCCGCGCGGCGTGCGGGACACCCCAATGGTATTTTCCGAAGGATAAAAATTAAAATCCAGCGTGTCGGCGCCGTGATCGTAAGACGTGACCGCGTAATAATAAAGCTGACCATTCGTCACCGTCATGTCCGTAAACGAGTGCGAGAGGCCGCTGTCGTTGCCCAAATAATAACCCACGCCTTCGACTATCTGGCTCGAAAACCCTTTCTTTTTATTCACCAGATCGAATTGTGCAATCGGGCGGCCATTGCCAATCGGCCCGGTGCCGCGACCGGTGGTGATGACTTTGGGATCGCGAAACTCGGGATCGGTGGCGCGATAAACGCGATAACCTTCAAAATCATTTTGCAGGGTCACCGGATCGATGCCACGCTCGGCAACATCATCCCAGGAGAGCCGCACATATCCATCACCGGCTTCGGCGGCGAGCGTCGGCAGGGGCGGCGGCACGGCAAACTGATAATTGGCGTTGTAGATCAATTGCACCGTTTTGACTGTGGTCTCGAGCTCTTGCAGATCGGCGCCGAAAGCCAGCGCCAAACTGAACCGCTCGGTTTTTCCTGCCGGCAAAGTAAACGGACCGGAGGCAAACAGGAAGCCGATGTTGTAGTTCTCTATCAGCGGCGGATCGAAGCGATCAGCCGGGTTGGGAGCGGAGAATTGGTCGAATAATCTTTTCGGCCAATTCTTGCCGTTATCAAAGAACACGATGTCGTCAGTTTCCAGGCCCGGGCTGGGGGCGCGAATGCGGTTCATTTTGAAGCCGGTCAAGCCGATCTGGTCGGATTCGTGCAGATCGGTGCGGTCAAAATAAGGCTCACCAAGCGTCGGCTTGCCGTCGCCTTCACCGGCATCCTTGTCAGCCTCATCCTTCCCAAAAACGCCGTCCGCGCCGGTATCGTGCAGCTCGGTAACCCAGTCGAGATCCTCGTCGCCGGTCCACCACCGTCCGGCGCGATAAGCCGGACGGCTTTCCAACTTGCCGTTGGCGAGCTCGAATTTTATGAGATCGTAACGCAATGCCAGCATTTTCGCGCGAATGGCTTCTTGCCCAATGACTAACTCTCCCGGCCCGCCGTCGCGCTTTTCGTCGATGATGCCATCATCATCATTATCGACGCCATCCAAAGGTTTTCCCGGGGTCTCCAAATAGGCATAGCCGAGATAGCCGGCGGGATAGCACCTATCTCCTAAAGCCGCGCCATGGCCGAGATTGTCCCA
>Ga0247727_10006220_pt1 | contig 23620 bp, 15 predicted proteins | sample WisWelCaveWW1625_FD_202498 | JGI IMG/M metagenome (GOLD analysis project Ga0247727, IMG submission 202498) | Biofilm microbial communities from Wishing Well Cave, Virginia, United States - WW16-25 | ecosystem: Environmental > Aquatic > Deep subsurface > Groundwater > Cave microbial mat | place...
TTCCAGGATGACAGTAAGAGGGTATACTTCAAACACAAACACTCGCTTCAGAAAGGACGCTGTTACTGAACACTGATCACCGGCAACTGGCCACCGCTCATCCCACACTTCCTTCCAAACTAATCGCTAACAACTTCTGCGCTTCCACCGCAAACTCCATGGGCAGCTCTCGGAAGACTTCTTTGCAATAACCGTTGACGATCAAATTCACCGCGTCTTCTTTCGAAATGCCGCGTTGCGTGCAGTAGAACATTTGATCTTCGCCGATCTTCGAAGTCGTGGCTTCGTGCTCGATTTGCGCGCCTTGATTGTGTACTTCCAAATAAGGGAAGGTGTGCGCGCCGCAGCGGTCGCCGATCAACAGCGAGTCGCATTGCGAGAAGTTGCGGGCGTTCTTGGCGCGTGGCGAAACTTTCACCAAGCCGCGATAAGAGTTGTTGCTGCGCCCTGCGGAAATGCCTTTCGACACAATCGTGCTGCGCGTGTTGTTGCCGAGGTGAATCATTTTCGTTCCGGTGTCGGCTTGCTGGCGATTGTTCGTGACTGCGACCGAATAGAACTCACCGATGGAGTTGTCGCCCTTCAAAATCACGCTGGGATATTTCCACGTGATGGCCGAGCCGGTCTCAACCTGCGTCCACGAAATTTTCGCGTTCGCATCCAAACAAATGCCGCGCTTGGTGACGAAGTTATAAATGCCGCCGCGACCTTCGGCATCGCCAGGATACCAATTCTGCACCGTCGAGTATTTGATCGTCGCATTCTTGTGCGCGACCAACTCGACCACCGCAGCGTGCAATTGATTCTCATCACGCATCGGCGCGGTGCAGCCTTCGAGATAGCTCACGTATGCGCCTTCTTCGGCGATGATCAGCGTGCGCTCGAATTGTCCCGTGTTCGCGGTGTTGATGCGAAAGTACGTCGAAAGCTCCATCGGGCAACGCACACCTTTGGGCACGTAGCAAAACGAGCCGTCGCTGAACACCGCGGAGTTGAGCGTCGCGAAATAGTTGTCGGTATACGGCACGACCGAGCCGAGATATTTTTTTACCAGCTCGGGATGTTCGAGCACGGCTTCGGAGAAGGAACAGAAGATAATGCCGAGCTTCGAAAGCTCTTTCTTAAAAGTCGTCGCGACTGAGACGCTGTCCATCACCGCATCGACGGCCACGCCGCTCAAGCGCATTTGCTCCTCGAGCGAAATGCCGAGCTTCTGGAACGTCGCGCGGAGTTGGGGATCGACCTCATCCATGCTGTTGAGCTTCTTGGCGGATTTCGGCGCGGCGTAATAGATCACGTCTTGATAGTTGATGGGAGGATAGGAGACGTTGGGCCATTTCGGCTCCGTCATTTTGAGCCAATGGCGATAGGCCTTCAAACGCCATTCGAGCATGAACTCCGGCTCGTTTTTCTTCGCGGAGATCATGCGGATCGTGCCTTCATTCAAACCTTTGGGCGCGACGTCGGTTTCGATGTCGGTCGTGAAGCCGTACTTATACTCGCTGCGCGTGAGGTTTTCTATGGTTTCGAGAGTTTCGAGTTCTGCGCTCATTCTAGATCAACCTTGGTTAGCATGACACATCAAATTCGTGTCATTCAGAAGGAATCTTTTTGAGCACTGGGCACAAATCAAATAGGATGTGTTTCCAGCACTGAAAAGGATTCCTTCTGAATGACAGATAGAGGTAGCGTTTCTACGCATTAAACGAATGGCCGCAGCCGCAGGTGCGCACGGCATTCGGGTTTCTAAACGTGAAGCCCGAGCCTTGTAAGCCGTCGGTGAAATCCAATTCGGTGCCTTCGAGATAAAGCGCGCTTTTGGAATCCAAATAAATTTTCACGCCGTGCTCTTCCAACACGTGATCATCCGCGCGTTGATCTTTATCCAACGAAAGAAAATACGTCAAGCCGGAGCAGCCGCCGCCTTGCACGCCGACGCGCAATCCCAAGTTGGATTCCGTTTCTTGTGCGAGGATTTTTTTTACTTCAGTGGCAGCTTTGGAAGTGAGAGTAACCATGAGGGTCTCCTTGATGATGATAGCTTTCCTAAACTTTCAAAGTTTAGGAAAGCTTTGGTTCACACTCGAATCTGAACCAACGGCGAGGTTCGCGTTTTTGATTTGTTCAAATCCGCGAGCGAGATGCCGTTGAGGAAGTTTTTGAATTGCGTTTGAATGTGCGCGAACGGCTCATCGATGTTGCACACGCCTTCGTGATATTGCACGCACCCGCACTCTTCGCCGTATACGACGCAATCGACGATGCCGAAAGGGCCTTCGATGGCTTCAACGACCTTCGCCATCGTAATTTGCGCGGGAGTCATCGCGAGCACATAGCCGCCGTACGCGCCTTGAATGCTCGCCACGATTCCGGACTTCACCAGCTTCTGTAAAATTTTTGCCATGACCGGCTCCGGAATCTTGAAACGTGCCGCAATCTCGCGCGACGTGCAAATTTTGCCCGCTTCGAGATTGAGCATGTGCTTCAACGCGATGAGGCCGTATTCAGACTTGCGGGAAAGCTTCAGCATATGGAATCCGTGAAATCAGACTTTTTTGGTCGGGTTTAAGATACAACAACGGGCGGGGGGAAGTCAAGCGGAAATTTGAGAAGTTTGCCGCGTAAAACGCGCTTGTGCAAGCAACCGCGAATGGGCACGAATCAACGCGAATGAAAAATTAGCGGTCATTCGCGTTGATTCGCGGTTCAAATAAGTTTGCCGAAAAAGCAGTGAGGTCACTTTTAAATACACTATTTCAAAATAGGCTTTTCACGTTGCAATCTCTTTCATTATCTTCGCGGAATAAAGCACGCCGCGGTTGCGTTCTTAAAAACAAACGAACATGCGCCCACGCACCCAAACTAAAATTCTTCACACGCTTCTCTTTCTCTTCGCGGTCTGCAATGTGTTGAGCTGTGTCAACCCCTTTGCGCCGCGTTTGGACGATGGCAGTCTCATCGGCGAAGTGATCACGCCGCAAGCCACGCCCGAGGAGGCGCTCACGAATTTTCGTTTGGCTTACATGCTCAGAGATTCGCTCTTGTATGCGGACGTGATCGACAGCGCATTCGTGTTTCAATACTTCGATCCCGATCAAAGCCTGTTCGTCTCGTGGACGCGCGAAGTGGACTTGCTCACCACTGGGAGATTGTTGCGCACGTTCGACATCATCAACCTGGAATGGTTCGCCGTCGGCGATTCACTGTGCAACGAAAATAATGCCGTCTGCACCAAAGGCTTCCGGCTGGATTTGTCGAGCGGAGATTTTGGCTTCAGCGCCGCGGGCTTTGCCATTTTTACTTTTCGTCTCAACCCGCGCGATCGCAAATGGCGCATCGTGCGTTGGGTCGATCAATCTTCTTGAGGATTGTCGTTTAAATAACTTTCCCAAATCCTAAACCGCGAATCAACACTAATAAACGCGAATTAAAAATAAGAATTAGCGGCCATTCGCGTTTATTAGCGGTTTCGGAAAATGAGTAAGTTGTTTAAATGGCGCTCCTGAGTAGCTTTCAAGCAATTGGAGAGAAGCCGCATGACACCTTGCGACAAAATTAAAGACCAGCTTTCCGCGTACCTCGATCAAGAAATCACGGAAGCGCAAGTGCGCGAGATCGCGGCGCATTTGGAGAAATGTCCGCCGTGTTTGGAAGCGGCCGAGGCCGAGCGCGCCATCAAAACGCTCGTGCATGAGCGCGCGAAAACGTGTTGCGCCTCGCCGCAGCTTCACGCGCGCATTCGCCGCGAGCTTGAGAATGCAAACGAGCGCTCCGGCTTTTGGCGGCTTGTGCGTGAAGTTTTTGCATTGCACCCGGCCCCGGCGTTCGCGGCTTTGACGGTTATCGTGCTAGCCACGAGCGCCTTGACGTATCTCGGCGGCTCTGCCATTGCGAGCCTCTCCGATCCCATCGCCTATCAAACCAACGCCCGCCTCGAAGGCAATCTTATCTGCGCCGATTGCCACCTCATGATGGTCACCAAAACGCCGTGCGCGCACGATGCCGCCACACACCGCCTCGTGCTGAAGTGCGCGGACGGAAAAATTTGGAACCTCGTGCAATCGCCGCAAGGCCGCGAGTTGTTGCAAACGCTCAGCGAAACTACGCGGCTTGTGCAAACCGAAGGCTACCTCTTTCCGAGTGCCGGATATATGCAGGTCACCAATTTCAAAGTGATGCAGAATTAAAGGAGCGTTCATGCTGTCGTGGTACAGGAAGTTTTTTTTGATGATTTCCCCCTTAAGGGGGGCCAGGGGGGTGTCCTTTGCATCAACGGAATGGAATGAAATCTTCGCCCTCACCAACACCCCTCTAACCCCCCTCAAGGGGGGAATTTGTTTGGAGCATGCGCAACACAACCCCTTCCTAAATGGAGGAATTAGTTTGGAGCATGCACACATCAATTCCCCGCTTAAGAGGGGCAAGGGGAGTGTCCTTCGCATCGTACAAACAATCCTCGCATCACTTTGTCTTCTCGCCACGCTTGCTTCGGCACAAACATTTTCACTCGACAATCCCGCTGAAGACGCCGCCGATCAAATCGTGCAAACCAAGCTTATTTCCTCTTTAGATAAAGCCTATCGCGGCGGCACGCTGCGCGTTGCGGTCGTGGCGCAAATCAAAGAAGGGTGGCACATCAATTCCAATCACCCGTTGGAAGACTATCTCATTCCCACCGCATTGCAGTTTGATTCAACGGCCGGCATCGTCGTCGAGCAAATTGTTTTCCCCAAAGCCGTCGAACGCACCTTCGAGTTTTCCGAAACGCCGCTCGCGGTTTTCGAAGGAGAATTTGTGATCGGCGCGACGCTCAAAATTCCCGAAAAATATGAAAGCGCGAATATAAAACTCTCCGGCGAGGTATACTATCAAGCCTGCAACGACATCGCGTGCATCGCGCCGGACAAAGCATTTTTTGTTGAAGAAATTCCGCTCGTCGACGTTGATCAACCCGCGAATCTCCAGCACACAGAAATTTTTGGGGAGATTGATTTCGGCGCAACGAATGATAAAAGTCAAAGCGCTGCGAGTGCGGGGCAAGTTAGTGAGTTCGAAAAGTTTGTAACCGAGCACGGCCTCGCGACTTCATTGGCGTTCATCTTTCTGTGGGGCCTCGCGCTGAACTTGACACCTTGCGTGTATCCCTTGATCCCGATCACCACGAGTTATTTCGGCGGCCAGAGCAGCGGCAGCACGGCGAGAGTTTTTAGTCTCGTGGTCGTTTATGTGCTCGGCATGGCGTTGATGTATTCCGTGCTCGGCATGTTGGCGGCCACGAGCGGCGCGTTGTTCGGCGCAGCTTTGCAAAGCCCGCCGGTGCTCATCTTCATCGCGCTCGTTATGATGGGGCTTGCGCTCTCGATGTTCGGCGTGTATGAAATTCGCATGCCCATGGCTTTGACCAACATGGCTGGCGGCTCGCGCTCGGGATATTTCGGCGCGCTGTTTATGGGCTTGACCATGGGCATCGTTGCCGCGCCGTGCATCGGCCCGGTCGTGCTCGGCCTGCTCACGTATGTCGCAAAGGTCGGCAATCCCGTGCTCGGCTTTTGGATGTTCTTCGTGCTCGCGCTCGGATTGGGCTTGCCGTATCTCATCCTCGGCACGTTTTCCGGTCTGCTCAAAAATCTGCCGCGCTCCGGCATGTGGATGGTGTGGGTGAAAAAAGTCTTCGGCGTGATACTGCTCGCGATGGCGATTTATTTCGTGCAACCGATTCTGCCGGCAGTGTTGAAAAAATATTTGCTCGCGGGATTTTTGTTGCTCGGCGGAATTTATATCGGCTTCATCGAGGCCTCGAAGTTCAACACCAAAATTTTTTGGTGGATCAAACGCTTCGTCTTCGTCGCCTTTGCCGGAGTCGCAGTGTGGCTCGCTTGGCCGGAACAACAAGCGCACGCTTCGCATTGGCGAAATTATGATGAGTCCGTTCTGCAAGCCGCGCAACGTGAAGCCAAACCGGTGATCATCGACTTCACCGCCGAATGGTGCATCGCCTGCAAAGAGCTTGAAAAGTTCACCTTCCCACATGAAGAAGTCATGAAGCGCGCGGATCGCTTCGTTTTCCTGCGCGCCGACCTTACGCACATCGGGTCCGCGCCTGTGCAAGAAATTCTCAAACGCTATGACATCAAAGGCATGCCCACCGTCATTTTTTTGGATGCGGCAGGGAGGGAGGTCGCCTCGCAACGCGTCGTCGGTTTTGTGGATGGCAAAAGCTTCGCGCAGAGAATGGATGCAGTAGCCGCACAGGCGAATTGAGGGCTTTATTCAAAACAATAAAGGCAAAACGATGACCGGCAAGACTATTGAAAAGCGGTTGAATAGTTTTGCCGGAAGTCGTTTTGCCTTTTTCTTTTTGTCACGTCTGATCACGATGGATTGAGTTTTGTATGTCACAAATCCGTCTAATAGTCTTTGAACAAGGACGGAACATTTTTTTGCGAGGACGATCATGAAAACTTGGATGGCAGTCATGGCATGTTGTGGGCTGGCGCTCTTCGGTTGCAAGGATAGCGCAATAGATCCCGTTACCGGCAAGGCGGTCTTGCGCATTTATTTAACGGATGCAGTGGCGCAATACGATGCGGTCAACGTCACTTTCACGGAAGTGAGCGCGCACATTGACAGCGCGTGGGTGGCGCTCAACAATCAAACGCAAACCGTAAACTTGCTGGATTGGAACAACGGACAAACTCTCATACTCGGCCAAGCCGAAGTGCAAGCTGGAAAGTACACTCAGATTCGTTTGAAGATTAGTGATGCGAATGTCGTATGGAACGGGCAAACCTATCCGATGACGGTGCCCAGCGGCGCGCAATCCGGCTTGAAGCTGCTTACGAATTTCGACATTGTTGCCGGCTCCACTTACGATGTCGTGCTCGATTTCGATGCGGAGCGCTCGGTTGTGACCACCGGCCCGAGAAATAATCCCAACGGCTTCAAACTGAAGCCCACGATTCGTGCGGTTGCTGTCGCGCTCACCGGCTCGATTTCCGGAACCGTGCTTAATCCCATCAATTTGCCCGTGGCCTATGCGATTGCGAACAACGATACCGTGACTTCTTCATCGGTTGATGCTACTACGGGTTTCTTCCGCTTGGCCTTCCTGCCGCCGCAGAGTTATACGGTGATCGTTTCGGATACGACCGGGAAGTCGTTTGCACGTGGTGGAGTGACTGTCGTCGCGGGGCAGGAGTTTGAGGTGGGCGAGGCGAGGTTGCGGTGAATCAATTTTATCCATCTGTCTTTACAACGTTATCCGAACAGCAGTGATTTAAATCATGTTCGATAAAAGATCGTATCCCCATATCAAAACTTTGCCCAACAATGTAAATGCCGATGGAAGGATCAACCCTAATATAAAGAATGCAAATTCCTTACGAAATGTACTCTGTTCTATTTCCTCCATTTTAAGCTGCATCTCTTCCAGTGTTCGAGATAATCGCGCCGTCAATGTTTCTCGCGGAGAAGCTATATTTAAGGATAACGGTGTCTGTTTTAACTGACTCAATTCCGTTGTAAGAGTATGAGCTTCTTTTTGCAGTTTTTGGAGTTCTTGTTTGAAAATACGATTTTCTTTGCTTAAACGAAGGTTTTCTCTTTTCTTGATCTCCAATTCCAATAGGACGGGACTGATTTTGCTTTCAAGCGCATCGCTTACTTCGTTTGTTTTTTTATCAGAGGCAATACCCTTTAACTCAACAGATAAAGTACGTTTTAACTCTAGTTGAAATTTCAGAGGGCCAAATGCTTTCAGTTTACGTGAGAGCTTAAGTAAAAAAAAAGACATTATAAGGCCCGAAAAGACCAGGATTATAGTCGCCAACCAATTGGCGGTTTCTAAAAACTCACTCAAATCTTCCATATGCAGATAATCTCCAATTTGCAATCATCTCATGATTGTCCCACTTTTCTGCCTGCCTGTTTTGGGATGGAGGTTTTTGTAGGAGGCACTAAAAAAAACTTCTTGTATAATTTGGGAATTCCCCAAGCCAACACAATGCCCAACAAGACGCAAAAGCACATTACAGCAACCACTTTCCAGTTGGGTTTGTCGATCTCACTCTTTGCGATGGCGAGCTTTTCGCTAAAATTTTTTCTATCTTTTTCTAGTTTTTGGAGTTTATTTTCCAAGAGTTGTTTTTGGGCGATGTGGCTTTCTCGCTCGGCGATCCCTTTTTGAACGGTGAAATGGCGAATTTGCTCATCCAGCCGAGGCAGTAGTCTATCAATAAAAATTTTTACTTTTCCCCACAAACTGCTATCAAAAACTGCTGTTGCTTGTGACTTCAAGAAGAGAATTTCTTCTTCATTCTGATGCCATTTTGAAGCCTCTACAAAATAGCGTGCTAGATTTGCAAAGATAGAGTCTTTTCTTAATTGAGGAGGGTGCATGCCTACCTTTTCAAAATAAGCTTTCGCTTCTTCAAATCTGAAGCTGTCTTGTAATGCCACCAATCCCATATAATAATCCGCCTCAAGCTGCTTTTTTGCAGCGAGAACTTGTCGTATGGGGCTGATTTTCTCAACTGTGATATAACCTTTCTTAGCCTCGTTAAACTTTCTTTGCTTAAATGCGTTTTCCGCTTGGTTATATTCTTCATTGGCTTTGCCAGCAATACCAATTTTTTCTTGCGTGCCACCTTTTGCTTGATAAGCGCGATTCTTGTCGTTTTCGTCATCGGCGTAGAACAGTGATGAATCATAACAAGCAATCGCCTCGTCAAGCTTTAACTCATTTTGAGTATGTTTTGCCGCTGTTTGAAACAACAAATCAAATAGCAACTTGCGCACTTCTTTGCGCGTTTGGACAATGGGTGTATTGTCAGGGTATTTCTGTTGTAAGCTGTCCAAGCGATTTTCGATGTGCACCAGTTGCTGGCGATTTCTTTTCTGCATCAACTGATTGGCCTGTTGAATTGTTTTCTCAACAAAGCCTTTCTGGCTGAAAAAACTCTTAAGCCGCTCTACACTTTCACGCGCCCTTGTGCTAACGATCTCAGCTTTTTTGTAGGAGCTCAAGGCCTCATCATAATTTTTTTCTTGCTCGTAAACCTGGCCCAACGCCACGTATGCCTCCCAATTCTTGTCATCGGCAAGAAGAGCTTTATTAAATTCTTGCTTGGCGCGGTCTAATTCCCCACCATTTTTTAAAGTCATACCATAACGATAATGGATACTTGTATCCGTCGGAACACGCTTGATCAGGCTATCATAATAAGCAAAGGCATTGGTGGGTTGATTGTTCTCCTCAAAGTATTTAATCAATTTCTCCAAAACCTCTTTCTTGCCCGCGCCGAGCGCGACGACTTTTTTGTATTCCAAAACAGCTTTCCGAAGATTATTGTATTTTTTTTCATAGAATTCGGCCAAACGCAAATGGTGTTGCGGATTTTGCGAATCGGCAGCAGCCGCTTCCTCCAAAAAAACCAGCGCGCGACTAAGATTCCCTTCTTGCACCTTTGAGCGCTGTTCATAAATTTGGCCTAACATGCCGTTGGCGTTGCCCCTCATGGTGGCATTGACATGTTGATCGGCCAGGATTTCCTTGCATACTTTTTCCGCCTCATCCAAATTGCTATTCGTATAAAGCATTTGGGCTTTTTGCCATTTGCTAGCAAGTTGATCCTGCAGCGGATTGGCACCCGGCGCAGAGGCAGCCAGGCAAAACATCAATATAAAAGCGCTTGCTAATCTGGGTTTATACATTTTTTTTTCTCTTTTTGATGATATGAGACTGCGTCACGGTTAAGAATAAGGTCACAACTCGACTTTTTTCTGTCTTCTGCTCAGGGAAATGGCGGCGGCGCTGGCAGCAAGCGCTTTTCGTCTTCGGTTAACGCGACAACCGCGCTAGTCAACACAGCCAGTATGGTTCCGCCCCAGGCATATGTTCTCCAATCTTTAAAAAAACTGCGTTTTATTTTGCAGGCACCATGCCCCACAAATTCTTTTTTTATGATCTCAAGAGCAAGACTATCAACCATGCCCGGGTAATACTGATCATACTTTTGCTCGCCAGCATAGGGGTTACTACTTTGATAGCTGCCATCTTTCTCTCTGTTAAGGATTTTGATATCGATACTCATATAATAATTTGAAACCACAGAATTGCTCGCTTTGGCCCATATAATCTTATCATAGCTTTGCAAAACTGTCCCCTTTCGAGCCAGCAATTCATCCAGCATTGACTTGTTTTCGATTTTCAACGTGTCGAGCATATCAAACTCCAAGTCTTCACATATAGAAAACTGCTGATACAATCGTGCAAATATGCGCTCCAATTCCCAAGTCGCGACGTTATCGGAAGATATTTTGAGCAGCGCCACTTGCAATCCGGAAAATTTGTATTGTTTGATTTCACCCTCCGTCGTTGCCGCAAAACAGCTCTTCGTGCTCGAATTTTGATCAACGGTCAAGCTGTGAAAGGGAAGATAGTTTTTCCTGATCTTCCCAAGATTGTTGTTGATCGGCCACCAAGCTCTTCCGGTGAGACTGTAATATGCGCCCTGACTTTTTGAAAGCGCCAAGATTTCCTGTTGGGCACGTACGTTACGCCTCAGGGCAAAAGCGTTCAAGCTTGGCGGCGCGCCGGCCACCTTCGGTTCCCACACCAACGAATCATTCTTGATGTATGGAACAAAAATCCCCTGGTCAGTTCCGACAATGAGTTTCTCCGGGTTGAACGGTGAAAGCAAAATCGCCGTGATTCCGTCGTTGAACGGTGCGGAGTAGGCGCTTACCGGAAGTAGTTTCCAGACATCAGTACCACGCTTTAGCTTGAAAATGGCGCTGGCCGTTGTCGCATAAATCGTCTCGCCAGCCGGATCGGAAAAAGTCACATAAAGCATCGCGCCCTGCTTCCAGCCGGAGCCGACTTCTTGCCATGCACGGCTGCCAACGAACAATTGGTATAAGCCTTGATCTGTGCATGCCAGCACGGCGTCTTCACCTCCGGGGTGGGCCAAAAGGGTGCGGACTTTTACTCCCTGCAACCCTTGCGTTTCCTCCCAATTTTTCCCGTATCCATCCCGACTATACCAGATGTTGCCGTTGGGCACCGCAGCGAATAATGCGCGTAAACTATCGGCATCTTTCGGAATCGCGATGAAGGCGTCAAAAGACTTGGTTTTGAGAATACTAGTTTTGACTTTGATGTGGTGCCATTTATTTCTGGCAGATTGTGCGTCAAGCACCATTGGCCATGCCCAGAGAAACATTGGTGCCAACATCATAAGAGTTTTGCAAATTCTGGCGTGCTTAAGCTTTTTGAATTTGTTCATTTACCAACGCCATTACTTTGCCAGTGTGACGCGTAGCTGCTGTTTAAAGGTTCCGGCTGTAAAAGATAAGAAATAAACGCCGCTGCCTATTGACGAGCCAGTTTGGTTACGGCTATCCCAGCCCAGGAAGTTTCGCCCTTTTTCCCATGTTTCGTTATCGCTCAACACCCTCACCTCTCTTCCCAAAACGTCGAAGACTTTCAACGTCACCGGCGCGGCCTGCGGCAAGTAGAATGAGAAAATCGTTTCCTGATTAAACGGGTTGGGGAAGTTTTGATAGAGCTGGATTTCGTCGGGAAGATTGTTCGCGATGGCGGTCGTGCGGCTCTGCACGAAATCCAAAGTGCCGATGAGCAACTCGAATCGTCCGGGCAGCAGCTCTCCCAAATTGTTGAACGTGTAGTCGGCTTTCTCGCGCAAATTCTGGAGAGCTTGACGATTTTTGTCATAGATATAGACGCTCAAATGGCTAGGAAAATTCACAGAGTTTTTTGTAATTAGCGTAATTTTGCTTTCCTTGAGATTGGACTTGACTTCAAATTCCCAAACCTCGCCATTGGCAAAAGGCGAACGGAAGTCGCCGGCATAACGATCAGGGTATTGTGCCCAATTGAAATGGGGAAAAGCGACATTTACGCAAGCTCCAATCGTAGGCGGATCGAACAAATCATAGCGGTCCCACTCAGCATTGGCATCGGCACGAACGCCGGCATAGCTCACCGCATCCTCATGCTCGCCGCTACGCGCGATGATTTGAAGCGTCCAGCATTCCGGCGCATTGCCTGAACATGGCAACGGATCAGTTGGGGCCGCTTGCGTTTGTTCCGCAAAAATTACTTGAATCGGCTCGCCTATTTTAATCGCGTACCCTTCCCACGCCTGGAGAGAGTCCGGCGCTAGCTTCCAACAGCCGTCATAAGCCAGCAGTCGCATGTGAATCGTGCTGTCCGCGCCATCAAACTGCTGCAGCCATTTTTTCGGAATCGGATTAGTAAACGGGTTCGCGATCATGTTCCAGCTCGGCTCAAGCGCAATAAAGTTGTGTTGGTTCTGCGGACAACCGATGGAACTTGTCGCGACGGTTCTTACGGAGTCACTGCAAAATGCCTTGCCTTGCTGTTTGAGAATCTGCCAAAAAGAATTGCCCGAGCTAAAACCATCGCCAAAACCATTGGTGATGAACCAAAACGCCCGTCCCGGCCGAAAGCGGCGAAAAGAGTTTTTTGTTGCGGTAGTGAATTCCACTAAATTGCCGTTAGTGTAATCAAACAAACGCCAGGCGGTGTGGTTCGCTTCCGTGAATCCGCCTTTTTGCAAGAGGCTATCCACGGAAGAATACTTTAAAACTAACGGGATTGAGATCATGCGATAATCTTGCTCCGTGTCGCCGACGTGAAAGGGAACAGGCCGGCACAGCCCTTCGGGCAAGCGAACGCTCACTGCATAAACTTCGGTCTGGCTCGGCGCTCTGGTGGTATGACCATCGGCATCGGTTCCTTCAAAATAGTATTCCAACCCACGCTCGCCGAGTAACGCACCAGAAATTGTTGTGCTGCTCGATGTGTCATTGTCGGACAAATCCGAGCAGGTGAAATTGGAAGCTCCGCCCATGCGATAGCAAAGCTTGCGATTGCTGACATGGCCCAAATTGTCCGTGAATGCCGCTGTAAGCGGCAAGTCTACACCTTGAGTCCAAATGCAAATCGATTGATGAGTGATGGACGGGCCGATGAAATCTTTGCCTTCACCTGACAACCGAATGACGTGTCGCGAATTGCGCCACGCGCTTGAAAAAATGACTATTGAGTCTGAATAAGTTTCTCTATCCTGCGGACAGAAAGTGACTTTGCCGTTTCTGCGCTCGCCGGGCAACAAGTCTCCCCCCAACAATTCTAGTTTGAAAATGTTCGATTGCGTGGGAGGAATAATCTGTGCGATCTTTAAAGTATCGTTTCCGCAGTCTTCCAATTGGAATGGCCACATTGTCGTACCGCTGATTTGCACTGCGCCAAAGTCATGGCTATCAGGTGCGCAAAGTTTCGGGGCGATTCCTACACCGCATAAAATAACCCGGTCGCGCGCGCAGGTAGCGTCGTGTATGATCTTGAGTGTGTCTTTGCAATCGCCCAAAGTGTCGGGTTTGAATTTGATGGAGACGGTCGTGTCCTCACCGGAAGAGAGCGAAAACGGCGTTTGTGGGCTGAGCAAGCTGAAACCGCATTTTGTTGCATTAAACTCTACTGTATCAATCTCGACGCTATGGCTTGCACGATTTATGAGAGGGAATGAAAGAATACGCACACTCTCTAATTGGACCTCTCCAAACGCCAGCACCTCGGGGCTCGCCTCCAACTCGAAAGTAAGGCCTTGGCCGCGCAGGGTGATAGCGGGCGTCAAAATTCCGGCAGCGGTTTCAAAGCGAAGCGTGTCCTCAAAATCCCCGTGTGCTGGAGGATCGAATTTCACAACAAAGGTTTGCTCTTCTTGCGGGTGAATGGTTTTCTGTTGAGGATAAATTTTGAAAACCTCCGGCCAGGCTTGAATGATTTCGGTTATATCAAGCGCACAATAGCCGGTATTCTTCAGCGTGAATGACCAACTTGCGCTTTCTTGCAAACAGAGTGCGCCGAAATCATGGCTTGTTTGATCAAACATCGCGTTCGCACCCGATAGTCCAATGCCGAACAATGCCACGCTGTCTGCGTCGCCAAAACGATACGTTAGTTTCAGCGTGTCATTAAATGTGTCGGCCTGGTTTGGCTTGAAATCGAGCCAGATGGTTTTGCGCTCGTTCGGGGCAAGACTTGTTTGAGTGAGGCGCGGCGTGAAAACGTTCGTCTGATGCACGACGCTGATTGTGTCGACGAAAAGCGAACAAGCGCCATTGTTGATCAAGGTGAAAAAATTGGAATCGACACGACAAAAGATCGGCGTTGCCGCAAAGCGCAGCGTGTCATTCGGAACCAAAATACCAGGGAACTGCGGCGTGGTGCCGGAAAGAGCGACCACGCTGTCAGCCGTGTCTGCTTGCGCATGAATCGTGATCTGCGCCGAGTCGCTGCCGCTGCTTAACCATTTACGAGGCCGATACTCAAGCCACACCTCCCGAGATTCTCCCTTCATGAGAGTATCAGCAAATGGCGGCACAGGAAAGAGCTTGGGATTATTGGATGAGAGGCTATCCACGACCAGCGGTTCATTGCCGCCATTACGAATCCCCAAGCGAACACTATCACTCTGCCCCGGGCAAATGTTGCCAAAAGAGTGAGCCAAGAATGAGGGCCTCAGCACCGGGCCGAGAAAGCCTTGACCAGTCAACTCGATGTGATTGATTTTATTCACATAGGAATCGCTTTCCAAAATCAAAGTATCCTTGCACGCATTGGTATCACGAGGCGAGAAACGAATGCTTATCGTGTCTTGCTCCATCGGAGAGATCTTGTCAGGCAACCGCTCTACAATGGTGAAGGCGCAATTTGGTGCAGTATTACGAATGTACGTTTTTTCGATTGTCAAAATGTCTTCGCCAACATTCCGAATGATGAGTTCTTTTATTACAAAGCTATCGGTCAGCACGGTTTCAAAATCAATGATCGATTTGTCCGCTTGCAAAACCGGCACAACGCCGGTGGCATAGAGCGTAAACGACACGGGTTCGCAAGGCTCTTCGCATTTGATAATGATGGTTTGTTTGAAGCGTCCCGGCTCGGTCAGATACATGCAAGTTTTGAGATCAACCTTTTGGCATGGCTCAAGAGAGACAATTTCATCACTGATAGTGATTGTGCCTTCGACCAACAGCTCGGTTATCTTGATTGCGTTCGCGCCTCGATTCGATATGCCGAGAGTCCAATAACGCGGTGGACGGTCAAGCGGTATTTTGCCGAAATCATGACAATTGGCCTCGAGCGACAAACGGAAATTGCTCGGCCCCGGTTGCACACAGGATGTGTCTTTGTATGGCGTTCCATAGTCCCAGCAGAGCTCACCCTGACGCGGGCTTAATTCTAGTGCAACATCATCACCCGGTTTGGCGCAAGAATCGGATTTGGCCTCTTGAATGCGTGAAGTTTGCATTTGGGCTTGCAGTGTGCTTGGATGCGTAATCACTGCGAGGCTTGTAATATTGAACCATATTGCGCAGACGATGATGGCATCCGGCACATTGCTTACGCTTCTTTGCATGTTAGAGTCAACCGCTTAAGGTTCCCAACAAGTCGAGCGAATTCGGACTTTGCGATACTGACTTTGAGTGAAAGCTTGAGAAGTGAATAAGATTTCAATTACACAGAGATTTGTAAAGTCCGGCTTCCCTGTTATGTGGTAGCTGCATAGGCTCCAGATGTTATTCTTCGAGGCGCGTTATCGCGCCAGAATCATCTTTTTCACGGCGCCAAAATTTCCAACGCGCATTTGATAAAAGTACACGCCGGTAGTGGCACGCCGGCCCTTATCATCTTTACCATCCCAGCTCACCACGTGCTTTCCCGGCGGCATGATGAGGCCGTCAATCAGCATACGCACCATCTGACCCTGTAGATTCAGGATGCGCAAGCTCACGGCTGCCGCTAACGCTGCCGGAATCTCAAAACTGATACTTGTTTCCGGGTTAAACGGGTTGGGGTAATTCTGCATCAGCGCGAAAGCCTTAGGCAACGGCGTATCGGTGTGCGCGTTCCAGTCGAAATCCGAAAAGACCACATCCGCGTTGCTGCCAGCCGGGCCGTCACAAGTGATTGTAATTTGGTTCTCACCTTTGCGCAAATAGCTCGAAATGTCGAAGGAAATCTTGCCGTGCAACGGGATGAAATACCCATTATTGTTCTGGTCATGAGCTTGTTGTTGCGCGATGAGATGAAGCTCCTGCGCGTTGAGCGCGAGGCTAAGGCGTTGCAAGCCGTGATTGTTGATGAACAAATAACGATCGCTCTCCGGAAGATCAAGCGTAAAATGGCAGGGGGAGGCCGCAGGCTCTAGGCGTAAATAAACCGGATCGCATAAGATTTCGCATCCCGCGCGGTTGGTGACTTTGAGATTGAGCCAGGAGCGCAGTGCGGGATCAATCTCGTTGCTGGTGAAGCTTACCAATGTATCACCCGGCGTAAAGGGCGCAATCTGAATGGTGCGATTGATGATCTGGAACACTTCAATTTTAGCTAGGCCGCTTTCATGATCGAAGACTTTGCCGGTAATCACTGGCAAATTGTCAAAGCTCAACACGCAATGAGGCGGAGTCGGATCTGAGAACACCGTGCTCGTCTCGGCTACCGCTACCGTACAACCCGAGCTGTCAATAAAAAAGCACTGCGCCACGATGGTGTTGTAGCCTGGAAGCAAGGTGACAGATCGGCTAAAGCTGCCGTTCGTGGTGAGCACGGAGTCGCTATTGATCGTGCAAATTGTGCGAAGCGGAGAGTGATCAGTTGGAGGCGTGAAACTCGCAGTAACATTGGTCGCCTTAGCACAAATAAATGAGCTATCCTCTGGGCTAGTGATTGCCATTTCTGCGCCGACCAGTCGCGCCCAAACGGAAATTGTGTCTGTGCAAACCGCGCGCTGGCCGAGTGAATCGCTAAAAACGCATTGTGCAGTCAGCGTGTTGCTGCCGGCAATAAGTGGAATGAGAGCGAAAATCGTATCGTTGTTGACGTTCTTGACGCTAGTAGCGATGCCATTGATGGTGGCGCTTTCCAGCCGGGGCGATAAACCGCCGGCAACGCCGAGCACGGCTTTAACGTTGACACGATCACCGCAGACGATGGCATTAGCTGCCGGTGTTTGAATTGCGACGGTACACGACAAGGAGTCGACCAAAGTGATTGGGAGCGAAAGAGTGTTGTTGTTTGAGTTGCTTTCTGGCACGGCGGCTGGATCAATGTGATAAATCAGATAAGCAGTGCCTTGACGATGCTGCAGTGAAGGCGGCAACTGGAACGCTATGGCACTATCTGCCATTTCTCCGGCATTCAAACCGCGTTGCAATTTGGAACTTGGCTGCGAAATGGCAAGATCATCCGCGCTCAACAGCGCATCCCATGAAAAGTAAAGCTCATGAAAAAATTTGCTGGCAAAGGCTTTGCCCTGATTGATGAATGCGATCCGGCCGGAGTAACTTTTGCCCGGCACAAGTTGTGACGGCGCTTGTAAGGTGAGTACGGCGAGGTCTGGCTCTTTCAAAGAGATCGCACAAACCTGCGTGCCCCAGCCATTGAGGGAATTGCTCGCGGCATAGGGGCCAAACAGCCAAAAGGTGTAGAAATCGGGATCGATTTTGATGTCACAGTATCTTCCCCAAGGCGCAGGGAATCCCGAGGATTTGAACGGCACGAGGCTTGTCTTGCAGGTGTCAATCAAAAAAGGTTGATCTGGCGCTGGCCGCACCCTGCCTACTAAGGACGGAAACAGCGATTCCGATACGACGCTCTGAGCGAAGGCGCGGTTCTCGTCTTGATCCACAGCCACGGCTGATCCCAACATCCAACTATTCTTGCCGTCGATGACAGGGAAGCTAATAACCGAGTCTTGAGATAAATCAACAGAGATCATCTGAAAAATCGCACGCGTGCTTGTGAGGCTGGGCGGGTCAAGGCTGAGAGTATGAACGCCATACAGTTTGCTGCCGTGTTGCACAACATTCGTAACGCGGGTGTCGCCGGCAGCCAGTAGGGGTCCCATTGGTTGTCGCGCATCTGCTGGAGGATAGTAGCTTTTGATTTGATACGACTTTGACGATAAACGCGGCGAATCGGTGCCAGCGAAGTGCAAACGCCAGAGTTCCAAATTATCGTGATCAGGACCCAAGAATTCTATTTTTGTGTTCATTAGATAGGTTAAGGAATCCGAGGTTCGAGAGCTTGTTGGCGTCAACCCCCGGGATAGTGAGTCATCATTACTGTCTCTCAATTCCCAAAAATCCCACCAACTCAAATTTGTGCTGTCTAATTGCGCCGTTTCAAGGAACCGAACTTTTGTATAAATGAAATTGGGAGTTGAATCGACATGATCGATGGCAATAGTCAGGCTATTCGCGGTCAAGCCGGCAGCGAGATAATTCGCGTAATAGGGAATGGGATCATTGCCGTTTTTCTGCGCATCGAGCCGCCAGCCGCGCCAAGGCGCCTCAGGTTCTGCGCTTGTTGACACCGCTAGTAGAATGTCCGTTGCCTGTTGAGCAGTAGAACCAGCAAGGGCTAAAAGCATCCAGCGAGTGTTAACAGGATCATAGAACAAACGAGGATTGTAGACGACATTTGTGCCAAGCGGCAGAACGTCGGCAAAAAAGCTCGCCAATTCCGCGCTGAAGCAAAGCCCCCCGACCTTATCATAAACGGCCATGACGGAGTTGACTGCAAGGATGACGTGCCGCGGACCTACAGCCAGAGCCGGATCCGGTCGCGGCCAACCTGTAGCGTATATGCCCTCGAAATCTGCCAATGCTTTAATCGAATCCGAGTTAGTTGCTGGTATGGCAGTAAAATTTTTGCCGGCGAAATTGAACTGATTTGAAGCAGGCTTTGGTGGGCGGATTTGTGTCGTCACCAAGAAACCGTTCGCGCGCGATTGCGATGGCAGAGCAAACTCATTTTCAAGGCTGGCACATTGCGGAGGTGAAATGATTACGACACTTTCACTCGTGCCACGGGCTGGCCCTTGAAAAGATTGCGCGTGAAGTGACTGCATAAAACAAAGGGCGCCAATAATGGCAACAAAGAGATTTTGCATCGGCTTTTTCATATTGCGTTTCCACAATGGTGTCGCACCAACGATACAGCGATAGGAATGGAAATAGCTTTTCTACATTGCTCATATGAGCAATTGCCTCTCTCCGTCCCGACTCAATTATGAGCTAAACAATCAGGGAAAATGAAATCCTTTGCTGGAAGAAGCAAGTTGCTTCCTTTAGCGCGTGGGAAAGATGTATGTGTGGCAGGTAAAGCTCCGCCCAACGACGCTTGGCAAGATTGGCGTGTCCATAATTTGCGTTTTTTGCAAGCCTCCGAAGTTATAGGTTTAACTAATGAAGCTTTGCGTCCCCTATTGACGACGCACTGAACCAAACGATTAAAAAGGGAGTAAGTAGGTGAGAAGTAATAAAATGATTATGACACTCGTGCAACATCAATATAATGCCGGAAAGCCTACTTTGTCAAGCTTGGACTTTAAAAATTTTGCGCGCGGACTAGGTAAGAAGTTTCTGACAAAACGAAACATCATCAAAGTCAATCTCACAGTTCGTAAGATCACCTTCCTTAAATATCGAGTCTCTTGAATTGATGATTTTCGCCTTCAAGCCTCCCCCAACTCAAATTTCCCTCACGTAATTTTCAATGCGACTTCGGTCCCGGTCAATTACTCCTCTAGAAATCCTGTTGCAATTGCAGCGGGAGTTTTCTATACTTCGCCCGTTCAAAAAATCGCAAATAATTTTTCCCTCCGAAAACCGATCAGACATCTTGCACGAATCTTATGCCCGGATTTGTCCATCTCCACAATCATTCTCACTATAGCCTGCTCGACGGCGCGTGCCGCATTAAAGATTTGGTCGATGCGGCCAAGCGCAATAACATGTCGGCGCTCGCGCTCACGGACCATGGTTGCATGTTCGGCGCAATCGAGTTTTACAAAGCCTGCAAAAAAGCCGAGATCAAGCCGGTCGTCGGCGTGGAAGCGTACGTTGCGCCGCGCAGTCGCAAGGAGAAGAGCACGCAAAAAGGCACGATGGCCGATACTTCCTATCATCTCGTGTTGCTCGCGAAGAATGCCGAGGGTTATAAAAACATCATGCGGCTCACTTCGATCGGCTACCTCGAAGGCTTTTACTATCGCCCGCGTATTGATTGGGAGGTGCTGCAAAAGTATCACGAAGGCATTATCGTTTTCTCGGCGTGCTTGAAAGGGGAGGTGGCGCAAAAAATTCTGAACGGCAAGATGGATGAAGCCAAAAAGACCGCGCTGGCGTATCGCGAACTATTCGGCGATGACTATTATCTCGAGATTCACAAACACAATCTACCTGAAGAAGATTTGGTGCGCGAGCAGGTCGTGGCATTGAGCCGCGATCTCAGCATTCCGCTCGTGGCCACGAACGACATTCACTATCTCAAGCGCGAGCACGCGGCGCCGCACGACGTGCTCATCTGTTTGCAGACCGGCAAAGACCGCGACGACCCAAAGCGCTTGCGTTATACGACCGATGAAATCTTCTTTAAATCTGCCGAAGAAATGAAAGCCACGTTTCCGGAAAATCCGGAGGCGCTTGCCATCACCGAAGAAATTGCCGCGAAATGCGATCTCAAACTCGAGTTCGACAAATTTCTGTTGCCCACGTTCGCGTTGCCTGACAGCCATAAAAACGAAACGCTCGACGATTATCTCGCGGAACTCGCGCGTGAAGGTTTGAAGAAACGCTACTCCGTGATCACACCGGAGCTTGAGCAGCGTCTGGAGCATGAGTTGGCCGTCATCAAAAAAACCGGCTTTGTCGGCTACTTTCTCATTGTGCAAGATTTCATCAACTACGCGCGCGAGAAGGGCATTCCCGTTGGCCCCGGTCGCGGTTCGGCAGCCGGGAGTTTGGTGAGCTATTGCACCGGCATCACGAATCTCGATCCTATGCCGTACAATTTGCTCTTTGAACGGTTTCTGAATCCCGAACGCGTGACCATGCCCGATATTGACGTGGACTTTTGTTATGAACGCCGGCAAGAGGTGATCGACTACGTGCGGCAGAAATACGGCGAGAACAACGTTACGCAGATCATCACGTTCGGCACCATGGCCGCACGCGCCGTGGTGCGCGACGTCGGGCGCGTGCTCAACGTCAAGTATAGCGACGTCGATAAAATCGCGAAGATGATTCCGCCCGTCATCGGCATCACATTAGACAAAGCGTTGGAAACCGTTTCCGAGTTGAGCACGCTCACGGAATCTAATCCCACCTATAAACAGCTCATTGAAAATTCGAAAGTGCTCGAAGGCTTGGCACGGCATGCTTCCACGCACGCGGCGGGCGTCGTGATCACGCCGGACGAGTTGACGAATTATACGCCGCTGTTCAAATCCAACACGGGTGACGTGACCACGCAGTACGACATGAAATCGTTGGAAGCCATCGGCGTGTTGAAGATGGATTTCCTCGGGCTGCGCACGCTCACGGTGATGGACAAAGCGCTGCACATGCTCAAACAGCGCGGTATCGAGCTTGATCTCGACAAGATTCCATTGGATGATCCCAAGACCTACGAAATTTTTGGCAACGGCGAGACCATCAGCCTGTTCCAATTTGAAAGCTCGGGCATGCGCGAATATTTGAAGAAGCTCAAGCCGCAATGCTTGGATGATCTCATCGCCATGAACGCGCTGTATCGCCCCGGCCCGATGGATATGATCGACGATTTCATCTCGCGCAAACACGGCACGAAGAAAATTGAATACCTGCACCCTGCGCTGGAGCCGGTGCTGAAAGAGACCTATGGCGTCATCGTGTATCAAGAGCAGGTCATGCGTATCGCGAGCGAATTGGCGGGCTTCACGCTCGGCGGCGCGGATTTGTTGCGGCGAGCGATGGGAAAGAAGAACGTCGAGTTGATGGCGCAGCAGCGCAAAAAGTTTCTCGAAGGCGCGCGCGAACGCAAGATTCCCGAGAGCATTGCCAATCAGATTTTTGATTTGATGGATAAGTTCGCGGGCTACGGTTTCAACAAGTCGCATGCTGCGGGCTATTCGCTCGTGGCGTATCAAACCGCGTATCTCAAGGCGCACTATCCCGCAGAATTCATGGCCGCGACGCTCACCAGCGAAATGAGCAACACCTCGCGCATCGTCGTGTTGATCGAAGAGTGCAAACGCATGGGTATGCCCGTGTTGCCGCCGGATATCAATGCGAGCCTCGCCGAGTTCACAGTCGTCGATCAAAAAATTCGCTACGGCTTGGGCGCCGTGAAAAACGTCGGCATCGCTGCGATTGAAAGCCTCATCAGCGCGCGCGAAAAGGGAGGTAGCTACATTTCGATTTTTGATTTTGCCGGTCGCATCGACGGCCGCACCGTCAACAAAAAAGTTTTGGAAAGCTTGGTGCAAGCGGGCGCGTTCGATTCGCTCAATCCCAACCGCCATCAATTGTTGATGACACTCGATGCCGCGAGCTCTTACTCGCAGCGCAAACAGGATCAACGTTTCAAAGGCCAAGCCTCGATCTTCGACGATGCGCCTGCGGAAATTCAAAGCGAGCCGGATTTGCCCGAGGTTGCGGATTGGGACCCGGCGGAGCGTTTGAAGCGCGAGAAAGAATTTCTCGGCATCTATTTGTCCGCGCACCCGCTACAACGTTATGCGTTCGAAGTGAAACTCTTTGCGCATCCGCCTTTGCAAGACTTGGAAGGCTTGCGCGACGGCGTACAAGTGATGCTCTGCGGCATGGTCACGGAAGTGAAGACCATCGTAGATCGCAAAGGCAGCCAAATGGCTTTTGTCACGATTGAAGATTTTGCCGCGAGCACCGAGGCCATCGTGTTCAGTGATACGCTCTCTGCGCACCGCGAAACCTTGCAGCCTGATACTGCGGTGGTGATTTTAGGCCGCACTTCCGTGCGCGATGAAGGCGACGTGCCGAAAGTTTTAGTGGAAAAAGTGATGAACATCGAAGAAGCGTGGCAGGAAATTCCGAAGAGCGTTTCGCTCGACATTCCAGCGGACAAATTGAATGAGATCGTCCTGCAGCGCGTTTTGCAAACGCTGCGCTTTCATCAAGGCGCGTGCAATTTGTATTTGCGTTTCCGCAGCAACGGGACTGCGGCGTATGATTTTCATGCGAAGGCTATGCGCGTGCGGCCGAATGGCGAGATGATCAAAGTGATGCAAGAAGCATTCGGGCCGGAAGCCGTCAAAGTCGAAGCGCCGATGCCGAAAGTGAGCGAGCGGCAGAGCAATCGGCCCTTCAAACCGCGCGCGGTCGCGGCCTGAGACGTTGCGTTTTTTTATGACTCCGTGCGCAATTTAGATTAGCTCTTCTCCTCCTCGTATGTCATTCTGGAAGAATCTTTTTACGCGCTGGAGATGCTGCCCGGTGCTTAAAAAGATTCCTCCTGAATGAGCGTGAGCCGAAGTGAGGTCAACTCAGTCGTTGTACAAACGGTGCAAATCCTACCTGTGCGCGGCCGTGCGCGTACAGAAGTCGCATCTCGAATCCCAACCTCTCACTCGGTTGGAACTATGCAGCCAGCGTCGTTTCGCAAGAAACGGTGACGGAGTGGCCAAGGTGCGATACTCCGGGAGGAGTCATGTTTCGGCCAACCGGATCTCGTGCCAACCTCCTCGTTCTGGTGAAGCACTGCGGC
>Ga0247727_10006222_pt1 | contig 23618 bp, 17 predicted proteins | sample WisWelCaveWW1625_FD_202498 | JGI IMG/M metagenome (GOLD analysis project Ga0247727, IMG submission 202498) | Biofilm microbial communities from Wishing Well Cave, Virginia, United States - WW16-25 | ecosystem: Environmental > Aquatic > Deep subsurface > Groundwater > Cave microbial mat | place...
ATTTCATGGCGCCAACAATCAGGAAACCAAAAGCAACTCCGGAGAGCAAAAGCACCATCGCCTGCGCTCGCGACAATCGGGCTTGGGCGAAATCAGCAGTCACCGAGGGCCGCTGTTGATCGATGGCATAAACCGGGCTGCTCTCCGGCGAGCGTTTTATTTTGCTCGCATAGCGCGAAACAAAAATCATCGTCACGATGGTGAGAATCGTCCACACCGCGAGACGAAATTCGACGCCGGAAAACAAGGGCAAGCCGGCGATGCCCTGCGCCACGCCGACGGTAAACGGATTCAGAAAAGCGCCGCCGAATCCGGCATTGGCGCCGACGAGGGCGATGGCTCCGCCAACCAAAGAGTCGTATCCGAGCGAGCGGCTGAGTATAACGAGAGCGGGCAAAAACGGCAAGGTTTCTTCCGCCATGCCAAACGAGCCGCCGCCGATGGCGAAAATCAGTGTAAGCACCGGCACGACGGCGTCTTGATATTTGCCGACGCGGCGGACGACGAGATTGATGCCCGCTTCAATAGCGCCGGTTCCGGCAATGACGCCGAAAGCGCCGCCGACGATAAAAATGTAAAAGACGATATACGCGACTTCAATCAACCCGTTGGGGAAGGCCATAAACACATCGTCGAGGCCGGCCGGATTAGGCGCGACGCGATGATACGAACTCGAATCGACGATCTGGCGACCGTTTTTTTCAAAACGATTGTATTCGCCGGCGGGAATCAAATAGGTGGAAGCTGAGGCAATGAGGAGCAGAGAGAAAAGCAGAACGTAAGTGTGGGGGACGCGAAGCTTCATAATGTTTTTGATTGATTGAATAAAACTCCAGGTCAGCCTTTCGTTAAAAAACACATTGCTGTGGCCACATACAAATTCACCGCTTCTTCAACTTCCGCCATTGCAATGGATTCATCCACTGAATGCGCGAGCGACAAATCTCCCGGTCCGCAAACAATGCAAGGAATCTTGGCCTCGCGCGAAAGCAGCGCCGCATCCGTCCATGCCGGAAACGCGGTCAGCGCGCTCGCTTGTCCGTAGATTTCGACACGAGCCTTTTGCGCCGCGAGAACCAAAGGATGCTCCACGGCAATTTCCAACGGGCCGTGAACCATCGTCGCCATGCCGCCGGGAACGCGGCGCAATTCGGTTGACAAACCGGGCATGGCTTCTCGCACGCGGCTGAGTATTTCCTCAAGCTCGCCGAAAACCTGCTCGATGGTTTCAGCCGGCACCCAGCGCCGGTCGAGCTGAATCGTGCAACGCGCCGCGACCGTGCTCGGTTGGTCGCCGCCATGAATCGTGCCCATATTGATCGTCGGCGCGCCGAGCATGGGATGGCGGCGCGCTTGAAATTTAGGGACGAGTTCCTTTTCTACGATCCGCACAAATCTTGCCGCCGCCGAAATCGCATTGACGCCCTTCTCCGGCGTGCCGCCGTGTGTGGCTTTACCGAGAAATTCGATTTCGAGCCATTCCAACCCTTTGTGGCCGATGGCAATTTGATTGTTCGTCGGCTCGCCGATAATCGCGCCGTCGGCCATGATGCCGGAGCGAATCAACGCCTCAGCGCCGAGGCTTTCCATTTCTTCGTCGATTACCACCGCGAGAGTAACCGACCCCTTTTCCAGTAGTTGCAATTTCTTAAGCGCTACCAAGGCGGCCGCCATTGCCGCCACCGGCCCTTTCATATCCACCGCACCGCGACCGTAAATGCGGCCCTCGCGAATTTCCGCACCAAACGGCTCCATCGTTGTGATCTTGTTCGGCGCAACGGTATCAGTATGCCCGCAGAAAATTAAATGAGCGCCCGATCTCGGACTTCGGACAGTTGCCGACAAATTCGGCCGGCCGGGACGGATTTCTGTGATCGAAATTTCGATGCCGTGTAGCTCAAAATATTTTGCCAGCACTACCACCGCTTGCTCTTCCTGACGGGGCAGGCCGATATAACTTGGCGCCTGTATCAAGTCGCGAAGCAAGTCGATTACGCCGAGAGCTGGGAGGTGGGATTGCAGCAGTTGCGGAATGATTGTTGTGGACATTGAAGCAACTCGATATGCGTTTGGTATCCTGCAACCTTACCGACCGGTCACTCGGAGTGACCGGTCGGTCATTAAAAAGCTTCTGGCAAGATACAGAAAGCGCCCGGCATTGTCAAGCTGTTCTTGACATTCACGATTTTTTCTCATATCTTTTGTTTGGGTTGAATCGGAGGAAGGAAATGAAAATCGTCAGTGAAGTTTACAATGAAGTAGGCAAAGCATTTGTGAATGCCGGAGTGGGGATGAACATCGCGGCCATGGTAGCGTGGCTATTTACCAAAGAAGCGATTGCATGGTGGGTGCTCCCATTTGGAATTTGTGTCGGGATTGTGCAAGTCCTTGCTGGAGCTTGGTTCATCCAAGCTGCTCATCGTGTCAACAAAACGGAGGATAATATCAATGGATAAATCTATAGGCTTCCTGATTGGCGGAATGATCTACTTGTTCGCTTTGTTTCTCATCGTGCTTTTTTTTATGTATCACGCGAAAAAGCAGCTCAAATCGAAAGAGTAGGCTGCGCCGATCTTCTTTTGCGCCGCCAATTTTCTCGCATCGCCATTCTCGTCTTAAAAGCATTTGGGTGCAACCCGTCAAGCTGTCTCCTACCGGCCAGCGCCGTAGAACGTTTTCCTTAATAATAATGACCAATTCACATCCGTAACTCTCCGCTTTTTCCCGCCTTTGTGGGTATAAAACTTTAACGAATGAAAATTTGTTTTAAAACACACAAGGCAGTCCATGAGCATCGTCATCCGTGAAGCCGAGCTGCCGGCCGACCGCGAGATTTTGCTCGACATTTTGTTGCGCAATCGCGCTGATGGCGACAACGCCCTGCGCCAGGCGCGATTCGAGTGGTCGCTTTCCTGCAACCCTTACGGCCAGCCGCGCGCCTGGCTGGCGATTGACGAAAGCTCGGGCCGGATCATTGGCTCGGTGATCGCCTTTCCGCGGCGTCTGTTGGTTGACGGCAAGCCCGCGGTCGCCTGGAATGGCGGCGATACTTCGATCGACCGGGAGTTTCGCACGCTCGGCGCGGCCATCAAATTGCGCCGCGTCGTGAAAGAATGCGTCGATCGCGGCGAGATGCGCTTTCTCTATTCGCATCCGGTTGATCGCATGGCCGTCGTGCTGGAAAAAATCGGCCACGTGTTGACTGGCAGACTCGCCCGGCACAGCGTCATGCTGCGCACCGACCGTTTCGTCAACAACGTCATGGGCAAAAATTTTTTAGCGTCGCTGCTGGCCCACACCGCCAATCCGCTGCTGCAAGTCTGGTCGTGGCCGGAAAATTTTTCTCAGAGCAACGGCGCGGCTGTGCGCGTACAAAAGCAAAATCATTTTGGCGACGAATTCGACGCTTTATTCGAGCGCGTCGCCACAAATTACCTCGTCATCGCCGAGCGCAACGCCAAATTTCTCTCGTGGCGTTTTTTGCAAAATCCGCTGCATCGCGAGTTTCGTATTTTCCGCCTTGAAGCCGGGAACTGTTTGCGAGGCTATGCCATCGTCGATTTCAAAGGCGACGGCGCGAGAATCCTTGATTTTCTGGTTGAAGATCACAGCAAAGATTTGGGAACGTTGCTGGCCGGCGTCATTCGCCGGCTCAGGCCAAACGGCATCTGCAGCGTCTCCGTGCGCGCCAACGATCACAACCCGATTTTGCCGCGGCTGCGATCGTTTGGGCCGACTGCGCTCGACCCGGTCAATTCCGGCTTCGCCATACACGCGCCGGCTGAGGGGCCGGATCGCATTGTGTTCGACGCCAGCAATTGGTTTATGACGCAAGCCGACCGCGATGTCTAACGTAACACTGACAGCCAACGGCGTCGCCCTGTTTGATTGAGCATGAAAGCTTCTTTCGACAAAATTAAAATCGCGCACGTCTCCGCTTCGCTGCATTATGGCGGCAAAGAGAACGGCGTCGTCAATTTAGTGAACGGCCTCGACCCCAAAATTTTTGAAAACTATATTTTCACCTACGTTCGCGGCGGCGCGTTGGCGCAGCGCGTCGATCCGACTCGTTGCCGCGTCGTCGAGCTGGGCGATAAATTGGGCGGCGATTATCGATTGTACTTCAAGCTGGCGCGGGAATTTCGGCGTTATCGCATTCACATCGCGCACACCCATTCGTGGGCGACGGCCATGGAAGGAATTATCGGCGCAAAAATGGCGCGGGTGCCGATCATCATTCACGGCGAGCACGGCACGATAAAAACCGATACCAGGCTGCATATTCAAATTCAACGCCGGCTGTGGCGCGCGACGGATCAGATGCTGTCGGTTTCGCAAGCGCTGCGTGAAAATTTGCACAAGAAATTCGATTTTCCCAAAGAACGCATTCGCGTCGTGGCCAACGGCGTCGACCTCTCGCGGTTTGATCTGTCGCGCAACGGCGTCGATTACAAAGCGCGACTCGGTTTGCCGCCCAACGCCCTGGTGTTCGGCGCCATCGGCCGGGCGGTGCCGGTCAAAGCTTATCCCATTCTCCTGCAAGCCGCCAACCTGGTTTTTAACGAAATTCCCACCGCGCATCTGTTGCTCGTGGGTGACGGTCCGCTTCTCGATGAGCTGGTGCAATTGGCGCAGGATTCCGGCATTCTCAATCGCGTGCACTTTCTCGGCGCCCGCAAGGACGTGCCGGAGATTTTGCGCGGGCTTGATGTTTACGTGTTGTCGTCCGAAAGCGAGGGCATGTCTAACACCATTCTCGAAGCGATGGCGGCCGGCCGGCCGGTGATCGCCACCGCGGTCGGCGGCAATCCCGAGCTGGTGGTGGGCGGCGAAACCGGTTTGCTCGTTCCGCCGAATGATCCGCCGGCGATGGCCGCCGCCATCACGCAATTATTGCGCGAGCCGCAACAGCGGCGGCAAATGGGGGAGCTGGGCCGCCAACGCGCCGAAGAAAAATTCAGCCTCGAGGTGATGGTGCGTCATTACGCCGAAGTTTATCTCGAAGTTTTCCGCCGGCGGTTTGAATTGAACGAAAGTTTGCGGGAGAAGCTGGAAACCAAAAGTTTGCACACGAAACCAATTGCGAATGGCGGCGTTTATTTGATTGAATAAAAAGAACCCGAGGCGGAAAGGTTTTACTTGACTTTTAAGTCTTGGTTTCATAAAATGAAAACACCGCACTTTACGCGTCTAATTCTAAGGAGATGATCGTATGCGGACACGTCTGGTTCTCGTTCTCGCCGCCGTTTTCGCTCTCAGCGCCCAGAACAGTTCGGCTCAATTGCGTTTCACCGGCATTCGTCTCGGCTATCTCGACCCCAAAGGCTCCAAACCCGGATTGATGCTCGGCATGGATTTGACCGCGCAAGTCGATGAATCCGTCGAGCTGGGCGTAAACATTAGCGGTTTTCGCCGGAGTTACCAGCAAGTCACCACCGTCGCGCAGCAAGTCAGCGCCGGCGGCATTGTCGAACAGCAGGTTCAAAAAGAACTCGAGTTCACGACATTCTTCGTGCCGATCATGGGCCAGGCCATCGTTCACTTTGGCGATGAAGACTTTCATCTTTTTGCCAACGGCGGACTGGGCTTCGAGATGTTGTGGAACAATGAAAACAATTTTATTGACGGCAAAAAAGAGCGCCGGTATTACAGCGGGTTTACCTGGCTGGCCGGCGGCGGTTTTCAATACCGCATCGGCAGCCGTTCGGCGTTTATCGGCGAAGTTTTTTATCACAACGCCACGGTCAAACGCGCTCAGAACAAGAACACGCAAGGCCTGCCGGTGTGGAGTCAGGTTGATCTTTCCGGCCTCGGTTTTCGCGGCGGTCTGCGGTTTGGACTGTGGTAAAATTCAAAAGCGCTCAGCCCGCTTCTCCCGTTAAATAAAACCCCTCGAGGAGAAGCGGGAGCATCACGAAAATTTTTTCGCACATCAGCGATGAACTATTACGGGCAACAATATACTTTCGGGCTGGGCGAAGGCTTGACGCCGGCGGTCAAATATCTGCTTTTGACCAACGTCGGCCTCTTTTTCCTGCAGCTCGCCGCCGACGATTTGATCGTGAAATGGTTCGCGCTGACGCCTTATGAGATTGTGAACGACTTCGCGGTGTGGCAGCTTGTTTCGTACATGTTCCTGCACGGCGGCATTGGGCACATTTTGATGAACATGCTGGTGCTGTGGATGATCGGCTGCGAGCTGGAGCGCTATTGGGGCACCAAAGAATTTTTGCGCTTTTATTTCATTTGCGGCATCGGCGCCGGATTGGTGCACATGATCGTGAGCTTCGCGCTTTCGAATCCCAATACCCCGATGATTTCAGTGGTTGGCGCCTCCGGCGCGATTTACGGGCTGCTCATGGCCTTCGGCATCCTGTTTCCCAATCGTGTCATCACCCTGTTGTTGTTGTTCATTTTGCCCATCAACATCAAAGTCAAGTATCTCGTCACCATTGCCGGCCTGATCGTGTTGTATTCAAGCCTGCATTATGTCCAACAGCCGGGCGGCGGCGTGGCGCATTTTGCGCATTTGGGCGGAATGCTGGTAGGATTTTTATATTTGAAAAATATCAAACCGAGCCTGCGTTGGGGCGAAACCATATTAAGCAACCGTTCGCAAAAACCGGGTATGAGCGGTCTCGGCAAATGGTTTCGGCAGCGAACGGAAAAGCGGCGGCAAATGCAGGTGGTCCGCCGGCGCCAACAGGAAGTCCAGCTTCGCGAGCGTGTGGATGCTATTTTGGATAAAATCAATGAAGTCGGTTATGAGAATCTATCGGAACAAGAAAAACAGATTCTCAAAGAAGCCAGCCAGTATCTCAACCAAAAGAATCTTCATTCCGAAGGCTTGTCATAAACTTGGCCGCGTCGGGGTTTTTACTTTGTCCATCGGTTCTTTCCTCTTCCGCCTTCCGGCGCTTGATGGCCGCTATGGCCTGCTGTTGATTGCAGCGATCGTCATGGGCCTTGGCGCCGGATCATCGGCCCAACTGCAAGAAACCAATTCCGTCTCGCATGGCGCAAAGCAAAAATTGTCGATGGTGACGCTGCCGGAAATGGGCCACGTCCAATTCGCGGCGCTCGGCGATTTGGCGGAATTGCTCGATCTGCGCACGTTTTATAGCGAAAAAGTCCGCAAAGTCATCCTCTACGTCGGCAGCAGCCAGGTGAAGGTCACGGCGATGAATCCGTTCGTGCAGATCAACGACCGCCTCGTGCAAATGCCGCTGGAGACGCGTTACGCCGACGGCGATATTCTCGTGCCGCTGCCTTATTTTATCGATTTGCTCCGCCCGCTTTATCCCAATCGTTGGCCGGAAGAATTGGACTTTGCGAAACCCGGCCGTCATGCCGACAACCCCTCCGACCTCGGCGCGGCTGCGGTGCCGGCAACCGCCCCCCCGGCGCCAGCGGGCCCGGCGAGCATTTCCAAAATTCTCGTTGAAGAAAAAGCCAACGGCACCTTGATTCGTTTGCAAACCACCCAGCCGTTCGCCCGCAAGCAGGTCAGCACCCGCCTCAGCCAGCGCTGGTTGTATATCGACGTGGTCGGCGCGCGCTTTGATTCAGGCGCCGTACGCTCCATCCGGCCCGCCGGCATCGTACAGCGTGTAGTGCCGCAATATGCCGGCGCCGTCGCCCAGATTTCTTGCCAGTTGAAAGAAGACATCGACCAGAAGCGCATCAGCATCGGCGGTCTCAACAATGAAATTCTCGTCTCTTTGCCGACGCTCGATCAGTTGTCCACCGACGTTTTGCGCAATCTCGAGACCGAGCGCCGCAAATGGCTGATCGATACCATCGTGCTCGATGCCGGCCACGGCGGGCACGACCCCGGCGCCATCGGTCCCAACGGCGTGCGCGAGAAAGATATCACCCTCGCCATTGCCAAACGCGTCAAAAGGCTTCTGGAAAAAAATATCGAGGCGCGGGTCGTCATGACCAGAGACAACGACAGCTATCTTTCCCCCAGAGAACGCACGAAATTAGCCAACGAGGTGCAAGGCAAAATTTTTATCAGCATTCATTGCAACTCCAATCTCAGCCGGCGGGTGAATGGCACGACGACCTACATCCTGGGGCCGGCGCGCAGCGAGGAAGCGCTCGAAGTGGCGAGGCGCGAGAACGCCGTCATCAAATACGATCCGGACAGCAGCTCGTATGCCGGCGAAGGCGAAGAAAGTTTTATTTTAGCCGCCATGGCGCAAAGCGCGTTCAATCGCGAGAGCGAGGACTTCGCCGCCATGATTCAGGATGAGATTTGCAAGAGCATCAAGCTGCCCAATCGCGGCGTCAAACAAGCCGGCTTTTACGTTATGGTCGGCGCCTCCATGCCCAATATCCTGGTTGAAACGGCTTTCATCTCCAACCCCAAAGAAGAAGCCCTGCTCAAGGACGCCAGCTTTCAGCAGGACGTCGCCGAAGCGATTGTCAACGGCATCAAGAAGTTCAAAGAGAAATATGAGTGGGGGATTTGAAAAAAATTAAATTTTAGAAAATCCCCTTGACAAAAAATTTGGATAAAGTCCAGGTGAAGAGGATGTTAAATGATGACCCCCGCTCTTTGTATCTTTGAAGATGAGCACTTGACTCGTCTCTATCCGTTGACATTAACCCGTCCGGTGTATGACCTCCGCTGCGGCATCTCGCTGTTGCGCGAAAAAATCGCCCGCCGTTTCCCCAATAGTCGCCTCCATCTTTTTTGTCGTGAATATCTCGCCGATGTTGTTCGTGAATCCATGCCCGGTGTGCCGGTCAATACCATCCCCTCGGAATCCTGTTGTTTCATCAACGGTCGTTTCATTTTGGGAGAAAAACTGCCAAACTTGGTTTCACAAGATATAATCTGGAAAAAAGACGGCGAAGTCGCCGCCGCGTGGATCACCGGCAATCGGCCCACAACGCTGGCGCAAATAAAAGACGGCGTTATCCCAACCTCGTGGTTCGACGGCCTGCCGGTTGAAGAGATTGACGGCACGTTCATTCGTTATCCGTGGGATTTAGTGCATCATAATCTCGAGCGATCAAAAGCGACTTTGCTTTTTTAATCGCGTTTGCGTAAACTTCGCGACTTATCAAAAGATTTATGTTTGTGTGCGTATTGCCTTCGGAACTGTTACTTCCTCAGGATCCCTTTCTATGAATAAAGCATAATAATAGACCAGATGAAATAGAATGGTTGCAAGTCTGAAGATTGAGGAGAGATCGGGTAAGTTTTTCATTGGTTCTAATCCAGGAGTTGTAATCTCAAGTATATTGTTTCTATCAACCAAATCTTGGTACGATATATTGTCTTCAATGTCAACCATGCCAGATAGCAAGTCTTCGATTTTGAAATGTTCATCATCAGAAGGTATATAAATGATAAACAAATCGTCTTTTAGTCTTTCTTTCAAAGCCGCTTTTTTGTTCTCTTGGACTTCAAAAGGATAGCCCCAAAAAGCCTTTTTGAAAATGTTCCAGTTTGCAAAAAGTGTCTCTTTAAAATCATTAAATTCTTTCTTTCCGTTGATTACAAACAAGAAAGGAAGTCGTCTTATATACAGCAATATTGTAGTAGTTCCATGTATTATTTGCCACCAAGAATTTGCATAAGAAATCGTTTTGGCATGTTCAATAAGCTTCGTCCGAGCTTCAGCTATTAAAGGCCAATTTTTTTGCGATGCAACCAGGCATAGAGAAACCTGCTCGAAAATTTCTTGTATTGGCGGTGTAACAATCATTTCAAGTTTACGCCTCGCACGTTCAGAGATGCGACGGGCAAAAGCAGCGATTGCTATCTCTTCATCTACAGACAAATCTGTCAAACTACTTATTTTTTCCCAGTCATCTTCAGTAGTTTTTTCAATTTTTCCACCCAGGGCTTCTGATAGAAAATGGAAAAGTGCTATGCTATTTAAGAATCCTTTTGTAGATGTTGCACCCCGATCAGGGATGCTTTTTTTAAAATTAAGACAACGGTGAATATTTGGAATTCCTTTTTGGGCTATTTCCGTTGATAGATGGTTGTTTTCTGTTTCAGGCTGAGTAATCGCCAATATTTTAGGGATGAAATGTTTATAGCCACTTGCTAATTGCCATTTGCCCCTTGCACCGGTTCCACCCATTTTCCATGCTGCTTAATCAACTCAATCAACTTTTCATCCGCCAGCTCTTCGGGAATATTGCGCTCGACGATTTCCTTGCCGACGTACAAATTGATTTTCTTCGGGCCGGTGCCGACGTAGCCGAAGTCGGCGTCGGCCATTTCGCCGGGGCCGTTGACGATGCAGCCCATGATGGCGATTTTCACGCCTTTGAGATGGCCGGTCTTTTGTTTGATGCGCTCGGTCGTCGTTTGCAAATTGAACTGCGTGCGGCCGCAGCTCGGGCAGGAGATGAATTCGGTTTTGGAAATGCGCAGCCGCGTCGCCTGCAAAAGATTGTAGCTGAAACGCAAGGCGTGGGGCAAATGGATATCGCCGTAAATCACCAGCGCGTCGCCGAAGCCGTCGCAGAGCAGGCTGCCGATTTGCGCGCTGGCGTCGGTGAGCCAGTTGGAATAATTCGCCGGAACTTGATAACGCCAGATGATGGGCACGTTGGCGCCGAGTTTGTCGAGATGAGCCACAAAGGCGCGGGCGAGGCCGGCTTCGCCAATCACGCCGGCGCGCAGTTCGATGCCGACCGACCAGCTCCGAAAATCTTCTTCATTTGCCGCTTTCACGAGCCACGGCAATTTTTCAAAAGCGCTGCCGTTGGCGATGGCGGCGGTTGAGAATCTGGCTGCGATAGCGGCGTGACGATTTTGCACTTTTTTGATAACCGCCTTTAATTCTGCGGCTTGAAGCAGATCCCCATTGAGCAAAATCATTTCCGGTTCCCTCATTGCTTCGCCACTCAACAACCATGTCATGCCTGCCCCGCGCAGGCCGGGGCTGGAAGCATCTTTTTTAATCTCAAGCACAGTGCCGGGTTGAAAAAAGGATTCCCTGCGGGCGTAGCCTCCAGAATGACATTCTCTACCGTTGTCGGATGTGAGCTCGAAAAACTCGGCTTTGATGGCGTCATCGTTCGCCGGTGATGCGCCTAAAACGGGCAAGGTGATATTTTTCTTCAGAACACCGACGGCACGCAGCTCATCTTCGTTAAAATTATTTTCGCCTAAAGCCAATCCCACCCGCACCAGCTCCTTGCCGCCGAATGAACTCTCGCCTAAATTCAGCCGCAAAGATTCGCGGCGGTTATAAGCATACGGATCGACCTTTTGCAAATAATCCGTTTCGGATATTGGCAAGGAAAGGGAGGAGGGAGTCGCCGCTGATTTTTTCCACCGGTCATTGAACTTTTGCGCGAGCGCCTGCGCCACCGGAATTTCATAAATCGAATCTTCGGTGAGCGAAACGCGAATGGTGTCGCCGATGCCGTCTTCCAGCAGCGAGCCGATGCCGACGGCGGATTTGATGCGCCCGTCTTCGCCGTCGCCGGCTTCGGTAACGCCGAGATGAAACGGATAGGTCATGCCCAGCTCGTTCATCCGCGCCGCCAGCAGGCGATAGGCTTGAATCATCACCTGCGGATTCGACGACTTCATCGAAATCACGAGATCGCGATAGCCGTGCGCTTCGCAAATGCGAATAAATTCCAGCGCCGACTCCACCATGCCGGCGGGCGTGTCGCCGAAACGGTTCATGATGCGATCGGACAGCGAGCCGTGATTGACGCCGATGCGCATCGCCACGCCATTGGCCTGGCATTTTTTCACCAGCGGCGAGAAACGCTCGGCGACGCGCTCCAATTCGCCTTGATATTCGGCGTCGCTGTATTCCCAAATCGCGAATTTCTTTTTGTCCGCGTAATTGCCGGGATTGATGCGAACCTTCTCGACGATATCCGCCGCAATGAGCGCGGCGTTCGGCGTGTAATGAATATCGGCGACGAGCGGCGCACGAATATTCTGCCGGCGCAATTCGGCTTTGATATTTTTCAGATTCTCCGCCTCGTGCAGCGACGGCGCGGTGATGCGGACGATCTCGCAGCCGGCTTCGACCAGCGCGATGGCTTCTTTGGCGGTCGCGGTGGTGTCCATCGTATCGGCAATCGTCATCGACTGCACGCGAATGGGATTGTTGCCGCCGATGCCGATGTCGCCGGCTTTCACCTCGTGCGTGAGACGGCGGCGGTAGAAAAATGGGGAGTCGCAGTATTGCGGTTGTGGTTGCATATTTAAAAATAAACAAAACGGTATTATTTGTCAAAGCCTTTTTGCGCTGCGAAATTGTGAGCTACTTTTTCAATTGCAGCGCCTCCTTCGCCGGCAGAATCGCGATTTGCGCTTGTTGGACTTTGTTGCGAAAGTCCGCGACTTGTTCGGCGAAAAGTTTGTTGTAATCCACCAGCACTTTTTCGAGCAGGACTTCGGCTTGGCGCAAATACGCGAGCTGGGCCGGCGTCGGCGCCTCCCATGACGATTCCATCGCGCCGCCGGCGTATTGGATTTTTTGCATCACGTCGGTGTCGGCAACGATGCCCTTCGTCTTTGGCGGCACCCACAGCCTCTTTTCCATTTCCGTGAGCGCTTGCTTCAACGGCTTCGCCGCCTCGAGCAATGGCTTGTGCGGATTTTCTTTTTCATCTTTCTTATCCGGCGTGGCCTTTTTCATCACGACTTCGATGTCGGCCTGCGTGCTGCGAATGCGCTCGATGGCCTCGGTTACGATCTCTTGGAGCTCGCCGGCGCGTTGAATGGCGGCCCATTTGGCCTGGCGATTCGCTTCGGAAATGTTGTAGCGCGGATCCGGCAAAACTTTCACTGCGCCCTTCGCTTCCTGGTCTTTGTATTTGATGGTCACGCTGTACGCGCCAGGCAATGCCTCCGGCCCGCTCGGCTCGAAGAAGCGCGGCTCTTCTCCACGCGAGGGCTCTTTGAAATTGTCGCGGCGCAAATTCCACACCGCGCGATTCACCCCGAGCTTGGCCGGCGCTTTGAACGTGCGAATCACTTTGCCGCTCGCGTCGCTGATTTTAATCTCCACCTGCGGCCCTTTCTCTTTTTCCTTCTCATCCTCTTCCGCTTGCGACTTGCCACTTGCAAATTGCTGCCGCTCTTTCTCCTTGCGCTCGCGCTCTTTCTCCTCTTTCGGATGCGGCAAACCCTCGAAGTTGAGCGAGTAGGTGATCAACGCGCCGTAAGGCCGGTTCTCGCCGCGAAACTCGCCGTGGGCGGGAAAACGCGAGGCGCCGGTTTGTTTGACCATGTATTGCTGCGCGTCGGGAATTTCGAAGAGATGAATCGGCGCGGCCATCGTCGCCGCGGAAAGTGTGCGCAGCGGACGAATGTCGTCGAGCACGAAAGCCGCGCGGCCGTGCGTGCCAATCACCAAATCGTGCTCGCGCGGATGCACGAGCAAATCCATCGTGGAAACCGTCGGAAAACCGTGCGTCCATTTCATCCAGCGCTTGCCGCCGTCCAACGTGACGTACAATCCGAACTCGGTGCCGAGATAGAGCAAATCTTTTTTCACCGGGTCTTGCTCGATCGCCAGCGCGTAGCCGCGAATCTCCGGCGTGACGAGGCTCGTCCACGTGGCGCCGTAGTTGGTGGTTTGAAAAACGTACGGCGTCCAATTCGAGCGGCGATGATCATCCAACACCACGAACGCCTCCGCGGCATTGAAGCGCGACGGTTTGATATGCGGAATCCAGGTGTTCGCCGGAACCAGTTTGAGATTTTTTTCCACGCTCGTCCACGTCGCGCCGCCGTCGCGCGTCACGTGCAAGCGCCCGTCATCCGTGCCCACCCAAATCACGCCCTTCTGCACCGTGCTCGGCGCCATCGCAATGATCGTCGTGAAATTTTCCGCCGCTGTCACATCCGGCGTGAGGCCGCCGCTTTGCGCTTGCTTCTGCCATTCCGCATTGTTGGAGGTGAGATCGGGGCTGATCGTCGTCCACGTGTCGCCGCGTTCCGTCGATTTGTGCACAAACTGGCTGCCGTAATAAATTGTGTTGCCGTCGAACGGATCGATCGCAAAGCCGGCGTTCCAGTTGAAGCGCAGCTCGACGCCGTCGGGCTGCGGCGGGCGAATATCTTTGCGCTCGCCGGTGCGCTGATTATAACGCATGAGATAACCGCCCTGACTCATCGCGTAGCCGCTCATTGCATTTTTCGGATCGGGCCAGGTGTCGAAGCCGTCGCCGAATCCGACTTCCTCCCAATGATGGTTGCGAATGCCGCCGTTTTCCCACACCGAGCTTGGCCCGCGCCACGAGCCGTTGTCCTGCATGCCGCCATAAACGTTGTACGGCGTTTCCATATCGACGTTGACGTGATAGTACTGCGCCACCGGAATATTTGCGGCAAAGCGCCAGGTTTTGCCGCGGTCGCGGCTTTCGGCGATGCCGCCGTCATTGCCGACGAGAATATGCGTGGCGTCGTGGGGATCGATCCAAAACGCGTGATAATCGGGATGCACGGCGCTGAACGGAACGAGCACCTCGAAGTTTTTGCCGCCATCGTTTGAAACGCTGATCAACGAGGCGCCGTTGTACACGCGATTCGGCAATTCCGGATCGACGCGCACGTCGCAGAAATAGAAGGGACGGCTGGCGACGTTCGGCTCGTCGTTCATCGTCTTCCAGGTTTTGCCGCCATCTTCGGAGCGCAGCAGCGCGCTTTTTTCCGCTTCGACGAGCGCGTAAATGATCTCCGGATATTTTTGCGAGATGGAGAAGCCGCTGCGGCCCAGCTCGCCTTTGGGCAGGCCGTCGTCTTCGGTGAGCTTCTTCCAAGCGTTGCCGCCATCGACGGTGACGTAAAGTCCCGAGCCAGTCCCGCCGGATTTGAAGAACCACGGCCAGCGCCGAAATTCCCATAAGCCGGCGAACAGTTTGTTCGGATTGGAGGGATCCATCACCAAATCGCCGGCGCCGGTTTTTTCGTTGACGTAAAGAATTTTTTTCCACGTCTTGCCGCCGTCTTCGGTTTTGAAGACGCCGCGCTCCGGATTTTCGCCCCATTCTCGGCCGAGCGCCGCGACGTATGCTACGTCGGGATTGGTCGGATGCAACACGATGCGATGAATGCGCTCGGTGCCATCCAAGCCAAGATGCCTCCAGGTTTTGCCGGCGTCGAGCGATTTGTAGATGCCGTTGCCGACCGAGGCGCTGTTGCGCGGATTGCCTTCGCCGGTGCCGACCCAAACGATATCCGGACTCGGCTGGAACACGACAATCGCGCCAATCGCCGCCACCGGTTGATCGTCGAAGATCGGCGTCCACGTGAGACCCGCATTCACCGACTTCCACAGGCCGCCGGTGGCCGCGCCGGCGTAGACGATGTCGGAATTTGAAGTGACCACTTCAATCGCTGCAACGCGCCCGCTCATGCCGGCCGGGCCAATCGCCCGCGCCTTTATGCCGGCGAGCAGATCGGGGTCGACTTGGGCGTTGGCGGCAGTGATGAGAAAAATTGTTGAGATAAGAACTAATTTTTTGAACATGCTTCCTCCTCGCGTTTGCAAAATGAATAAATGACAAAATGATTGGGTGACAAAATAATTAATGCTACAATGATTTTGTCTATTCTATTTTGTCCCGGCTTGATTTCGCGCGGCGCGCACGAGATCTTTCACTTCGGAAAACAAAGTCGGCGCGTGATACGGAATGCCGTCTTTGATCGTCCACTCGATGCCGCCTTTGCCATTCGCGCGCTGGCGGTCTAAATTCGGATCAATGCCGTTGGGGAAGAGAATATGCAGATCAGCCAGCGGATTGCCATTCACCACCACCAAGTCCGCGAGATAACCGGATTTGATGCGGCCCAATTCGTGGCTTTTGCCCAAAATTTTCGCGCCGTTGCTGGTCGCGTGTTGAATCACTTCGAGCGGTTGGAAGCCGGCTTCTTCGTGCAGCTCCAACTCCCGCAAATAACCGAATCCGTACATTTGATAAATAAAACCGGCGTCTTCGCCGGTCGTGACGACGCCGCCCATCCGCGCAAAATCCCGCACCGCGTTCATCCAAATGCGATAATTTTCTTTCCAATAAACCTCGTCGGTGTGCGTCCAGCCAAAAAAGAACGAGCCGTGAAAATCGGGGTTCGGCGTGAAGAAGGCTTCGAGCGAGGGATGCAAATATTCTTTAAACCACGGCTGCGTGACGGCGCGCTGCAGATCACGTGAGGCTTCGTAAATGCAAAGCGTCGGATCCCACGCGACATTGGACTCGACGAGCTTTTGCAAAACCTGTTGCAGCTTTTCGGGATTCGCCTCGCGCCACAAGCGGCCGGCATAACGAAAACGATGCAGCTCATTGCTGTAATTGAAATCAGCCGGAAAATGCTGCACACCTTCGAGCGCGGCGTCGGGCACGCCGTACCAATGCTCAATCGTCGCCGTGCCGAGCGCCGCATCATCCCACGCGTTCGCATCTTCGACGCCAACATGATGCGCGATTTTCAATCCGAGCTTGCGCGCTTCGTCGGCCACAATCGTAAACGCCTCGCGATCGAGCTGATGGCATTTCAAGCCATCCGCGCCTTTGGCCTTGAGATCGCGAATCCGTGCGCGGATCTCGGCTTCAGTGCCGGCGCCGGAGGCCCACATGTAGAGCCAAATCCGCGGCGCTGTAATTTCGTTGGCCGCGCTTTTTTGCTTTTGCGCCAGCGCTTTTTCCGGATCGCTGCCGACGTCGCGAATCGTCGTGATGCCGCAGCCGAGCCAGAGTTTTTGTTGATACTCGAAAGGCTGAGGCTTGCCGGCGCGCTCGTCTTGCAAATGCCCGTGCATGTTGATGAATCCTGGCAAGACGTATTTGTCCGTGCCGTCGATCACAACGGCATTTTTCAAATAATCGGCGTTGCGGCGCGGGCGGCTGACGCTGGCAATGCGATTTTGTTTGATCACAATATCAACCGGGCCTTTCGCCGGCGTGCCGACACCGTCGATCATCATGGCATTGGTGATGACGAGCTGATCGACGCGCTTGCCGTGTTGCGGCGCATGAGTTTGGGCGTGTGTGATCGTTATCACCAAAAACAAGAACGCTAAACTACCCATTGAGTTTTTGCTCATGACTCCTCCTCACGTTAATGACAAAATGATTTAGTGACAAAATAATTATCTGTTTCGTTTTGATAAATCGGCTCGCTCCAAAATCGACCCATTTCGTCGTGGATGGCGAAAGCGAGGCCCATCACTTCATAATCAAGCGCGTGAAAATCCTCGTCGGAAAGCAGTTTGATCTGAATACCGTGTTGAATAGGCATCTTTCCCTCCTGATTTGCAAGACCATTCTGACAAAATGATTGGGTGACAAAATAATTAAATTAAAAGTTTTTCAATCATTTTGTCACTAAATTATTTTGTCAAGTAAGTTTTTGTAATAGAGTTATTCACAACAACTTGAAATACTTCTCCCGCTCCCACTCCGTAATCGTGCCGACATACTTCCGCCACTCCGCCCGCTTCACCGCTGAATAAACATGCACGAAATCCGCGCCCAGCCAATTCACCAGCTCGGGACAATTCGCCAGCGCGTCGAGCGCGGCGTGCAGATCGCGCGGCAGGGTGGAGGGGAGCGCGTAGGCATTGCCCTCGACCGGCGCTCTCGGCTCGATTTTTTCTTGCATGCCCAAATAACCGATCGCGAGCGCGGCGGCGATAACGAGATAGGGATTTGCATCGGCGCCGGGCGTGCGGATTTCCAACCGGCAGGCGTTGCCGTGCGCCGGCGGCAGTCGCAATGAAACCGTTCGATTATCCACGCCCCAGGAGTCGTTCACCGGCGCGTATGAACCGGGACGCAGCCGTTTGTAAGCATTGATCGTCGGCGCAAAAAACGCCGCGGCCGGATTGAGATATTTTTGGCAACCGCCGATGAAGTGCAGCAACTCTTTCGGCAAAACGGCGGGATGGGGTTCGGAAAAAGCAAAAACGTTTTTGCCATCTTTCCATAAACTCGAGTGCAAATGAAAACTCGAGCCGGCAATATCCGCGAACGGTTTGGCCATGAATGTGACGTGATAGCCGAGCTGGCGCGCCGTTTCTTTCACCATGTTGCGAAAGAGAAAGGTGTGATCGGCCATCGCCAGCGCCTCCTCGTAGCGCAGATTGATTTCAAATTGTCCGGGCGCATATTCGGAAAGCGTCGCTTCGAGAGGAATGCCCATCGCCTCGGCATGACGCTCGAACGCTTCGATTTGCTTTTCGGTTTCGACGAGATGGAGAATGCTGTACGAATGCGTGCCTGCGGTGGTGGGTTTGAACGAGTCGCCGTGCAAAAGATAAAACTCCAGCTCGGACGCGACTTTCGCTTCATATCCCGCCGCCGCCAGTTTCGCCAGAACATTTTTTAAAACCTGCCGCGGCGCGGCGAAAAAGGGCGAGCCATTCGCCTCAAAGGCATCGACGATCACCTGCCCGGTGTTCGGTTTCCAGGGCACGAGCGTGAGCGTGGAAAGATCGGGAATCGTGAGAATATCAGGATCTCCTTTTTCAAACAGCAATCCCGTTTCCACAATCGTTTCGCCTTCGATGTCCATCGCGAAAATCGACGTTGCGAAGCCAAAGCCGGCGGTGAGATTTTTGAGAAACATTTCCGTCGGAACGCTTTTGCCGCGCGTCAGCGCGTTTTGATCGGCAAAAACGAGGCGCACGTTTTTAATTTCGTGTTGACGAATGACTTCTTGAGCGGCGGTATCGTTCATTTTCGGAGAGCTTGTTATTTTGAACACGGACGACGCAGATAACGCGGATTGTCACGGATTTTTATCTTTTGCTTTATCCCGTTAATCCGTCCAATCCGTGTCATCCTTCGGACGCAGTCCGCGTTCTAGAGCTTTTGATTTTTTCGGATTACAACTTCTTGCGCAAAATTCTGGAAAATCGACAACGAAAACTCATCCACCTCCCACGTGCGCTCGGGATGCCATTGCACGCCGAAAATGCAATGCTCATCGAAATTCTCATTTTGCACGGCTTCGATGATGCCATCCGGCGCCCAGGCTATCGGCTTCAAACCCTTGCCGAGTTCTTTGACGGCTTGATGATGCAAACTGGTGACGGGACGGGAAACTTCTTTGCCGTTCGAATTGAGCACCGATTGCGGGGCTAAACGCACGTCGTGAGCAAACGGCTGTTGGGGATTCCAATCCTCGTCGTGCGGCAGACTGTCCGGCTTTTGGCTTGGCAAATCTTGAATGAGCTTGCCGCCGCGAAAAACGTTGAGCGCTTGAAAGCCGCGGCATATGCCCATCAGCGGAACGTTGCGCTCGTGGGCATACTCTAACAAAAGCCAGTCGAATTGATCGCGCACTGCGCTTATTGGGCCCAACTTGGGATGAGGTTCTTCGCCATACAATTTCGGATCGACATCACTGTAACAGCCGGACATGATGATGCCATCCAGCTTGGCGAGCACGGCTTCGAGATAATCGCGGGTTGGAATGAGCGGCAACATGATCGGAATCGCGCCGCCGGCATAAATGGCTTCGGGATATTTGTAGTTCAGGCGATATTCGTTTTGATCGGCGAGCTTGCGGACTTGGATGCCGATGAGGGGGTGGGCTGGATGTCCCGATAAGTCGGGATCTTCGCTGCGCTTCGACTTGATGCTCGATGCTTGATGCTGGTTGTCCCGATAAGTCGGGATCTTCGCTGCGCTTCGACTTGATGTTTGTTGCTGGTGGCTCATATTTTTCGAACGTTTGTTTAGGAACATCTGAGTAAAACGCCGTAGCGTGAGATATTTATAACCTCTTGGGAGAAAAAATACTTACCGGCTCGCCTCTTCCGGTTCCGCGAAGAGACCCACCTCCGAAATTGCCGGGCAAACCGGAGCGTGCACGATGCGCAATCTAATTTTTGAAGTAGTCATGGACTTGCTCCGCACCAGGCGGCAGTTGCCGATGCTGGTTCCGGCGGCGAATTCTTCCCACAGGCCGCCGCGCCATTGATCCAGCGCAAATGCCTCGACGCGCTGGCCGAGCGGCAAGTACTCGCGGATGCGAATAACGTTGAATGTTTGTTCTTTGCCAAAATCGAGAATCAACTCCGGAGTTTTGACGTCGTCGTCCGTCGTCCAGTAGGTGTCGCGGTTGCCGTCAATCACGTTCTGCGGCAAAAATCGTTTGTCGCCGGCGTTGCCGCGAATGTTGCTGGCGCTTGCCTTTGCTTTTTCAGCGAGGTTGTGGGCGAACGTCGTTTTGATGATCCGGCCAAATTCGCGAAGCGCTTTCGCGTCATTCTCATGAATCTGCCCGCGACGATCCGGCGGCAGATTGAGCAGGAGCGAGGCGCCGCGGCCAACCGAGGCATAATAAAGCTCAACCAAATTCTGCGGCGTTCGAACCAGCGTGTCTTCCCGAGCATGATAGAACCAGCCGGGCCGGATCGAGACGTCGCACTCGGCAGGAACCCAATGCGTCCCTGGCCGGTCGCCGCTGTTCAAGCGCGCTTCATCGGCTCGTCCGGGAACGAAGTCATCGCGGTTGGAGGTTGCCCAGCACGGATCGCCGGCGATGCCGCGCTCGTTGCCAACCCAGCGCACATCGGGACCGGCGTCGCTGAAGATGTTCGCCTCCGGTTGCAGCTCGCGAATGAGCTGCCAGGTCGCCGGCCAATCGTAGTAAGATTCGCGGTCGATCTGGCGAGTCTCCCGCGCCCCGCCATAATAGCCATCGCCGCCGTTGGCGCCGTCAAGAAAGATTTCGAAGATCGGCCCGTAGCCGGTCAGCAACTCGCGAAGTTGTTGGCGGTAGTAAGTGAGGTATTCAGGCCGGGCGTAGTCTTTGTTGTTGCGGTCCCACGGCGAGAGATAAAGGCCGAACTTGAGACCGTGTTTGCGGCAGGCGTCGGAAATCTCCTTCACCACGTTGCCGCGACCGCTCTGCCATGGGCTGTTTTTCACCGAGTGTTCGGTGTATTGCGACGGCCACAGGCAGAAACCATCGTGGTGTTTGGCAGTGAGAATCAATCCTTTCAGCCCGCCCTCTTTTGCAGTCCTGACGATCTGGCCGGCATCGAAATCCGTGGGGTTGAACAGGGCGGGAGATTCATCGCCATAGCCCCATTCTTTGTCGGTGAAGGTGTTGATGGTGAAGTGGAGAAAGCCGTAAAGCTCCAGATCATGCCAACGAAGCTGGCGCGGCGATGGCGTTGGACCATACGGCGCCGGAGGGTATATTGGTTTCTCAAGCAGGAAATGCGCGGGCCACAATGACAAAGCGAGAACGCATGTCAAGACGAGTCTGTTCATAGAAGGTTTGGCATCAACTCAAAGCGTCCGCCAGTTTATTGTCCCGTAGGGACAACATGACACTAGCCCAGAGATTCATCTCTGGGAAAAAGAAAAAAATCCATCTACGTCCCGAAGGGACGATTGAAACCACGTGTCTATGTTTGAATAATCAAAACCGTTTTCAATCGTCCCTTGCGGGACGATAAATTTCTTTTTTATGATTTCCACGCCATGAATGGCGTGGCTATTATCAAGTCGTCCCTACGGGACGGCGAGATGCCGACTTGGCGTCGGAGATTAACCCATCTTCGGCACTGGCGCGCCGAGTTCCCGCAGCATTTTCTCCGCTTCCTCCAACGCCGGTTTGTAGCAATGCGGCGGGCCGTCGCACCAAGCGCGTTCGTGGGCGGTGGCGGCGTGTTTTTGGGCCGCTTCGCGATCGCCGGTTTCGAGCGCCAACTGCGCGAGAAAGTTGTGAATGTCTGCCTGCTGCAACCGATACTCGCAACGGTCGGCGATGGTCAGCGCTTCTTCTGCATTTCTTTTTGCTTCTTGCTGTTTGCCTTTTGCTTCATACCACTGCGCCCAAGCGAGCAGAATGTTCGGCTCAAGTTCGATCAAATTGATGCGACGGCAACGAGTGAAGGCTTCGGTCAAATGGGCTTCAGCTTCAGTGATGAATTTATTTGTGTCACCTTTTGCTCCTGAACTGAGGGTCACTAACGCTGCTCCCATCAGCCATTCAGCACGCACAAAGTCGCGCTCATGAGGATAGCGCGTTTTTGCAACCTCATCTGCGAATTCTCGCGCTCGACGGGCGGCCTCCAGCGCGGTCTTATTGTCCCTCGTCAGCAGGGCGCACAAGGCGCGGTGGGCCCAGACAACGCACTCGGATTGTGGCTGATTCAGTTTGCTGAACATTGAAAGCGCAGTGCTCAGTTCATTATCGGCCTCATCGAAAGTACCATAGTAAACCAACAACCGGCCCAGATACTGGTGGCCGACGGCTTCCCATAATTCATCCTTGATCTCACGGCACAACTCGATGTAGCGCCGCAGGTTCTGCTCCGCCGCTGCCACCTCGCCGATTTTGACTTGGTCGTCTGCGAGATTCCCTAAGCCGATGGCGAGTTTTTTCTTATCGCCTGCTTTTCCGTAAAGTGCATTTTGCATCTCGAACAACGGCATGGCGCGGCGGGACTGGCCGGAGAGGCTGTAGGAATTGGCCAACCCATTCAGTGTCCAAGCTTGGGCACTCTCTTCCTTCAGTCGGGGCGGGCGGTTTTCGCCATCCGGGAAAAGGGCGCGCAGGAATTCGATGCAGGTTTGATAAGCGCCAAAGCGGTAAAAAAGCGACTTGCCAAACCGTTCACGAAATAGTTCTCGCGCTTTATCGTACTGCCCAGCGCGAACTGTGTGGTGATAGAGTTCGATAACCGTCGCCAAATCCTCCACGCTTTGCACCTTCTCTTTTTCCGGCGCAGGCACAGCGGCAAAGTAATCGCGCAAGCGGGTGTGCAGGCCGGCTTTGTCGGCTAAGCGATCGTAGGCATATTGGCGCACGATTGGATGCAAATCATAACGAACTTGTTCACGGTTAAAGAACAACAGGCCGCGGGCAAGCAGCTCGTCCAAACCTTGGTCAAGCTGCGCTTCGTTTTTAAAGGGATTGATGACGTTCAGCGTATCGTAGCTGATCGGATTGCGAAAGGCAGCGAGGCGGCTCAACAGGTTGCGGGTCTCCTCATCTAAGGCCTCATAAGCCACTTGCAAAATATGGTGCTGTTCCTTGCCCTTTAATTCCGCCAGCACAGCATAACGGCTCGCCACTTGGATGTCGCCGGGCTTGCGTTTGTCGCGCAGAATGACGCCGGCGAACAGGCGCAAGGCCAAAGGGTGATAACCAAAAGGTTGGCAAACTTCCTGAATTTCGACGCGGGTTCCTTTGATGCTTTGCGCGTGGAAAAAAGTCACGGCGTCTTCCGGAGCAAAGGCGGTCAATTCCTCGCGCCGACAGCCGGCCAAGCCTTCCAACTCGGCTGGGAACAAGCGGCTGGTGAGCAGCACGCGGCTTTGCAAAGGCTGCGTGGCGAGGCGGCGCAGAAAGACCGCCGCATTTTGGTCGGTGCAGGCGCAAAAATCACGGCGTTCATCGGCGGTGATGGCATCTCCCTGATAGGCCGCCGCAAGACTGGCATAAGCCCGCAACTCACGCTCGAAGCCGTCCAACACGAGCAGCAAGCGACGCTGCTGCAACAACGCGAGCAGCGCTTTCATTTTGTCAAAGGTCGAAGGCAGGGCGGCCGGATCAACTTTTCCGGAACCGGCATAGAGCAGGGCTTCATTTAGAAAAGCCGAGAAGCGGGCCTCGCGTTCGTAGAAAGACCACCAGAGTACGCCTT